>JAEEGJ010003336.1_pt1 | contig 63030 bp, 50 predicted proteins | sample 8958761 | NCBI WGS metagenome assembly JAEEGJ01 (sample SAMN16246546, study PRJNA631951) | gut metagenome | biome: gut microbiome; feature: rumen; material: RS-attached | host: Bos | place: Iran: Karaj | collected 2018-10 | reverse complement strand
TTCTTCGTTCATCGGTTTGCCTTTGCGTGAGCCTTGCGCGGTGGGCAAACAAAACGGGCGGAACCGTTTTGTTTGCTTATTTGAAGACCGAAGGCTCGGCAAAGCCTGTAAAACGCAAATAAACAACAAACAGTTCACGCCCTAAGACGCGAACCATTCGCTTTTTATTCTTGTTTTACTTCAAATTTGCCGATTATCAGTCTTAAGAATAAAGAGCGTAAAGCTCGGTGTGGTTATGTTTGTATTCTATTCTATAATTCTTTCTTCTTTCGATTTTACTTGGGCAAAAGTAGGAATTATTTCTAATCCAGTCTCATCTTTCTTATAAAAATCCATAGAAAAAGGATACACCAATTGATTGGCATATCCTTTTTCAGATGTTCTTTCATCAATACTTACCAAGCAGGTGTAGCTTTTGAGGCTCCATCATCTTGTTTCTTACATTTCATCTCCTTCCAGCTCTCAGTCTCAGTAACAGACTTTTGATTGGAATTTGACCTCGTATTTGACGAGTTATATCCCCCACTAATGTTAGCACCAATGGTGGTACCTCCTACTTTTGCTCCTCCGTTGAGGTTGTATCCAGAAGTACCTGAATTGGACGAGCCAATAGTTGATGTAGTGGTTTGAGTAACCGTGACTTCTCTGCAAATTCCACGGTCACCTTCTTTTGTGACACATTTTTGTCCTTCAGTTTTGCAGACTTGGGCATTCGCCGCAAATGCAAATCCGATTACAGCAAAACATAATAATACTTTCTTCATTTCTTTGTTGCCCTGCTCTATCCCATCGGGCGCATCGGTTCTAAGGTTAGTTTTTACCATACAAAGGTAGAAACAAGCCTTATACCGCACTCGTTTTCAGCGTCATCTATTTGGCGCGAAAGTTTTTCCTTATTGGTTGTCGAAGATGTAAACAGATAAGTGACAATATACAATTGGTTCACAACTTTGTGGACCACAAAATTGTAGACCACAAGTTTGTGAACTAAATATTGTCAAGACAAACCCTCGGAAAATCTTTCTTCAACTCGCTGATTTTCTTTTCCTTCAGCTGTTCAAACTTCTTATAAGACTCGCTTTCAGGAAAATGCGGTCTATGCTGAAGCATCTGCTTCAACTCAGCGGCAGCTTTCATGGCGGGCTTTTCCTTCGGGTCGATGGCAAAATCGACAAAACGTTCCCAAATGTAACGTACAGCTTGCTCTGTGGGATGGACCATGTCCTCCTTATAGAAACGGTAGTCACGCAGTTCATCCAAGAGGATTTCGTAGGCGGGGAAATAATGCGCATTATCGAAATGCTTGCAAACTTGGTCAACCGCCAAAAGCAAGACCGCTTTGCTCAGTTGGTTCTCATGCAATCCGTCCTTCAAATGGCGCAAGGGCGACACAGTGAAAATGAATTGTTTGGCAGGATGGGCTTGTAGCATATTGGCAAGGCAATCCTCCGTTTGTTCTACAGAGAGAAATTCCCTGTCAAATTGTCGGGCAGGCAGCTTATGGCAATTGGAGACCACCAGACCAGTTTCTTTATGCCTAAAAACCCACGAGGTGCCCAGACTGATAATAATCCATTTAGCCTTCAAAAACCGCTCACAGGCCACTTCTAGGCCATTGTTTACAGTTTCCAAAAGATTCTGTTCATCGAATTGCCAAAATGCCGTATTGTGGCTAAATGTGCAGAATTGCCCCTCGCCTACCGAAATCACCTCTATATGAGTGAATGGACTGCCACTGCCTAGGCGTTCAACCGACTGGGCAATGCTGGCTGGGTTGTATAACACACCGAAAGGGTTCACCATAGCGTTGAATCCCAAGCCACGGCAAAAACCACCCACCTCATCAGCAAAGCAGGAACCTAGGAAGAGCAGACCGTCGCCGTAGGAGATGGTCTGCTCTAAAGGTTGAATCTTTATTTCTGTCTGAAGAATCATTTATGCTCCGCCAAGAACCTTTCCACCTCAATGCCTGCCATGGCACCCGTGCCAGCAGCCACGATGGCCTGACGGTAGATGCGATCCTGACAATCGCCACAAGCGAAAATGCCTTCCACATTGGTGGCCGTCGATTTTGGCTTGGTGATGATATAGCCTTCCTCGTCCATGTCGAGGATGCCCTTGAAAGGCTCGGTGTTAGGCGTGTGACCAATAGCCTCGAAGAAACCATCCACATAAATGGTGCGCTCTTCTTTGGTATCACTGTGATACAGCACTGCGCCTTTCAGCTTCTTCATGAAGCCTTGCTGTTCACCAAAAAGTTCCTTGGTCTGGTGCTTCCACAACACTTCGATGTTGGGCGTGTTGAGCACACGATGCTGCATAGCCTTGGAAGCACGCAACACATCACGACGGACGATGAGATAAACCTTGTTGCAAAGCTTGGCCAAATAAGTAGCATCTTCGCAAGCCGTGTCACCACCGCCAACAACTGCAACATCCTTTCCTTTATAGAAGAAGCCATCACAAGTAGCACAAGCCGACACACCGCCACCTTTAAATTCCTCTTCGGTAGGCAGACCCAGATAACGGGCAGCCGCACCTGTTGACACGATGATAGAATCGGCCAAGAGCTCGCCATCGTATTCTGTTGTCACTTTAAAAGGACGCTGGCTAACATCAATGCCAGTGACTTCGCCTTCGCGAATCTCAGCACCGAAGCGCAAAGCCTGCTGACGGATGTCTTCCATCATGTCAGGGCCGTTGATACCCTTGGGATAGCCAGGAAAATTTTCGATTTCGGTGGTTTGGGTGAGCTGTCCACCAGGTTGCATGCCTTCGTAGATGACGGTTTTTACATCAGCGCGACAAGTGTAAATGGCGGCTGTGTAGCCCGCAGGACCTGAACCAATTATCAGACATTCAATATGTTCCATTTTCTTAAGTTTAGAGTTTAGTGTTTAGAGTTTATTGTTATTTTGTGCAAAGGTAACTTTTTTTTCGGAAAGTGAACATAGTTCAAAAAACATTCGTATCTTTGCAGCCGCTAAGGCAATCGGGGTGTGGTGCAGTTGGCTAGCATTCTTGCATGGGGTGCAAGCGGTCGCCCGTTCGAGTCGGGCCACTCCGACGGAAAGCAGCAAAGTTACTTTGCTGCTTTTTTCGTGCCGTCAGCACGAAGCAAATCGAAGATTAGCTTCGCTGAATGCAGGGCATTTCGTTGAAGTCAATGACGCAAAGCGACAAAAAAAAGGACGCCCGAAGACGTCCTTTTCCATTGTCATAAGCAAACCATCAATACTCCCAGAGGCTCTGCTCGAAGTCGAACATTTCGTTCTTGATGCGCTCCGATTCGTAGAGAGCGTCAATATTGAAAGCGTAAGAGTTGATGTAACGGTCATAAACGTTCTCTTCCTTGATGATATAGCTGTCGAAGATACGTTTTTGCAAGACTTCGTCATAAGTGCGGCGCTGGGCCGAATTGTTGCGGTTGAAGGCAAAGGCCTTAGCCAACACGTCACGCGATTCCTCGTAAGGAATCCAGCACACCTGCGAGAGACCTCCGTCATCGTCGACGACGATGGGGCCCAAAGCGATGATGCGGACAAGGAACTGCGACAATTTCTTGTCGAAATACCAGTCTTCCTTGATTCTCAGACGCGTCACGTTAATCATACGGTCCTTGAAGACAATCTCATTCGGCACTTCTTCACCGTCCTTCCAAATGACCGGCGGGTCGCCAATCTTGACGTTTTCCTTCTCAAAGTCGTCACGAGTCAAAGGTGTCACCATGTCATCGATGTTGTTCTCCACACGGTAAGGCGTGATGTCACCGCTGTTAATGCCGTCGTAAATGACTGTGATGAAGTTTCTCCAGTCTTCGGTCGGATTGATCGGATAGTAGAACACTTGATTGATTTTCTGACGGAAGTCGACTTCCCTAATCACCGTCTTCTTCCACATGACGTTAGACTCATCAATGATGGGAAGCGGCGAAGGGGCCTTTTCGTTCATGATTTGCTGTTGGCCTGAGAGGATGCTGTTCTTCGGCGGCTTGATGTCGGTCGTCTGGGCATTGAGGCACAGACTGCCGAAGAGCGCCACAAGGGTCAACATGGAAACAAGTGTCTTTTTCATCTTATAAAGGTTTAAATAGTTCATTACTTGATTTCAACACCAATAGGCGTTTCGATGGTCTTGGTCTTGCCGTCGTTACCACGCACCTGAATGGCGGTAAACACGAACATATCACCAACATTGGCTTGGCTGATGGCATTTCTGATTTCATCAGTAAAGCTACCGCTACTAGCCTTGGCTTCCTTGGTGGTACCGCTCTTGGTCTTGTAACGGAAGGTATAACCAACCACATCATACTTGACACCGTCGAAGTCGAAGTCCTTCATCTCTGCCTCCACACGACCAGCGGCTTGCAGAGCGCTCTTCGACACCTGGCCGTTCACCACGTTACGGATGAGAGCCACAGGCTTCGGCAGGTCTTTCACACGGAACTTCATGCTGCCAAGGCTGGAGCCACCTGAAGTCACACTGATGGTCACCTCACTGGCCTCGCCAGGACGCAGGTTGTAAGTTCCATTACCCGTTCTGGTCAATGAACCGCTACTGGCAGAGGCATTGATTTCACCTCCGACACCACCACCGACGGCAATCGGGTTGTCGATACCACGATACACCACATTCATCTTGGTGGCCGAAACACTCACCGCAGGAGGAGCCACAGTGAAGGCACCTTCAAACGGGAATTCTTCAATCTGGTTGGTGGCAGGATCCAACATGTCGATAACACCGGTGTATTTGTGCGAGCCAACACCGACGTTCCATTCCAACGGAATCACGCCTTGGGCATTGCTGGTGTATTCTTTTTCGGCACCGCCATCGAGTTTGACACGGGCAGTCAGTTGTGAGTTCTTCCAAGCAGTCACCATGGCCTGAGCCCTATAGGTTTGGCCTGACAGGAGATAGCCGCTTTCAGCAAACACACGGGCACCAATCTCATCGAAGGTGAAGTCTTGGGCGTGAATGTTGGTCATCAATTGGGTGATAGCATTCAACTCAGCGGTTTCAGCCTCGGAGATGATCTTGTTCAACAAGGTAACGTCAGCAACCAACACAGTGTGATGGAAGTTGTGGTACTCCCAGCTGTCTTGCACTGGGTCGGTCACACCAGGATAGTAGCCGATTTTCGCACCATAATATTCACCTTCAAGCGGAAGTCTCTTAAGTTGGGCATCCTTATAGCCGTTTTCCTCAAGATAAGCTTTCGTTCCATAGATACTGTCAGTAATCAAACCGATTTCGTGGATGTGTTGAGGTCCCATAGCTTTGACCACTTCACCACGGAAACGTCTGATCTTCTCTGAGAGTTCATAGGCCTTACCGCCACTGCTGGGACCTTCGGGGTCGCCCATCATATAAGCAGTAGGTTTGTTGTAGTTGTCTCTCGATTTGACCTTCGAGGTGTTGATGTCGTAAATCTTACGGCCATTGCGGACAGTGTCAGCAGATTTCAGCAGACCGTCAGTGAGAGCAGTAGTAGCATCCTTCTCTTCAATCTTCTTCACCAAGTCCCACTTGAGGGCCTCGACGTAGTTGATGAGGTCGGTGGCTTCCTCTCTCAGGGCTTGAGCCTGTTCCCAATAAGGACCGACTTTTTCCTGATCCAAGCCATACTGCTCTTCAAAGGCAGCATATTTCTGATTAATTTGATTCGATAGTGTAATGTTTGTGGTCTGAACACCACTATTCACTGTGTCGAAGGCATCCAAGATGTCCTTCGAGACATTCATAGCTAACAAGGCAGTATAGACCAGGTACATCATACCGATCATTTTCTGTCTTGGGGTTTCTTTTGCGCCTGACATAATTTTACTCCTTTTTTATATTAAACAATCAGGTTTGAGTAGAATTATGCCTTGATGTTCATTGCTGACAACATTCCACCATAGACATTGTTCAAAGCGGACAAGCGCTGTTGCAACTGGGTCAACTGTTGATTGAGTTGGCCAGCATTCTGTGATGAAGCGTTGAGGTTATCCATGTACTTGTTCATAGTTTCGGTCAACTTCTTGCTAGCAGCTGAAGTCTGCTCGGCACCTTGGAGCTGGAGCTCGTAGATGGAATTGAGCGACGTCATACTGTTGGCCACCTTCTTGATGGTGTTGGCATCGAGAGCGCTGAAGTCGAGTTTGCCCAAAGAATCGGAAAGCTTCTGGTTGGTTTGGACATATGCATTCGAGAAGTCGGCGATTGACTTCGTAGCGCGGTCCATAGCGTTGGCATAGTTAGTGGTAGCAGCCATAGCATTGGAGATGTCAGCCATCTGACCAGCATTCTCAGCCAGTTTGTCAATACCTCTACCGAGTTTCTTGAAGGTATCTTCGCTGACATTCATCTTTTCAAACATCTTGCTCAACATAGCTTCTTCAGCATCCGTAACAGCAGGCTTACCGGCAGCACCACCGCCTGTTGTGGCAAATTGTGTACGCGTCTTTCCATCCCAATCCTCTTCGAGTTCAACGAAAACGTTGTCCCATGCATAGTCAACATGCTGAGGCTCGAAAGCCGACATGAAGAAGATCAATGCTTCGATACCCAGACCAAGAGCCAGCATGAAGTCAGCACCGGGAATGTGGGTCAATTTGAAATATGCACCAATCATAACCACAGAAGCGCCCCAACCATAGAGGTAGCCCATGAAGGTTTTGAATTTTCTCGAAACGAGGAATTGTTGGAATTTGCTAAGTTCTTTTTTTGCCATGACAATTGTAATTTAAAAGATTGATTTTTTCTGTTATTTTTAATTTGTGATTTCTTGATTATTATCTATAGACCCTCGACATTCTCGGGTTGTCGCCCTTGTTGCGGCCCAAGTAAGGCTGGATGCAACGGAAGCCTGTGTAGCAGTTGGCAGTATCCTGATATTGATAGTCGCGAGTGGTAACTTGCATGTAGTAAGAAACATCCTTCCATGAGCCACCACGCACCACTTTACGCTTCATGACCGGCGGGTCGTCAGCCTTGGCGTTATAGGTGTAGTTCGGGTTCATGTCCCATGTGAAGTTGTAGGAGTTGGGGTCGTAGGCCGTGTTAGTCCATTCGGCAACATTGCCAGCCATATCGTAGAGTCCCCAGCCATTGGGAGGATAGCAGCCCACTACGAGGGTACGCAGACCACCGTCGGCCAAATAATTACCTCTTCTAGGCTTGAAGTTGGCAAGGAAGCAACCTTTGGCATTGCTGGCGTTAGGACCGCCCCACGGATAAGGATTCAACATCTTGCCACCACGGGCAGCCCATTCCCATTCAGCCTCGGTGGGCAGACGGAACTCCGACAGGTCGACATCCTTCTTGGAACGCAAGTAGGCATTGAGTAACTCGGTGCGCCACACGCAGAAAGCACGAGCCTGTTGCCATGTGACACCCACCACTGGGTAGTTGTCATAGGCTGGATGCCAGAAATACTTCTCAGTCATCGGGTCGTTGAATGAGTAACTATAGTCGTGAATCCAGCAAAGCGTGTCAGGATAGACATTAATGACCTCGGCACGGGCATACACGGAACGGTCGGTATAACCCTGCTTACGGTTCGACCAAGCACCTTTGCGGTCAACATTAATGCCCGCATCAGCCTCGCCAAGCGAATAGTCGTTGTTGATCAACTTGTCATCGGCAAAGTCTTTTTTGGCAGCGGCCACCATATCGAACCAAAAATAGGAATAATACAACTTTCTGGTATCGATTTCCTTACGGCGGAAATATCTCTCGTGCTCAGGGAGATACATCGGCTCAAGAGCCTCGCGCACATCCTGTTCCTTGCTGTTCCAGTCGAGCTTTTCCTTCCAGTTCAGTCTCGGTGGGTCGTACACCTCACCTGTTTTACTCTCGGTGATGGCAAATCTGTCTGGGAAATTATCGGCAAGAATTCTTCTTGCGATAGAGTCTCTGACCCAATAAACGAATTGGCGATACTCATTATTGGTGATTTCGGTTTCGTCCATAAAGAATGCCGACACCGAAACTGTTTTGGGCTCATTGAGATAAGAGCCGGTGATGTCTTCACCACCTACACCCATCGTATAACTGCCTTGTGGGACAAACACCATCCCGTAAGGATCCGGTTGATTGAAGGTCTTGTTGGATTTACGCACTCCAACCAACTCGCCTTGGTTTGAATTGCCGCAGGCTGTGAGCAGCAACGCTACGGAAACCATGAACAATAGTCTTTTCATCTTCTTGACAATGATATGATTACTATTTATTTTTCTATGTTTTTTCTATCCAATCTTGCTGACTTTTCAAAACAGCGATTCTTATTAAAAACCGCCAAAATTAGAAAATATTATATTCCACTCAATTTTTTTTCCTACTTTTTCCCCCCAATTACCATTTAAATCATCATTAATGCCTTCTCAATTGTCTACATCTTTCTCCAAAGATTATAAATAACGCACACTGCGATAATCGCGCGGCGTCCGGTCGAGGTCTAGCTTGAAGCAATAACTCAGACCTATCTCATGCGAGCCCGGCAACCCCAAGCCCAAAGTATTAATATCGTACGAATAAGCAATGGTCAAATCCTTGATACTGATGCCCGCCATCAAACCGATAGACTCCTGAAAGCGGTAGTTGACACCCAAGGAAAACACATTATTGTAGATTACACGTGCGCTGGCGTTGAACTGCGTTGAGGCGATGTCACTCATCACACTGGCCGACGGAACAAAAGTCAGATAAGGAAGGTCCTCAAACTGGAACGGATAGCCGGCGATAGCGTAGAACGTGCGGTCGGTGGTAAAGCTAGCACTGGTCTCAGAGTTGTCGTTAAGTGCCTCACTCATCGATTCCAGCACGTTGACGACCGAAAAGCCCAAGAAGAACGAATCTGGGATTTGCCAGAAAAGGCCCACATTGAAATCAAACATCATTGCACTCTCCTCGCCCAAGCCCGCCAAAAGTGGGTCGCTCTCCTGATTGGGATGCAACTGTCCAAAATCGACAGAGCGGTTAAGCAAGGTGCCTGCCACACCGATGCCCAGAGTCGAGCCTCCAAGGTCCATGTGATAGGAATAACCCAAACCCACGTTGACATTGTTCTCAAAGCCCAACTTGTCCTGCATAATGGAAAACTCCATACCACCATGCAGCTTGCGGAAAGGCATGTCGCCCGACAAAAGGAAAGTGGTAGGAGCAATCTCGTTGCCGTCCATGTCGGTAAAGCCCGCCCATTGCATACGATACAGACCCAACACATTAATCCCTTCGCTCATACCAGCAAATCCCGCATTGGCGTATGCGTACGAATTTGCGTAATTGGTAAAGATGGGCGCCTGCTGCGCTTTGGCTCCTATGCCTACCGAAAATAGCAGGACAAAAAGTATGGCAATATGTGATATTTTCGTCTTCAAATTCAACAATAATGCTGCGATTGAAACCGCGAATTTACGAAAATAGTATTTATTTGAGCAAATTAATTTTTGAACGGCTATACTAATGCTTTGGCTTTCAGTATGATATTTTTTATTTGAACAATCTGATGATGTCGTTGCCGTTGGCCAAGATGACCAATCCCAACACGATGAAGAGACCCACCATTTCGGCCACTTCCATGAACTTGTCGGAAGGTTTACGACGTGTGATGATCTCGACAAGCAGGAAAAGGATATGACCACCATCCAAAGCCGGAATTGGCAGGATATTCATCACAGCAAGGGCGATGGAAAGGAAAGCTGTCATACGCCAAAAGAGACTCCAATTCCAAGTATCAGGGAAAATCTTGCCGATGGAGATGAAGCCACCCACGCTCTCATAGGCCCTAGTTTTGGGGTTAAAGATGAGCTTGACCTGTTTCCAATAATCACCGAGTTCCTTGAAGGTCTTTGAGAATCCGGCAGGAATGGCCTGAAAGAAAGTATAATCTACAGTCTCAAATTCAAAGCAACTGGTGATAGGCGACAAATAGGCACCAATGACACCTTCTTCAGGCAGATGCATAGCCAGCGACAATGTGTCCGACTCACGAACCACCCTGACATCAATATCTTGATTCTTGAATTGCTTGATGTTCTTTACAAAGTCTTGATAATAAGGCGTTTCAATGTCATTAATACCAACGATGACATCGCCTTCCTGCAATCCTCCAGCCTTGGCCGCACTATTGTCCATTACATCAGCCACCATAAATGGCACACGGAATGAGATGAAATTGCCATCCTGAGAACCGAGCAACTTGGAGACTGCATCTTCGGGCAGATTAATAATGGTGTCTTTTCCATCGCGTTCCACCTTGATAGTTTTGGCTTTGTCGAGAATGATTTGCATCGGGATGTCTTGGAACTTTTCGATAAACTCACCGTCGACAGCCATAATCTTATCGCCATCACGAAGGCCCAAATCATAGCCTAAACTATCAACAGAAATACCGTATTTATTGACTTCGGAGGTGGGCAGATATTGCTCGCCTTCCTTCGTAAGCAGGCCAGTATAAACAACATACGCCAAAACCACGTTCATAAACACACCCGCTACCATAATAATGAAACGTTGCCAAGCGGGCTTCGAGCGGAACTCCCATGGTTGAGGCGGCTGTTGCATCTGCGACTTGTCCATCGACTCATCAACCATACCTGCGATTTTGTTGTAACCACCTAAGGGGAACCAGCCAATGCCGTATTCCGTTTCATCGCTGCGGCGCCAGTCATCCTCGGGCAAAGTATTGAGATCGATGGGGTCATAGTTTTTCTGCTTCTTCCCTGCGGCATCCCTGTATTCGGTAACGGTGTATTTCTCAGGCACATTCTTTGAGAAAAACTTGAAACGCCACTTGCCGTTCACCTTCTTGCAGCGGAAGAGCGAAAAGCCCCAATCGAAGAAGAGGTAGAACTTTTCTACGCGGGTCTTGAAAGCTTTGGCGGCAAGGAAATGGCCCAACTCATGGACGAAAATCAAGATGGAAAGAGAAAGGAAAAACTGTAATACCTTTATTAATATAGTCATAGTAGGTTTTGTTTATCGTTGAAAAAAACGGCGCAAAGATAGTGATTTTTAGTTTCCGTCGGGACGATTAATGGTCATATAATCAACAGGGTTGACAGCTATGCCGTTGTGCCAGAGCTCAAAATGCAGGTGCTCCGACTCCTCTTGGTCGCCTGAACGACCCAAAATGGCGATGGCCTCCCCTGCCTTGACATAGTCGCCTTCTTTTTTCAACAGCGTTGCATTGTGCTTATAGACAGAGAAATAGCTATCGGTATGCTGGATACCGATGCAGTAGCCGTGGTTCATACTCCACGAAGAGAAAACCACTGTGCCGTCGTAAGTGGCATTAATGATCTGGTCGCTGTCAGAGATGATGTCAACGCCGAAATGTCCGTTGTCGGGATTGAAGCCATTAATGACCGTACCGTTGATGGGAACAAAGAAATTCTTCACCAACGAACTCGGCTTGGTGGGCGGCAGATAATCGGGACCGAAAAGGTTGTATTGGTTTTGGGCCTCATATTCGGCACGCAACAGGCTGTCCTCCACCGATTTTTTCAACGTGATGGTGTCGGTGACTCCCTTTGGCAATGGCTCATAAATATTTAGCGATGCCAAGGTGCTGTCGGCGGCAAAATCGTAGCCCTCGACAATTTTCTTAATGTTCCCAAAATAGACGTCCTTTTTCTGCATTTCGCGACTTAACGAATCGGCGCGAAGATTGAGCTCATATACCTCACGGTCAAGGCTGGTATCCGTGCGGCCGGGAATGTATTCCCGCAAAGGAGTGAAAGCAATGATGAAAATGGTGATGACAATGAGCAACAAGGCGATGCCGATAATGACAAGAATCAGATTAAGAAGGTTCAGCTTGAAGTTAAGAATGGGCCTCCCCGAGTCGTCATGCGACATCAAAAAGTCATATCTCCGATTCAGTTTCTTGAACGAAACATTGCGAAGGCTGGGTTTCCTGAGTTTTTTATTTTGAGTGGTCTCTGACATTTTGCTATGCAACTAGGTCATTAATAACCTGCAAAAATAGGAAAAAATTGCAACACCCACGAAAAAAGGCCGACCGTTTTCGCGGTCAGCCTTTTGCTCGTTTTCTGTATTTCTGGCTTGTAGGGCTGTCACATTGTGGCAGCCGCATATTCGGCGTTTGCCCAGCGGCTGCCGTAGTACGACAGCTCAACAGTCAATTCATTACATCATGCCGTCCATTCCGCCGCCCATGGGCATCGGAGGCGTAGGAGGCGTAGGCTCCTTGTGGTTGGTGATAACGCATTCAGTAGTCAGCATCATGCCAGCGATGGAAGCAGCGTTCTCCAAGGCGACTCTTGACACCTTGACAGGGTCGATGACACCAGTGGTGAGCAGGTTCTCGTACACCTCGGTGCGGGCGTTGAAGCCAAAGTCGTTCTTGCCTTCCATCACCTTGTTGACAACGACCGAGCCTTCAAGGCCAGCGTTCTCAACAATCTGACGCAGCGGCTCTTCCAAAGCGCGCTTGATGATGGCGATACCCGTGGTCTCGTCATCGTTCTCGCCCTTCATCTTCTCGATGGCCTTGATGGCACGGATGAAACCGACACCGCCGCCAGGGATGATACCTTCTTCGATGGCAGCGCGGGTGGCATTCAGAGCATCCTCCACGCGGTCCTTCTTTTCCTTCATCTCCACTTCAGAGGCGGCACCCACGTAGATGACTGCCACGCCACCGGCCAACTTGGCCAGACGCTCTTGCAGTTTCTCGCGGTCGTAGTCGCTCGTGGTGGTCTTGATTTGGGCCTTGATCTGGGCGGTGCGGCCTTCGATGTCTTTCTTGGTGCCGTGACCATTCACGATGGTGGTGTTGTCCTTGTTGATACTGACCTTGTCAGCCTGACCAAGCATCTGCAGGGTGGCATCCTCAAGTTTGTAGCCCTTCTCTTCGCTAATGACAGTGCCACCGGTCAGGATGGCAATGTCTTCCAGCATTTCTTTTCTACGGTCACCGAAGCCAGGCGCCTTGACGGCAGCGACTTTCAGCGAGCCACGCAGACGGTTAACCACCAAGGTAGCCAAGGCTTCACCGTCGATGTCCTCAGCAATGATGACGAGGGCACGACCGGTTTGTAAGGTCTTTTCAAGCACGGGCAGCAAGTCCTTCATCACGGAGATCTTCTTGTCGTAGATCAAGATGTAAGGATTCTCGTAGACGGCTTCCATTTTTTCGGTGTTGGTGACAAAGTAAGGCGAGATATAGCCACGGTCGAACTGCATACCTTCGACGACGTCGACGTAGGTGTTGATACCCTTGGCATCCTCAACAGTGATGACGCCTTCTTGCTTCACCTTGCTCATAGCCTCGGCGATAAGGCCGCCGATTTCACTGTCGTTGTTGGCAGAGATGGTAGCCACCTGCTTAATCTTCTCATTGTCGCCGTCGACCTTCACCGACATCTTCTTCAGTGAGGCCACCACAGCGGCAACAGCCTTGTCGATACCGCGCTTCAAGTCAAGCGGGTTGGCACCAGCGGTGACGTTTTTCAGACCCGTGGCCACGATGCTTTGGGCCAAAACGGTGGCGGTAGTAGTACCATCACCAGCGAGGTCGTTGGTCTTGGAAGCCACTTCCTTCACCAACTGGGCGCCCATGTTCTCGACGGGGTCGTTGAGTTCGATTTCCTTGGCGACCGTCACACCGTCCTTGGTGATTTGGGGAGCACCATACGATTTCTCGATGACCACATTACGACCTTTTGGGCCGAGGGTCACCTTCACTGCATTTGACAATGCGTCGACGCCTTTCTTCAGGCCGTCACGTGATTCGATATTAAAAAGAATGTCTTTTGCCATAATTATTCGAGATTTAAAGATTCAAAGATTTAAGATTTAAAGATTAGATGATGGCGATGACGTCTGATTCACGCATGATCATGTAATCCTTGCCGTCGAGGTGGAACTCTGTTCCGGCGTATTTGCCATAGATGACATTATCGCCGACCTTCAGGGTCATGGCATTGTCCTTGGTGCCGGGACCTACGGCGACTACTTTACCTTGTTGGGGTTTCTCTTTGGCGGTGTCGGGGATGATGATACCGCTAGCGGTTTTCTGTTCGGCTGCTGCGGGTTCAATCACCACGCGGTCGGCCAGAGGTTTGATTGCTAATTTTGCCATAATTATTCTGATTTAAAATTTAATAATTCAAAATTCAAAGATTGAACGGCGGGCATTAGTCATATTTCGTGCCAAAGTGGAAAATGGCAGGGTTTTGTCAGTTGGGGGTGACAAAGTGACACAAAAAGGGCTTATCTTTGCGCTCGAATTTGACGATTATGTCCAACATCAACGACGAGCGGAAACTCAACGAGCGGTATAAGATGATGACGGAGCAGCCCGTCAAGCGGCTGATCCTCAAGATGGCTGTGCCGACCATCATTAGCATGCTCGTAACCACCATTTATAATATGGTGGACTCGTTCTATGTGGGTCATCTGAGCACCGAAGCCGTGGCTGGCGTGGGCGTTTCGTTTGCCTACATGGCCTTTATTAATGCTTGCGGCTTCTTTTTCGGGCATGGCTCGGGCAATTACATCTCACGGGCCTTGGGTGCAAAACAGGGACAGAATGCAGGGCGTATGGCTGCCACGGGTTTCTTCTCCCCATTGATTTTGGGTGCTATTGCAGGCCTCATCTGCATGATCTTCATCTCACCTTTGTCGCGAGCCATGGGCGCCACCGACAGCATCCTTCCCTATGCCAATGACTACCTGCGTTTCATCTTGATTGCCACACCTTTCATGATGTCATCGCTGACGCTCAACAACCAGTTGCGACTACAAGGCAACGCCCGCTTTGGCATGATTGGAATCGCCTCGGGTGCCATCCTCAACATCATCCTTGACCCGATTTTCATCTTTGTACTTGACTTGGGTGTCAGTGGAGCTTCATTGGCCACAGCGGTAAGTCAGTGCTTCGGTTGGAGCGTGCTGCTTTGGGGCACCTCGCGACCTGGCAATGTCCACATCAAACCGAAGAACTTCACCCCTACCCTATACTATTACAAGGAAATCACGCGAGGCGGGTTGCCTTCATTGGCGCGCCAGGCGTTGTCGGTGGTGGCCACCATCAGCCTCAACCGCATGGCGGTGCATTATGCCCTGCCCGGTAACGAAGCCTCTACCGTGGCCGCTTTTACCATAGTTTCGCGCATCACCTTGTTCTGCTTCGCCATCGTCATCGGGTTCGGACAAGGGTTTCAGCCCGTATGCGGCTATAACTACGGCGCCAAGCTCTATGCCCGTGTCAAAGAGAGCTATATGTTTTGCATTACAATCACCACGGCTTTTCTGATTGTTTTGGGCACGGTAGTCTATATCTTTGCGCCCGACATCATCTCATGGTTCCGTGGCGAGGATCCCGAGCTTATCCGTGTGGGCAGTCAGGCCTTGCGCTGGCAGTGCGTTGCTTTCCCGCTGATGGGCATGTGCACTGCGACCAACATGCTGTTTCAAAACATCGGTTATACCTGGCAAGCCACCTTGCTCTCGATGTGCCGTCAGGGCTTGTATTTCCTGCCTGCAGTCTTCCTCATGTCATGGCTTTGGGGCATCACAGGACTCGAAGCCGCGCAAGCCGTCGCCGACATCTGCACCTTCTTAACCTCGTTGCCGTTTGCTATCTGGATTAGCAGAGCGCTCACCGCGAAGTCACAGCATAATACGTGACTTTGCCATCTTTCCAACTGCATTCCACCACCTTGCCGTCGCGGGCGCAAAGCCCTTTGAAATATCCGTCCTTCCATACCGATGGCAGGGCTGGAAGCAATTCGATTTCGCCATCATGGCTCTGCAAAAGCATCTCAGCTATGCCGGCCGTGCCGCCAAAGTTGCCGTCGATCTGGAAAGGCGGATGAGCGCAGAAGAGGTTGGGATAGGTACCCGCTGAATGGCTTCCGTCAAGATGGACTGCTGGTTCGAGCAGGTTCCTCAAAAGCTGATATGCATGATCGCCATCATGAAGCCGTGCCCAGAAACAGATCTTCCACGCCCTCGACCAGCCTGTGCCTTCATCGCAACGTCGGCGCAAGGTCTCGCGGCAGGCTTCCATTAATTCTGGTGTTTTCGTTTGAGTCAGCATCGTGCCGGGATAAAGTCCGAAGAGATGCGACACATGGCGGTGCTGCGGTTCCACTTCCTTGTAGTCTTTCAGCCACTCTTGCAAATACCCCTGCTCGCTGACCTGCATGGGCGGAAAATGGGATTTGGCGTCGCGGAGGCTGTCGGAAAAAGACTCATCCACACCCAAAATCTCTGCCGACTGACAAACAGCATCATACAACTCACTGACAATCTGCACATCCATCGTGCTACCCATGCACACGCTAACAGTTATGCTATCGTTGAGGTAAAAGGCATTTTCGGGCGAGGTGGTCGGGGCGGTGACCAGCCAACCGTGCTCGGGCTCCTCTATCATCGCATCGAGGAAAAACTGCGCTGCCTCTTTCATTAATGGATAGGCTTCTTTCAAGAATGCAGTGTCTTGCGTGAACTCAAAATGCTGCCATGCGTGCAGGGCAAGCCAGGCTCCGCCCGTGTTGGTAGCGCCCCAAGAGGGATGCTCGCCAGGTGCCGTGAAGCCCCATGGGTTGCAGACCACATGGGCGGTCCAGCCTCGAGCGCCATAGAACGACTGCGCCGTCTTTCGTCCCGAGGACATCAACCCTTCGGCAAAATGAATTAATGGCAGATGTAGTTCCGAGAGGTTGCAGATTTCACAAGGCCAATGGTTCATCTCAACATTGATATTCAGGTGATAGTCGCCGTTCCAAGGAGTTTGAATCGTGTTGGCCCACAGCCCTTGCAGGTTGGGTGGCAGCAAATCCTCGCTTGTGGAGCTGATGAGGAGGTAACGCCCGTAGTGGAAATAACAGGTCGGCAGCCATGGGTCGTCGTTGACAAGGAAGTCTTTCCAATGGTCTTCCAAAGTCAGGTCTTGTTTTTCTTTTGGGTCGCCAATTACCAACTCCACGCGGTCGAACAGCTCGTGATGGGCTTTCAAATGGTCGTTTTTCACGGCCTCAAAGCCTTTTGCCATGGCATTTTGCAGGTGTTCGTTGACGTATGTTTCTGGGTTGTCACACATGAAATCTGTTGCAGCGCAGAAATAGATGACGGTTTCATTGTTTTCGACAATTGTTTGTGCCTTAGCATAATATCGCATTCCTTCCACGCCTTCAACGTTGCTTTCCAGCTGGCCAAACATAATGACACTGTCAGCATAAGTGAAAACCTCTGCTTTTTCAGGTCGGGAGAGGTTTAGAGTGAGAGTCGGCCTTTCGACAGGCTCAGGGACCTTAACTCTAATTACTGCCACCTCATCCACACGGGAAATAAAAGACTCGCGTTCGTAGTGTTGACTACCTTTATCAAAAGAAACCTTGTGGATGGCATCATTGAGGCAAAGCGTTCGCTTATAATTGGTTATGGAATCGGCATAAGGATAATGATAATCAATCGTCATGTTGCCCAAAGTCTGATAGCAGCCAAAAGGCACTTTGGCGCCTTGGCCGTGGCCCGAGCCTTCACTGCCACAGACGAAAGTCTCATACATCAGGTTTTGTGCTTCGTCGTTCCTGCCTTCCTTCAAAAGTCGTTGGATTTCAGGCAACGATTCCAAAGCCAAAGGGTTGCTGTCGTCACTCGATGCACCCGACCATAAAGTAATGTCATTCAGTACGATGGTTTCTTTGTCAATGCCGCCATCAGGCATCATGCCAAGGTGACCATTACCCAAAGGATAGCACTCCTCCCAGATTTGGGCAGGAGCGCTATCCATCAGGTTCCATTGTGTTGCTTGCGGCTTTTCACGACAGGCAGTGAAAGCCAAAACAACAATTAAGAAAAGGGTGTATCTCTTCGACACTTATTATAAATAGGTATAGGTATTGACCGTCTTGGTGTTAGTTAACATACTATGCATCTCAATGACATCCTTTACCGGATAATCACCATCATATTCGTAGGTGTGGGTATTGGTGATGGTGCCCATGATAGGCATTTCTTTGGTGGTAGTAAGGATGTTGTTGGCTGAATGAATGGTTTCTGGCGTTGATTCAAAGTTATTTCTGTACAAGCCCCTTAACGGGTTGACTTTGTTGTCGTATGTATAATCCGTTATAAGAGTTGACGTGGTCACCAATTCTGTCTTAATGATGTTGTCGCCTTCCCAAATCAGGTTGGTGACATTACTCTCGGCTTTGTCGGCAACCCTTGAAGCCGTCTCCATGGCCGTCACAATCTGCTCGGGGAAGAAGAAACTAAGCGATTTGAATTCACCCTTCTTGAGAAATCCGTCAAAGTTGTTATGCGTTATCTGGGTCACCTTGCCATCGGTTCTCGTGAACAGATATTCATCGGTAATCTCATCACTGTCAAAGTAGCCCTCCACTTTGGTCAGCTCCTTGTCGTTGTAGATGAGCTTGTAAATGGAAGTGACATCAGTTTCTGAGGTAATCTTTTCCACGCGCTTCTTTGAATCGTAGGTAAAAGTGCACTTATTCAAGCCACTACCGGTGATACCATTTGTCGCTTCAATGTCGGAGAGGAGCTTGCCGTCCCAGTGATAGGTGTAGACTGTGACAAATGATTCTGTGCCATCTGACATATCAATGGTGGCACTTCTGATGACTGACAGTTTCTTGTCAGGCATGTACTGACCTTCCAATTTCTCCTTTTTGCAGGAGGTGAACAGCAAGGTGCCAATGGCTACCACTGCTAACAATTTGAATGTGTTTTTCATAATGATACTTTTTAGTTAGATATAATTTGTTAGATTTATAAAGGTCTAACGAATTTTTATGTCAGAATCCTGCCAACTGCATCGTCACCGTAGGAATAAGCAGCAAGGCCCCGATGACGACCAGCACAAGGATGAACTTCCAGATGAAACGCACCCATTTCTCCCACGGGATGCGGGCCACGCCGAGGGCAGCCATCAAGACGCCGCTGGTGGGTGTGATCATATTGGTGAAGCCGTCGCCGAACTGAAAAGCCACCACCGTGGCCTGACGCGAGATACCGATCAGGTCGCTGAAAGGTGCCATGATGGGCATGGTAATGGCAGCCTTGGCCGAACCGCTCGGAATGACAATATTAATCAAGGTCTGGATGCCATACATGATTTCCGCCGAGGCGATCTTGCCCATGTTGCTCATCGACTTGGAGAGGCCATAAAGGATGGTGTCGATGATACCGCCGTCCTGAAGGATAATGACAATGCCGCCCGCCAAGCCCACGATGACTGCCGCAGAAAGAATGTCGCCCATGCCTTCTAGGAACAGCTTCGCAATGTCGCTCGCGCTTTTGTCGACGGACAAGCCACTGGCGATGCCAAGCACCAAGAACAATGAGGCAATCTCCATAATATACCACTCGTAGCCCAGTACGCCGACCACCAAAAAATACACAGTAGCAAAGAGCAAGGTAAGGACAAAATAATGCACCGTTTTGCGCAAGGTGATGATGCTCAAAAGGACAAACACCGCCGTTCCGATGGGGAGCAAGGGCAATGTAGTCTCGCTATTGCCGATTTTCAAGGTAGTCATCGGATAAAGCACCGAGAACACGATTAATACTGACGTCAGAAAAGCGAAAACAAACCAGGCCTTGCGGGGCGTGTAGCGTTCCAGTTCCTCTTCCTTCACCTCCGCCGACTTGCGCCAATAGGCATCATCTTCGTACATGATGGATGACTGCGGATTTTTCTTCACTTTGTTGGCATACCACAACACGAAAATGATACCCACAACTGTCAAAATGGCCCAACAAACGGCACGGTAGCCGATACCCGTGAATAGCGGAATCTCTGCGATACCCTGTGCAATGCCGATGGTGAATGGGTTGAGCATGGCACCCGAGAAACCAATATGTGCCGCCACATACACCATACACAAACCCACGATGCTGTCATAACCCATCGAGACCGCCAAAGGAATGATAATCAAGGCAAAGGCGATGGTTTCCTCACTCATGCCGAACACACTCCCGAAGAGGCTGAACAACAGCATAATGAGGATGATAACGACATTGTTCACCCCTATTTTGCGCATCAACTTCCAGCGTTCGAGGCGTTTGGTGAACTTCAGGAACGACATGATGCCCATATCGATTGCCTTGCTTTTGTTCATGATCCAAAAAGCGCCACCGATGATTAATATGAACACGATAATGTTACCCTGCTTGACAAAGCCTTTGTAGAATGCTGAAAACACCTGCCATGTCTGTGGTTCCGCATGGAACTCTGCGGTCCCTGAGCCTGCGGTCCCTGAGGCCTCTCGAAGGGTCGAATGGCCGCCTTCCGGCAATTGGTCGGCATAATAGAATGTCATCACCGTCTCATCGCCAACCTGCTCCGAGACATATTTCCCTGGTGGGATAATCCAAGTGAGCACCGCAGCAATAACGATGATAAAGAAAACGATAACGAAGGTATGTGGGACTTTGCGCTTTTTCATCGTGTTCCAAATTTAACTATGTTTAATCTTCGATTTGTGGGGCAAAGGTATTGAAATAATCCCTATTTTTGCACCAAATTGAAAATTCAACGGAGTTAAATCTTAAATTTGAACAAAAATGAAGAAAATTCTGACTCTCTTATTGATGGCCGTCTTAGCGACTTTTGCCATGCCTGCCACGGCTCAAGAAAAGAAGATGTTCACTCCTGCCGACGCTTCCTACAACAACCGAGCAGTCTATGCCCAACGACCCAACCAACTGAAATGGATTGGCAACTCAGAGATACTGATGAAAGTGAAGGACAAAGAGATTGTCACCACGATGCCGGGCAGCAAGAAAGAAGCTACGTTCCTCACTCTTGATGAACTGAATGCCTTCACCAAAGGCGAAGGTGTCAACGACCTGACACGCATTCCCCAACTGACTTGGATCAACGACTACCAGGCCTATTTCTATGGCTTAAGCGAAAATGGCATCACGCTCAACAAGATGGATATCAAGAGCAAAACCATTGAAGCCATCACGTCAATTCCGCAAGGTGCTGAAAACCAAAACATCTGCAAGCCCACTTTGAATGTGGCTTACACCGTTGACAACAACCTCTATGTAGCCAAGGGCAAAGAGCAAATCAAAATCACCAATAACCCCGAAGGCGTCGTTGCAGGTCAGAGCGTACACCGCAACGAGTTCGCCATCGATGGCGGCATCTTCTGGTCGCCCGACGGCAAGCTCCTCGCCTACTACTCCATGGACGAACGCATGGTGACTGACTATCCCTTGGTCGATATCCAAGAACGTATCGCCACGGCCAAACCCATCAAATACCCCATGGCCGGCATGACAAGCCATCAGGTGACGCTACACATCTACAACATCGCCACGGGCAAGGAAATCGTGGTCAAGACCGGTGAACCCGCAGAGCAATACCTTACCGCCATCACCTGGAATCCCGACAACAAGCGCATCTACATCGGTGTTTTGAACCGTGAACAGAACCACCTGAAATTCAATGAATACAGTGCCATCACGGGCGACTTCATCCAGACCATCTTTGAAGACCGCGATGAGCAGTATGTGGAGCCTCAAGGTCCTGCCTACTTCCTTCCCGATAACTCCGACCAGTTCATCTGGAAAGCCCAACGTGACGGCTACTATCACCTCTATCTTTACACCATCAGCAAGAAGACGGTGAAGCAGCTCACCAAGGGTAACTATGTCATCACGGACTTCAATGGCTTCTCAAAGGACGGCAGCAAGATCTACTACCGCTCCACCGAAGTCAGTCCGCTGGAACGCCACTGCTACATGATGGACATCCGTAGCGGCAAGGTCACCAAACTCACCAAGGAACACGGCACCCACGACATCATGCCTTCAGGCAATGGCAAGTATTTCTTGGACTTCTATTCCAGCACCGATGTGCCTTACAATGTCGACTTGCAAGACAACAGTGGGAAACTGGTCAGACGCTTGTTTGAAGCTGAAAACCCGCTGAAGGATTACAACATCGGCCAAACCGAGCTTGGCACCCTGAAAGCCGAAGACGGTCAGACGCTCTACACCCGCCTCATCAAGCCTTATAACTTCGACGCTTCAAAGAAATACCCTGTCATTGTCTATGTGTATGGTGGTCCCCACGCTCAATTGATTACCGACACTTGGACAGCTGGCGCAGGCATCTACCTCAACTATCTTGCCCAAGAAGGCTTCCTTGTCTTCACCCTCGACAACCGTGGCTCCGCCGACCGTGGCGAGGCCTTTGAACAGTGCATCCACCGCCAGTGCGGTCAACTTGAGATGCGCGACCAGTTGGTGGGCATCGAATGGCTGAAGACCCTGCCATACGTTGATGCCGACCGCATCGGCAGCGATGGCTGGAGCTATGGCGGCTTCATGTCGACCTCGCTGAAGATCAACCACCCAGAAGTCTTCAAAGTCAGTGTAGCTGGTGGTCCTGTGCTGGATTGGAAATACTACGAAATCATGTACGGTGAACGTTACATGGACACGCCTCAAGAGAACCCCGAGGGCTATGAACTGACTAGCCTTGAGAACAAGACCGACAAACTCGAAGGCAAGCTCCTGATGATCCACTGCACCACCGACCCCGTGGTGATGTGGCAACACAGCCTCGTCTTCGTCGAAAACTGCATCCACAACGGCAAACAACTGGATTACTTCGTCTATCCTGGCCACGACCACAACGTTGCAGGTCCCGACCGCGCACACCTGGTTGCAAAGATTACGCAGTATTTTAAGGATAATCTGTAATCCGTATTTCGCTAGAAAAGAAAAGCCTCTGTCGAGATTTCGGCAGAGGCTTTTTCACTATCTAATAATCTTAATTGGAGCCGGCCCTTCGACAGGCTCAGGGACCTTGATTTTAGAAATACAAGTCTCTCTCGCCCTTCTTGATGCGCTCGATGCGGCTCTTCAGCTCGTCCAAGAACTTCGGGTCGACATTCTTGAAGTTGTTCTCGATGCACTTCCAGCCCTTGGCGGCCACTTCGGGTGTGGCGTAGTCCACCAAGTACTCACTCAAAGTCAAGATGGCATTTGGAGTGCAATAGCGCTTGATGAAGCCCGGCACGCTGAATTCCATGAAATGCTCACCCGTTCGACCCAAACGGTAGCAAGCTGTGCAAAAGCTCGGAATGAAGTCGTGGTCGAGAAGTTTGTCGATGATGTCGCCCAATGAGCGGTCATCACCAATCTTGAACTGCTCGCGGTGCAGGTTCTGGTCCTCCTGCTTGTCGCTGTTCTTCTCCTCTTCCTCGTGGTGGTATTTGTAGTCGCCAATCTGCAGGTTGGTGCCGCCGTCGATTTGCGAAATACCGTATTCGATGGCCTTGGCGCGGAAAGCAGCATCCTCACGGGCGGTCAGGATCATGCCTGTGTAAGGCACGGCCAGACGGAAGATGGCGATAATCTTCTCGAAGGTGTCATCATCCACGAAATATTTCTTGTCGATGTTCAGGCCCGAAGCGTCTTTGATACGCGGGAATGAGATGGTGTGCGGACCCACGTTGAAGCAAGCCTCCAGGTGATTGGTGTGACGGATCATAGCCAGCACCTCGTAACGCCAGTCGTAAAGGCCGAAGAGGATACCGAGACCGTTGTCGTCGATGCCAGCCTGCTGGGCACGGTCCATCGAGGTGAGACGGTAGTTGTAGTCGCCCTTCTTGGTATTGGCGGGGTGGTATTCGTTGTAAATCTCAGGGCAATAGGTCTCTTGGAAGATCTGGTAGGTGCCGATGCCAGCCTCTTTCACAACACGGAAGCCTTCCACATCCAAAGGAGCGGCGTTGATGTTGACGCGGCGGATGCTACCCTTGCCTTTCTTGGTGGCGTAGGTCACCTTCACAGTGTGGGCGATGTATTCGGGCGAGTATTTCGGCGACTCGCCATAGACGAGGATGAGGCGCTTCTGGCCGTCATCCTCAAGAGCCTCCACATTGCGGATGAGTTCTTCATCAGTCAAAGTGGTGCGGATCTGCTCCTTGTTGGAGGAACGGAAGCCGCAATAAACGCAGTTGTTGACGCAGTAGTTGCCCACATACAAGGGGGCGAACAGCACGATACGGTTGCCATAGATGCGGCGTTTCAGCTCGCGAGCGCCTTCCTTGATCTCCTCTACCAAAGCAGGGTCGGTAGTGTTGACAAGAACGGCAGTCTCCTCCATCGTCAGGCGGTTCTTGTCCAACGACTTCTGGATGATTTCGTGCACACGTTCAGGGGTGCTTTTGGTGTTGTTGATGTAATCCCAAATCTCTTCGGATGAGATGAACGGGCGATTGGGCTCGTCGGGGATGCGGCATTTTTCTGGATGGAATTGCATATCGGTTTGATTTTTAAGTTATTGTTCTGAATTCTTTTGACGAAGGACAGAAGACTGGGGACGCAGGACTATCTTATTCATTGTCTCACGTCTCTAAGTCTCTAAGTCTCACGTCCTTTAAGCAAGGCCGACTTCACCTCGATGCCTTCGATGCGACCCAACTGGCCCGTGAGGGAACCTATCTCATCGGTGGTGCCTTCGAAAATGACGGAAATGATGCTGTAATTACCACGGGGAAAGCCTTGGCGGCAGATGATGATGCCTGCGTGACGGGAAAGTACCGCGTTGACTTGTGGTGCGGCTTCTCGGTTTCCCACATAAATAAGGACTGTGCCTATTCTCCTTTCCATTTGAATGACCTCCGGATCAGATGATTTGATTCCCACACTGGCCTTGATGTCAACGCATTGTCTTCATCTCAGCGTGGTGCGGCGTGATTTTAGCTTCGCTGAATCTTGCGATTTGCGGCTGCAAAATTACGATTTTTTGAACAAATGGTTCAAAAATGTTTTGAATTAATAATCGGAATTTTTGCTTGTTGGCAGGGGTTGCATTACATTTCACCCCTGCCTATTCATCCTCCGTCCCTACGGGACTGAATCAATATTCTATTTTGTCCTGTTTTGCCTCCCAGGCACGGAAAGTCTCAATGGCCTCTTCGCGCAGCAAAGGGATAAACGGTACAGTGCGTTCTTCGATGTGCTGTTCCAGTTCCTTGTAGATGAAGTCGTCGGCGAAGTCGATGGCGGCAGCATCCTTTTTCGTGTTGCCGTAATAGATCCGCTTGATATGCGCCCAATAGATGGCGCCGAGACACATGGGGCAAGGCTCGCATGAGGTGTAGATGACACAATCTGACAGGTCGAAGGTGCCGAGTTTGCGGCAGGCCTGACGGATGGTGTTCACCTCGGCATGGGCGGTGGGATCGTTGTCGCGGGTGACGCTGTTCGAGCTGCCAGCGACGATTTCACCATCTTTCACGATGACGGCCCCAAAGGGACCACCTCCATTTTTCACGCTTTCATCGGCGAGGCGGATGGCCTCGCGCATATATTCTTTGTCTTTTTCTGTGATGTTCATATTTGTTCGTTTTTGAAGCAGGGGTTACACTACGCTTCACCCCTGCTTATAATCCGTCGTCCCTATGGGACTCCTTATTTCCTATACCGGGCCTCCAATTCAGCACGATATTTGTCAGCAATGGCCTTGGCCAAAGCCACGCCATCGCCTTGCGGTTCAGCGCTGAAGGTGCCGAGACGTTCGCGCCACCATTGGCCTTCGTATTTGCAGATACGCTCGTGATAGGCCTTCTCATCGAAAGGCTTCTTCGCATCAATGGCGGCATCCACGTCCTTGAAGAACTCTTTCCAACGATAGGCATAATAGGTCGCGGTTAGACCCGCCCAGGCACGGCTGGCGTATTCGTTCAGCAAGGCGTCCTCTTCACCCCAAGTAGTGATGATATTACGGGCGTTACTCTCAAAGTAGTCTTTGTCCTCTTCGGTGATGCCGATGGCTCTCGCATCGCGAATCCATCGTCCTACGAGGAAGGCATTCTCCGTGGCCAAAATCTTATCCGTGTCATCCAAAATGGAAGTCATGGTCTGCTCAATTTGGCGCAATGTCTCATAGTCGCCTTCGCGATAGGCCTTCACATAATCAGCATAAAGATCGCTGAAGTAGTTGCCCAACAGTTGCCTTGTGATGTTGACTGCATCAAAGTGCCGTGTGCGAGTGTTACAGTCGACGGCCAGTAGGTCATCCAAGGCATCCAACAACGTAATATTGCTGTATTTATAGGTCGGAGCAACATAATACTGATGGTATTCCTTGATGTCGCCCATAGTCGGCCTTTGGTTGATGCGCACGGTCTGACCTGGCGATGACACCTTATTATATACGCTGTCGGCGAGCAAAGTCCAGGCAGCCCTCATGTTCGGGTCTTCCTTGCCTGCACGTTGGTCGGCGAGGCACAACACCCAAGCATCCACGTCCTTGGTGAGCGGATTGTCCCAAGCTTTCTCGAAGACATATTCATACATGAACGGATTGCAGTCGAAGCCCTCCAATGTTGAGCCGATGCCAATGAAGTTGTCGCCACCTTTTTCGAAGGCACGTTCAATCCTGACATTCACCGTGTCGAGATTACCCGCCAGCATGGAGTTACCGCCGAAGTTACCAAGATAACACCAGATGTAAGGCACACCATAGTAAGCGTTGGTGCGTTCCCACACAGGCTGTCTCTCGCAGTAGTAATCAAGCATGATGTGTCTATCTTTCGGCATGGAGGTGATATAGGCCTCGATGCGGTTGTCGACTTCCCAATATTGACGCTCATTCCAAAATAGCCATGCCATTTCGAGCCATTTGGCTTCGGGGTCGGCGGCCTCCAACGACTCATATACTTGACGGCTTACGCGACCGAGGTATTCAGGTTCCCAGCTCGGCGGAATCATCTCGTTGAAGATGTCGATGCCATAGATATGGTCGGTGCCATAAAACTCTATCTCCTTCTCGATAAACTTCTTCTGGATTTCAGAATACAACGCACACTCAGGGTCGAGGAACTTGCACCAGCAAATGCTATCGAAGCCCGCCCAGTCGCCCAAAGAAGCCAAAGGCGCATCGGGATAGATGCGCGTGATGCAAGGCGGCACATGGCCTGCAAAGCCGGGTAGCACGGGCTTCATATTGAGCTCGCGCTCACGGGCAACGATTTGCTTTTGCAGTTCCTTTTGGTTCTCAAGCCACGACACAGGCAGCGGTCCACCCCAACGGTCGATGTTCTGCATACGGTGCCATGGCAGGTGTGCCGGTCCAGTGAAGTAACTGCGGATCTCCTCATCCGTGAGACCGAAGTCACTCCATACCTCATACCACACTGACTCCTGTCCCGTGATGGCCAAAGGCAGATTAATACCGTTGAGTGCCATCCAGTCGATGAAGTGCTCCCACTGCGACCAGTTCCACCAAGGCAAAGTGTAACCGAAAGTGCAGTAGTTGAGGAAGAAACGGTCTGGCACACGGGCGCTCAAGCTGACCTTTTCAGGCACCGCAGGCATCGCGGCGGGAATCTGCAAAGGCTCCTCTTTGAACCACGAATATTGTGCCTTGCAGTAGTATTTCAGGTAGTGGTTGAGGCCCACGGCCATACTATTGGCGTTATTACCGCGAATAATGAGGTTCTTGCCCTTTGTCTCAATTTCGAAACGGTCGACGGTATCCGTCGCAAGCCGTTCGAGGACGATGTTCTGTGAATACTCAGGCACAACGCGGTTCACCAATCCGCGCATAGCAATGACTTCAGGGTCGGTTTCGGCCTTCTTTGTGCAGGAAAAGCACAACACAAAGCTCAAAAGGGTGATGAGGTGTAGTTTTTTCATCGGATTAATGATTTGTTTGGGGCAAAAATAGTGTTTTTTCTCCAATTTCGAATTATCACCAAATATTTCCTATTTTTGCGCTCATGGCAAAGAACAAGTTTTATGTCGTTTGGAAAGGACGTACCCCTGGCGTTTACGACCGTTGGGAGGACTGCAAGAAGGAGATAGAGGGCTTTGCTGGAGCTTTGTATAAGGGCTTTCCCGACAAAGCCAGTGCCGAGGCTGCCTATGCAAAAGGATTTGCAGGATTTGAGAAAAAAACAACTCCACAGGTGGATTTAACCAATGTCTCGGAAAAGCCCGTCTCTCCTGCTATTGCCGTGGATGCCGCCTGCTCGGGTAATCCCGGCAAGATGGAGTACCAAGGCCTGTTTGTGGATTTCGACACGCAGTCTGCCACGACCGTACAGCTGTTCAAGAGTCCCGTCTTTGAAAACGGCACCAACAACATCGGGGAGTTTCTAGCCATCGTGCATGCCTTGGCCTGGATGAAGCAGAAACGCGTCCAATACCCTGTCTACAGTGACTCAATCAACGCACAGAAATGGATTCGTGAGAGGAAGTGCAAGACCAAGCTGCAACCTAACGACAAAAACGAATATCTCTTCGAGCTTATCTCCCGTGCCGAAAAATGGCTGAACGAGAACGCCATTGAAGTGCCGATTCTGAAATGGAAAACTGAAATTTGGGGTGAAATCCCAGCTGATTTTGGTCGGAAATGAAAATTGTCTTACTTTTACCGCCCGAAACGCGAAGCGTTCGATGAAATCAAATCGCAAGATTCAACGAGGTTAAACAAGATAGCATGCTGAAATACGATTCATATTATTTCCAATGCCCGCATTGTCATGCTTGGCTTGAAGGTCGCGACTTAAAAGCCGAGATGGTCAATCAGTCTATCTTGTATTCTGACGGTAAGGTGTTGAACGACAATCTGATTACCACACCACAGAAGATGATTATGTGTCCTTCGTGCGGGCACATCTTTTGGGTTGAAAAGCCTGCCAAACCGTTTATCACCTACGAAAAGCCCGATGCCGAGGTCTATTCCTGGAACACCTGGCGTTTCTTCGGCATCAATTTCTCGGATAACAAAGGAAAGATGGCTTTGATTAATCACTACAAGACCTTCCTGAAGAAGAGCCATTACGACCCGAAAAAAGAGATTTACCTGCGCCGTTTCCTATGGTGGGCCTACAACGACCTCCACCGTAACCACCAGCACGTGCGCCTAAAATACCTGCTCAACGGATTCATGAGTTTCGGTGTGTGGCACTGCAACCGAAAATTAATTCTTGAGGGCGAGAAGCTGTTCATCAAGAACCACAAAGACTTCACCGAAAACCTGAAACGCTTGTTAGCTCTGCTTGAGAAGCACCCTGATGAACAGATTGACCTTGAGTTGCCAGAGATTTACCGAGAGTTGCGCCAGTTCGACAAGGCGAAAGATCTGTTGGACCAAGTGGGCAGCCGTACACACTTCACCAGTGAGATGCTGCGCCACTCCAAATGGAAAGACTCCCGCGTGTTTATGGTCTCAGGATAAAAAAAGAATGACCGCGAATGCGGTCATTCTTTTTTATTGATTGAGTTTTTATTACGGGATATATGGGTTCTCTGGGTGTGGACCAGGCCAACCAGGAACTCCGCCACCAACATGCCAAGCATTTGCCGCTCCACCACTTATAATTGCTCTATAATAGATTCTGTGTGCATGGAAACGAGGCGCTAATAATTCATTGGCTTCATCATAGCTTAGTGTTATCCCAAATTCAGTTAAATAAGCATCTATCACTTCCTGAATAGATGCTGGATCATTGTACGAAGTACCAGAATAAGCGCAAGCTTGATCAGACAAACCCTCTACACATTCAGCAACACCCCAAAAACGGTAACTGCCATCTTCCAGATGGTCAATTTCCATCATTTGACTCGTATCAAAGCCCTCCATTGGTGTTCCAAAATAATGCCAATGTTCATCACCATGATGAAGCTCTACATGGCAATAAGGACACTCATTTGCAGTACGCTCACCAAAAATTTCATTTTCTGTCACAGGAGTCTCCGTGTCCGTAAAAACTTCCTTCGAAGCTGAATCCTGCTTCTTGCATGAATCAAGGCTCACGACAGAAGCCACCATCATGCCTGCCACTAATAATGGCATTAATACTCTTTTTTTCATCATAGTTCTATGTTTTTTATTGATTAATACTCAGTTGTTTGATAATATCTTGCTGAAAGTGAATCATTTCCGCCTTCTTCTAGCACAATTTTCATCACAATCGACGCAGCAAAGATAAGTATATTTTTCAAACTAGTTACTTTTTTTTCATTTTTTTTCATTTTTTTCAACACGACCCATTAATACCGGTATTTCTTGCCAAGGAGATTGAACTGTAGGCAAAGCCCAGCATTGGCATATTTGAAATCTTTCAGGCTGGCTTGCAACCGCAGGTGCTGCCACAACAAGACATCCGTACCCACTAGGAATTCGTTGCCCGTGTATTCGGCCATCAGCCTCCATTGCGGGAAAAATGATGGCCTGAAGGTGATGCCACCCACTATGCCGTTCCATTTGGCATTGTAGCTGCGGAAGAAATGGCGATAGGCCACCGTCATGCCCAACTCATTACCTGAAAAAGAGAAAGTCTTGGTAGCTGCCACATACGCGTTCATGAAATAGAGCTGCACGTCTGGCTTGTCCTCGTAGAAAGCCGAGGTCAAAACATCGTTACAGCCTATAGCCACCGCAGGACAGTATTTGCCTTCTTTCAAAGGCTGTATTTTCACTGAAGCATAGCGATCCTTACTCCATTTGATATGCCCAGTTTGTTCATCCTTGGCATGCATCCTTTCCGTGCACACATAGCTCATTTCTATCCAGCTGAATGGAGTCAATGCGACATAATAGTCGAAGGTGTTGTATTTTTCCCCAGCAAAAAGGAAACCTGTGTCAGGCGTCATGGCTTTATTGAGGAAATGTGCCCCAATGAGAGCGTCTCCCTCGTGGTGCATCTCACCCGTAGGGATGTGAGCCATCCCCGACGTTCCTGTATATTGCTGGGCTTGACTTGAAAAAGGGAAGAGCCACAAGACCCCAAACGTGATTAATACATTAATAATAAGGTGTTTCATTTTTGGTCAGATTGGTTGGTGATGATGAAATCAGGCTCCATGGTATGGCTGCCCCAATGCAGCAGGTCGCGACTGAACCAGCCGTCGCGTTCGTTTTGTTCGGGATCGGTATGATACATGCAATTGGAATAGTTATTATACATTACTGTATATGACATCCTATAGTTGGAAGCCAGACGGAAATTCACGGCCCTGTGCTTGCGATGATATGGCGGAAGCATGATGACAACACGAAATCCGCCATCCATACCATAATCGCCACTCCATCGGCCATAAACCGAGACAGTGGTGTGATTGAAGTGTCGCATGGCCTCACCCTCACAGCCAAAATCACGAAACAGATATCTTCCAACAGTGCCACGGAACTGGGTGTTCCATCGCGGCAAGTAGATGTCGCCTCCTACGGTCCACACAACGCGGTCGGGTTTCTCAATATGAGGTGAAGGATCAAAGTACAACACTCCAACATACCCTACTTGTCCTTCAGCGGCAAGCCATTCGCAAAAAGGCAAAAAAGCCTTCAAATCCGCTCCATATCGATACATGTCGAAAACACCCACCGTGGTTTTGAGATACAACTTGCTGACACGAAGCTCTTTGCTAATATTGAATGCCCCTATTTGAACATACTTGTATTGATCGCCAAAGGTGTTCACAACAGGAATCATGGCTTGTCCAGTCAGTTGCCAATGGTGCCCCATGTTCCACTTGAAGCCAGGCGTAAGATGGATTAATACATCATATTGCCTATAAAAATTCATATCAGCAAAACTGAAATCAAAACCCGAAAAGAAATCTATTCCGCGAGAAGTGTCCTGCCCTTTGGCTTGCGGTTGTCCTGTCCAAAGAAAAATGGCAAGAAGTGCAACCAATAAGGGTCGGTGGGGGTGTAATGCATGTCGATGAAACATAATGACTTTGGTTTATACGGCTGCAAATATAGTGAAAATACTGAAATACCCAAGACCTGATGGGTTTTTCTGGAATTTTTCATAAAAAACCGCGGAACCATGGGAAGCGCGAAGCGATGTTCGGTTACCCATAATTCCGCGGACGAACCACACCGACTGCGTGTGGTTGACCATCCTAATCTTTGACTTTATCGATCAGAAACAAGTCGTTGACCCAGACTTCGATGTTGGAATGACGCTGACCTTTGTCGTCCGTCCATTCATTGTTGCGCAGCGAACCGTCGATGGCGATTTGCATACCCTTTTTTACGTAGCGTTCGACACGGTCGGCGGTTTTTCCCCAAGCCACGAGGGTAAACCATTGCGTGTCGTTCACCCATTCACGATTGGCATTCATGCGACGTTCATCGACGGCTAGACGGAAACGCGCCACTTTGTTGTTGCTAAAGTTCTTCACTTCAGGCTCTGCACCTGGGCGGCCAATCAACATGACCGAATTTCTCATTGTACTCATAGTTGTGTGTGTTTGTTTAGTGAATAATAATTGTTTTTTGACTTCGGGACTTCAGGACGACGAGACTTCGTGGGTATTCGTCTCGCAGTCTCGTAGTCCCGCAGTCTTGTGTCCGAAATTATGCGATTTGTTCTTTACCCCAGTCCAAAAGGATGAAGTTGTTCAGATGGATTTCTGTCGACACGTGACGTTGTCCGTTGCGGTCGATCCATTCGTTGTTGTGTAAGGCGCCGTCAATAGCAATCCTTTTCCCTTTTTTCACCGCCAGTGCGACACGCTCGGCGGTTTTGTCCCATGCCACCACTGTGAACCATTGGGTGTCTTTCACCTGCTGGTTGTTGGCATTGCGGCGCATACTGTTCACGGCGAGGTTGAAGCGCGTGATGATGCGGTTGTCGTTGAAGGTTCTCGTTTCAGGTTCTGCACCCGGGCGGCCAATCAGCATGACCGAATTTCTCATTGTACTCATGGATGTGTGTGTTTAGTAATTAATGATTAAGTTTATTTAGTTGTGTCGTTAACCGGTTGGTGAGCCCTGAGCTTGCGGTTGCTGAGCACCGCCGAAGCATTGAAGGGTCGAACCATTGGTTTGACGATGCAAAGTAACAACACTTGTCAAGACTAAGCCGTTGAACAAACGTTTGTTGTCGACAGTAGTCGTTTGTTGTCGTTTGCTGTCGGATATATTTCTTATTATCAACTGATTAAGTTTTTCTCATTTTTCGACAACTTTTTATTATTTTTGCGTCAAAATTGAAAAACAAAGGAAAATGGCAAAGGATTTGAAGCCTCATATCGGCATTTTTGGTCGCAGAAACTGTGGCAAAAGCAGCCTCATTAATCTTCTTACGGGACAGAACATCGCTATCGTGAGCGACATGGCGGGCACCACCACCGACCCCGTCAAGAAAAGCCTTGAAATCTTCGGCATCGGACCATGCGTGCTTATCGACACGGCAGGCATCGATGATGTGGGCGAGCTGGGTCAACAGCGCGTGGAGAAATCGATAAAGGTGCTGGAGGAGATTGACTGCGCCATTTTGGTCATCACAGAGAACAACTTCGGCGACCCCGAAAAGCAACTCATCGCCCGCATGAAGGAAAGGGCGGTGCCGTTTTTTGTCGTCCACAACAAATCCGACCAGGAGTCGCTCCTTGCCGTTGTGAAGGCGATGATTGAAAAGAATTATGAAACTAAAGTGCTGAACTATAGTGTTGTAAAGGACAAAGACATCTCTTCGCTCATTGAGCTGCTTAAAAACACAATCCCAGAAAGTGCTTATCAGAAGGTTTCGCTACTTGGTGGCATCATTAAACCGAACGAGGTGGTGGTTTTGGTCTGTCCAGTAGATTCCGAGGCTCCAGAAGGGCGGCTCATCCTGCCACAGGTAATGGCCATCCGAGATGTGCTCGACAACGAATGCATCTGCGTGGTCCTGAAGGAGACGCATTTGCAGCAATACCTTGAAACCATGCCCAAGCCCGCCTTAATCGTCACCGACAGCCAGGTGTTTGGTTATGTGAGCCAAATCGTCCCCGCCGATATACCCTTGACCAGCTTCAGCATCGTCATGGCTCGACTGCGCGGCGACTTTGATAACTACATAAAGGGCACACCGTACCTTTCGCAGTTACAGGACGGTGACACGGTGTTACTATTAGAGTCGTGCACCCATCACAGCACATGCGAGGATATCGGGCGCGTAAAGCTGCCCCGAATGATTCTGAAATTCACAGGAAAGGACATCAAGTTCGAGTATGTGGCAGGCCTCTCCCCTATCGACCATCCCGAAAAATACGCCATGGCCATCCAATGCGGCGGCTGCATGAGTACCCGCAAGCAACTGCTCAATCGGACTAACCTCTTCGTGGAATTAGGCATTCCGATTAGCAACTATGGCATGGCCTTGGCCTATATGAATGGGATTTTTGGACGGGTGATGGAACCGTTTGTTGGGCCAAATGTTTCTTATACTCAGTTTCTCTTACGATAGTAAATTCCGTCACCATCCGACAGCCTATGGCCAGACTCAATCTTGATTGTTGTAGAGAAGCTTTCTCCCGTCAATTTGTAGGACAGCACATCTCCGTCGACATGGTAAGATCCATATCTATAGGTTCCATCGGATTTAAGTTCGGAGCATCTTCCTGTGGTTCCGTCGCCTTCAAAGTTCATCACCACCTTGCCATAGGCACCCATCTCGCAGTCCCATGTTCCGACAATCCAGGAATAATCCCCCGAGTTGGAAGTGGTATTGGTGTCGGTATTGGTATTGTTTGGGGTCAAGTCGGGCATGGTAATCGTGTTGTTATCTGATGAGGTAGTGGTGGTGGTGCTTTCTTGAGCGGTATCGTTCCCGTAATTCAACAAACCTCCTCCACAGGATTTCATCAAGTAGTATGCTACGAACAGGACGACCGCGATAATAATAATCTTTTTAAGACATCCGCCTTTTCCAAGTAATTGTTGTACGTTTTGTGCTTTATTTGTTGCCATAATTGAATTTTTTATTGGTTGTTGCCGCAAAAATACAAAAGAAATAATACCATCAAAAAAAAGATGCTTAATTACCGTTCCTTCAAATATTCCAGCAGTCCCTTGCACCCCTCCAAAACATCCCTCCAAGTGGCCTCAAAATCACCCGTGTACCAAGGGTCGGCTACTTCGCCCAATAAAGGAGTATAGTCCATCAGCAGGCTGATTTTGCGGTCGGTATCCTCACCAAACATCCGCTTTAGGTTGCGGAGGTTGTTACGGTCCATGGCGATGATATAGTCGTAATAGGCGTAGTCCTGCCGCGTCATCTGGCGGGCGGTCTTGCCCTCGCAGCCAATGCCGTGCTCGGCCAACTTGCGTCGCGCAGGCGGGTAAACAGGGTTGCCGATTTCTTCGGTTGAAGTGGCTGCCGAGGCGATTTCAAATTGCTCACTCAAGCCTGCTTCTTCGACGAGGTGTTTCATCACAAACTCAGCCATAGGACTGCGGCAGATGTTGCCGTGACAGATGAAGAGGATTTTGGTCATGTTGAAGTGTTGACTGTTGAAATGATAATTCGACGTAGTCAATTGTTTAATTGTTGACGCGGCCCTTCGACAGGCTCAGGGACCGCTGCAGTTTTATTTTCCAAGGAATTCATTAATCACCACCGAGGCACAAAAGAGGCCGAAGGTGGCAGGCATGTATGAGATGGTGCCCACGTTAGAGACCTTGTTTTGCTCATCGACACCTTCTGTAATGATTGCAGAGGCATCAACAGGCTCGGGCGAATAGACCGCCGTGATGCCGTCGAAGACACCCAAACGATGTAGGCGTTTGCGGATATAAAACGCCAGACGGCAGTGGTTGGATTTTGAGATGTCACAGATTTCCACTCGCTCGGGGTGAAATTTACCGCCAGCACCCATGCTGCTCACGATGCGCTGGTTGTTTTGCTTAGCGTAATAGAGCAAAAAAACCTTGGGGGCCACCGTGTCGATGGCATCCACTATATAGTCGAAAGGCTGCGTCATCAAGTCGATGATGGCTTGGTCTTTCAAGTATTGGTTGAGGACGGTCAACTCAATCTCGGGGTTAATGTCGCGCAGCCGATCGGCCATTACCTCGGCCTTTGGACGACCGATGGTGCTCTCAAGCGCTAACAGCTGTCGGTTGCGGTTGGTCACGTTCACCAAATCGCCATCCACAAGGGTCATGCGGCCGATGCCGGCACGAGCCAGCTGCTCGGCAGCATAGGCACCCACACCACCCAAGCCCACCACAAGCACGTGCTTGGATTTCAGTATGTTTATGCCTTCATCGCCTATCAACAGGCGGGTTCTATCTTGCCAATGTTCCATTGTGTTTTCTTTTGACGTGGGACTACGAGACACGAGACTACGGGACTATCCTCGGCCTCTTGCCGTCATTGCGGGCGAAGACCCGCAATCTCCCTAGCGATAGGGATTCGTCTTCGCGCTTGGGAGATAGCGGATCAAGTCCGCTATGAGGTTCAAGGCTCAGTGTAGTGTTTCTCGGTCTCATGTCTCGTGTTCAAATATCCGTGCAAAATTAGCAAATAATCGTCTTTGCAAAACAGCAATGTCAATGCCTAGTAACTTCGCTGCGACGTCATAAATCGTTTCAATCCCCTCTTTTGCCATATCAGTTTCAAGAAAAAGATGGTCTAAATCAATGTATTTGAACGAATTATAAATCTTCCTCTCCGAATGCAACAAACTCTCCCCGATGGAAAGATATAGTCCTTGGCCCGTCAATTGCTGGATATCCTGCTCCGTCCCGTTGAAGCCGTGTAGGATCCAAGGCTGCTTGGTTTTGTGTTTTTTGCGCAAGGCTAGGATTTCGTTGTGGCTTTTTACATTGTGAAGAATCATCGGCTTATGCAATGCTTCCGAGAGTTCAATTTGTCGCTCAAAAAGATCTATTTGTTGATCATAAGTTGCCTTGTGCATCTTGTCCAAACCAGCTTCGCCGAGGGCTATGACATTGGGTGTTTTCAGCCTTTCTTCCAACTTTTTGAATGCTATATCCATGCGAAAATCATCAGAGTCCAAAGCCCACGGATGGATGCCGTAACTATAATAGCCTTGCTCGGGACACACCTGTTCCAAGTTTAAGTTGATGATTTGGAGCAAATCATTACCAGCTTTTGCCGTGTGGGTGTGTATGTCAACGAAAGGCGCGGTCATCAAAATGCAAAAGTAGCAAATTTCCAATAAAGTGCTCAAGCCAGCGAATTAATCCGTAATTTCGCGGCTTCTTTGATGACAAGTCTATGGGATTGAATAAGACAACACTTACGGGGCACCTCGCCTGTTTCGGTGCCTACTGCATCTTTGGGTTCAACATCGTTTGCTGCAAGAACATCTCCAACGCCAACGTGTTGACCCCCATGGACTTGCTATGCTTTCGGGCAACAGGCGCCACGCTTTTGTTTTGGCTCCTATCACTCTTCATGCCCAAGGAGAATGTGCCACTGAATGACCTGTGGAAGATCTTCATAGCCTCCATGTTGGGACTGTTTCTCACCCAATGGAGCTTCCTGAAAGCCATTACCATGACGACCTCCATCGACACAAGCATCACCAACACATGCACGCCCATCCTGACCATGATCGTGGCGGCCATCGTTTTGAAAGAGCCCATCACATTCAAAAAAGTTGGTGGCATTTTGGTGAGCTTAGCAGGCGTTTTGATTCTAGTTTTCAACTCTGTCGGATTAGGCGGCGGTGCTTCCGAAACCAAACCTTTGGGCATCGTCCTTGTAGTTGTCAATGGACTAACTTTTGCCCTCTATCTCGGCATTTTCCGTCCGCTCATCTCGAAATACAACGTGGTCACCTTCATGAAGTGGATGTTCCTGTTTACCATGCTGGTGACCGTGCCTTTTAACGTCAAAAACCTGATACACATTCCTTTCGGACTGATAGAGAGCCGCGTGGCGTGGCAAATCGCTTTTGTGGTGTTCTTCGCCACTTTCGTAGCCTATTTCCTCATCCCCATCGGGCAGAAGCGCCTGCGCCCGACCTTGGTCAGCATGTACAACTACGTGCAGCCCATTATCGCTACCATCATCAGTATCATCATTGGCTTGGACCATTTCACCTGGAAGAAGGGGATAGCTATGGTGCTGGTCTTCACGGGTGTGTGGATTGTCAACCAGAGTAGGGCGGCGGCACCGCAAAATCCAAAATAATCGTTATCTTTGCCGCATGGAACAGAACCTGCTGCAAACGAGTATCGCCTATCTGAAGGGCGTCGGGCCTAAAAAGGCCGAGGTCCTGAAGAAGGAGTTGGGCGTGTCCACCTATCAGGATATGCTCAACCAGTTTCCGTTCCGTTACATCGACCGAAGCCAAATCCAAAAGGTGGCTTACATCAACGATGACTCCGTCTATTACCAACTCGTCGGCACTATCTCCAACATCAAGATGATTGGGGCACCGAGGGCCACACGTGCCACAGGGGTCTTCAGCGACGAGACGGGCAGCATCGAGGTGGTGTGGTTCCGAGGACTGAAATGGATCAAAAACCGCTTTAAGCCAGGCACGAAATATGTGCTGTTTGGCAAGGCCAGCGAGTTTAACCATAACTACAATTTCGTCCACCCCGAAATCGAGGAATACGACCCCAAAGACCCGCTCATCGGCGAGGGACTGCAAGGCGTCTACAACACCACCGAAAAGATGAAAGACCATGGCCTTGGCACGCGCACCATCGCCAAGTTGCAGAAACTCATCCTGCAGCAGGTCTACGAATACATCCCCGAGACGTTGCCCAAGGCCCTCATCGAGGAAAACCAACTGATACCGCGCCGTTACGCTTATTACGAGATTCACCTGCCGTCCAACAATATAGAAATCCAGCAGGCTACGCGCCGACTGAAATACGAGGAGCATTTCTTCTTCCAGCTGAAGATGCTCCGCAACAAGATGCACCGCGAGCAAGCCATCAAGGGTCATGTTTTCAGTATGGTGGGCGACTATTTCAACAGTTTTTACAAAGACCATCTGCCTTTCCCATTGACTAATGCCCAGAAGCGGGTAATCAAGGAAATCCGAAAGGACTTGGGGTCTGGACACCAGATGAACCGCCTGCTGCAAGGCGATGTGGGCAGCGGCAAGACCATCGTCGCCCTTATGGTGATGCTCCTTGCCTTGGACAATGGTTTCCAAGCCTGCCTGATGGCTCCCACGGAAATCCTGGCCACCCAGCATTTTGCCACCTTACAGGAGCAGCTGAAGGACATGGACATCAACTTCGCCCTGCTGACAGGCTCCACCAAGATCGCGGAGCGAAAGAATATTTACGCAGGTTTGGCTGATGGCACCATGCAGATTGTGGTCGGCACCCACGCACTGATTGAAAGCAAAGTGGTGTTCAAGAATCTGGGGCTGGCCATTATTGATGAGCAACACCGTTTCGGCGTGGAGCAAAGGGCAAAATTCTATGAGAAAACCGAGATTCCGCCGCATACCTTGGTGATGACCGCTACACCCATTCCGCGTACCCTAGCCATGACGCAATACGGTGACCTGGATGTCTCCAAAATCGACGAACTGCCACCTGGTCGCAAGCCCGTGCAGACCTATCATATCTATAGCGACGACCGCTACCGCATCATGATGTTCATGAAGAAGCAGATTTCCCTCGGGCGGCAGATTTATGTGGTCTATCCCTGCATCAAGGAGTCGGAAAACACCGACATGATTGCCTTGCAGGAGGGCTACGAGGCCTTGCTCCACGACTTCCCCGAACCGCAGTACAAACTCTGTGTCTGTCACGGCAGGCTGAGTGCCGAGGACAAGGACTTTGAGATGCAGCGATTTATCAATAAGAACGCGCAAATCATGGTGGCCACAACCGTTATCGAGGTTGGCGTGAACATCCCTAATGCAACAGTGATGATTATTGAGAATGCCAACCGTTTCGGGCTGTCTCAATTGCATCAATTAAGAGGTCGTGTAGGTCGTGGTGCCGACCAGTCGTATTGCATCCTCGTCACTGACCACAAGCTCACCACTGATGGCAAGACCCGCATGAAAACCATGTGCAGCACCAACGATGGCTTTGAAATCGCCGAGGTCGACCTTGAGTTGCGCGGTCCGGGCGAGACAGGCGGCACAAGGCAGTCAGGACAAATCGAAATGCTTATTGGCGACTTGCAAAAAGATGGTGCTTTGATTCCACAAGTACGCGAGGCCGCCATCAAACTCTTGGCTGATGACCCGAAGCTCATCAAGCCTGAAAACAGAATGCTGAGGGAGCATTACAAGGAGTTATTTGCGCAGACGTTTGACTGGAGTCAGATTGGATAAAGTTGGTGACTTTGCAATAAAAAACAATAATATACGAAAAATCCATATTTTTGCATGGCTAATAATTCCATAACTATGAAGAAAGTCTATTTACTTATCGCAACTCTTTTGGTTTCTCTCGTGGCACAAGCCCAAACCAATACTACTATTCAACCACCTCGCCTTAAAGTAGGTGTAGTCTTAGGCGGCGGCGGTGCCAAAGGCGCGGCACATATTGGTGTTCTGAAATACCTTGAAGAAATGGGCATCCCTGTCGATTACGTGGCCGGCACTAGCATGGGTTCTATCATCGGCGGCTTTTATGCCTTGGGCTACTCTCCCGACGAACTTACCGAACTCATAGCAGGAATGAATTGGTCAGAGTATATCGGCAACAAGATTGACCGCTCTATGATGTCGGAGGAATTGAGGCAACGAAACAGCACTTTGATGCTGCAAGTGCCTTTCAGTGCTGAAAGCCTTTTTGACCGTAATCCTAATACAAAGTTTATCAGCCAGTTACCAAGTGCATATGTCAACAATAGCTCGCTTGTCAACTTATTCAATGACCTATGTGTCGGTTATCAGGAGGAAATGGACTTCAACGACCTGCCCATCCCCTTTGCCTGCGTGGCCACCGACATGATTACCGGCAAGGAAGTGGTGTTGCGTAGGGGTAGCGTGCCTACGGCCATGCGGGCCAGTATGGCCATTCCGGGTGTGTTCTCTCCAGTCACGATTGATGACAAAGTGCTCGTTGATGGCGGTTTGGTGAACAATTTCCCCGCCGATGTGCTTCGTGACATGGGCGCTGATATCATCATTGGTATTGAGGTTACTTCCACAAAGGATGTCACAATTAACGATCTGAAGTCGTTGCCCCAAGTGTTTCTCCGATTGGTCACTAACAGCACGAGTGCCAAAAGGGCAGAAAACCGCGAGCTATGCGATGTTCATATCATTCCCGACATCAGCGGTTACGGTATGCTCAGTTTCACGCCAGAGGCCATCGACACACTCGTGGGTAGAGGCTACAAAAAAGCCAGTGAGTTTCACGACCTACTCCTGTCTGTCAAAAAGGCCGTCGATGCCTCGGCAGGGCATCCTGTCAGCAAGACACTTCGTGCGCCTCACGCCAAGAATTTGGACAAAGAGTCAGTACTCATCCGCTCCATCTCCTTCAACAATGTGAGCCCTCGGGAAGGTCATTGGCTGATCCGAAAAGGTAGGCTGAAGACCGATAAAGCCTATTCGGAAGCCGATATCGAAAACGCCGTTAAGATTTATCGTGGCACAGGCTGTTTCGACGAAATCACCTATCAAATCAAGGAATGCGATTCCATCCATCGTGACAATCGGCTTTCGGATGCCTACGACTTGAATATCGATATGAAACACGCCAAGCCTCATGTTTTTGGTCTAGGTGTACGCTATGACACTGAGGAAGGAGCTGCCTTGTTGCTCCACGTTGGTCTTAACGACAAGAAATTCAACGGCTCGAAGTTGAACGCGAACTTCAAGCTCAGTTACAACCCAAAAATCGACCTCACCTACATTTATTCAAGATCGTCTTTGGCCAATTTCAGCTTGAGCTATGGCTACCGCAATGAGCATTTCGGAATAACCGACACGGACGAGAAGAATTTCAACATGAGTTACCAGCAGCAAAAAGTGAGTGCCTATATCTCGCAGTTTCATCTGCTTAACTTCAGTACAGCTTTCGGAGTATCCTACACCAACACCACTTTCGACCTTTCCTCCCTAGGGGGACAAAACATTTTGGATAGCATCATTTTTGTGCGAAACAATTTGCTGACGCCTTTCGTCAACTTGAAATACGACAACCTAGATGACGCCTATTTCGCCAAACGCGGTATTGCCGCTCACATGAACGGAAGCTATCACATGGAACCGAAAAAGCCAGACAGCAAGTATTTCGAGTTGAGTTATGCTTTCCAATCCTACATTACCCCGTTCAATGGAAGATTCACTATCATTCCTCAAATGTATGGCCGTTATGTTTCGGGCTATCCTTTTCTTTTCAATCTTTGGAATTTGTATGGCGGTGAAATAGAGGGGCGTCATTTTGAGCATCAGCTACCCTTTATAGGCATTACCTCCATTCAGAGTATGGGCGATAATATCTCTGTGTTGCGTTGCGATGTGCGTTACAACTTCTACGGAAACCATTATCTGACTGCAATGTATAACATCTTCGCCTTTTTGGATATGCTACCTAATGCAGAAAGCGTTAGCAGTGTAATAGGGTTCAATACGCAAGGCGCAGGCTTGAAATATTCCTACAACAGTCCCTTAGGGCCAATCTCACTGACTGCATATTGGTCGGACATTTACCGTACGTATCGTTATGGTGCCTATTTCTCACTCGGCTACACGTTCTAATCAGTTTGGAGTTGGCAATTGTTCAGTTAGGAGTTAGTAGTTGTTTCAGTTGTCGCTTTGTGTCGCGAGGCTGAGCCTGCCACGAGTGAAGCGTAGTGAAAGCAGTCCAGTTATAGTTCTGAAACCTTGTTTTCTTGCATAAAACGGCGGATTGCCTCTGCATACCGACCTCGAATAATAACATGGTGATTGCCGATGGAATGCTGAAGCAAATAAGGCTTCAGGTTCACATCAAGCGTGATTTGCGTGCGACAAAAATGGTTGCTGTAAGGCGTTTCGACAGCTCGCGCCTCGGTGACGAAATAGCGGTCGAGTTGAGGACCTCCCCATTTAAATAAGGTGTAATCCGTCAGTGGCAACAAGCCTTGAATAGCCACACCGATGGATGACTCGAAATGAGAACGGACTATAGTTTCATCGCACATCGTCAGCGGGATGGTGCAATGTGCCAACATGGAGGTCTTGTCGGTGAGTTGCGACGGGTTGGCCATGAAGGCCACCTCTCCGCAAAGCCGTTTGGCCAAAAGCATACTGAGCAAAGTCTGCATGTCACCTTCACAACCCGCAACGATGCCTTCATCGTTGAGCAGTGCCAAAGCCAAACAACTCGTGGTGCCGCAAGCCTTCACAATGTCGAAACAACGGATAGTCAAGGCATCCAATTGTTCCTCTTGGCAGATCTTCTTTATGGCGAGGTAGGCTTTGGCAGCCTCCACCATGTCAGCGCAGGTAGGCTCTTTGACGGCTTTGGCGCGTTTTACCATAGTTTGTGCCACTTTTTCAGCCTCGGTTTGCGGCATGATATTGATGCCGTCGATAAGACGTTGCAGATCTATGTCAATGATTTCAATGCCGTAGCGTTGACGGAGGAAATCACGGTCCACGCCGCTGGCAATCAGCCAATCAGACGGCTGGCCGAACAATCCGATTCTGCCTTGTAGAGACGCGATTGATTGCGTCTCCCTAACAGCCAAAACAATCTCCTCATTTGTCCCATGCAAAATCTTTCCTTCCACCCCAATGTTTCCCAAATAGGACAATATCTCCAAAGCCGCAGCCAAGGAATTGTTGCGCCCGTCGGCAATCATCGTGACGGTTTTGGGGTGCAATGGTGTACACATCATATCCACATCAATGGATGCCCAAATGCGTTTGAACAGGTTTTCCACGCCTCCAGTGGCAATCATAAATGCATCGGGTAACGTCTGTAGAGACGCGGCGCGCCACGTCTCTACCGATTCGTCACCAATGATATTGATTTCGGCATTACAATCGTCTTCCAGTCTTTGAATCAATTCGGCATATTCATTTCTGACGAAATCGTCGGTCTGGAACGAGGAACGAAGGATTATTATTTTCATAGGTTGATTTTTTATGTGTACCGTCATTGCGAGGAGGAACAACGAAGCAATCCAGAAAAAAGAGTTTCGAATCTGGATTGCTTCGTTCCTCGCAATGACGCAAAGCGCATTAATGTCTTACAATAAACCGCAAAGTCTTTTCTCCAGCCTTGACAACATACACACCGTTCTCATAGCCAGTGGTGTTGATATTAATTTCGCTGCCATTGACCTCAAACTCGTCCATCTTCTGGCCGAGAGCGTTATAGATGCGCACCGTGCCGAGGTCTTCGCCCTTCAAGGTCACGAAGTCATTGGCGGGATTCGGGAAGAGGGTGAAGGAAGCAGCATCGTCTTCGACCGACCAAGGGAGACTCACCAACCAAGCAACGAAACTGGCGTCAGGAAAATCTCCTGTCAAGGTGACGACTTCCCAAACCTCATCCTTAGTAATCGCGTCGCAGTATAAACCCAATTCGATGGATTCGCCCTGCGGAATGGTGAATTCCATCGGGCGAAGCATGCTGAAAAAGGTTGTGCCATCTAAAGTGTAAGACAAGAAGTTGCTGATGATAGTATCAACAACCGCGTCTTGGGCGGTGTTGTTATAAACGGTAATCCATGTCAATTCCCTCCAATTCACCTCAATAGTATCCGTGCTGAAAGTGAGCGTTTCCTCATAATGTACCAAGGTAGTGACAATTTCACTGACGACTTCGCCCAAGTTGCCATCGGGGTCAGCGGGCAAAACGTATACCATGTATTCGGTTTCGGGAGTCAGTTCGGTTATGGTATATGTAAGGACATCCCCTGCAGAGAGGCCATTGGTCTGAATGTATTCGGAGAGCGTAAGACCTGTACTAATCAACCCTTCCTGAATATCACTTTCGGTACCTATCATATAGTGATAAACGGCACAATCCTCGTTGGGTGTAAAAGTAGCCTCGATGCTGGTGTCAGTCACCTCATCAATACTAATAGTCACCTGTGGGTCATAAATGGCACCATTGCAATCGTGCTGTTGCAGACCGTGCTGTTCCAAGGCAGTGATGACAGTCTGTGCATTGTTAATAGGCCACAAGTCTTGAATCACAATTTGGCGATTGGGCATGATAAGAATGACGGTAGGATACTGCTGGATACCGTATTGGTTACAAATAGTGTTGCCGCCTCCGTTGGTACTGATGGTAGGATACTCTACACCGTAATTGGCTGCCCAGTTTTGGCAAGCCGCATCACCGTCAGAGGTGGAGATTTCCATGTAGAAAACATCGTGCATGTTGCAGCCCATGGCATAGTAAGATTCGACAATCTTCGGAGTGGCTTGCTGGCATGGACCACAAGTGGTGAAGAAGAAGTCGATGAGCACGGCTTGGCCACCGTCGAGGATGTCAAACAGGTGCACTTCCGTACCATGACAATCGGTAGCCGTGAAATCCATGGCTTCCGTGTAGGGACATTGCGCTTTCAGGCCAAAACCGAAGGCCAGCGCGAGCATAAGGGTAATAAGTTTTTTCATAGGTGATTATTTTTATAAGGTTTGAAAAGGCAAAGATAGTTGTTTTGTTGAAATGTTGAGCATATTTTGCTTCTGGCTTCTGGCCTCTGGCTTTTGGCAGCTTATTGATATAGGCAAGATTTACCTTTTTTCAAGCTGCCAGAAGCCAGTAGCCAATGGCCAGTCGCTTAATTATCACGGTAATCCTTCTTCTTTTCATACTTCAAGTCTTTCAAAGCCTGGGCCTTCACGTTGATGGTGAAATTCCAACTCTTGTAATTACCGATAGGAATCCAGTTGAAGCGCATCTCCCAACAGTGCAGGTCTCTATAGACACTGAGGTTAGTGTAGGAGATTTTATTGTTGACAAAGTCCCAACCCGTCGAGAAGGTCACCTTCCACTTGGGTGTAATGCTGACATCGCCGTTAAGGCCAATGGTGTGCACATGGGTGTTGGTAGCAATGCCCATAAAGGCAGCATAAGCAATTGATGTCGTGTAGGTTAAGTTATAGCTCAACGAGAGTGACCAAGGTGTGGTCCAGTCGATATAGGCATTAGGATTGCCCAAGATTTCATTCAACTCATCTGGATCGAAATTACCTGATTTCCTGGCGTTTTCGTTGATTTCATCACGCAATTCCTGACTACCTTTCTTGCCTTGCAATTTTTTGAGGTCGTTTTGGTTAAAGGTATAGTTCATACTGAAGCGCCACGAAGAACCCGTTTTTCGGAAGAGTCGCCCATTGTCGATAAGCTCAAAGCGGTTGATGCGACGCCCCAACGAGTCAGCGGCATAGGGATCCCAAGAACTGCTATAAGTGATGCCCAGTTTCTTGAACAAGGTGGTGCGTCCGCTGACAGAGATGGGAGAAAAGTTGACCGAATCCTTGGTCACATCGTAATTGCCTGAAATACTGAACGATTCTAATATTGGTACTTTCTTCACCCCCGTGATGGTGTCGGAACTTGACGGCAGCTTGATTTCCAAGTTGTTATTGAAACTATATGTCAACAAGCCTTGTTGGGTTTGCGATGGCGTGCCGTAGAGAGCCCTTTCGAACTTATTGTAAATCTGCTCTTTGCCATTGCCGTCAACGTATGAATCATAAATGCCCCATTTCGGGTCGCCGAAGTTGGGCCGATAAGTGAAACCGATGGTTGGAGTGAATACATGTCGGATGGCGCGAATGGGACCTTGAGCGAAGTTCACCATACCATAGATTTTGGTGGTCAGGTTGGTACTCGCGTTGAAGTCCACCAGATTGCGGAAGCCATGGATGGTGTCGGTTTGCAGGTGCCCTGTCGAATCGCTGTCGTTAATCCATTGGCGCTCAATGCGTTTGAAATACATGTAATCATTAAGTGTCAGCGAGTTGGTCCACGAGAAATGCTTCAACAACTTGATGGTGGCATTGATGGGTACCCTATGCGAAATACCCGTCTGCACATGATCGCGAAACATCTCCCTCGCCCAGCCACCAAAGTCATCTGTGAAGCCACGGAAAAGCACCGAATCCACATCGTTGATATAAGCCTTTCCATTCATCGTATAGCTCATGCTCAGGCTTTGGTACCAGCGTTTCTTGCCCGCTTTGCCCACATTTTTCAGAGGATAAAACGTGTTGACCGAAAGGGTGACCTCGGGCAACGACGCTGTCACTTGCCGTGTCATTGTATTCTGGCTGTGACTGCCGTTAAGTGTAAGGTAGACCTTACCGGCAAAATTCGTCTGGTAGGAAATGCTCGAATTGAAGGTGTTGCTCAACTGGTCGTTGACCGTTTGAGCATTGTATTTGTTGAAGTTGGAGCTCACAATGTTGACGTTGGCCGAGAAGTTGCGCCTGGGATGAGCCTTGGGGTCTTGCTTATGAGTCCATTGGATTTTGAAGTCGGTGCTCTCCTGATAATCGGCGGCGCCTTTCGTGCCTATCTTGTTGACCGCAAAGCCCAAAGCCATCGAACCATTGAATCTGTAACGCTGGTTGTAGCGGAATGTCGGCTTGATGCCCCACGAACCACGCGTGTAGATGTCGCCCAAAACCTGTAGGTCGTAATAGTCGTTGATGGCCCAGTAATAACCGCCGTTTTCCAGATAGAAACCTCGGTTGGCCGATTCGCCGTAGGTGGGAATGATGAGACCAGATTTCTTACCTTTTGTGTTGGGAATGATGGCGAAAGGTAAGGCCAACGGCAATGGGATGTCAGAGACAGTCAAATAAATCGGACCCGTGACAATCTTGTCGTCGGGAATGACCTTGGCCTTGGTAAACTTGAACTGATAGTGCGGATCTTCCTTGAGGTCGCAGGTTGTGTAGCCGCCCGTGCGAATGTTGATGGTGTTGTCGTCCATACGTTTGATGCGCTCGCCGTGCAGGTAGCCGTCGCTTTCCTCGGTCCAGACTTTGGTGATGATTCCTTTCTTCGTCTTGAAATTGTAGAGCATCTCTTCAGCCTCAAAAGTTGACTCACCTTGTTTGAAAATGGGCCTTCCAAAGGATTTACCTAACGAATCAAGGCTGCCATAGGCTCTGCAAGTGCTGGTCTCAAGGTCAAATTCGAGGTTATCGGCAGTGAGGGTGATGTCGTCGTATTTGGCTTCGGCTTGACCATAATAGTAAATTCTCTTTTTGTTCATGTCGCGATACGACGAATCCACTGCTGAGCAAATCACCTTCGTCTCAATGGCCGACTCCGAGCGTTTGGACTCGATGAGGCGAGGTTTTGCTTGTATCGTATCGGTTTGCAAGGAATCCTGTAGAGACGCAAGATTTTGCGTCTCTACAATGGAATCCAATGTATGTCCCACGATGGAATCCAATACAGGAACCGAATCCGTCGCCGCAACAGAATCCAAAACCAACGTTATCGTGTCTATGATGCGTTCGGGAACCACCGCTGTGCTATCCACAACCCTTAGCTCAAAATCATATTTATCTTTCTCAGTATGAGATAATTGCTTACACCCATAAAACAACACGATCATCGCGGCAAGCAAAGAAAAGGCCGCGTTGTGAAAATAATTCTTATGTGCCGTGCGTTTTGTCAACGTGAAAACGATTACTTTTGTTCGGTTGAAACACGCTGCAAAGATAGTTTTTCTTCGCGCATAAATAAACAAACTCAGTATGATACAACGAAAGATTTTCCAATTTGGTGTTTTTGTCCTGCTTTTTCTGATGCCTTTGTATGCCTTCCCTCAAAAGGGTGAAAAGATACAGACCATCGTCATCGACGCGGGACATGGCGGCAAGGACACGGGGGCCTTGGGTAAGGTGACAAATGAGAAGACTCTTAACTTAGCCGTCGCGCTCAAGTTCGGCAACTACATCAAGGAAAACCTGCCCGATGTGAAAGTGATTTACACAAGAAACAAGGATAAATTTGTCGAATTGAGTGAACGCGCCGCCATCGCCAACCGCAACAATGCAGACGTGTTTATTTCCATACACTGCAACTCCACTGAAGTCGCCAACTCGGCCTCGGGTGCGGAGACTTTCGTGATGGGTGAGTCGAAAAACGAGAAAAATTTGGCCGTGGCAAAAAAGGAAAACGCGGCCATCTTGTTGGAAGACAACACCGATGCCTATGACAACTTCGACCCCAACAGCACCGAAGCCTATATCCTCTTTTCGCTTTCACAAAGCCTTTATCAAAACCAAAGTCTCGACTTGGCCGGTAAGGTGCAGAAGCAGTTTGCCAGCAAGGGACGCCACGACCGTGGGGTGCAGCAAGCGGGATTTTTGGTGCTTTGGAAGACATCTATGCCGAGCATCCTAGTGGAATTGGGGTTCATCAACAACGTGAAAGAAGAGCAATTCCTCAACTCAGAAAAAGGTCAAACGCAGATGGCTTTGGCACTCTACCGTGCTTTTGAAGAATACAAACGTGAGTTTGAAGCCGAGAACCACATCTCCAACAAGACCGAGACTCAAGACGATCAACCCGCTTCTACCATTGGAGATACCTATTTCTCTGTTCAGTTTTCTACCTTGAACAAGAAAGTGCCAGTTACCGACAAGGCGTTTAAAGGTGTGAAAGACGTGGAAGTCTATGAATACAATGGTGCTTACCGTTACATTTCAGGTCGTTTCCTAACCAAAGCCGAAGCCGTGGCACGTCAGAATGAAGTACGCAATTTAGGCTTTAAGGATGCTTTCGTCATCGCCTTTATCAACGGCGAGCGCGGCACCATTAAACAGGCTGAGGAGGCGCTGAAGAAATGATTGATAGTTCAATATCGACTCTCGTATTCTTTTACTTTATTTAAAATGAAGGACTTGCATTGTTCCCAATCGAAATCGACAAACATAGTTGGCATATCGAACTTTTCGGCATCTACAAAATAGGTCAAACTCATTAAGGCACGATATAGAGAATAATTCGGATACTTTTTGGCGTAGAAATCCAAAATTTCTTCCATGGAGAAATGCTGCAACAAGAAATACATGTCAACAAAGTCTTTCCTGGAGCCTCTACCTTCTATCGCACCGATTTTCATAGCAGCAATATCCTTGGGTGAGGCTAATCGCAGACCATCTTCTTCAACAGGTTCTTCAAGCCAAGGATAGCGGGAATAATTGACAACGTCCACCTTGACACCGTTGATGGTGAAAACTCTAACGATTTTCGAGGTCTGCAGCCTTTCGATATTCCCATAACTGCTTAAAATCTCAAACATTTCGTCACCATCAATATCGAAAGTACCAAAAAAATCAAGGTCAATCGAGGAACGATGGCCGTATTGCAAGGCTAAAGCGGTGCCACCCACAAGTCGGCAATCTTTAAGAAAAGGCTCCTGAGTCAAACGCTTCAAGAGTTCCAAAGTGTCGGGAACGATTGTGCGAAATGATAGCATCTGAAGTCCTCCTTTTTTTTGTCGGAAAGGCAGCAAATAAACGATAAGGCAACGGGATCCAAGGTTCTTAACCCCATGCAAACAGAGGTGATTTTGTCCATTCCATAATAATGCTTTATGTAATGCCAATCACTCATATTGCCGTATTCCAGCACCCTTTGGATAAGCCACGCAGCATTCTTGTCGATGTCGAACTGGGTCGTATCGAAATCCCAAAAAAGGTATGGGCTTAGGCCGTGCAGCTTATCCGTGCTTTCCATAGTTATTCCACCACCACGAGATAATAATTTTTCTTTCCCTTCTGCACGAGGATGTACTTGCCGTCAATGAGGTCGGCAGGGGTCATCACCTTGTCCAAAGTGACTTTCTCCTTGTTGACGCTAACGCCGTTGGCTTGGGTCATCTTACGAGCTTCGCCCTTGGAGGGGAAAATGTGCGTGTTGACGGCCAAGAAGTCGACAATAGGGATGCCAGCTTCGAGGTCGGTGCGGGCGATGTGCTCCTGCGGCACGCCATCAAAGATGTCCAAGAAGGTCGCTTCATCGAGTTTCTCCAAGCCTTCCTTGGTCGACTTTCCGAAGAGAATATTGCTGGCTTCGATGGCGGCGTCCAAGGCTTCTTGCGAGTGCACCAACACAGTGACTTCCTGAGCAAGACGCTTTTGCAACACACGCAAACCCGGGTCTTTCTTGTGTTCTTCGACAAGAGCGTCTATAGTCTCCTTATTCAAAGAGGTGAAAATCTTGATGTATTTCTCGGCATCCTCGTCGCTGACGTTGAGCCAGAACTGGTAGAACTTGTAGGGAGTGGTGCGCTTCGGGTCAAGCCAGATGTTGCCGCTCTCGGTCTTGCCGAACTTCTTGCCGTCAGCCTTGGTAATAAGCGGGCATGTCAGGGCAAAGGCTTCGTTTTCAAAGCCCAAGGTGCGGCGAATCAACTCCGTGCCCGTGGTGATGTTGCCCCATTGATCGTTTCCGCCCAACTGTAGCTTGCAGTTCTTGTGCTGGTAGAGCCAGAGGAAGTCGTAGCCTTGGAGGAGTTGGTAGGTGAACTCGGTGAAGCTTAGACCGTCGCGGGCAGTGCCGTTGAGGCGCTGCTGCACGCTGTCCTTGGCCATCATGTAGTTCACAGTGATGTGCTTACCTACCTCACGGGCAAAGTCCAAGAAGGTGAAGTTCTTCATCCAGTCATAGTTGTTCACCAACTCAGCGGCGTTAGGTTCCTTCGAGTCAAAGTCCAAGAACTTGGCCACCTGAGCCTTGATGCACTCTTGGTTGTGACGCAAAGTCTCTTCGTTGAGCAGGTTACGTTCTTGGCTCTTGCCCGAAGGGTCACCAATCATGCCTGTGGCGCCGCCCACCAGGATGATGGGCTTATGCCCGCAGTGTTGCAAATGGCGGAGCATCATGATGCCACAAAGGTGTCCAATATGTAAGGAGTCGGCCGTCGGGTCAGTGCCCAGGTAAGCCGTCACCATTTCTTTTTGGAGGAGTTCTTCCGTTCCTGGCATGATTTGTGCCAGCATTCCGCGCCAGCGGAGTTCTTCAACAAAATTCTTCATCGTAAGTGATTATTTTGGGTGCAAAAATAGTCAATTTTTGTGATTCCTCAACCGACACCGCATATTCTCCAATACATTCCCTCCAAACAGCCAAGAATCGGCAAAGTGGAGGTTTCCTTTTGGGAACATTTCTTCATAGGCAGGGATAAACACCATCTCAGGGTCGAGGTCGGGGCAGACGGTGGTGTGGTTATAGAGGTAAGTTCTTGTTGGGCAAGGGACAATAAGAATGCTGTCGCGGGCCTCGTTGTATTTGGCCATGCCTAATTGGAACTCGGCGGGAACGGTATCAGTTTCCATCGTCCATGTCGTAGGATTGACACCAACCACATCACCTCGCGACACCATGCTAATAGCCGTTGTATCGGTCACGGAGTTGAAAATGACCAAACCTTGCATGAGGCTATCTGTAGCGGGCTTCAAGGCCTCTGGATACTCCGCCAATTCCTCTGCAGTGACATGATAACCAATGCAATATGCGGCCACCATCAGCTTGCGTTGTTCCTCGGTCATACCATGTTTCAGCAACTCAATAAGCATCTGTGAGCCTTGGCTATGACCCATCAGGAAAAAGGGACGACCATGGTTGTAGTTCGCCATATAATATTGGAAGGCATCGTTGACATCCTTGACTGCAATTTGTGCCAACGAATCCATCATAGGAGCAGGCTGCTGATAGGCATCAAAAATCATTTGGCGGTAGTAAGGTGCATAGAAGTTGTATTCGCCATAAAGCATCTTGTTGAATCGCTGGTTGCCATTGGCTTCTTCCCTCACCTCCGGCAGACTAATGTCGGCAAACCACGATGAATCATTATCCACATAGGAAATGGTTGACACGGTCGGATAGACATAAAACACATCGGCGGCATGGCTTTCATCTCCGAGGCTGTACCAATAGGTCGTGTCGGAATAATCAATTGTTAATCCAACTGGTTGGGGTTGATGGTTACAAGAGAAGGTCGAAAACATCATTAATGCCATCAAAAGGCCAAAAAAAGAATTGTTTTTCATTGAATGGTTGGTTTTAGGCCGACAAAAATAGTAAAAGTTAGATTTTTTGTCGTAGACTCAATAAAATTTCGCAAATTTGCAGCGGAATTAGCCTCTGGTTCATAGTCTGTGGCTTGTGGCAGCTTTTTATTTACCTTTTCCAATCAAGCTGCCAGTAGCCAAAAGCTTGTAACCAGCAGCCAACCAAATCTTTGAATCTTAAATCTTTAAATCTTAAATACACATTCATGAAAAGAGACGAAAAAATCTTTGATCTGATTCGCCAAGAGAAAGAGCGTCAGATGCACGGAATCGAACTCATCGCTTCGGAAAACTTTGTCAGTGAGCAGGTTCTGGAAGCCATGGGTTCTGTCATGACCAACAAATATGCCGAGGGTTATCCCGGCAAGCGTTACTACGGCGGCTGCCAAATCGTCGACCAAAGCGAACAAATCGCCATCGACCGTGCCTGCCAGCTGTTCAACGCCACCTTCGCCAATGTGCAGCCCCACTCGGGCGCACAGGCTAACATGGCTGTGATGCAAGCCCTGCTTGAACCCGGCGACACCTTCATGGGTCTCGACCTCTCGCACGGTGGCCACCTCTCACACGGTAGCCCGGTCAACGCTTCGGGTATGCTCTACAAGCCCGTCGCCTACCATGTGGCCAAGGAAACTGGTCGCGTCGACTACGACGAGATGGAAAAGATTGCCCTCGAGTGCAAGCCTAAACTCATCATCGCTGGTGCTTCGGCCTACAGCCGTGACTGGGACTACAAACGCATGCGTGCTATCGCCGACCAAGTGGGCGCCGTCCTCATGGCCGACGTCAGCCACCCCGCTGGCCTCATCGCCAAGGGCCTGCTGAACGACCCGCTGGAGTACTGCCACATCATTACCACCACCACCCACAAGACCCTCCGTGGTCCCCGTGGCGGCATGATCCTCATTCGTCATGACTTCGAAGACCCGCGTGGCCGTAAGACCCCGAAGGGCGAGACGAAGATGATGTCTGCCCTCATCAACAGCGCTGTGTTCCCGGGCATCCAAGGTGGTCCTCTGGAGCATGTCATCGCCTCCAAGGCCGTTGCCTTCGGCGAAGCCCTCAGCGACGAGTACATGGAGTACATCCAGCAAGTGAGAAAGAACGCCGCCTTCATGGCCAGAGCTTTCATGGATAAGGGCTACGATGTCATCAGCGGTGGTACCGACAACCACTCCATGCTGATCGACCTCCGCGGCAAGTTCCCGGAGATCACTGGTAAGATGGTGGAGAACACCCTCGTCCTTGCCGACATCACCGTCAACAAGAACATGGTGCCCTTCGACACCCGTTCGCCTTTCCTGACCTCAGGTCTGCGCGTCGGTACGCCCGCCATCACCACCCGTGGTCTGAAACAAGACAAGATGGCTGTCATCGTTGACATGATTGACGACGTCATCAGCGACATCAATCCTGAGGCCAAGACCGCTTCGGAGGCCAAGATCAACGCAGTCCGCGCTGAGGTCAACAAGCTGATGAAGGACTATCCGCTCTTCGCTTGGTAATCAGTAATTGCTAAAGCCCAAGTCATTCCATGCCCAACCTTCTATAGATTCCATTCGCACTTTCCCATGCAAGGAATGACATAGAAGGTTGGGCATACGGAATCTATGGGCTTTAACACCTAGTTTATTAATGGTCGCTCCGTTGGGGCGGCCATTATTTTTGTCCCAATACAAAGAAAATAGTTTTTGATTGCCGAAAACCTCTATCTTTGCATCCCGTATTTTTATTTCTAAGCCATCATGAAAACCACCAAAAAATACGGGTTCGACAACGAAAAATACCTAAAAATCCAGTCGGAACACATCAAGGACCGCATCGCGAAATTCGGCGATAAACTGTATCTCGAATTCGGCGGCAAACTCTTCGACGACTTCCACGCCAGCCGTGTGCTGCCAGGCTTCCAGCCCGACAGTAAGTTGAAGATGCTGTCACAGCTTATCGATGTATCCGAAATCATCATCGTCATCAGTGCAGTCGACATCGAAAAGAACAAGGTGCGCGGTGACTTGGGCATCACCTATGATGTGGATGTATTGCGCCTTCGTGAGGAGTTCATGAACCGTGGTTTCATGGTGAGTTCAGTGGTGGTGACGCACTACAACGGTCAAGCCAGCACCGATGCCTACCGCAAACGCCTCGAACGCATGGGCATCAAGGTATATTACCACCGCATCATCGAAGGCTATCCCAACAACGTCGCTCTCATCGACTCGGAGGAAGGCTTTGGCCGCAACGACTATGTGGAGACCTCGCGCCCCTTGGTGGTGGTTACGGCTCCCGGTCCCGGAAGCGGCAAGATGGCCGTGTGTCTGAGCCAACTCTATCATGAAAACAAACGCGGCATCAAGGCGGGCTATGCCAAATTTGAGACTTTCCCCGTGTGGAACCTGCCGCTGAAGCATCCCGTCAACGTGGCTTATGAAGCCGCCACCGCCGACCTCAGCGACGTCAACATGATTGACCCCTTCCATTTGGAAGCATACGGCAAGACGGCAGTCAATTATAACCGCGACATTGAGATTTTCCCCGTACTGAATGCCATCTTCGAGAGCATCTATGGTGAAAACCCCTACAAGTCACCGACCGACATGGGCGTCAACATGGTGGGCTATTGCCTTAGCGATGACGAGGTTTGTTGCGAAGCCTCAAAACAAGAGATCATCCGCCGTTACTATACCGCACTTTGCGATTTGGCGAAAGGTAAAGGCTCTGAAAACGAAGTGAATAAAATCGCCTTGTTGATGAAGCAGGCCAAAATCACCACGGCTGACCGCAAGACCACCATAGCTGCCAAAGAACGCAAGGAACAAGAAGGTGCTGCTGCTGCCGCCATCGAATTGGAAGACGGAACCATCATCACGGCACATACCAGCGCTCTGCTCGGCCCCAGCGCCGCCTTGATTCTCAATGCCACCAAACATATTGCAGGCATACCACATGAGGTGAAGCTCATCCCACAAGCCATGATTGAGCCGATTCAGAAGACCAAAGTCAGCTTCCTGCACGGCAACAACCCACGCCTGCACACAGATGAGGTATTGGTGGCCATTTCGATGCTTAGCCTTTGGGATGAAAACTGCAGGAAAGCTCTCGAATGCTTGCCGCGACTGAAAGGTTGCCAAGTGCATAGCACGGTGATGCTCAGCGAGGTGGATCAAAAGATTTTCAAGAAACTTGGCATCGGCCTCACTTGCGACCCCGTAGCAAAGAAATAAGCCTCCCATGTCATTCCAACGGGCAGGTGGGAAAGCGGGAATCTATGGGAGGCGGTTCAAAGGGTAATGACCTAAATTTGACGGCTTCAGAAATCATAGATTGACTACGTCGAATCTTCGATTTCCCTGCCACCACACCATCCAACGCAGGATTGACATGCTTTCTGAAGCCTTGATAATCTCAAAAGTTTCTGATTGCCCTCACATAATACTTCTGAGTCTTTACAACATCGCTGATGATGATTTGATCGTCTTGAACACGCACAGCCGCCGCACCGCGTGTGCCTGTCTCAGTGCTCGACCAGTAGGTCTTGTCCTCCAAAGTCGGATAGCCCATCCTAGCTAACGTAGTATTCACCGCATCTTGGTTCTGCAAAAGGTAACGCAATTCGGTAGTTGCCGGTACATACCATTGTTTGTTGATAATCTTCCGATGGGGATAATTCACGAGATGCCAAGTATTTTTGAAGTAGCTCCATTGGATGACAGGATACTGGCCCATATCGTATACGTCCATCAAGATATTGGTGTTGTTCCAACCTTCGTAGGGGTTAGTGGCACCCGTTTCACAGTTGATGTTTCCTGACAGACACCACGGCAAATAGGTCTCATCAAGGCTGACCATCAGCCCGTTATGAGCTCCGTAAGTCCAAAACACAATTCCTTCTAAGGTATCGTTATGGTAATATTCGCCAATCTCGTATGTAGGTTGGGAAGGCACATTCGGCGCGTCACCTTGAGGGGCTTCGGTTTTCCTGCAAGAGACAAAAAAGCAAAGCAAAGCAATAAAAAAGAGCGCCTGTTTCATAATGTTCAAATGCCCAACGAGATATTCAGTCCTTGAGCCGTACGCACCAAGTCGCTGTCGATGGTGACGAGGTTAGGCTTGGAGATGGCTTCCTTGAGCGAGACGGCAACCAAATCAGGATGATGATAGGCCACCATCTGACCAAACTGTCCATTGAGAACCATCTCGAAGGCCTTCACACCGAACTCAGCAGAGAGCACACGGTCGTAAGCAATCGGCACGCCACCACGCTGCAAGTGACCGAGGGTGGTCTCACGCATGTCGTGGGTGAAGCCCACCGCCTTCATCTCCTCGATGAAACGGCGACCGATACCGCCCAGTTTCTTGTTCTCATAGCCAACCTCGGTGCTGATCTCGTAGACCTGTTGTCCGTCCTTCGGACGTGCGCCTTCCGAAGCCACCACCACAGCAAAGCCACGGTCGTGATTGAAACGACGTTCAAGGCGTTCCTTTACAATGTTGATGTCATAAGGGAACTCTGGCAAGAGGCACACCTCTGCCCCACCAGCGATGGCGGAATGCAAGGCAATCCAACCCGCATCGCGACCCATGACCTCAAGGACAAAGACACGGTTGTGCGAAGCCGCCGTAGTGACAAGCTTGTCAACAGCTTCGGTGGCAATCTGCACAGCGGTTTGGAAACCGAAGGTGCATTCCGTTGAGGAAAGGTCGTTGTCGATGGTCTTGGGCACGCCAATAATGTTCAAGCCCTTCTCATAGAGCTTCTGTGAGATACGCTGAGAGCCGTCGCCGCCGATGCTGATGACCGCGTCGATGCCCATGTATTGCAGCTTACGGAGCATCTCATCCGAACGATCCACTGTGGTCCAAGTGCCGTCATTGTTTTTTACCGGCCAGCTGAACGGGCCGCCTTTGTTGGTGGTCTCGATGATGGTACCGCCACGGAAGTGGATGCCACGCACCGACTCGGGTGTCAGCCTGACGACCTCAGTAGGTTCCCAAAGGATGCCGTTGTAGGCTTGTATACTACCGAGCACTTCCCAATCCTTCTCTTGGGAAGCTCTCTTGACGATGGCGCGAATCACGGCGTTCAAACCTGGGCAGTCACCGCCACCGGTTAATACTAGAAGTCTTTTCATATTTGTGTTGTTTTTATTGTGTTTTCGTTTCTTCTAAGACAAGACGGAATCCATATCCATTGCTGCCATAGTCGGGATTGTTAAAGCTTCGGTTTGACACACGGCAATACCAATCATTGCTATTCCAACACCCACCACGTAGCACACGATACTCGCCTGAATCAAGGCCTTGAGGATTATTCTGGGAGTTACGATACTTGCCGTACCTGTCATTACACCACTCCCAAACATTGCCACTCATGTCGTACAGACCCAATTCATTAGGTGACTTGCCTTTCACCGCATGGGTTTTGTTGCCGCTGTTATCAATGAACCAAGCAACGCCCCCTATCTTGTTTTTACCAGCGTATTTGTATCCGTGCGCTATTTTCCCACCACGGGCAGCATACTCCCATTCGGCCTCAGTAGGCAAACGGAAGTGGTATCCTGTGATTTGGCTCAAAGTGAGAATAAACATCTGGCAGCTAGTCCAATTCACATTCTCCACGGGGCGTTTGTTGCCTTTAAAATGGCTGGGGTTGTCTTCCATCACAGCTTGCCACAGGGCTTGAGTCACCTCGGTTTCACCCATAAAGAACGAACTAACGGTCACCTTATGGACGGGCGTTTCATCGCGATAGGCATCCTCGTCGGCGCAACCCATCTGGAACGAACCGCCATTAATATGTTTCATGGTGAATGACACCCCGTTGACTGTAAAGACCAAATCGTTTCCGACAGTTTTGACCTGCCATTCATTCTGGAACTGCTCCAAAAGTGTGTCGGCCTGTTGGGCAAAGGATGCTACTGACAGATAAAACAGTATTGCAATAAGAGGTATCTTTTTCATATCATTTTGTTTATATAGGGCTGCCATACTATGACAGCCCTACAATCAATTTCATTTCTTTATTTCAGATTCAACGCTATTTGAAGCTCATCCAGTTGCTCTTGCGCAATCGGTGCAGGCGAGCCGCTCATCACGTCGCGGCCGGCGTTGTTCTTCGGGAAGGCGATGAAGTCGCGGATGCTGTCGGCGCCGCCGAAGAGTGAGCAGAGACGGTCGAAACCGAAGGCCAGACCTGCATGAGGCGGAGCACCATACTCGAAGGCACCCATCAGGAAGCCGAATTGCTCCTGGGCCTTCTCGTCGGTGAAACCGAGGGTGTGGAACATTTTGTTCTGCAAGGTGCGGTCATGGATACGGATGGAGCCGCCACCGACCTCCACACCGTTCATTACGATATCGTAAGCGTTGGCGCGGATGTCGCCCCACTTCGTCGGGTCGTCGAGCAACGCCTCGTCTTCGGGCTTCGGTGCGGTGAAGGGATGGTGCATGGCATAGTAGCGTTGCGTCTCCTCGTCCCATTCAAGCAGCGGGAAGTCGATGACCCACAACGGTGCATACACATCGGGGTTGCGTAGACCGAGTTGGTTGCCCATCTCGAGACGCAGGGCATTGAGTTGCACGCGGGTCTTCATGGCCTCGCCGCAAAGGATGAGCATCAGGTCACCGGGCTTGGCACCGAACTTGTCGGCAATGACCTTGAGGTCATCAGGAGTGTAGAACTTATCCACCGACGACTTGAACGTGCCATCGGTGTTGTATTTGATGTAGACCATGCCGCCAGCACCCACCTGCGGACGCTTCACGAAGTCGGTGAGTTGGTCGAGTTGCTTGCGGGTGTATTCCGAGCAGCCCTCGGCGCAGATGCCGACAACCAAATCAGCATTATCGAAGAGGCCGAAGCCCTTGCCTTTCACCACGTCGTTGAGTTCCACGAACTTCATCCCAAAGCGAATATCGGGTTTGTCAGAGCCGTAGTATTTCATGGCGTCGTGCCAGGTCATGCGTGGGAACTTATCGAACTCAAGGCCCTTCATCTCCTTGAAGAGGTGCTTGGCCAAGCCTTCGAAAGTATTCAGCACATCCTCCTGTTCCACAAACGACATCTCGCAGTCGATCTGCGTGAACTCGGGCTGACGATCGGCGCGGAGATCCTCATCGCGGAAGCAGCGTACAATCTGGAAGTAGCGGTCCATACCGGCCACCATCAGCAGCTGCTTGTACTGCTGTGGGCTTTGCGGCAGGGCGTAGAACTCGCCAGGATTCATGCGGCTCGGTACCACGAAGTCGCGAGCGCCTTCAGGCGTGCTCTTGATGAGCATCGGGGTCTCAATCTCAAGAAAGTTGAGGTTGCTCAAGTAGTTGCGCACGAGCATCGCCATACGGTGGCGCAGTTCGAGGTTCTGGCGCACAGGGTTACGACGGATGTCCAAATAGCGGTATTTCATACGGAGATCGTCGCCACCGTCACTGACATCCTCGATGGTGAAAGGCGGAACCTTACTGCTGTTGAGCAATTGGAAGGAACTCACCTTCAACTCGATGTCGCCCGTCGGCATGTTCGGGTTCTTCGATTCGCGCTCGATGACGGTGCCCTTGGCCTGAATCACGAATTCACGCCCGAAGGAACGAGCTTGCTCCAAAAGTTTTGGGTCACTGCTGCCATCCAAGAAGAGTTGGGTGATGCCATAACGATCGCGGAGGTCAATCCAAACAAGAGAGCCTTTGTCGCGGGTGCGCTGCACCCAGCCGGCCAATGTCACTTCCTTGCCAGCGTCGGCAAGACGAAGTTCGCCACAAGTATGCGTTCTGTACATATTTCGAGATTTAAAGATTTAAAATTTCAAGATTTAAAGATTAGGTTATTGAGTTAGTCGAAATCGTAAGATTCAACGAAGTTAAATCGAAGATTCGACGTTAGTCAAATAAAACTTGCAAAGATAGCAATTCATTTCGGAATGGTGTGCAACAATTCAACAAAATCGTATCTTTGCCCCGTGATTCGGAAACTGAAATACCTGATTTTTTGCCTCGCAATGCTGTTAACGGCCTTTCTCGCCCAACGTTGCGCCAATGCGGTGGCACCCACGGGCGGACCGAAGGATGAGCGACCTCCTATGGTGGTTGAAACCCTACCCGAGAATCGCAGCACCAACTTCATCGGGAAGAAAATCGAAATCACCTTCGATGAATACATCACCCTTGAAAATGCCAACCAAAACGTGATGATTTCGCCGCCCTTGAGCGAAAAGCCCGACATCAAACTGAAAAACAAGACCGTGGTTGTCAAGTTCAAAGAAAACCTTGCGGCCAATACCACTTATACCATTAACTTTGGCACAGCCATCAAGGACTTGCACGAGGGTAATCAGTTCAAGGATTATGTCTATAGTTTTTCGACGGGCGACTATCTTGATACACTGTGTATTGCAGGTAAAGTACTGAATGCCAGCGACAAGAAACCCATTGAAAATGCCTATGTCTCACTCTATTCTGCCGACCGCGACAACTTGGACTCGCTGCCCATGACCACCACCCCAAACTACATCACCAAAACTGACAAAGAAGGTAACTTCCGTCTTACGGGTCTTGCCGATCAAAAATACCTCGTTTTCGCCCTCAAGGATGCGAATTCCAACCTTTACTTTGACTTGCCGAACGAAGAAGCGGCTTTCTTAGATACTTTGGTTCCCGCTTCCTATCTGCAAACACCAAGACCGCAAATTGCGGATACAACAGCGATAGACAGCACCTTATTGAATAATGACTCCATACCGATGGCTGTATCGGATTCCCTTATGAAAATCCCGTCGAATTCATCAATCATCCTTCCTAAAGACACCATACCCCAAAGAGTTTTCGACCAAAATGCCCTGAACCTCACACTCTATATGTTCACCGAAGTAGATTCCACGCAGGTGCTCTTGGAGAAGAAACTCATCGAAGAAGGACTGCTCCGTTTCGTGTTCCGCCATCCCGCCAAGGAGGCCGTAGTGATGACTCCCGAGATGCTGCCTGACACTTTCAATCTCGTGTCAATACATTCCACTGAATTCGACACGGTTTGGTGGTATTTCACGCCCAACGTGAAGGACAGCCTGTGGGTACAGGTGAAATATGACACCTTAATTAATGACTCGTCGCGCTACAGCTTGAAATTCAAGGAATCCGGCGGAAACAGAAGACGCAAACGGGAGGTGGAAAAGCTGAAGATCACCGACAATCTGCTCGGTCGCGGGGGACTGATTGCTGGCGAAGACCTCATCCTGAAGTTTTCCGAACCTATCGTCGACTACCAAATGCGCGACTCAGCTGTCTTCAAACGTGACACTACCATATGTTACAACCAACTCACCTTTGAGCCTATCGATGAAGATGGTCTGAAATACCGACTAACTACGCCTTTTGCCGCTGATTCAAGCTACAGCTTCGAAATACCCGACTCTGTTTTTTGGGGCATCCGTGGACGTACCAACGACCCCATCAGAGTCGATTTTCACGTGCTGAAAGATGATGAATATGGCAACATCTACATCACCGTGGTGCCCCCAAAGGGTATGAAACAAATTGTGGTGCAACTCACCAATGAGAGCGGCAAAATGCTGAAAGAGGAAATCATTACGACCCGACAAGAAGTGATGTTTGAGCATCTTATGCCCGCCAAATACAAGCTCCGCGCCATCCTCGACGCAGACGGCAACGGTAAATGGAGCACTGGCAATTATCACCGCCTCACTCTGCCCGAGACCGTCATTGACTACAAAGACCCGCTTGAAATCAAAGCTGGATGGGACATCGACCTTGAAGACGTTTGGGACCTGAATCAAAAGTAACTTTCTAGAATACCAAAGGCTTATTCTAACTCGTCTGCGAGAATCACCACCCGCATCCCCACAAAGGCATAGTTCTCTTTGAGTTGAATCAAGTCGTCGTCGCGGAGGCGGATACAGCCCTCGCTGCCACGACCCGGCACCGAGCTTTCATTGTTGGTGCTGCCATGGATGCCGATGCCCGAATGGCCTGGCGTCTTCAGACGCATGAACCAATGGCCGTAGGACAAAATACTACCTCGTCCATCACCAAAGTCATGGTGCCAAGTAGAGGCATCCACAATTTCGGTAATGACAAAAGGATTCTCAGGCGTACACTCGGGCGTCTTCATATCGCCTTTCTTCTGCTTCTGGCCTTTCATTTTGCCCACACAGACGGGATAATGCACACGTTTGATAGTGTCGCCGTCCACCACCTCACAAACATAAAGCCGATATTCAGGCTTGGAAATGAGGATGAAACAATTCTTTTTGTTCACCACTTCGGAATAAAAAGTCGCCGTATCCGCGGGAATGGTGGCGACAGTGTCCATCAGGCTCGTTTCCACAA
>JAEEGJ010003335.1_pt1 | contig 63038 bp, 51 predicted proteins | sample 8958761 | NCBI WGS metagenome assembly JAEEGJ01 (sample SAMN16246546, study PRJNA631951) | gut metagenome | biome: gut microbiome; feature: rumen; material: RS-attached | host: Bos | place: Iran: Karaj | collected 2018-10 | reverse complement strand
TTACCCACTTTGCTTCCTCAGGGATCGGTGCAGCACCGTGATGAACACCCTGATGAACAGAGCACATGTTCTTGATCTCTGTTGAATAAATCATGTCTATTTCTCCTTTCCTTTCAAGGAATTTGTTGGTGGAATGAAATAAAGTTTCCGAGTAGTTATTATATATAAATAAAGGGGGTATTTCAATCGGAAACCCCCACGAACAAAGGCAAATTTCATATTTGCAGAAAACGATAAGAAAACGTCTCAAAAATACACGGTTAAACCTTAGGACGGCACAGGATAAGCGGTCTTTTTTGTCTCGCCAGGTTTTCGATGAGTTCCGCGAAAAACAGATAACCTTTTTTGCTGATTTTTTGCCAAAACCATAGTGCTTTTGGCAAGGATTTTTGCAAAACCCGATCATTTTGCCAATTTTTTGCTGAATCAGGGCTGGTTTTGGCAAAAATCCAGCAATGGTCCATACCGGAGTTTTCCGAAAACAGGAAAACCAGGCGGATCCATTATTTCCGCCTGGCTTCCGGATAGGAATCCTAATTGATCAGATAAAATACTCAACCGCCATGGTTAGTATGTTCAATGCCATGAATACAATGATCGCGATGGCGATGCATTTGCCTTCGTCCTTTTTGCGGATCTTTCCCGTCAGCTGCAGAAGCTCGGTAATGTTAAAGATCTGATATGTAATTCCGAGTGTGAGGCACAGCTCTGCTGTCTGATGCCACCACCAGTTGCTCTCAAGCCGGAAAAGGACGATTATTCCGAGCAATACAAATGCCAATGCAGTTATGCCTATCTTGACGATAATAGATCTTGCGATCTTCTTCTTCTCTTCAGCCGTGTAGTCTGATACCAATGCCAATGTTTCTTTTAAATCTTCATTCATGTTGACGTCCTTCCTTTCGCCTTTTAATATTTCGCGAAGGTCAACATCGTAGAAGTCGGCAAGCTCTATCAGAATACTGATATCCGGCATCGTGTTCCCGTTTTCCCATCGCGAAACAGATCTCTGTGACACACCGAACTTATCGGCGATCGCTTCCTGAGTAAGATTGTGGTCTTTTCTTAATTCCTTAAGCAAAGCTCCTATCTTGATCTGGTCCATTTTCGAATCCTCCTTACGATGGGATAGTACTATCTTACACCATTCGTTTTTAGGTCACAGACTGAGTAAACGCGAAAAAACAACAGGAGGACACACCTGTCCTCCTGCTTTTATCAGTCATTTCACGTATTAAAGTCTGAAAATTACTTGATCGCGTTGACCATCGACTTAACATACTCTCCGACATGCGAAGGCGCATCCTTGCCGTACTGGGCGACGATCTTTACGATAGCTGAACCTACGATAACGCCGTCAGCGCTCTTGGACATGGAAGCAGCCTGCTCCGGAGTTGAGATTCCGAAGCCGATCGCACACGGTACGTCCGTTGATGACTTGACCGCAGCGCAGAGCGACGGAATGTCTGTCGTGATATTGCTCCTGACGCCGGTGACGCCGAGACTCGATACGATGTAGATGAAGCCTGAAGCCTCTTTCGCGATCATGGAGATGCGCTCGTGAGATGTGGGTGCGATGAGAGAGATCAGGTCGATGCCATAATTCCTGCAGATGGAATCAAATTCATCCTTCTCCTCATAAGGCACGTCAGGCAGGATGAAGCCGTCGATCCCGACCTCAGCCGACTTCTGGCAGAATCGCTCGATTCCGTATGAGAATACGACGTTCGCGTATGTCATGAAGACCATGGGAATCGTAACTCCCATCTCAGTACGGAGTTTTCTCACCATATCGAAAACCTTATCTGTGGTGCAGCCGCCTTCCAATGCGCGAAGGCTTGCCTCCATGATGACCGGACCTTCAGCGGTCGGATCTGAGAAAGGAATGCCGAGTTCGACCAATGAAGCGCCGGCCTTCTGCATCTCCACGACGCAGGCAGCAGTAGTCTCAAGGTCAGGGTCGCCGCATGTGATAAAAGGAATGAACGCTTTACCGTTCTCAAATGCTTTAGCTATATTACTCATTGATGTTCTCCCCTCTGTAGCGTGCGATCGCAGCGCAGTCCTTGTCGCCTCTGCCAGAGATCGTGACGACCATGATCTTGTCCTTGGAAAGTGTAGGAGCAAGCTTTATTGCGTGTGCAACGGCGTGCGCGGATTCGATCGCAGGGATAATGCCCTCTGTTCTGGACAGATACTCAAAAGCATTAACAGCTTCATCGTCTGTAACGGCAACATACTGTGCCCTGCCCGTATCGTGGAGCATCGCATGTTCGGGACCGATGCCCGGATAATCAAGGCCTGCGGAGATCGAATATACAGGTGCAATCTGGCCGAATTCATCCTGGCAGAAATATGACTTCATGCCGTGGAAGATTCCGAGTCTGCCTGTATTGATCGTAGCAGCCGTCTCGAATGTATCTATACCTCTGCCGGCAGCTTCACAGCCGATGAGGTTAACTGACTTGTCTTCTATATAGTGATAGAAAGATCCGATCGCATTTGAACCGCCGCCGCAGCATGCGAGAACATAATCAGGCAGGCGGCCCTCCTTTTCGAGAACCTGCGCTTTTGACTCACGGGAGATTACTGCCTGGAAGTCACGTACGATAGTCGGGAAAGGATGGGGACCCATTACTGAACCTAAGCAGTAGTGAGTATCGTCGATCCTTGTTGTCCATTCACGCATACATTCGGATACGGCGTCCTTCAGTGTAGCCGTGCCTGATGTTACAGGTACGACATCTGCTCCGAGGAGCTTCATCCTGTATACGTTCAAAGCCTGTCTCTCACAGTCGACCTTACCCATGAACACAACGCATTCCATTCCGAAAAGAGCTGCCGCTGTTGCAGTGGCAACACCATGCTGGCCTGCGCCGGTCTCTGCGATGAGTCTTGTCTTGCCCATCTTTTTCGCGAGAAGAGCCTGGCCCAGAACGTTATTGATCTTGTGAGAACCTGTGTGGTTAAGATCTTCTCTCTTAAGATAGATCTTCGCGCCGCCTAAATCTTTTGTCATCTTCTCTGCGTAGTAGAGATTTGACGGACGTCCTGCATAATCGTTCAAAAGATCTGTAAGTTCCTTATTGAACTCAGGATCGTTCTTATAATGGTTATAAGCTTCTTCAAGCTCTATTACCGCATTCATCAGAGTCTCGGGAATATACTGACCTCCGTGTATTCCGAATCTTCCTTTTGAATCAGCCATGTTTACCTCCAAGCTTAACTGCATTTATAAACTTTTCAATTTTCTCAGCATCCTTTACGCCGTCAGTCTCAACGCCCGAACTTACATCGACCGCAAACGGCTCAAGCATGCTGATCGCTTCACCGACCGACTCGGGATCGAGTCCTCCTGCGAGGAAATAATCCCTGCCGAAATCCTTAAGGATACTCCAGTCGAACTTTTTGCCTGTTCCTGCACCAGAGTCAATAAGAATATAATCCGCTGAAGTGTTAAGTGCCCTTTCAAGTGCGCCTTCCTCATCAGCCTTGAACGCCTTGATTACAGGACGTTCAAGCGTACGCTTCACATACTCGACGTATTCTTCAGACTCATGTCCGTGAAGCTGGATCATCTCGACACCGCTTATTCTTGCAGCCGAGATAACGCTGTCCAGAGGCTCATCCATAAAAACACCAACAGACTTTATATCAGACCTTAAGAGTTCTATCAACTCACCGGCTTTGTAGGGATCTATGTATCTTTTCGATTTTTTGAAGAAAACGAAGCCTGCGTAATCGGCACCGAATCTGTTTACGGCAATGACATCTTCCAGTCTTGAAAGCCCGCAGATCTTAAGTTCTGTACCAAACATCACACTAATCCTTTCAAATTATTCAGGAATTCAGTCTTGTCTTCCGCCCTCATCATTGATTCGCCGATAAGGACTGCATCAACACCAGCGCGTTCCAGTTCCACGATATCTTCCCTTCTCTTGACGCCGCTCTCTGCAACGAAAAGAGCCTTATCTCCGACATAGTCCCTGAGTCTTAAGCAGTTCGTGGGATCGACAGTAAAGTCTCTTAAGTTACGGTTATTGACGCCGATAACCCTTGCACCTTCACCAAGAGCCATATCGCACTCATTTTTGTCATGTGCTTCGACAAGTGCGGAAAGGCCTAATTCATCGCAGATCCTTATGTATTTGCCAAGTGTCTGTGAATCAAGTATCGAGCAGATCAGAAGAACTGCGGATGCCTTTCTTGCCCTTGCCTCATAGATCATGTACTCATCTATAGTGAAGTCTTTCCTCAAAACGGGAATTGAGACCTCCGACGCGATCTCTTCAAGATAATCAAGAGATCCCATGAACCATTTTGGTTCGGTTAAGACGGATATGCATGAGGCGCCTGCCGTCTCATAACTTCTGGCAATATCCAGATAAGGGAAATCTTCTGCTATAACGCCCTTGGAAGGTGATGCTTTCTTGCATTCACAGATAAAGCTCATGCCTTCTTCCTTAAGCTTATTCTCGAATGCAAAATCAGTTCCGGGCACAGCATATGCCATGTCCATCATTTTCGTGAGAGATACATCCAGTTTCCTGTCCAGATATATCTGCTGATTATGTTCTGCGATCTGTTCGAGAATATCTGCCATATGATTTCCTTTTCGATAGATTACTTATTTGATGCTTCGACGAACTGGTTAAGCTTTTCCAATGCTGCGCCGCTCTCGATGAGGTGCTTAGCCTGACCGACACCTTCTTCGATCGTCTTAGCCTTGCCTGCTGCGTAAATGGCAGCACCTGCGTTCATGCATACGACGCTCTTTCTTACATCAGTGATCTTGCCTTCAAGAATGCCTCTTGTTACTTCGGCATTCTCTGCAGGTGTACCGCCGACGATGTCTTCCTTTGTGCCTCTTGCAAAGCCGAAATCCTCAGGCTTGATCTCATAAGTTGTGATCGTTCCATCAGGTTTAAGCTCAGCTACAAAAGTCTCGGAAGATACTGAGATCTCATCAAGCTTATCCTCTCCGTAGACTACGAGTGCACGCTTTGCGCCCAAAGACTTTAATACATGTGCAATGGGTTCTGCAAGATACTGGTCGTAAACACCTAAGAGATAGAAGTCAGGTGTTGCAGGGTTTGTCAAAGGTCCAAGGATATTGAATACTGTTCTGAATCCCAGTTCCTTACGGATAGGTCCTACATACTTCATTGATGTGTGATACTTCTGCGCGAAAAAGAAGCAGAAGCCAACATCCTTAAGGAGTTCTACGCACTTTTCCGGTTCTAGATTGATATTTGCTCCAAGTGCTTCGAGACAGTCAGCAGTACCTGACTTGGAAGATGCAGCGCGGTTGCCGTGCTTTGCGATCTTGATACCTGCGGAAGCTGCGACGAATGCTGATGTTGTGGAGATGTTAAAGCTTCCTGCCCTGTCTCCGCCTGTTCCTACGATCTCGAGAACTTCCATGCCGCCCTTGTCAACCTTAAGAGCATGTTCACGCATTGCTGCCGCACATCCTGTGATCTCATCGATAGTCTCGAATCTTGCGCTCTTTGTGGACAATGCTGCGAGGAATGCCGCATTCTGGGTGGATGTGGACATGCCGCCCATGATCTCATTCATTGTCTCGTAAGCCTCTTCGTATGTGAGGTCTTCCTTGTTTACGATCTTCTCAATTGCCGCCTTAATCATTTTTCTTTTCTCCTTTCGGCCCGTTGTTCTGCCGGAAATGAAAAATCCCCAGCAGGAATTATAGTGTTCCTGCCGGGGACGAATTAAGACTAATCCGCGGTGCCACCCTGGCTTTGCGTTTGTGAGACGCACACTCTAAGGATACCAACATATCCCGGACTACTTACGCGAGTCTTACGTTGCACATTTAATGCACCCTCCGCGGTCCATTTGATAATACGGTTTCAGCTTCACTCTCAGCAACGGAAGCTCTCTGTATGGCCTGCTACTATCTTTATCTCCGCTTCAACGGTTTGATTGTTACGACAAAAATAATACTTTATGCCTAAAAAGTCAACAGTAAGATTCAAATGAAAGTATCAAAAAACTTGAATTGCTTGAAATAATTACGATCTGTATAATCTCGTTACTTAAATAAAAAACAGTATTCAGTGCGTATATCCTTAATAACTTAAGACTTGGCTTTCACCGGAGAAAGGATCCCCCGATAACCAAATGGATTATAAAAGAATAACATGGCTTGATGTTGCAAAGTGTATCGGTATTGTATGCATTTTCCTCGGACACTTCGGCAAAGAAGCGGGCTTGTTCTATGAATATGTATTTAAATTTCATGTTCCGTTATTCTTTTTCCTTTCAGGTTGTTCCTGCACATTTGAGAAAGATCTGAGTTTTATAGAATTCCTTAAGAAGAAGGCATTAAGGATTCTTCTTCCCTTCTATCTTTTCGCGTTCTTTGCACTTATCACAAACTGCATCTTGACCGGAACAGGAAATCTCAAGATAAACCTGTTAACTATTGCATTAGGATGCATCCGTAACTGTTTCTGCGCCGAAAGTCTCTGGTTCCTTACATGCCTGTTCGTAATCGAGATTGCTTTCAAAGCTATCAAGATGATCAAATTCAAAGCAATACGAATTCTGATCATTGCTTCAGTGATTCTCACCAAACCATTTTATTATCACGAACCCAGTATGTTTTTCAATATAGACAGTATCTATTACGTATTCTATTTTGCTTTAGGATACTATCTGTATCCTGCGATCAACATACTGTTTGATAATGCAAAAAACAGACTGCTTAAAATACTTCTATTCATCGGAACAGGTGCTTATGCGATAATCGAGTTCTTTAACTGCAATCCTTTGGATAAAGTAAACATCGCCACAAAATGGATCAACCACATCTACTCTACAGTGCACGCTTCATCCAGAGCACTCCTACTCATTGCTTTTGCCATTCTCTTATCCAAGCTGTTTTGCAATGTCCGGGTTTTTCAGAAGATCGGATCGGACACTTTGTATCTATGCGGAACAGAATACTTATTGAAACAGTTTATATTTGGAATAGCTGGTCTTTTGGGATTCGACAGAACAGCCGGTGCACCGTTTACCACATATCTCTACGTTATAGTAATGATCATCATAGGAACATGGATTGTCTCACCCCTGCTCCGCCGTCTCGTAAAATTCCTTCAGAAACTTGCAGTCAAAGCATTCTCAAGTTATTACAAACGGCGGAAAGAGATCATCTCAGCTAAAACTTAAAAGGCGCTGCAGCAAAGAATTGCCGCAACGCCTCTTTTTTCTTTCTTAAAGGACTTATCAGTCTAATCTGTAAGTGTCTCTTACCATCTCGTAAGATGCCTTATCACTCGGCATATACTCAACAGAAATGTAGTGGAGCTGGTCATTCTTATCAATGAATATCCAGATTGTAAGGTACATTCCATCCTTATAAAGACCTGTAACTGTGTAAGCATCATAGCCACCCATTGTGGTCTTTTCAGAAGTAATGTTGGTAAAGCCCTGCTTGCCGAGATTTGTAGTGTATGTCTCAGCCATCTTATCCAGAACATTCTTGTTGTACTTATTCTTGTAAACAGAGAGGTTGATGATAGACCTTGTCTTCATGTTGTACTTCTGAACTCTTGAAGCATACATACCTGACTGGCCATCAGCTTCAGTCCAGTCTGCCCATGTACCCTGAGTCAATGTAACATAACCTGTTATGCTGTCACCCATTGTCTTGGCATTAGGATCAGCTGCTGTTGTCTCTGCAGTTGTAGCTTCTGTGGTTGCCTCAGTAGTAGCTTCAGTTGTTGCTTCTGTTGTAGTTGTTGTAGCTTCAGTTGTAGCCTCTGTGGTTTCCTCAGTTGTTGTTGCTGCAGTAGTGGAAGGTGTCTTGGTCTTATCGAAATCATCTTCAGGAACGAAATAGTAATACTCAGCACTATTCATATTTGCGATATCGAGAACTGTCTTACCTGAAGTCTTCATATAGAAGCCGAAATAAGGTGTATCCCACTTCTCATCCTTAACGTTCTCTCCTCCGATCCACTGGCCGTCATTCTCAAGAACCAGGAATACGAAGTTCTCGAGCTTATACTTGCTGTTTCTTGCGAAAACATCTTCGAGTTCGTCTTCAGTTACACCGTATTCTTTGTATTCCTTAGTAATCTTGTCGATAGCTTCCTGACCGAAGTAGAGCTTATATGTTCCGGTATAGTAATAATCAGAAGTATCAGCATAAGACTGGTAATACTTGAATGACTTACCCTTACCGAAAACAAGATAAGAACCGTCACGCTCGATCCACTTAACATCAGTAATAACATCAGAATCAATAGTGCTGCCGGATCTTGTGGAGCTGAAACCTGAAGAGCCGAGTTCCTCCTCGACAATGTTCATGAAAACTCCCCAGGATGCAATCACCGAAACAATGACAATGCTGGACATGATGATACCGGCAACTGCCTTACCCTTACCGGGCTGCTGCTTCTTGGATGCGGAAATAAGACCGATAACAGAAAGGATCAAGCCAAATACACTGGTTATACCGGCTGTAAAGAAACCTATAATACCCAGAATAAAACCGGCCTTACAAAGTCCGTTAGTCTTAGGCTGCTGAGCAACAGGCTGTGTGATCGGCTGAGCATAAACGGGCTGTGCAACAGGCTGTACCTGAGGCTGTACCGGGACTGCCTGGGGCTGTACCGGCTGAACGGGCTGGGGTGCAGGTGCTGCTGCGGGTGCGGGTGCGGATACAGGAAGAGGTCCGCCACAACTGCTGCAGAACTTTGAGCCTTCATCATTAGCTGCGCCGCAATTAGGACATACTGCCATAATAATAATCTCCTTGTTCTTATTCTCTTTATTCTAAACAGCCTGACAGGTCAGGCTGCTTATCAACTGTTTGATTTGCTCTTATTTTTTGACTTGATAGAAGAGTCTCGTCTTTCCTTTTCCTCTTCGTCCTTATGATTCTTCCTCGCCCTAAGCCACGGCACTGCGATATCCTTGTAGATATATGAAAGGATCGCTGCAAGAGGGATCGCCAGAAGGACACCTGGAACACCCCAGATCTTTCCGCCTACAACGAGAAATACGAGCACGAGGAATGCCGGAACCTTGAGGGCGGAACCGAAAAGTCTCGGCTTGATCACATAACCGTCGATCAGCTGCAAAGCGAGGGTAAATACCAGGAACGGGATAACGAACTCAGGCTTTACGAGGAGCAGGATCACGGCACAGATGAATGCGCCTACAAAAGGACCGAATGTCGGGGCGAGGTTAGTAAGTGCCACGATTACGGAACAGAACACCGCATATGGCATATGCATAAGGAACATGAAGATCGCGTTGACCACACCTACAATTACGGCATCAACGAGTTCGCATACGATGAATCTGGAGAAGATCGAGTTGAATCTTGTCCAGATATTGCTGCAGTTCTCATAATGCTTTGAAGGAATGACCAGATAGAAGAATTCAGAAAGAAGCTCGACAAGCTTTTTCTTTCCGATAAGGAAGTAGAATGCGAGGATGATTCCGATAAGGAAATTGAAGGCAGCAGATCCGATACTTGCAGATACCTTCAACACACCGCTCGGAGTGAACTCACTGCCAAGCACGTATTTACTGACAAGAGCTGAAAAGTCTGACTGCTCCTCAATGAAGTTAACGATATTTATCTTCATATCCTGGTCGATATCAGAAGTCAGGACCATATTCTTAAGGCTGAACATATAACCCGAAAGTCCCATCGCGAAGTTCGTGATGTTCTCAGCAAGCATAGGAGTGATCACAGCCAGAAGTGCCACACAAAGCCCAAGGACAAAGACAAGCGAAACTGTTGCAGATAAGATCCATGCAGCGTCCTCATTCTTCTTGATAACCTTCTTTACACGCTTGAAGAAAAATACCGCAAGCGGATTGACCATATAAGCGATTACTGCACCGATAATGACTGTGGAAGTTATCGTGAGAAATGAATTAAGAAAACCTCTGACATTCCCTATGTGGGACAGAAGCATATAGAAAACCACGACGATGCAAAGCGATATAGTAAGCCCTGCCCATCTGTTCTTCTCGTATTTATTAAAGCGTTCCTTGTAATTGACCATGCGAGTATTATAACATCCTGGTCTTAATAATTCTTCTTTATAATTATTAAGAAACGCTTATTTTTTCGGCATTTTCCTATGAAAAAATATCTAAAATGAAAAACTCCCGCTTTATTGGAGCGGGAGTGGGTTAACTGTTACAAATAATATTCAGATGTAGTCCAAGTTCGATTGATCTCTTGATTCGGCTTTTGAGAAAAACTCAATGTTAAGTTAAAAACTTACTTGGAGGAAACTGTTGAATCAAGCAAGACCAACCGTCTGCTTGTTTGTGTTTCACTTCCCATTGGTCTCACCTCCCTAGAACTTTTTTGTTCCTTTTTCTGATGGCTTGAGTATAACACTTCTAATGTCAGAATGTGTTACCAAAAAATGAACGTTTTCTGACATCAAAGTGTCAGCAATACTTCCAACAGGTTACATCAAAAATTACTGGGGAGCAGGAATACCGAAGTCCTTATCGCCGTCTCTGGAAAGGAATGTCATCTCCGGAAGATCAACGAGGCTACCGTCAGCTGAAGATACGGCCTTCATGAAGAATGTCATCTCAGGATGAGGACATGAATCAACAGGGTTCATCTTATCATCGTAAAGCTCAGATACTACAACCGGAGCGGTATAGCCGTCAGGTCTGAGAACATTAAGAGTGTCACCCTTATAGAGCTTATTCTTCTGAGTAGCTTTAATAAGACCTGTATCAGGATTAAATGAATCCACCACACCGACAACAAACGCGGGCTTATTATAAGACTTGTCAGGATCTATCTTTGCATCATCACAAGGCGCATCGAAAAAGAAGCCTGTGTCATAATCCCTGTGAACGACCTTATCAAGTATCTCTTTCCAGCGCGGGTCGACTCTGTAATTGTCAGGATCCTTGCAGCAGAGATCGACAGCTTCCCTGTAGACCTTGGTTACTGCAGCTGCATAATAAGCACCCTTGATCCTGCCTTCGATCTTGAATGAATTAATACCTGCAGCAAGAAGCTCAGGCACATGATCTATCATGCAGATATCGCGGCTGCCGAAGATATATGTTCCCCTCTTATCCTCTTCAACAGGAAGAGGAATATCGGGACGCTTTTCCTCGACAACATAATATCCCCATCTGCAAGGCTGCGCACAGGCACCACCGTTGGATCGTCTTCCTGTAAGGTAATTCGATAAAAGACATCTTCCGGAATAAGATACACACATAGCTCCGTGGATGAAGCATTCGAGCTCGACATCTGAAGGAATGGATGCACGTATCTTTTTGATCTGTTCGAGAGAGACCTCGCGTGCGAGAACTATTCTTTTCGCGCCCTGGGAAGCCCAGAAATTGCAGGCGGCACTGTTAGTAACACTGGCCTGCGTCGAGATGTGTATCTCAAGATCAGGACAAAGCGTGCGTGCCATGGTAAATACACCCGGATCCGAAATGAGGACCGCATCAGCACCGCTCTCCTGTCCCACGAATCTTATCGCATGCTCAAGGCCGCCGAGCTCTTCCTCGGTGGGCATTACATTAAGTGTTACGTAGCACTTGACTTCGTGGTCGTGGGCATAAGCTATCCCGGCCTTCATCTCTTCTTCATTGAAATTATCAGAGAAAGCACGAAGACCGTAACTCTGTCCTGACAGATAGACAGCATCTGCACCATAAGCAACTGCGGCACGGAGCTTATCCGGATTGCCTGCAGGACTTAATATCTCGAAACGTGAACGGTCGTAGCTCATCTTATTACCTTTTAAACGGATATGAGTAAACGCCGGGAATTAACCGTCGATTATCTGGAGACCCTGAGTGGTTGTAGTACCTTCGGTCTCTTTTGTCTCATTCTCTTTATCAATCTTGGCCCAGTTAGCCTTATACTTGTTGACGTTCTTCTGATGCTGCTTAAGTGTTGTGGCAAATGCCGTACCACCCTTAACGCCTGTAGCGCAGAAGTAGAGGTAATTGCAGTTCGGCTCAGGATAAAGAGCAGCAGAGATGGCATCAAGTCCGGGCATACAGATAGGTCCCGGCGGGAGTCCCTTGTGAGTGTATGTGTTGTAAGGGCTCTCGATCTTAAGCTGGTCATCTGAGTGAAGGATTGATGTCCTGCCTCCCTGCATCTCAACAAGATAGTTGATGGTTGCAGAAGAACCCAGATACTTGAGTGAACCGTCTTTTGCTTTGAGTCTGTTATGGAATACTGCAGAAACAAGCATCATGTCAGCAGGCTTACCTGTCTCCATCTGGATGATGGAAGCCATTGTAATGACCTCGTCCATTGACATGCCAAGCTTCTTTGCTCTTGTGTAGTACTCATCATAGAGCTTGCTCTGCATATTATTGAGGAATCTTCTGATGATGGATTCCGGACTTGCATTGATATCGAAATAATAAGTATCGGGATAAAGATATCCGGAAAGGATAAAGTCTCTTCCCTCCTTGATCTCGATCTTTGATACGAATTCATAATCGACGAAGAGATTAGGTGAATTCATACACCTGTCAAATTCAGCATCATCAAAGTTAAGACCTGCCTCATGGAGGATCTTCTTGATCTCGTAATATGTGGATCCTTCAGGAATAGTTACCTTAACGGCTTCAGGTTCCAATGTAAGGAAATACATAAGCTCGTCATAAGTAAAACCCTTGAGGAGATAATGTGTTCCGGCAACATATGCACCGTCAAATCCATTAAGCTTACTTATGATCGAGAAAACGGTCTTGTTCGTAATAAGGCCTTCATCGTAAAGCTTCTCAGCAATATCAGAAGTGGAATCACCACTCCTGATTACGATGGTTACAGCACCTTCTGTATCAGCCTTAATATTGTCGTACTTTCCGGATTCGATACCGGCCTTGAGACTATTAAATCGCTTATCCTGTGAGATGACATAGTTATAACCGATGTAAACACCGGCAACGGCAAAGCCAAATAACAATGCCACAATTATCAGTATTCTGAGAGCGACTCTGACTTTGTTGGACAACATCAGTTATCGTTCACCCCCGGTCAAAATTCCCGATCAAGCGTCCTTCTTCTGCTTAGCGAGAGTCTTGGCACGCAAGTCGTTATTAAGTATCTTCTTGCGAAGTCTGATGCTCTGAGGAGTTACCTCACAAAGCTCATCATCTTCGACGAACTCCAGGCACTGCTCAAGGGAGAATGAAAGGGGCGGAGTAAGACGCATAGCGTCATCAGCTCCTGCAGAACGCATGTTGGTTACATGCTTCTTTTTGCAGACATTAACGGTAATATCATCAGGCTTAGGGTTAACACCTACGATCATGCCTTCATATACCGGTGTGCCTGCTCCGATGAAGAGTGCACCTCTATCCTGGGCATTGTACAATCCGTAGGTTACAGCGGTGCCTGTCTCGAATGCTACGAGAACGCCCTGACCTCTGGTCTCGATGTCTCCTGCGAAGGGTTCAAAGCCCGAGATAACGGAGTTCATTATACCATTGCCCTTAGTGTCGGTCAAAAACTCGGTACGGTATCCGAGGAGACCTCTGGAAGGGATCTTGAATTCAAGACGGGTATATCCCTTGGTAGGCGGGAGCATGTTAAGAAGCTCACCCTTACGTCTGCCGATCTTCTCCATAACAGGACCTACGAAGTCCTCAGGAACGTCGATTACGAGCTCTTCGACAGGTTCGCAGAGAACACCGTCGATCTCCTGCATGATGACCTTCGGCTTACTTACCTGGAACTCATATCCTTCACGGCGCATTGTCTCGATAAGTACTGAAAGATGGAGTTCTCCTCTTCCCTTTACGATGAATGCTTCTGTAGTATCTGTCTCTTCAACTCTCATGGAAACGTTTGTCTCGATCTCCTTGAAGAGTCTGTCTCTTAAGTGACGTGATGTAACGAACTTACCTTCCTGACCTGCAAAAGGGCTGTCATTAACGGAGAATGTCATAGCGATAGTAGGCTCATCGATCTTAACGAACGGAAGCGGTTCGGGATTTGCAGCATCGCAGAGTGTGTCTCCGATGTTGATATCAGCGATACCCGCAACACAGACGATCTCACCGATAGAAGCTTCAGATACTTCCTCACGGCCGAGATTGTGGAATCTCAGGAGCTTTACAACTCTTGCATTACGTCTGCCGTCCTCACCGTATGTAACGAGAGCAACGTTCTCACCCTGCTTGATAGTACCTCTCTCGACTCTTCCTACGCCGATCCTTCCGATATAAGGATCTGAATCGATATTGGATACGAGGAGCTGCATGGGACCCTCAGGATCGCCTACAGGACAGGGTGTGTACTTAACAACTGTATCAAGGAGAGGTGTGAAGTCTAATTCCTTACCTTCCTCATATTCCTTAAGATCAAGTGTAGCTACACATGTCTTACCGGAAGTATATACAACAGGGAATTCAAGCTGTTCATCGTCAGCACCGAGCTCGATGAAGAGATCGAGTACCATGTCTACGACTTCAAGAGGTCTTGCATCAGGACGGTCGATCTTATTGATGCAGACGATAGGCTTAAGACCAAGCTCCAATGCCTTGTGAAGAACGAATCTTGTCTGAGGCATAGGTCCGTCGAAAGCGTCAACTACGAGAAGAACTGAGTCAACCATCTTAAGAACACGCTCTACCTCACCGCCGAAGTCAGCGTGGCCGGGAGTGTCTACGACGTTGATACGGATACCCTTGTAGTCGATTGCCGTATTCTTTGCAAGGATCGTGATACCTCTTTCACGCTCCAGGTCATTAGAGTCCATTACCTGCTCTACAACAGCTTCGTTCTCACGGTATACGCCTGCCTGCTTGAGCATGGAATCGACAATAGTAGTCTTACCGTGGTCAACGTGAGCGATAATTGCGATGTTTCTTAAGTTCTCGATAGTTGTGACTGCCATAAAAGAATTCTCCGTAAAATGATCAGTTTTCTGTCAGCTGATTCGCGCGTACTTATTATTAATTAAAACCGAGTAATATTTTGCTACTGAAATAACCTATTTGGTGACTGTGATATTACACAAAATATCAGTCTTCTTCGCCATTCTTATTACGCAAAAGGAGACGGAGAGGAACACCTTCAAATCCGAAGTTGCGTCTTAACTGGTTTTCGAGATAACGCTCATACGAAAAGTGCGACAATTCCTTGTCGTTGACGAAGAGAGCAAACGTTGGCGGCTGAACACTTACCTGTGTGCCGTAATAGATCTTGAGATGTCTGCCCTTGTCCTGAGGTGTGGGAACCTGTGTGACTGCCTCCGAGATCATCTTATTAAGAACGCTCGTTGTAAGGCGCTTTCTGGAATTCTCGTAAACCGTCTTGATCAGTGCGAAAAGCTTATCCACGCGTTGTCCTGTCTTGGCAGAGATAAAGAGTACCGGGGCATAGTCCATGAAAGGCAGACGCTGCTTGACGATCTTTGTCATCTCTTCAAGCGTGCCGGTCTGCTTATCGATGAGATCCCACTTATTGATAACGATGACAGATGCTTTGCCGTTATCGTGAGCAAGGCCTGCGATCCTTGCATCCTGCTCAGTAACACCGGCCTCCGCGTCGATAAGGATGACGCAGACATCAGCTCTGTCTACTGCTGCAAGTGCTCTGACCATCGAATAACGCTCGATAACATCTTCAATCTTGCCCTTCTTACGCATTCCGGCTGTATCTACAATGGTAAATGAGCCGTAATCGTTCTCTATGAGTGAGTCGATAGTATCTCTCGTAGTGCCTGCGATATCTGAAACGATGCTTCTTTCAGCACCTGCCAGCCTGTTGGATAAGGATGACTTGCCGGCATTAGGTCTGCCTATGAGGGCTACTCGGATGGTATCATCCTTGCCTTCACTCTCGTCAGCCGGCGGGAACTTCGAAATTATCAGGTCGAGCATCTCGCCCAAGCCCAGCTTGTGTGCTGCGGAGATCGCACAGACATCCTCAAGTCCCAGATTATAGAACTCGTAGAATTCCGGCGGCTGCTCACCTACATAGTCGGATTTGTTAACGCAGACGACAACAGGACGTCCTGCTTTCCTAAGCATTACGGCGATCTCTTCATCAGCAGCCGTAAGACCGCTCTTAAGATCGCACATAAAAAGGATGACATCAGCCGTCTCGATCGCGATCTCTGCCTGAACGCGCATCTGCTGCAAAATGATGTCATCTCCCGTATCGGGCTCGATTCCGCCCGTGTCGATCATGATGAATTCTCTTCCGCTCCAGGAAGTCTCGGCATAAATACGGTCTCTCGTGACACCCGGAGTGTCATGAACGATCGAGATACGCTCGCCATAGATAGTGTTGAACAGAGAGGATTTGCCTACATTAGGCCTTCCCACTATTGCCACAACCGGTTTGCTCATGCCGTTCTTTCCTTTCTTTGCAAAAAAAGAGGCAGTGCCTTTATTCCAAACACCGCCTCGTTAACTAAATACTTCTTTACTATATCAAATCTCGTCGCCGACTTTGATAACCTGTTTACCGTCCAGGTAACCGCAGTTCTTGCAGACCGTGCGGCGAAGCATCTTAGCATGACACTGGGGACATTCAACGAGACCCGGCATGTTAAGTTTCCATGCGCTTCTGTGACGTGCAGTCCTTGCCTTCGACCATTTACGCTTCGGATGTGCCATTCATCTTCACCTCTTTCTTTTCACAAATGCTTAGAGATAATACCTTATATTTCTCCGTTTTGCAAGAGCCTTTTTATCGAAAAGATATTCCTTATCGGATCACCGCTGTCCGGATCGAGTGTATAACTGATCTCAGCGCCGTCAATCAGGCCTCCCGGGAAGTTAATATAATCCGTTTCGATGACAACTTCAATAGGGCCGAAAGACGTATTCATGGTGCTGGTCGTCTTATTGCCCGGTTCGAAGACCATTCTTGAAGTAACATCACCATTTCTTACAACAATGGCTTTTGATTCTTCTTTAATAAGAGTCATAACAAAATGAGTTTCCTTCTCCTTCTCGTTATGCTTCTCCGTCCAGTTGTAGACAGTCCTGTTGCCTTCCGTAGTCACGGTACCCTTTGTCGTCAAGGGATCACCATACATTCCGGACTTGATCTCAAAAAGACATTTTTCTTCACTCTTAATATCCATTAAAGGGTTACCTCATATCTGTCAGTAGTAAAATGCTTTGTTCCGGAAGGCAGTCCCTCGCCTAAGAACGGCGTTGCAACCTGCTCGAAAAGTTCAGGCTCATCGCTTGTATAGAATTGCCTTACGGGACTTGAATTGCCTTCAGAAGCAGTTCCTTCCTTTTCGAGAAGCTCCCTTACGACCTGTGCCGTAGCCTCTCCGGTATTTACGAGGACAACATCGTCACCCATAACTTCTTTAATAACTTTTGAAAGCAAGGGATAGTGTGTGCACGCCATAACGAGAGTATCAACACCTGCTTCCTTCAAGGGCTTCAAATATTCTTCAGCCGTAAGCTTTGTAACTTCCGTATCCCACCAGCCTTCTTCTGCAAGGGAGACAAAGAGCGGACACGCCTGCTGGAAGATCTCGATATCGTTCATTCCAAGCTCTTTTGCCCTCTTCTCGACGGCATCTTTATAGACTCCCGTGGATACGGTTGCTTTGGTGGCGATAATTCCTATCTTGCCGTTCTTGGTGGCACGGCAGGCGACATCCGCACCCGGAGTTACCACTTCAACAACAGGAACCTTCGCCCTTGCCTTAAGCTCCTCATATGCATATGCGCTTGCTGTATTGCATGCGACGACGATCATCTTGACGTCATTATCTTCAAGGAACTTCATGTTCTGCAGAGAATAGCGGATGACAGTGCTTCTGGACTTTGTACCGTAAGGTGATCTGGAATTGTCACCAAAATAGATGGTGCCTTCCTGCGGCACCGTTCTCCAGATCTCTCTAAGGACAGTAAGTCCTCCTATACCTGAATCGAAAACTCCGATCGGTCTGTTATCAGTCATCAATATCCTTCTTCCCCTATTTCAGGCGAACATTATAGTCTGGTCCTATTTTAAAGGTTTTGCCCGACACGTCAACGTGCATGTTGTTTGCCGGGATCCTTCCGAACATGATCTGGCAGGAGAACAGCTGCTGGTACTTTACCTTCTTTCCGTCTGAAGTCTCGAAATGAAGGTTTACCTTATTTCTTCCGTAATTGCCGTCCCCGATGACAGGATGGCCCAGATGAGCAAACTGCGCCCTGATCTGATGCGTTCTTCCCGTGACCAGTTCTAGTTCAAGGTCTGATACGCTCTCACCGTCAGGTCCTGCGTTTTCGAATGTCTTCAGGATCCTGTACTTTGTGGCGATATCAAGATCGCCCGGCTGCTTCTCGTCATGGATATAGACTTTGCCGGCTTTTGTCTTTTCGAGATATCCGGTTACTTCCTTATAGAGCGTGCCGTCCTCACCTACCGAAGGTTCACCAACGTCCGGTTCACCCAGAACAAGGGCTCTGTAACGCTTGGTGACAAGACCGTTCTTAAAGAGCTCGACACAGTCAGCAAGAGCAGCCTTGTTCTTTGCAACGAGAACCAGACCGCCCGTATTCATATCGATACGGTGGCAGAGCTCTGCATCCTTATACCTGGTCTGGGATCTTATCTGGTCGATAAGAGTATCTTCTATATCACTCTTTCCAGAATGCACGGCAATACCCTGCGATTTGTTGACTATAAGAAGTCCCTTTGTCTCAGCGACGATCTCATACATCTTTCCGGCGGGCTTTGCCTTGGGAGCTTTCTTCGCCGAATCGAAAAGTTCATCCGGCAGCCATATCTCTACAACACTGCCGGCCTTAACTGCTATATCTTTATTGATCTTCTTACCGTCTATCCTGATATCGCGTCTTTTGAGCGCGTGGAAAAGATCGGCTGACTTGAGCTGCGGAAAAGCTTCTATGGAAGCCTTAACGACATGAAGTCCGTCCTGAGATTTACTTACTGTAAAATCACGCATCGGCTGTCTTTACTTCTTTCTTCTTTCTATATTCCTTAGCAAAGATGAATAATCCGAATACCACAAGATCAAGAACGAAGATCTCGATGAGGTAGAACCACGGCACATGCTGGTTCTGCATAACATCTGCCGTAAATGTACCGGTAAAGATCGGAATAAGATTATTGTTAAGAAAATGCATGCATACGCAGATCCAGATATTATTTGTCTTAAGATAGACGAAGCCGAAGAAGATGCCTATAAATACGCATGTAATGATCTGGCCGATGATCATCTGGGGAACTGAATCTTCTGTATAGAACATCGTATCTACAGGAATATGCCACAAGCCCCATACGATACCCAGGAGGATAACGCCAAGCTTCAATCCGAACTTCTTCTGCATGATGGGCTGCAGATAGGATCTCCAGCCATATTCCTCACCAAAGAAAGCGATTACCGTCAGTACATAATTAATGGGGAGACTTATTACAGATGCCCAGAACAATGAGTTCTGAGTAAGCTGTATATACGCATCCAATGTCTGAGGCATTGTATTGGTAAATGCCGCCTCTGCAAAGACCGGTCCAAGCGTTCTTAAAGAGTAAAGAGCGATAAAGAGAAGGACCATAAGGATTCCCAAGCCTTCCCTATTGCGTGAAAGGCCAACAAACTTACGTCTCTCCTTACCTGCAACAAAATAAGCTATCCAGAGAAGGAGCGAGAATTCGACAAGAACAGACTGGCCTATCAAATTATATAACTGACCGACAGGGATCTTTGTGGAAACTCCCGTAATATCAGAACTCATGCCGGATGAACCAAGGATCTCAGCAAGATCGATAACATCCGAAGATGAAAAAGGCATAAAGAAAACGCTCGCGATACCGAGAAACAGCTGGATAATGTAATTGAGGACCAGCACGACCATGAAGAACTTCGGGACGCGCTTTTCGCCTTTCATAAAGAGGAGATAGCCTATTGCAACTCCTGCTGCGGGAGAGCACATCTGGGCATTTACGATCTGGGTAATATCCAATCCTTTCATCTTGCCGATATACATCGGGATCATCATGACAAATGAGATTCCATATGCAAAGGCAATGAAAGCAAATAAACGCTTCTTATCCACTGATCTGGTGTCAACAGAATTGGACTCAACATTTTCCATACAGACGATCCTCCCTTTTTAGGTAATTAAAGATAAATGCTTAACTTATATTTTACCATAGAACACAAGGCGGGATTTGGCCTGTCACTTCGGGATCGGCAAAAGGCATCTTGTGCAGGCCTTATAATCGGCATAGCCAGGCTTTTTTGACTGTCTTTTATCTGCAAGAGGAATGCTTACCGTCAGGAACAGGACCGTATTTGCAACAGCACCGGCAATTAGCCACCAACGTTCCGGCATTACAGATACCGCCTGGATGGCAATACCCCACCACATAGATATCTCACCTAAGTAATTGGGATGTCTGGCATACTTCCAAAGGCCCGTGCGGATAAGCCCTTTGGTACCGCTCTTTCTGAACTTCTGCATCTGAACATCAGCGAAAAGCTGTAATGTCGCTGCACCAAGGCAGATTACTGTTCCGATGACACTTCCGATATTAGCATCAGACTCTTCCCTCGTTACGAATACTGCAGGAAGAGTGCACAGGTAAACTATCAGTGTCGGCATCATGTGGATCCCGGCAAAGTTTACTATCTGATAGAGTCTTCCCGTCTCATTCTGGTATTTGGTGTAACGCCAGTCCTGATGCTTAAGGCCTCCGAATGTGTAAGCCCAGTTAGCAGTAAGCCTTACTCCCCAATATACGATCGAGACGATCAGAAGAAGTGATGCTGCTGTGATCTTCGAACCCAGTGCAAAACCTGCAATAATAATTACCGGCTGGACACTCCAGTAAGGATCATATACTGATGCATTATTGAAGATCACACTGAATACATATACGAAGACTGTTGCAGCGGCATCGGCAATCAGGAGATTGAGCCAGAATGCGAACGGAAGAATGAGATAGATATAAGCACCCAGAAGAACAGCCATCACATAAATGACTGCGATAATTAGAATGCTTACCACTTTACTGTTCTTGACCGCGTCCATATCCCTGTTCTCAGCTGTAATTCTTAACTCTGCCGACAGAAACATAATTGTTCATGATGGCATAAAGATCCGTGCCCTCAGTTGCAGTCCAGTCACGTTCAAAGTTAACCATATAAGATATCTTGTCACCGTCTTTTGCAACGACATCATAACCGCCGGCATAGAAATCATCCTGCGACAATACGCAGTCATACATGATCCCTTTGCATTCATCAAGAGAGCAGTCAGGGAAATTGACATTCCAGATCTCATTACGTCCCAAAGGCCTTTCAACGAGTTCTGCTGCTATCTGTTCTATATATTTGTCAGTAACTTTATGATCACCTTCATGCGATTCCGAGAACGCAATAGTGTGAATTTGATGATTGGCAGCCTCGAGCGCAGACCCTACAGTGGCGGAATACTGAATGTCCGATGCGATGTTAAAACCACAGTTAATTCCGCAGAATACAAGGTCAGGTCCACCGGGAACGATCTCATTAAGTCCGATGCTTACGCAGTCAGAAGGAGTTCCTGAAGTGCAGAATGCATGAACTCCTTCAACGGGGAAATTCACAGGCCAGACATCAACCGGTTTCCAGAACGTTGCCGAATGAGACATCGCGCTATATTGTTTACTCGGTGCGACTACCCACACCTCACCAAATTTTTTGCCGACCTTAACAAGTCTGGCAAGCCCTTCAGAATCAATGCCATCATCGTTGCTTACCAAAATCTTTCTCATCTATTAAAACCTCTGACTGTTAATCGTATGATATGCCGTAGGCAGGATTTATCGATGCCATTCTAATAAATCCATACTGATTTTCAAGTGCTTTTCCTTCCTCAAGAAGTTCAGCATATGTATGGTCCTTATTAAACTCGATCTGGAAATCGCTCGTGATCTCGATATAGCCCACTATCTCGGCATCGATCTCTTTGCAGATCTTCTCGATCTCCTCCTTTGGGGTTCCTATCTCACAGCTGATAAGAAGCTGGTTCTTAACATATACGATGCCTGTATCTTTATCAGTCTCGATATCATCGGGAGATACATCCTTAAAATAATTCTCGCCGATATCAGACAAAGTCTCTTTACCATGAGTTGTATCTGAAGATGATCCGCCGGTGCTCTCAACAGTATCAGAACCGGAAGTGCTTATAGCCGGATCAGAGGATACAGATGTATCAGATATGGTGCCGGATGTTTCCGGCGTAAATGTATTGCAAGCAGCAATAGAGAGGATAAGTGCCGCAGCAAGGATCACTGAACAGAGCTTTCTCATTCCCGTTTCCTCCTGATGATTCATCAAGATCGTCAAAGGGCCGCCATTACATAAAATATATTATACCAGTTTAATAGGTATTTACTCAAACACACCCTATCATCGGCTGAAAATGACCTTATATCAGACAGATAATTTTGCCCTGCTATCTGATACAATAAAAGGAAGCGGGGTCCTTCGGATCCACTGCTACTGATCTGAAAGGAAGATTGCTATATGGGTATTATTGAGAAGACTTTCAGGAACGGCGAGATCATCATCAATGAAGGTGACATCGGAAGAAGCTTTTTCCAGCTTTTGGAAGGCAGCGCCCTCGTATATGCCGGCTTTGGCAAGAACGATCAGATCAAGCTTGCCACTATCAAAGAAGGTGAATACTTCGGTGAGATGTCCATCCTTGAAGAATACCCCAGGAGCGCGACGATAGTAGCTTCCGGCAATGTAAAAGTCTTGGAGATACCCGGAGACGAACTCAGGGCATATTTCTCGGAAGATACCGACAGGATAATCAAGCTCATGATCTACCTCGGCAACAGAGTAGATGCCATGATCAAGGATCAGAACGAAGCGTCCGGACTTTTAAACCAGCTTAAAGAAGCGGATGCATCGAAGAAAAAGTCATTATTCTCGATGATCAAGAAGCATGTCGACATGTATCAGTCAAACAAGAACATGATCATCGAACCGAGCGCAGAGGCACTCCGTGATGCCAAGGAGGTTTTCTCAGACGAAGGCTCCGGCGAACTCGTATCTTACAGTAAAGGCGCACCAATCTTCAGCGAAGGTGATGATGCCCCCTGCATGTATGTCCTTTATGCAGGCAAAGTAGGGATATATCAGAACTACGGCAAAGCAGATCAGGTAAAGACTGCCGATTTAGAGTCCGTAGCTTTCTTCGGTGAGATGGGTCTTCTGACAGAAGCACCCCGCAGTTCGACTGCGATCGCAGAGACAGATAACACATGCGTGGAGATAATCTATCTTGAAGATCTCGAATCCATTTACCGCACATGTCCTGTTAAGATCGATCTTATCCTGCGTCATCTTTCCTACAGGTTAAGAAAGGTAAACAACGATTTCCTGATCACATGCAAAGAGATCACTGAACTCTACAATAAGAGATAATCAGGCATTAGTTTTCAGTTCTTGAGTTTATAGACAGCGTTAAGGTTCAGTCTTTTGAAATTGCCGTTGTCCGGTGTTAATGTGCGTTCAAAAGATATTCCCTGATGTTCCAGGCAAAGGTCCATGAAAAGCATGAATATTCCGATGTCTATGCCGCCGTAAAAAGCGAGCAGGAACGGCGGGATGATGCCATGCTTTCCGGGGCGTCTGTATCGGTAAACATCAAGTGTGCCGTCACCTTTATTGACTACTCTCCAAGGCTGTATATTACATGCTGTCGGAGTAAGTCTTACGACTTCCGTGATACCGTCAATTACAGGACCTTCCCAGAACTCTTCAACCGGCACACGGTTAAAAGTCGAAAGATCACCGGGTGTCCTGAACTTTGAATCATCATCTATCTTGCGGATAGCCATCATGATGACGTATTCAAGACCTTCGAACCTGCGCTCTTTTGTCCTGCCCACACCGAACCAGAGAGGTCCTATTCCCCTGGCAGTAAGATACAGATCTAACTGTTCACCGATATATCCGATATTAGGAAGATATCCCGGCTTCTTCTCACTGTAGATGAGAATGCAGTATTCCTCTCCTCTGTTACAGCTTGTCTCACTTCCAGGAACTATCTTTATCTTTGTCTCTATGCCTTCGAAAAGAGGAGTGAACTTATACCACATTTCCTTTATATCATTCAGTTCTTCCGTGGATATCGTCTTGCCGTCCGGTTCACCGTATCTGTGGAAAGATCTGCGCTTGAAAATCATGTCATAGTAGTTAGAGTCCACAAGTCGTTCCTCCTTATTTTCGAGCCTCATGATATAGATAATTCTAACATAAAAAGAGCCGGCTCCATTCCCGGAACCGGCTCATTCAGTTTTCTGTTGTTCTCCTGTCAGATCATCCTCTGGATCTTACATATGCGAAAAGGAATACAAGCGGTGAATTCCAGTAGATAGTAACTTCATTCAGAGAGTATGCCTGATCGTTATCCGCATAACAAAGTGCCGGAGCTACATCCTTTAACACTTTTTCAGCATAAGGATCTTCGAGGTTCTGGTTAGGACCTCCGACAAGCATTCCGGGAACAGTCTTACCCTTAGCCTCTGAAGGTCTGTGGTGGGTAGATGTGGGTGACAGTGTTCCGAATCCTGTCAGGAAGCAGTATCCTGTACCATTTGTTCCGAGGAGGTAGTTAAGCTGCTGTCTTGCGCAGTTATCACCCTTGCCTTCTCCGTTGATCGCATCGAAAAGAAGCAGGTACATACCGTTATTTGCGATAGTCATGTTGCTTCCCCAAGGATATTCCTTAAGTGTTGAGTTATAGCTGTCATCTATTGCAGATGTCTCTACCTCAGCAATACCGCTCATGAAGCTTGCAAGAACGACATCGTAGAACTTACCCTTGCTCTTGTCGGCAGAAAGATAAGCATAACCTGCATATGCACTTACGCCCTGCCAGTCGAGGTCCTTCGCGCAGGATGTTACATTGGCCATAACTTCGCTGAACTTATCATCGTACTGTGACTTGCCTGTTGCCTTGAAGAGTTCTGCATAAGCCCAGAGTCTTTCATCGAGATCGAACTTATCACCATACTCACCTGTTACGATACCGTCAGGGTTTGCTGTACCTTCGACACCTGTGTGACTCTCAAGATACTTGGCAGCCTTTTCAGCAGCAGCAAGACACTTGTCAGCATACTTCTGATCGAACTTTGCAAAGACGCCTGATGCCATTGCCATAACAGCTGCGAAGTCGCCTGTGGCAGTTGTGGAAACGGGTGTTACGATCAGCTCTTCCTTCTCTTCTTCAGGCATTACAAAGCCGGGGAAGTTAGCACATGTAACCTTGTGGTATACGCCGCCGTCAGATGTCTGCATCTTGAAGAGCCAGTCAAGCTCATACTTTACTTCATCAAGAACATCCGGAACTCCGTTGCCTGACTCAGGGATGCCGAGTTCATCATCAAATGCATTCGGATAGAGTGAATATGCGAGCATAAGGTCAGCTGCAGCCTTGGCACCGGATACTACATATCTTCCGTAGTCACCTGCATCATGCCAGCCGCCTGATACATCGATCTTTGTCTTTGTTCCGAATACGGTTGCCTTCTCAGCGTGGCATACGCCGTGAGCAAAATCACCTGCAAGATCAGATGTAAGTTCGCATCCGCATCTCTGCAGATAGAACATGCGGAGTGATGCCTTGAAAGCCTCATCATAGACCATATCACCGATCTTGAATTCGCATGATTCGACATCGCCTGCCTTGATCTTATAAGTGCCGGGTGTCTTTACGCTTGAGAAATCAAATCTCGCTTCATTTCTTCCGGTGGATTTGTTGTTGACCGCAGGATTTACCTCTCCTTCAAATACGCTCTTGCCGGTAGCAACATCGATTACTGATGCCTTATCGACAATAGCAGCACCGTTCATAACGGCAATCTTCTCAGCGTTGGGAAGATATCCGATCTGGTTAAGATTGATAGGAGAATTCTTAACAGGTCCTGTCTCTTCACTTGCGACATAACCTGAATCGTCAATACATCTGAGGTCAAAATTATCAAACATAACAGAGTGCTCACCATGATCCTCAGCATCCTTAAACTTACCCATATTCAGGCAAAGACGGGGTGCGGGATCGTTGTCCTCTTCCATAGTAAATGTAAAATCAAAGTGCTTTACTTCAGGTCCGACTTTGATCGTCTCGATATGATAAGGGTGGTAATCCTTACCATTGATCTGGATCCTGTACTCGACATCACGTTCGATAGTTGAATATGCATCAAACTGGATCTGATACTTACAGTTCTTATAGACGCTGAATCCGTCATAGAAGATCTGGTTAGCCCAGTTAACACTGCCTTCCTTCTTGATATCGAGCTGCAATTCGCCCTTATCGTTTACGGAAAGCGTAGCTTCACCACCTTCAAAATAAGTACCCCATGCATGATCCTTAGATGCGAAATCGCCATTCTCGATCATATTGAAACCCTTGATTGAATTGGGGTCTAATGTAGTCTCTGAAGTCTCTGACTCCGTCGCAGATTCAGATGCTGATGGTTGTGTAGGTTTGATCAGTGAGCAGGAAGCAACACCAAGGAGCATTGAACCTGCAAGGATCGCACTTACTAACTTCTTTTTCATAATAAGCCTCCCCATTGGAATTCTACATTTGAGAATTATATCATCACTAAATCCCAAATCCTATCAAAATAAACTGTTATTATATGTTCCCGCGCGTATGATAAAATACTCCATAGATTAATAGGGGATAAAGGGATGATCCATGAATAAAGAGACTGCATTAAAAGACCGCCAGGACATAAAGAAAACGCTTACCGTTGCCGGAATCTCATTCTTCATAACAGCGGTACTTACACTGATTTTTTTCGCACTGTCAGAGATGTCCCCGTTCGGCAAAAACGCTCTTCTTTACAGAGACGGCGAGATACAGATGGTCGACCTGTTCTGCTGGTATAAGGATGTTCTTACCGGAAGATCTTCCATCGATTACACTCTGACCAAGTCATTAGGCGGAAGCAACTTCTCTGTATTCACCTACTATCTGGCATCACCGCTTTCACTTCTCGTAGTCTTTTTCGACAAATCACAGATCCCGGCATTCATCAACATGCTGTTCCTTATCAAGGCAGCATTAGCGGCTTCCTTCATGAGCATCTACCTCACCGCACGATTCCGTCCCGGTGACAAGACAAGATACGTCTTCTATGTGATCCTTTCGGTAACTTATGCTTTAAATCCTTTCTTTATCACCCAGAGCAGCAATACGATGTGGCTTGACGGTGCTTATATGCTCCCTCTGATCCTGATGGGAGCAGAACAGATCGCACACGGAAAGAAGAGCACTCTTTTCACCATTACTGCTGCGCTTGCGGTCTGCTTTAACTGGTACAGCGGAATAATCGATCTGATGTTCGCATGTTTCTGGTTACTTTTCGAACTTGCCCGTTATCTCATGGAGAACGGTCTCAAAAAAGATACTGCACTAAGGAAATCTCTTACCGCTATTCTCCGCTACGCTCTTTCCTGTATCTGCGCCCTGCTCCTTGCATCAGCAATACTTGTTCCCACACTTTTAAAGCTCTCCGGACGAACACACGGAAAAGGCGGATTATCAATGCTCCTGGACTTCTCTTTTATGGGAAGCGTACCGGACACTTTGCTTAACTATTCATTCGGAATGATCAGCATTAAAGGTCATGTAAGCCTTTTTGCAGGAAGCTTTGTGCTGATCGGCACAGTACTTCTTTTCCTGGCCTCTTTAAAGCCGCTTAAAGAAAAGATCCTTTACGGCATCTTATTGCTGTTTACTGTCCTGATGTTTATCTGGCAGCCTCTTGTTGCTTTGTTCTCGATGCTCCGCGTGGTCGAATCTTTCTGGTACAGATATACATATCTCGGAATATTCGCACTTATCTATCTTGCTTCCGCATTCTATCTGGATACCGGCAAATCAAAGGTAAAAGCTTGGATGCCGCCTGTCATTGCAGGTGTATTCTCACTTATAGAGATCTTGCTTTTCTATCTGCTTCCTGCAAGACTTGAAGACCAGTTCTTTGCAAATTCAGTTGCAAGGATCACATCCGGCACTCCCGACACGACCGTCATTCCTATAGCTGCAAAGGTCATATTCCCTATCGTGGTTTCCGCATTCTTAAGCCTTTACACAGCCGGACAAAAAGAGAGTAATTCATTTAAGAGCATCATCTCAGGCATCACTGCCGTCATACTTGCCTCTGAACTCTTATTAGGTCAGCTGATCCTTGCCATCGATTATTCCACACCGAATTCATATAAGCTTGCTGACTACTTTAAGAACGAGGAAGCACTCCTTGGCAACATAAATGACGATTCCTTCTACAGGGTCGTTCAGACTTCATATCACAGCATCCATGTAAACAACCTTCCGGCATCTTACAATGAGCCAATGGCATTCGGATTCAATTCCGTCACTTCATTCGTATCAGATCCTGATGAGAATACTATCACTTTCATGGACAATGCCGGATACAAATCCCACAGTGAGACTATAACTGTAACAACATCCGAGAACCTCGCAGCTGACAGTCTGCTGGGAGTTAAGTATGTAATGCTCCCTGCAGACGACACTAACAATGCAGGCCTCGAGAAGATGGCAGGAACAGAAGGCTTTAAAGACTTATACCTTAATCCCTATTCTTTCCCGGCCGCCTTTGTATATTCCCGTATACCAGGCAGCTACGAAAGCACCTCAGATGTTCCGGCTCTTAACTTGAACGATATGTATAAAAAGCTTACGGGAATAAGCAAAGATATTTTCATCCCCGCTGCAAGTGAAGTCTCCGCAGTGGGCAACGAATTTAATTATCGTGTAGATCTCGGAGACAGCTACGATCCTGAACGCTATATCCTTTATGCTGATTTCGTTACCAACACTGAAGAAGGAGCCAAGATTCTTGTAAACGGTGATGAATACACGAACTATTCAATGTTCCTTGCGCCTTCAATGGTAAGGATCAAGTCTGATACAAAAGAATTAACAGTAACCTTAAGGTTTAACGGGAATATCTCCGGTCCTGAAGTAAAAGCCGCACACTTCTATCTCCTTGACCTTTCAGTCCTCAAGGAAGCGGTTTCAATTGCCCGCGCAAACCAGCCGTCCGTGATGGAGATCAAAGACGGCTATGGCAGATTTGAGATAGATAATGCCGAAGCAGGCCTGAACCTGTTCGTATCCATTCCCCGTGAACAAGGCTGGCATGTCATGTTAAACGGCAATGAGATCATCTATGATCACTCTTCGCTGATGTCAATTCCCTTAAATAAGGGAAAGAACACCATAGAGATCAAGTACAGCCTCCCTCACAAGACTGAAGGCATTGCAGCAAGCCTCTTGGGAGTGGTGCTACTGGCAGGGATAGCTGTTCTCGAGAAAAAGAAACTCAGCCAAGCCTGAACTCTAATGGAAAAACCATGACGTTATCGTCAAAACAGTCCCGGGACAAAAGAAAAGGTTACCTCAACACTTGAGATAACCTTTATATTTGGCTGCCGAACAAGGATTCGAACCTTGACAAACGGTGTCAGAGACCGGTGTGCTACCGTTACACAATTCGGCAATTCTTAACGCAACTCACGAATTATAGCAAAGAGAAATCTGAAAATCAATAAGGAAAATCATTCTTTTACCGGCTCTAACGGAGGCATGGCTCCGATCTCAGTCAGTTTCTCCCTGACTTTGCCCATATCTTCGTAGATCGGCATCTTATTTGCAGGGTTGCGGAGGGCATAAGCCGGATGGTAAGTCGTCATGATGAAGTACCCGTTCTTCTCGATAAAACGGCCTCTTACGTCATGCATAACGGGCTTGGTGCCGAAGAATCCCTCATAGGCCGTCGAACCGCACAGGAGGATCACCCTGGGCTTTACGAGCATGAACTGTTCAGCGAGCAAAGGCTTGCAGCTGTGTATCTCCTCCGGTGTCGGGCGCCTGTTCTGAGGAGGCCTGCACTTGGCGATATTGCAGATATGATAGTCATTATTGGTGAAGCCGTAACTGCCGAGAAGGTTCTGAAGGAGCTGGCCGGATCTTCCGACAAAAGGAAGTCCCTGGATATCCTCGTTCTCTCCCGGTGCCTCGCCAATGATCATGAGCGGAGCTTTCCTGCTGCCCCTGTATATAACGACATTTGTACAGCCGTCCCTGAGCCCGCAGTTATGACAAGCCTTGCATCTGGCTTCAAATTCGCTCCATTTCTTATCAAAATCGTCTGCCATATTAACCTCTTACTTGAACATGATAACGGTTATACCGTCATTCTGACGTCCCCAGTCCACATCTCTGGACACCGCCGGATGTCTGGCGCTCATATCCCTTCCTTCTGAGGAAAAAGGTCCGAAATCCTCACCGGGACAATAGGACTTGATCATCCCTCTCGCAATATACTTACGGAGTTCAACACCAAGTGCCTGCTTGATCGCCCCGCCCGTGCCGGACGAACCATAGCCGTGAACTATCTTTGCCACCGGCTGACCCGTCGCCCTGACGCGGTATATCCCGTTCTGGAGCTTGACCATAGCCTGCTGCACATTCGGATGACCCTGTTCGATGTTGATTATCTGCATTAGTAAGACCTCTCGAAAACAATTATACGCTAATTAAGCTATAATAACCTCATGAGACTCGACAGATTACTTGCAAACAGCGGTCTGGGAACAAGATCCCGGCTAAGAGATAAGATCTCTCATGGCAGCGTTCAGGTTAACGGTGTTGTCGTTACTGACGCTTCATATCACGTAAATGAGAGCGATTCCATCACCTTTGACGGACAGGAGATCAACTGTCAGACAAAGCTTTACTATCTTCTCGATAAACCGGATGGCGTACTTACAGCAATGGAAGACAAGCGCCTGCCTTGTGTTGCAGATTATATTCCCTCCGAACTGAAGTCCAAAAAGCTCTCCCCTGTCGGAAGGCTCGACTATCACACATCAGGTCTTCTGATCATCACCAATGACGGTGAGCTTTCACACAGGCTCCAGTCTCCCAGGTATGAAGTCCCCAAGATCTACCTGGCGACATATAGAGGACTTGAATGGACAGATGAAGAGATTGCGACTGTAGCAACCGGCTTTTCGATACGTGACAAAGGCTACAGCGAACAGATCGCACCTGCTGACCTTAAAGTAAAAGACAAGTTGAGCGACGGAACCATGAGAGCTCTTCTTACTCTTCATGAGGGAAAGACTCACGAAGTAAGAAGGATCTTCGCGCACTTCAATAAGGAAGTCTTAGAACTTCGAAGGATCGAACTTGCAGGAGTAAAAGTCAGCGAAGACATCGATTCATGCGGAGATTTCAGACCTCTTACAGAGAACGAATTAGTTCTTCTCTTTAAAGCTACGGGGCTTAAATAAGACTTACTTGAATGCCGCGTTGATGATCGTGGTGATGATCAATACAGTCATGTCATCATCTTTGCTGTTGGCACAGCGTCCAAGGACGAAAGTCGTCTTACGGGACTTCCACTTTGCTTCCACGCCCATTTTCGTAACTATATCAGGATCCGTGATCTCGATGCCGATGAGCACGGGATCGTCAGGAAACTCTGCGGGGTTTCTTAGATCTTCAGCTACAAATCCGCTGGACTGCAGAAGATCATTATTCTTTCTTATCGCTTCTCTCTGGGACATATACACAGGTCTTACGCCTGCCTTTGCCTTGTCTGACAAACCGGTCATGATCCTGTCGTACAAGGGACCCAGATCCTGGAAAGTGCTGAAGTAGTATTGATAACTCCTCTCATCTGAGATGAGCACATCAGGATTGGTATAGAACTGCGCATTGAAGGACTCATTCCCCATCTTGTCCATCGGAATATTCTCATCGTTAGGAACGACGATATCCGCGAGTCCTACATAAGGATTCTTAAGGTTCTGTTCTTCCAGAGCCTCACGGATGTATGTGTTATCCAGATACATGTGCCCGAAAACAAGGACCGAACAGTCCGACTTGGAGTTCATAACATAGCCGATGATAACGCAAAGAGCTGAGATACCGACAACAGCTCCCAAAAGCCAGTTCTTCCAGTTATATCTGATGATATTATCCCAGTCGCTCTTATATCTGCCGAAGTACATGGGCTCATTCTTCTTGCGCTCTTCTTCTTCAGCCCTGATATCACGTCTTCCGGAAGCGATATCGTAGATGGCGGAGATCTCATCTTCCATAGCTATGGATTCCGGATCTTCCTGTCCTCTATACTTCTTGGACATCTGCCAGAAACGGTCATCGATCTCTTTGATATCGGCATCTGAATTAAGGCCCATGTATTCAAGAGCATCTTCGCGTGTCATCTTCGAATACTTCTCTTCAGCAGCTCTCGCAGAATCTATATCGTTTATTACATCCTCATAGCTCTTGCTGATAACTGTCTTGAATTTTCCACCGCAGAAATTTACGACCATCTTAATAAGATCCGTGCTCTCCGGTGCGATGAGGATAAGCTTTTCAAGACCGCTCTTCTTAAGGTTGTTAAAGAGGATCTTTTTGCTCCAGTTAATATCTGCTTCACTAAGCTCCGGGTCGGCCTGAAAGTCAACTGCAAGGACCTTGCATGAATGCCTTAAGAGCATGTCAGAAGCATGCATCATGGGCGTTCTGTAGTTATCTCTTTTTGCCTTCCCCTTCAATACAACAAGGACGATGTCTTCGTCCTTCTTGTATTCCACATTGATATGTTCCGAATCAAATACTTCGTTCATTTAACTCCTGTTTACGAGCACTTGATCGCGAGACGTATTACATTCATGGCGGCAGCCTGAACATCTGCAAGTGTAAGTCTTCCGTGGTTAACGGCTGTCACAATGTCTTCTGCATTCTTGGCACATCCGGGCATCTGCATATCACATCCGGCATATACGCACAATCTGGAGAATGCCGGCGGATACTTAAGCTTGGATTCGTCATAGCCTAAGAATTCAACATCTTCAAAAGATGAGAACCAATCGGTCATAACTGCACCTTCATAGTCCCATTCATCTCTTAATACGCTCTGGATCAGCTCATAGTTATTTGCTGTATGGATTCCGTTGAGGAGATTGTAAGATGTCATGACGCAGAAAGGCTGTGCCATCTTAACTGCGATCTCAAATCCTCTCAGGTATATGTCGCGCAGAGCTCTTACTGATACGTGAGAGTTGCTGAACATTCTGTTATCTTCCTGGTTGTTGCAGGCGAAATGCTTAATGGTTACACCCTTGCCGTCAACAGACTGTACACCCAGTGTGTCGTAAGCAGCACAAAGACCTGTAACCAGCGGATCTTCTGAATAATACTCGAAGTTTCTTCCGCACAAAGGATTCCTGTGGATATTCATTCCGGGAGCAAGCCAGATGTGAACTCCGAATTCCTCCATCTCTTCACCGACAAGACGGCCGAGTGTACCGATAAGATTGAGGTTCCAGCTGGATGCAAGCGCATTCGCAACAGGGATCATCGTGCAGTACTGATAGTAATCGATTGCGTCTTCAGGTGTATCTTCCGGGAATTCATTATAGATAAGACCAAAGGTCTCACCGCCTCTTAAAAGGTCGCCATCCTTTGTTGCCTTGAAATGAGGCTGAAGTCTTAATCCCGCAGGACCGTCAGCCATAACGAGAGGATGGATCCTTCTCTTTCTTTCAAACTGGGAAGTTGTCTCGGCAGCAGCACCGGGAACGTTCATAGCCGATGAGAATACTATATCTTCAAAGCCTTCCTTGATATAGTTTCCGACAACAAGTTCAGCCAGTTCTTCCAAAGAGAACTGTGCAACCAGTTCTGCAACACCGGCATTACGTCCGATTACTGAACCTAATGTGAGAACTTCATCTCTTCTCTCGTCCACATAAGTCTCACAAACGCCCCTGTATCTGGTAGCACCTCTTCTGATACGGAAAGTATTGAGGGTGAACTTTCTGGTACAAGCAGCAAGCTGGGCTTCTTCAACGGCCTGGTGAGCAAGCTTTCCTGTTCCGGGATTCCTCATGTCTTCGAATCTGAATCTCTGATCGTCTTCAAGGATCCTGTCATACTTTTCCTTGACTATGAATTCAGGAATATTAAGGACAGCTTCGATCTTTGTCTCACGTGAACTTGTACCGACTCTGATGATATAATCGCCGTCAGGGATTACTCTTGCCGGATAAGAATCGTCGAAGCAAGCGAAATTATCGATAGGGAAAGATACTTCAACATTCATGCTCTCGCCCGGATAGATAAGATCTGTCTTTGCAAAGCCGGCAAGTTCCTGATAAGGTCTGTCAATATAGCCTTCAGGTGCTGAGAAGTAGACCTGAATGACCTGCTTTCCTGCAAACTCAGTACCGGTATTTGTTACCTTGACCCAGATCTTGATATCGGAATCTTCCTGGGTAACGCTTAAGACTTCAGTAGAGAATGTCGTATAGGATCTGCCGTATCCGAAAGGATAGAGAGGCATGATGCCGAATGAATCGAAATATCTGTATCCTACATAGATTCCTTCTCTGTAGAACTCGTCATCAGTATTGCCGTCAAGGCTCGAAAACTCATTCGCACAAGGATAATCCTCATAAGACTTAGCCCATGTATCAACGAGCTTTCCGGAAGGATTTGTTTTGCCTGTAATTGCATCAGCAACGATGTATCCTGTCTGGTTGCCGACCTGGCCGACAAGCAGGATAGCATCCACACCCGGACGGTGCTTAAGCTGTGACATATCGATAACGCCGCCGATATTAAGAAGCACGATGATCTTCTCAAAGTGGTCAGCTAAGAAATCAAGATTATAGTCTTCCTCATCGGTAAGATAGTAATCACCTTTTTCAGGCTTTCTGTCTCTTCCCTCTGTGGAATCACGTGAAATAACGAAAATAGCAGTATCACAAGCTGCCTCAGCGACATCTTCCTCTGTGATCTTAGGCATAACAGGAGCTTCAAGAGCCATCTCGAAGTAAATGCTTGTAGCAGGAACACCGCGTTCTTTTGCGGTCGTCTCGACCTTATCCATGTATGCCTTAACAGTTGCATCATAGACTGCATCATATCTGTCGAGCCAGCCGGTCGATGCCACATCAAAACCTGCATCAATAAGGCCGTCGCAGATCGATACTTCAAATCTGGTATTAACCTCACCGGAACCGCCGCCGCCTTTGACGGTGTGTCTTGCACCATTTCCGTAAAGGGCGATCCTTCCCGGATTTCTTATCGGTAAAGCCCCTCCATTCTCAAGAAGGACCATACACTCACTCGCAAGCTCTCTTACGGTATTCAAATGCCTGATCTCAAGATCTGTCATTTCATCGCTAGTCTTTGCACGAAAATCCATAGAGCACCCCTTTCGTATGGCCAAGAAAACCCGACTATACAATTCAGTTAACACTTGATAATTATAATATAAAAAGCAACAAGGTCAAACTTGGACTTGCAATAAAAAAGCACTCCATAGGTTCCGGAGTGCTTTTGTTGTCTGTCATTTCAGATCTGTTATCGGTATGACCTTACTGCCCGTCAGATAATCGTAATTGTCGATCGTCTTGCCGCCGTAATACCTCATATCTTTCGCGCCATAGATCGCATAGGTCAGTTTTCCTTTTTTATTTTGCCCTTTCTCTATCTTGATAACCAGCTTAAATACTGTCTGATCATTCCCGGCAAGTTCGGCATTCTTGACTTTGTATGGTGCCCTGTCCCTTCTGAGATAAAGTGTGCGTTCATATACACTTTTATCATCTGCAGGCCACATCTTAATGCTGTTTAAGAACTTCTGGTCCTTCAATGTGCAGCTGCTTGCGATCCTTCCGAGTTTATTCTTACAGCTTGCCTCTTTATAGACAGAGTAAGAGAATTCTCCGGAACTGTTATCGTTATCTGCATAAAGCCCGATCCTTGCAGGTGTATCCGTCAAAGCGACAACGCAGGCATAATCGAGATAGCAGACTTCATTTGTGATCTCAGATAGGCTCTGCTTCATAACCTTTTTCTTGACTGCGGAAGCGTGCCATATCTTGGCAACGCCGTTTTCCACTCCGGCATAGATTCCTATGTGAGTCCAGAACCTGTCATCTCTGTCATTATCCCAGAAAATGATATCTCCGGGCTGTGCTCCGAGTTTGTTGAGGTACTCTACCCACTCGGCATTATTCATACCCTCAACCTTTTTACGCTTCGAACCGCGGGGCTTTACGATCTTGTTTACATAATTCTTGTAAAGCCAGGTAACCGATGTGCCGCCCGGTCTGTATATCTCATATCTGTCAACATAACTGCAGGCAACCTTGTGCTCTTCTTTGATGTTGAACTTGCAATAGTACTTATCCTTACGCTTTGTGAATTCATGGGCAGTTCCGAAAGTCAGGCGGAACACAAGGCTTACAAAGCCGTCACATGCCAAATAGTTTTCCTGATTGCCACTGGAATAGCCTATTCCTGAAAGGAGTTTGCAGTTAGCAAGGACCTTCTGCTGCATAACATCCTGGGACATGAACTTGGACGGCTTTCCGCTTCTGTCCTTAAAGACATCGTAGAAAGTCGTGTACTTAACGCCGTCGGCCGTTACGTCCACCGGATTCACATAATTAACACCAATGCCTGCTACAATTGCAGTCATCGATATCATAGCTATAGCCTTAACGGCATAGTCCTTTAAGCTTTTTAAACCCATTAAGCCTCTCATTTTTACCCCAGGCTTATATTTTATCAGGCAAAAAGCCGATTATCATTAAAATTTTATTACAGAAACCCAGGTTACCTCTGAACTCTGCCTGAGCCGTCACCCTTGGCAAGCTTCTGGACTTCATCAAGTGTTACCCTGTTGAAATCACCGTCAATGGTGTGCTTTAAGCAGCTTGCAGCAACAGCGAACTCAAGAGCTTCCCTGTCACCGCCGAGTTCATTAAGGCCGTAGATAAGTCCGCCAGCGAAGGAATCTCCGCCGCCAACACGGTCTACGATGTCATACATCTCATATTTTCGGCTTACGATGAATTCAGATCCGTTATTAAGAGTTGCTGCCCAGAAGTTGATATCCGCACTCTTGCTCTCTCTTAATGTGATAGCGACCTTCTTAACATTAGGATACTGTGCAAGGAGGCTGTCACTAAGCTTCTTATAGTCTTCCTGATCGAGCTTGCCGCCTTCGACATTGCTCTCACACTTAAGTCCCAGAGATTTCTGGCAATCTTCCTCGTTCGCGATTATGATGTCGGCATACTTAGTCATCTCAGTCATGACTTCCTTGGCATCAACACCGTATTTCCAAAGATTCTTTCTGAAATTAAGATCGATCGAGACAGTGACGCCTCTCTTCTTTGCTTCCTTTACCGCCAGCAAAGATGCATCCTTTGTCTCTTCAGAAATGGCAGGAGTAATACCGGAGATATGAAGCCACTTTACGTCCTTGTAGATCTTATCCCAGTCGTATCCTTCAGGCTTGAAAAGCGATATTGCGGAATATGCTCTGTCGTAAATGACTTTGCTTGCACGCTGGTTGGCACCTGTCTCAAGATAGTAGATGCCCATTCTGCCTTCTGTTCTTATTACCTTGTCAGTTCCGACATTAAATCTTCTGAGTTCTCCAATTGCAGCATCACCTATCGCATTTTCGGGAATGACTGAAAGGAACTCTGCATCAAGTCCGTAGTTTGCAAGAGATACGGCAACATTGGCCTCACCGCCGCCGAATGTGGCTTCGAGTGAAGGAGACTGCATAAAGCGCTCTCTTCCGGGACTCTTAAGTCTTAACATCAATTCACCAAAGGTAAGATATTTACTCATGCTCTTGTCTCCTTAATGATCTTTACCGCATTCTCCGAAAGTGATGTTATCTTATCCCAATCGTGGTTTGCAATATCGTCTTTCTTGCAGATCCAGCTTCCGCCGATCGCTGCAACTGATTTGTTTTCGATGAAGTCCTTAAGATTAGCTTCTGATACACCGCCTGTAGGAAGGAACTTGATCTGTCCGAAAGGAGCTGACAAAGCCTTAATAGCTTTGATACCGCCGTATACATCAGCCGGGAAGAACTTGACCACTTTAAGTCCGAGACTGATTGCCTTCATGATCTCTGTAGGCGTAACGCATCCGGGAATTACAGGAATATTGTTCTCCATCGCCCAGGTAACAGTAGCCTCATCAAGACCGGGTGATACGATGAACTTCGCACCGTTTTCGACTGCAAGCTTTGCCTGTTCAACATTCAGGACTGTTCCTGCACCGACAACTACTTCAGGCACTTCTTTGCTGATTTTTGCGATGCATTCAGCTGCACATTCTGTCCTGAAGGTTATCTCCATAAAGTCGATGCCGCCTTTAAGAAGGGCATTAGCCAGAGGCACTGCATCTTCAACATTATTTAACACTACGACCGGTACTATTCCGGTATTGAATACTCTTTCTGAAAAAGTCATTTTTATCACCTCTCAAATCAACTGGTATTCTACCATACTTTTAGTTGCGATAATAGCGGAAATAAGTTATTTTATAAGTCATAACATATCACAGAGGTGCAAAATGAAAAGCTTAGTCGGTGACAATTTCCTTCTTGAGAACAATACCGCCCTCAATCTCTATAACGAGTACGCAAAAGATCTTCCGATAATCGATTACCACTGTCATATCGAATCAAAGGAGATCGCAGAAGATATCAACTTCAGTAACCTTACCGAGCTCTGGCTCAAAGGCGATCACTATAAGTGGCGTCTTATGAGAGCCTGCGGAATCGAAGAAAGATACATCACAGGTGACGCATCTGATGAAGAGAAATTCAAGATGTGGGCTAAGGCTGTGGAATCAGCTTTCGGAAATCCCCTTTACCACTGGACATGTCTTGAGCTTGCAAGATACTTCGGTATTAACGAACCGCTCTCCACAATAAATGCAGATAAGGTCTGGAATACTGCCAATGATATTTTGCAGTCTGGAAAACTGTCAGCAAGGAGCATCATGCAGAAGTCGAATGTCGAAGCTATCTGCACCACCGACGATCCCTGCGACTCACTCGTATACCATGAGCAGATCAAGGAATCCGGTTTCTCTTCCAGAGTTCTTCCCGCTTTCAGACCTGACAACATCGTTGACATAGAGAAGAACACTTTCAGTTCTTATGTGGAGAGGCTCGAAAACGTTTCCGGTACGAAGATCAAGACGGTCTCAGAACTCAAGGAAGTCCTTTTATCAAGACTTGACCACTTCGCATCACACGGATGTCTCATCTCCGATCACGGAACAGAATACATCTGGTACGGTAAGAACTTAAGCGTTACTTCAGAAGATGTTTTCGCGAAAAAGATGGCTTCACCTGACGCAGTCCTCACCAATGAAGAGATCACAGCTTACAAGACAGACCTCATGCTTTTCTTCGCAAGGGAATACGCAAAGCGCGGCTGGACGATGCAGCTTCATTTCGGATGCAAGCGTAATGTTAATTCATCCCTGTTTAAGAGCATCGGTGCAAACTGCGGCTGCGATACTATCACAGGTTCATTCGACTTCGTGACGCCGCTTACGGGATTCATGGATGAGCTTAACAGCGAGGGTCTTCTTCCACGCATGATAATCTATTCGCTTAACCCTGTAGACAATACAGTGATCGATACACTTTGCGGATGTTATAACGACGGCAGCATCCCCGGCAAGATCCAGCACGGTGCAGCATGGTGGTTCAACGATAATCTTATCGGAATGGAAGAGCACATAAGATCACTAAGTGCCCAGACTTCCCTTCCCTGCTTCGTGGGCATGCTTACTGACTCAAGATGCTTCCTGTCCTACACAAGACACGAATACTTCAGAAGAATATTCTGCAACTATCTTGGAAGTGTTGTTGAGCGCGGAAGATTTCCAAAAGATGAGCGTATCCTAAAGGAAATAATCGAGAGAGTCTGCTACAGGAACTCCCGCAGCCTTCTTATCAAAGATTAAAAAACACGAACGGTCCGGTCAGCTTAAAAACGCATTCCGGACCGTTTTGTCTTCCAAACAAGTTTTATATTACTGTTTTCTTATAACTATTCTCTGAAGAACCACCATCGAATCGATGACCTTGTATTCGAGGCTGTGTTTGCCTGCTCCAAGACTGTAAGAAGCCTTAAGTTCACGGCAGTTCTTAAGCACTGCTTCACTCCAGTTTGCATCAGTACCATAACCTGCCATATAACCTTCAGGGAACAGATCTATCTTCTTGTCTTCTCCCTCATCCATCTTAAGAACAAAGCTTAAGTTCTGATTCTTGAATGTATTGTTCGAAGGCGCAACGAAAACAGACACCTCATAGGAACCATCCTCGGGAATATAGAAATCATATGTCAAAGAAGGCGCCAACTCCGGTGAATAATCCTTAGTAAGCGGATAGATCTTAATAGCTTTTCCTGATAATCCGTAGTTGTCGATCGTAAGGAAAGAACTGTCACCCGGTTCGTCCTTGCGGGCATATGAGTCGCAAAGCATGTTAAGGAATCCGCCTACCATGCAGGGACAATCTGCAATAGACTTGCTGTCGATTGCTTTTGTCTTGATGGTAACTGCATGCGAGTCGAAAATGACCTTTACAGATGTCTCAGCCACGACGGAAGGAAGAATATCAAGCCTGTATGCACCGTCAGTGATCTTAACCGTCTTAATGCCAAGCAAAGACTTATCGTACTCGAGCCTGAAAGGATCCTCCCTTATAGACTTTTCGAGGATATATACTTCCTTGGGCGCGGGGTCATTAATATCCATCTCAGGCAATGAACATTCACCGTCGTAATAACAGGCTGAGCGTTCGATAATGACTTCGGCATGCTTCTCGGAAGATACAGTCTTCTTAATAACCGGCTTCGGATACTCGGAATCCTCATCGTTCCAATGCTGGAAGTTTACATGCTTGGAGCTCATCATGTATTTCCACTTGCCGCCGGACATATCCTCGTTATAGAACCTGACAAGTTCAATGTCTTTTTCAACTGTCTTGTTGATCTCCTCTGCGAGGTAGTTGGATACGATGAAATCAGTGTTTGTAACAATGTTATAAAGACCTGTGAGCACCATCATGCGGCGCAGATTAGCAGATGCAACCGCCGGGAAATAAACAAGTCCGTAAAACTTATCGTAGATCTCTGAGGGCAGGTTTGCTTTAAGTCTTTCTGCATCGGAAATGATCTTATCCGCACATCTGAGTTCAGCAAAAGCCTGGTTGGAAGGAACATCAAATGTATCAGGATGGGTTGCCTCAGGTCTTCTTCTGCCATTCATGTTGATGTAATCGTTAAGAAGATCACCTATTGCATCATGGTCCTTCTCTGATACCTCAGCGAACTGCTGCTTTACCCACTTGGAAAGATACTCAGCTGTCTTATTCGGCTGCTGCCAGTAATCAAAATCAAAGGCGAGGTCCATAAAATAGCTCAAAGGCAATTCAACAGGTCTTACATCACCGACGTTGCAGATCCAGAGTTTCCTTATGCCGTATTCATAAGCAGAAGTCAGCTGCTCCCATGCTTTGGTGATCGGAGTGGAATTGACCCACTCATAAGAGATCGGATCTCCGTGATAGTCAAAGTGGTAGTATATTCCCCATCCGTTCTTTCTGTCTTTTAATTCAGGAGTCGGAACAGTTCTCAGGTTTGCAAAGTTGTCATCAGACAGGAGCAAGGTCAGGTCGTCTAATCCATCCCATTTATTAAGACCTTCAGCGGTCTCATCGCCATAGTAGTAATCTTCAACTTCCTTATAGAGAGCAAGCACCTTGGGACAGCCTTCAAGACCATTCTCGGCAAGTATCTTCTTCTGATCCGTGATAGTCTTTTTCAGAAGATCGATATTATCCTTCATGGTTGCATCTTCGCCCAGGATCTTGCTGTCACGCTCACCGCGCATACCGACGGTAATGAGGTTCTTATACTTGCCTCTCGCCTTAATGGAATCAGACCAGAATTCATAAAGACCGCGCGGATTTGTATAGTAACTCCAGTCCTTTCCGTATCCCACATCATTGCTGTCAGTCATCATGTGAGAGAACTCTTCACCGGCCCTTATAAGAGGCTCGTGGTGGGATGTGCCCATCGTGATGCCGAGCTCATCAGCAAGCACCGCAGATGCTTCAGGATACGCCTTTCCGTCGTTATTAAAGACCGCTGACCACATTGCAGGCCACATAAAGTTGCCGCGGAGTCTTAACAGAAGATCGAAAACATGTTCATAGAACACTTCATTGAAATCATCAAAAGCGTTGGTAACCCAGCCGCCAAGAGACGGCCAGTCGTCATTCATGAAGAAGCCCCTGTATTCGATCTTGGGCTCATGAGATACAACAGGAAATTCGCTTGGATCAAATACGATCTCTTCCCTAATAAGCGGCTTAACATCACCGAAATAGTGCCATGGACTGACACCTATCATTTCGGACAAGTGATAGAGTCCGTAGATCGTACCGAGCTTATCACTTCCCGCGATCACGAAAACTTTTTTGCCTTCAAGACCGGGAAAGCCCTTAACTTCATCAAATGCATATACTTCACGCTTGCCCAGCACCTTATCAGGGCTGACAGTTGTCTTTGCAAGAAGCCTGTCCATTAGACTTTCAGATGATCCAGTCAGGATCCCTGCAAAAACAAGTGTATCCGCATAAGCGGTCATGCCGCTTTTCTCATTATCAGTTACGGCAATCCGGCACTCTTTTCGAAGTGAATCAGTAACACGCTCTATGTCCTTGATAACAGCGGAAGCTACTCTTAGTATTCCCCTATCGCTGCCATCAGTTACTATAGCGATCTTATTGCCTTTTTTGAAAAAATCCGTATTGCCCATATTCAGCCTCTGTTTGTCTTTTTTGATAAGGGGCATCCCAATGCAATCATACATCGGAATGCCCCCTGTTATTTGTTCAAATCGATCTTGAATCGTTCAAGAATTATTTGACGTAAAGTCCAGCGTAGATTTCAACAAGACCTGATACATTGAGTGCATCACAAGACTTAACATATTCATCCCACTGCTTATCGATATCAGCCTGACCTGTAACGAACTTGAGTGTCCAGGAGTTAACGTTACTGATGAGAGGTGTAGCGATAAGGTTGATCTGCTCGTTCTGTTCAGGTGTAGGAGCAAGACCAGGTGCAAGCGGAGGAATGTCTCTGTCTTCAACGTCACGCTTTACATAATCTGCAACAGCGCCTGTAAGGTTGTCAGACATCTCTGCAACTGTTCCGCCATACCAGAAGTTACCACCGGCATAACCCCACTTAAGTCTGATGTCTGTCATTGTTTCCTTCTTATCATTAGCGAAGCCTAATCCTGAGCAGCAGAAACCTTCCTTAAGTTTCTTATTGCCCTGTGCATCTTCTGTATAGTGAACATCCTTAACGCCCCACTTTGTAAGGTCATATGCCTCGTGAGAATAGAAGAGCCAGTCAACGAATCTGAGCATCTGCTTGAAGCCGTCTTCTCCGAGATCATCAAGAGCCTTCTTGGAGATCATGACACCGTTCTCAAGTCTTGCAGGATCAACTGTAGAATTTCTTGTGGAACCGATAGGCATTGTGATTACATAGTTCTCATACTTGCCTTCGCCGAGCTGAGCTGTCATGTTCTGCTCGTAGTTAGCCCACTGGCCCTGGTTGATAGACATGATAGCTGTCTTTCCGTTGTAGTACTTAGCTGTAGCCTTAGCGTCATCCTGTGTGAATGTCTCAGGATCGAGGATGCCTGCTTCGATGAAGCTGTGAGCTGTCTTAAGGAACTGCTTATAGTTATCGGTTGTAGGTGAGAAGATGAACTTGTCCTGATCCTTGTTATATCTCATACCGTTTCCGATGTTCCAACCAGCATTACAATCGTATGTGGAAGCCATAACACCGAGGAGGTTTCCGCCGGAACCCTTACCTGATTCGTTTCCGCACCAGAGGTCAGACCAGATATAGTCAGACTCTTTGCACATACCCTGTGAAACCATGTAAGCCTTAACCTTCTTCAAAGCCTCGAGAAGATCTGCCCATGTCCAATCCTTCTGGAGCTTAATAACATCAACACCAGCTGCATCCCAGATATCCTTTCTGATAACGAAAGAATAGTTGATGAGGTTAGTCTCCTTCATACCAGGGAGCTTATAATACTTACCATTAGATCTTGTGATCGTCTGGATATCCTTGGAAAGGTCATACTTGTTATAGAACTCAATGTAGTTAGGCATGTACTGAACGTAATCAGAGATAGGTACGATAGCACCACCGTCTACGAACTTTGAGTCATCATAGATCTTAGGAATGATGTAAGCTGCGTTGCCTGCATTGATATCGAGTGTGATCTGATCCATGTAGTCGCCGCTATCATAGGACTTGATGTCAAGAGTAACGTTAGTTCTCTTTCTGATCTCCTCGAAAATACCCTCTGTCTTCCATGTGTCAACCATCGGATACCATGATGCATCACTAAAGAACATCGTGTAAGTAACAGGCTGATCAGCGTGGAATGTCTTGCCCACGCCATAGGTGTAAGGTACGTTTTCTTCAGTCTCAGTTGCAGATGTCTCGATCTGGCTGGGGATCGTTGTCATCTCAGAAGTTTCACCTGCACCACCGGCACAAGCTGCTAAGCTCGAGAGCATAGATACTGCAAGACCGACAGATGCTACTTTTGCAAGTTTTGTTGTCTTCATAACTGTTTCCTTTCTTAACATTTTTTCTATTGCCGTGGGTAATCCCCTATAGCACAAAGTAATTACTCTTTTACGCCGCCGAGCATCATGCCCTGTACGTAATACTTCTGAATTGCAGGATAGATACAGATGATAGGAAGAACCGTAAGTACCATTGCGCATGACTTGATGTTTGCAGTCATAGTCTGTGCGTCAGGTTCGGAAGATCCGGCACCTCTTATGATGGTCTGGAGGAAGTAAGCTACAGGCCACTTGAGCTTATCCTGGAGATAGAGTTTTGCATTGAACCAGTTGTTCCAATACATAACTGCGTAGAACAAAGTCATTGTCGCAATGATAGGTGTGGACAAAGGTCTTGCGATGTACCAGAAGACACCGAACTTATTAAGTCCGTCGATCTCTCCTGCCTCTTCAAGATCCTTAGGGATCGTCATGAAGAATGATCTCATGAGGATTACGTAGTAAGTGCTGATGAGCATCGGGAGAATGAAGCCCCACATGGAGTTCTTAAGACCGAGCTTGAGCATCAATACGTAGTTTGCCATGAGTCCGCCGCCGAAATACATCGTGAAGATGATAAAAGGCGATAAGAATCTGTTTACCTTAAGCGAAGGCTTGGAAAGCGGATATGCCAGTATAGCTGAGAAGAACAGTGACAATACCGTACCTACAAGCGTATAGAAGATCGTATTAAGGTAGTAAACGATAAACTCAGGAAGCTGGAAGTCAGGGAATAACTTGGGCAGTACCTTGACCGGGTTTCTGGTAACAACATAAATATATGTGTCGATATTGAAGCCCTTGGGAATAAGTCCTGTGTAACCGTCGATGATTGCCTGTGTCGAAGTAAAAGACTGGGCGATCAGGTAAAGGAAAGGATACAGCGTAACGAATGCTACGAAGATCATTATGATCGTATTAAATACTGTAAAGACCTTATATCCTTTGGATTCCTGAATCTTATTCTTCGGATTATGAATATGTATCTGTGCTGTTGAATTATCAATTCTGCTCATACTGTTACCCCCTTACCAAAGACTTGTATTCGCAACTTTGCGGGATACAAAATTCGCTGCAGTCAGGAGTACCAGGTTGATCAATCCTTCAAACAAACCAACGGCAGTAGCGAAGTTGATGCTTCCTGATTCGATACCCATACGGAAGACGTATGTGGATACGATATCTGATGTCTCATATGTGAGAGGGCTGTAAAGGAGATATACCTTCTCGAATGCTCCGCCTGATCCGACAAGTCCGCCGATATCAAGAATGAGGAGTGTAGCGATCGTGGGAAGGATGCAAGGGATAGTAACATGCATAACCTTCTGGAAATGAGTTGCACCGTCAACGGTTGCAGCTTCGTAAAGTGAAGGGTTGATACCGGACATAGCAGCAAGGTAAAGGATGGTACCCCAGCCAAGACTCTGCCATACACCGGATACAACGAATATCGTTCTGAACCATTCAGCAAGTGAGATAAAAGGAATCTTCTCTCCGCCGAATCTTGCAATAACGTCATTGATAGGACCGCTTGTGGAAAGGACTTCCTTGATCATACCGCAGACGATAACCATTGAGATGAAGTGCGGGAGATAAGAAACTGTCTGTACGAACTTCTTCCAGTGAAGATTCCTGATCTCATTGATAAGCAAAGCGAAAATGAGTGTAAGGGGGAATCTTACTAAAAGATAAAGACCGTTAAGGATCAAAGTATTTGTGAATGCCTGCCAGAAAGGCTTAGCAGTGATGAACTGCTGGAAATACCTGAGAGTAAGCGGGCCTTCACCGAAGATATTACCGCCGGCATTATACTTACGGAAAGCAAGGATATTACCGAACATCGGGATGTATCTGAAGATGATGTAATAAACTACCGGGATGACACACATAACATAGAGCTGCCAGTTGACTCTGAAATCCTTGCCGACTCTCTGCTTAAGTGTCAGTTCTTCGGGTTCCCATGCTTGCAGCCTTTGTTCATGAAGTTTTGTTTTGCTAGACATTTCTGTTTCCTCTAATACTGCAGATATGACAAATACTAACTTACTAATCGCTCTTGTATACTTGTATGTTAGTTGACTTGCATTGAGATTATCACCGCATGGGCGATATGTCAAGACAATCTTCAACTAGAATACTAGTTTTTTGTGCATATCGAATAAGAATAAGGACAGGTGCTTATGACACCTGCCCTTTTAAAGTTTTGTCTTATATTTAAGAGTAATTACTATATCAATTAAAACTCATTGCAGCTTTTGCAACATCCGCACCTATAATGCTCTTGTTCTGCGGATGGAGTTCATGGATCGGATCCGGACAAGGACTCTTAACTACCCTTATCCTGCTTATATAATTCGGCGCCTCATCCTGAAGCTGCTGTACCTTCTTCCAGCCTGAAGGAACCGATGTATCCTTCAGCGGATTGATATAGTCTGCGATCCTGATCATTACGACAGGAAGTTCTCCGAAGATCTCTCTGAACTTTTCGAAAAGAAGTATCATCTTCTTCTCATAACCTTCAGGGAAATCAGAATTGGATTCACCCTGGTACCACCAGATCTGGGATATCTTGATATTCTTCAGCGTCTGAACACTTGCATAGTAAAGCGAAGAAGGAATGTTCTGAGCCATCATATTAGGCTCGAATCTATCTGCCATCTTCTCAAATGCCATCTTCCAGTCGCCTGTAAGATCTATGTTTCCGTCAGGTGTCTCAAGCCTGTAAGGGTGACCGGGCACAAATCCACCGGCACCTTGCTCGATGATGAGTCTTACGCGGATCACGTTCTTTCCCGCTTTAAGCAATGATCCGTCGAATCTGTATTTGCGCGGCGGATACTGATACTCTGTCCTGCCGACTTCAACGCCGTTGACATATGTCACATCTGCGTCGATCAGATCACCTAATCTTAAAAGGCACTCGCCATCAACTGCCTTATCAAGCTCGAAGTCCTTTTCGAACCAGAGACTTCCGCTGTAATCTTCTGCGATAATGCAGGGCATCTTAATAGTGAAAGACTCCGCAAATGCCGTATCCGGATCGAAGTCAGCTGCGATCGTATTTGCACGCCATGCAGCAGTCTTCCTGTTGCCTTCATCAACATACGCTTTAAGAGCACCTTTGCCTCTATAAGGAGCGATCTCATCCTCCTTTGTTCCGGTCGCGAAAAGATCTTCTTCACACATGAATGATTCGATGTTCGCTCCGCCCTGTGCATTAAGGATAAGACCAATGGGGACATTCTTTTCCTCAAAGATCCTTTTCGCAGCATAAAAACCGACGGCACTTATCTCATATTTACCTTTTCCTTCTGCCTTTACCCAGTCGAACTCAGGAAGGACATTTACAGGTTCACCGCCCTTTTCAGGAATCTCAAGATCAGGTGTAAGACGGTATTGTCTTATGTACTGATAATCTTTAGCTTCGATCTCTTCTTTATTGAGGTCATAAGTCCTGATGACAGGAAGTTCCATATTTGACTGGCCGGCGAGCATATATACATCACCGATGCAGACATCCTTAATGGTGATTTCTTCAGATCCTGCAACTTTAAGTTCGGTATCGAGAACTACATCCATCGGAGACAAGACAGCAATAAATCTGCCGTCCTCGACTTTTGCAGTTACAGACTGATCTGCAAGTGTTACCTTGACCTCAGCAGCCGAACTCTCAAAGCCTTCGATAATTATCTCCTTGTTTCTTTGGAGAACCATTCCGTTTGAATAAATACCCTTAAGTTTTGTGGAAGCCATATTATCACCGTCCTTCAAGTGACATTGTATCTTTTGAGTTTTCTCTTGTCTACCATTCTAGTCTGCAAGTAATTGATTTTTATTCAATTCACTTTTATACTGACTCTGTAAGGAAGTGCAAAATGGCTAATAAATCTTTGGACCGCGTCACAAACAGCTGGTTATACAGATTATGCAAGACCGTAGGAGATGTCGTAATCATCTCCGCTCTTTTCCTGCTCTTTTGTCTTCCCGTAGTTACGATCGGAGCATCAGTAACGGCTTTATATTATACCGTTTACCAGAAATATTATAAGAAGCATGACGAGATCTCCAAAGACTTCATGCATTCACTTAAGGACAACCTTAAAGAGGGCATAATTATTAATCTTATATATCTTATCTTCGGAGGAGCTGTAGGATTCAATATCTATTTTGCTTTCTCCGGTCTGGGCAACATCAAGCTTCCCGAATGGTATACGATAGTATCCCTCGTACCCTTATTGCCAATTATTTTTTCTCTTCCTTTTGTTTATCCGCTTCTTGCCAGATTCAGAAATGGTATCAGGGCTACGATCAAGAACAGCTTTACGCTCTGCATGATCAACTTCCCTAAGTTCCTTTTGATCTGGCTTATAGTAATAGTTGCTCTTGCAGTCAGCATTGTCTTCCCTCCTGCAGCACTCGTTATACCAGCCGGAGCCATGTATCTTTGCCAGATGATCACAGAGAAAGCTTTCGCCCAGGCTATCGAAGTCGAGAAAGCACGTGATAACACTGATGTTGAAGACGATATTGAAGAAGATTCTGCGAATGATGAAAACAACGATGATGAGGTAAATGAAGATGAGTGATTATCTTAATCTGATCCAGTTGATCTCCGGCATACTTGCCGCAGCACTTGTGGCAGTCGGCCTTTTCATTACCGTTAAGAGTCTTAACCCCGAAAAATATGAGACCATCCCTGTCAAGAAGACAGTAATATCGACACTGGTAATCCTTGCAGGTCTTTTATTCTATGCAGTAACCAAGACCTGTACCAACCTTACTGCTGTTACAGAAGAACATTATGAATTATGGACAGTCTATCTTGTATCAGCAGGTGAAGTATTTAAAATGTTCGGATTCATTCTCCTGATACCTGTTGTATTCAGATTATTCAAACCCAGGAACCGTAAGCCACAGGAATCTGAGGATGGTATTCCGGAAGAACCTGAAGAATCCTGATTCTGCTTTTTCGAACACTTTCCGAAAACCAGGCACAAGAACGCCTGGTTTTATTCTTGTAAAACAATAACTTATCCCGTATTTTACTGTACTTTGAGGGGTGTTTCCGTTTCTTTTTGAGGGGTAACATCTGTATATGTCATAATCAATTGACAATCTATTGACAGAATACAAGCGGACTAGTATACTAGTTTACAGAATGAGGCTTGAGTATTCTCTCATATTCTCTTTTCAGAAATGATTGGCGGTAATAGTGCATATGAAATTGGTTTTGCGGTGGTTCCCGTATGGTGATGACAGCGTCACTCTTAAGCAGATCAGACAGATCCCGGGTGTCAGCGGTGTTGCCACTCATCTGACGAGGATTCCTGTCGGAGATGTATGGTCCATGGATGAGATCAATCTTGTAAAAGATGAGATCAATTCATACGGACTTGAGATGGAAGTAATTGAAAGTCTTAATATCCACGAAGATATCAAGAAGGGCCTCCCTTCAAGGGATATGTTGATCGATAACTACATCGAATCAATGAAGAATCTCTCCAAGGCCGGCGTCAAATGCATCTGCTATAACTTCATGCCTGTTATGGACTGGTACAGAAGTGATCTTGCAAAGGTCTTATCAGACGGAAGTTCCGCTATGGCTTACAGTCATGAAGTTGCTGTCCAGCTTACACTTGAGAAGATCACATCTTCCATGATCGACGGCTCTAATAATTTCAGTCTCCCCGGCTGGGAACCTGAAAGATTTGCCCAGATGGCTGAAGACATCAAGTTCTACCAGAATATATCTTCAGAAGAATACTTTAAGAACATCAAGTACTTCCTCGATGCGGTCGTTCCTGCAGCTGAAGAACTTGATATCAATTTCGCAGTACATCCCGATGATCCTCCGTTCCCGCTTTTCAATCTTCCCAAGGTTGTTAACAGCAAGGAGTCCATCGATACATATCTGAATCTTAACAAGTCCAAGAGGAACGGTCTTACACTCTGCACCGGCAGCCTTGGCGCAGGCATCCATAATGATGTAGTTGATATAGCAAAGACATTCACTCCAATGGGAAAAGTTCATTTCGTTCACTTAAGAAATGTTAAGCACGAATCAGAGACTGATTTCCATGAATCAGCTCACCTTTCCTCCTGCGGAGATCTTGATATGCTCGCAATCGTTAAGGCACTTTACGAGAATGGATTCGACGGATATATCCGTCCTGATCACGGCCGCATGATATGGGATGAAGTAGGAAGACCCGGATATGGTCTTTATGACCGTGCTCTGGGAGCAACGTACATTAACGGTTTATGGGAAGCCGTAAGCAAACTTTGTTGACTAGTGTTTTCATACAGGCAATAACTCCTCCCTTGCCCGCAAAACCGATGATCTTATAATCACTTATAAGGTTATCGGTTTTGTTTGGGAGGAGCAAAAGCAAAGCAAAAAGAGAGGTATCTGTAATGGATCTTTCAAAAGAGAATCTTAAGAATAAAGAATTCTGGGACAACATAAACGTTGTATTACCCAAGTATGATATTGACTCTGTGATCAAGGCTACAACCGCTGAGCCCACCTGGCTTCATGTCGGCGGCGGCAACATCTTCAGAGCATTCATCGCAAGGATCAATCAGAGACTTCTTAACCAGGGACTTACTGATACCGGTATCGTCGTATGCGGTACTCAGGACTATGAGAATTTCGAGCGCGTATATAAGCCTTTCGATAACCTCGCTATCATCTGCGACTTAAAGCCGGACGGTAATACAGGTTACGAGATCATTGGAAACATCACAGAAGCTGTTGCAGCTAATTACGACATAGAAGAAAACATCAATAGACTTAACGAGATAGCAAGTAATCCTTCTTTGCAGATTATTTCCTTCACGATCACTGAAAAGGGTTACGCTTTAAGAGACGCAGACGGCAAGCTCTTTGAGTCTGCCGAAAAAGATATGGAGAACGGACCTTCACATCCGCTCACATGCATGGGGTTTATCGCATCCCTTCTGTATCAGAGATACAAAGCAGGCAAATATCCTCTGGCTTTGGTCAGCATGGACAACTGCAGTCACAATGGCGATAAACTCAAATCATCAATATTGGAGATAATCGATGCCTGGGTTGATAAGTGCTTCGTCGATGATGACTTTAGATCTTACGTAAATGATCCGTCCCGAATTGCATACCCCTGGAGCATGATAGATAAGATCACCCCAAGACCTTCTGATGAGATCTTGAACAAGCTTACCGGCTTAGGCATCGATAATCTTAAAAGTGTTAAGACCACAACAGGTGTTTTCGCAGCTCCGTTCGTTAATGCGGAAGTTCCTGAATACCTTGTTGTCGAAGACCTCTTCCCTAACGGAAGACCGGCTCTTGAAAAGGGCGGTGTCATTCTTACTGACAGAGATACAGTTGATAAGTGCGAGAGGATGAAAGTCACAGCATGCCTTAACCCTCTTCATACATCACTTGCTATCTTCGGATGCCTGTTAGGCTTCACAAAGATCTCCGAAGAGATGAACGATGAAGACCTCAAAGCGCTGGTAACAAAGATGGGTTATAACGAATGTCTTCCTGTCGTATGCGACCCGAAGATCCTTAATCCTGAGGCTTTCCTTAAGCAGGTTCTGGAAGAAAGATTCCCTAACCCGTTCCTCCCTGATACGCCTCAGAGAATTGCAACCGACACGAGCCAAAAGCTTCCTATAAGATTCGGCATCACTCTGAATTCTTATCTTAATGAAGATCCTTCAAAGCTCGCTTCGCTTAAGCTGATCCCGCTTGTTATCGCAGGTTGGCTCCGTTATCTTCTCGCTGTGGATGACAACGGAAACCAGTTCGAGATAAGCCCGGATCCAATGGCCGGATTATTCCAGAACGAGCTTAAGAATGCAGGTGTTTTCTATGGCATGACAGAGAGTGTCGCAGGTAAGATCTCAGGCATTTTGTCGAACGAAAATGTTTTCGGACTGGATATAAACAAGACCGGCTTAACGCCTGTGATAGAGAAATATTTGGATGAATTATTAAAAGGTAATGGTGCCGTTCGCAACGCTCTGCACAAAGCTGTTGCTACTTAGTATGTAAGTGGTAGACATAAAGATTTTTTAATGTTATTTTCTTTATAGTTTGTCGATTTAGTTAAAGGGGATACTATAATGATCATCACGCCAAAGAACAATTTTGAACCTAACCGCGAGTATGCCTTCAGGATCGTAAAGGATAACATTATCAACATGGAGATCAAGCCCGGCAGCCTCATCGGCGAGCAGGAGATCGCAACCCAGCTTGGCATCTCAAGAACTCCGGTTCACGAGGCTTTCCTTGAATTATCCAAGTCCAAGATCGTTAACATCCTCCCTCAGAAAGGATGCAGCGTTTCACTTATCGATTATGAACTCATTAAGGAATCCCGTTTCCTCCGTATCGCCGTTGAAGGCGCTCTTTTAAGGGAAGCGTGCGATGTCGCTACAGAAGAAGATATCCAGAAGCTTTATGCCAATATCAAGCTTCAGGAATTCTATATCGAGAACGATCCGCCCAAGTTCCTTGATCTTGATAATGAATTCCATAAGGACATCTATATTATCTGCAATAAGCTCCAGTGCTTCTATATGGTAAGCCTCATGAGCCTTCACTTCGACAGAGTAAGATCACTTTCACTTAAGACCATCAAGGACGTTAAGCTCGTATCAGATCACAAGGCAATCGCAGATGCTATTGCAGCTCACGATAAGACGGCAGTCGATGCCGCATTCGCAAAGCATATGTCCAGATTCGATCTTGACTGGGACATCATCAAGAAAGCATACAGCGAATACATCGCTGACTGATCGTTCAAAACATAATGGATACTTTAAACGGGCTGCTTTTACGGCCCGTTTATTAATGCTTTAAGCTGAGGAGCAGATACAGTCCGAAAAGCGGCAGGAGCGCAGCAACATTGATCCATGTAAAGTTAAGGATGTAGTTCTCCTGAATGCCGTTTCCGTTATCCTTATTATTTTTCGAGAAAGAAGCATGGAACCTGTATGTGATAAGGCTTGCCATGCTTGCTATGAGCGTTCCCAGGCCTCCTAAGTTGGTTCCAATAATAAGTGCCTTGCCGTCTTTGGTAAACGCTGAGAGGAGCATTGCAGCGGGAACGTTGCTTATGATCTGGGATGACAATATGGCAGCCGGAACCGGATTCCTGGATACAAGGCCTGAAAGCGTTCCGGTAACTGCCTCCATCCTTCCGATATTGCCGATAAGGATGAAGAAGAATACGAATGTAAGAAGCAGATTGTAGTCCACTTTAAGGAAAGATCTTCTGTCCATTATCATCATCACCACCATCGTGACAAGAAGAGATACGAGATAATGGACGACACCTACTACGGTAAGGATGTTGAAAATGAAGAGTGCGATATATATGAGAAGCTTCATTAAGGAAATGTGCTCATCATATTGCTTTGCAACTTTGGGAAGTTCCTTTGTCTCTCTAATGAGTATAAATGTCAGAGTGACAACGATTGCCAACGACAAAAGAGAATAAGGAAGCATGAGATATAAGAACTCACCGAGACCTACTTTATACTGCTCATAAAGATACAGATTCTGAGGATTTCCGATAGGCGTCAGCATGCTTCCGAGATTGGCTGCAACAGTCATGATGATCAACGTGTACATGAGTTTTCTGTTCTCACCGAAAGGTTCCAGAACCATGATGGCGAACGGGACCAGAGTAACAAGTGAGACGTCATTTGTCAGGAACATGCTCATGAAAAAAGCCATAAGTGACATGAGAAGACTTATGCCTCTCAGCGTCTTAACTTTGGAAAGAAGTTTATTGGTCAGGACATTAAATGTTCCGATGCGGCTTAATGCAGCAACTATCAGCATCAGGCAGAAAAGGATCGCGAGAACACGCGAATTGATATAACCGATATACTGCCTGTCGGGCGTCACGATAAAGCATGACAACAACGCCAGAAGGCCGGATATGACCAGGATCGCGTTACTTTTAATTATGCTGAATATCTTCTGCATATTCCCTCCGTTAACAAAAGAATTCTACAACATTTCGCGAAATATGAAACACCAATTTCTGTCTGCCTGTGCATAAGAAAAGCCCGGAAAATTTCCGGGCTTTCAGTAATTTGATCAAAAGGAGCGTCAACCCCAGCCGAGCACAGTATATGCTTCCTGCAAATCCTCTGCCTTACCTTCTTTCAGCACATCGATCAATTGTCCGACATGAAAAGAAGTCTGATACTTTTCAGGTACCAGGTGCTCATAAAGATGCATCTGTGTGATGTTATCCTGATAGATATCAATCATCTTCTGGTTCTTAAGACCCATCTTATATCTTTCCTGAACTGCCATATTCATCCGGTCGGCACCGCTGTTAAAGTCTTGCTGCTTTCTCTTGGATACCTTAACGCCGAAGAAGATGATGGCAGCTGCAACGATCAGGCCACAGATAAAAGCTGCAAAAGTATCCCCCATCGCTGCATTGACAAAAGCGTCCTCAGAAGCATATCTTGTGCCACTGTTTACAGCAGAGAACGCTATGATCATGACACCTACCATATAAACCGCATAGAATCCACCGACTGCACCAACAAGGAACGGCCAGAAATACTTCATGAAAGATCTCTTCTTGTATTCGCTCCTGTCAGACATCGGGAACTCGCTCTGAGGTCTTATCATCGTCTTAAGTTCCTCACATTCTGAAAGAAGAACCCTGAAATTCTCAAGCTTAGCGATGATGGTATCTTTGTCATTCGTAAAACCTGCTACAGTATTAATGTTACCTACAGGTGTACCGCATTTCGAGCAAACCTTCTCCCCTTCAACCATCGGGCTGCTGCATTTACTGCAAAAAATCATTTTTACCTCCTAAATAAATCTACCCTTGATATTCCTTTTTGAAAAAGCCTGTGTTTCCAGACACAGGCTTCTTCTTATGCATAAATAATACAGTAATAAATTAAAATTTACAATTGTTTTCACTCCCAGCAGACACGGTTCCTTCCCGTCTCTTTCGCGGTATAGAGCTTCTCATCTGCCCTGCTGATATTTTCCTCAATAGACTTTTTCGGATCGAAAAGAGCACAGCCGAAACTTAAGGTACACCTGATCGTCGTTCCGTCTGCATCAATGTCGGATTCCATAAGCTTAACTCTTATCTCTTCAGCCTTCTTTACGGCATCCTCCAAAGTGGCATCACGCATTACCATTACGAACTCTTCGCCGCCCCATCTGTAGACACCATCGTTCTCACCGCAGAACGACTCGATAAGATGGGATGTGAATGCAAGAACATCATCACCCGCATTATGTCCGTATGTATCATTAACACGCTTGAACTTGTCGATATCACAGATGAATAATGACATGGTCTTTCCTGCCTCAGGAATGATGTAATCCTTGAAGCGCTTTCCGAAGTCATAGTAGAATCCCATTCTATTCTTAAGTCCTGTGAGCTTGTCATGGTGTGAGTCTTCAAGGAATGTCTCAGATTCCAATGCGATACCGCAGACAAGTGCAGCCAGAGAAAGCTTCTTGGGATCAGCTTCATCGTCGAAGCCTTGTGGATCATTCTTGTTAATGAGCTGCAGAGCACCAATGAAATTACCATTGATGTCAGCAACAGGAAGAACTAATACAGACTTGGTCTTGTAACCGGTCTTAATATCGATCTCCTTATTGAAGTCAGGATCTGAATACGGGTCGTTCGTAATTACTGTTTTCTTTAATCTCAGAGCCTTTCCTACAAGACCGGTATTGTCAGGAATAACGATCTTATCAATGCCTGTAGCAGACATCGTCCAGATCTCACCCTTACGCTTATCCCACTTCCAGAAGCTGGCTCTGTCAGCATCAACTATTGTCTTACCAAGCCCGGTCAGATAGTTAAAGAGCATGTTGTGATCTGCACTGTTGTTCATGCACATGTCTTTGTAAAGACTATCGGTGATCTCGAAAATACCGTCCAATATCCTTGTAGTATCACCGACTGTCGTTCCGCCGTTAATGAGCGGAGCAAACTCTGCGCCGGTCTCCTTGAGAACGTCACCGATTCTCTTCTCGTCATCCATATGCATCAGGAAAACATGCACACCGCGTGAGATGTATTCCTTTATCTTCTCCAGAATATCAACGCAGTACAGATGAACAGGAGACTTATAAGCTGATACTTCTGTATAAAGATAAGAACCGTCGCTGATGTATTTCTCATAAGGAAGCAATGTGTTCGTATCACCTGTGTATACTACTCTGTTTCCTTCAACATTCAGGCAATAGCCGAAGCACTTTCCGGAGAGCTCATCTGTATGAGTTGTAGCAATGGGACATACGAACCATTCAGCCTCAAGTTCATCAGCGCTGATGAGTTCATACCAGGCATTATTGCAGCCTTCGATCCTGGAGAGAAAATAGAAGAGGTCACCTTCGACTTCTTTGGAAGGAGCGACGACCGTGACCGGTGTCTTAACGGAAAACTGCAGAAGATCCACAAGCATCCCGATACCGCTGATGTGATCACCGTGAGTATGTGTGACAAGGATATAAATGTGATCGAAAAGCGTCATGTTCATATCGTTGAGTTTCTCGAAAGAACTCATCGGACAATCGATCAGAATAAGGTTGCCGTTATCGATGAAAAACGCACTGTTGTGTTCGTCCGCAAATGCAGAACCTCTGCCTAAAAATGTAAGCATCTTTATTCCTCCGGTCCTAATAATTTCAATATCTCAAATCCGTCGGCCTTGCCCTTGAGCTTGATCGGCTTTTCGAGCGGCTCGTACTTCATTCTTCCCTTTAATGCATCAACCACAGCCCTGCTCACATAGATGGTTCCGCCGGGCGCATTGGCTTCAAGTCTTGCAGATGTATTTACGGTATCACCTATTGCAGTATAGTCCATACGCCTTTCGGAGCCCATGTTGCCTACAACTGCGGGTCCGTAGTGCACACCAACTCCGACATGGATCTCTTCGTTGACTTCTGCCTTAAGCTTGGCAGAAAGCTCATCTGCACCTTTAACGATATCAAGAGCAGTAAGTGCAGCATGGTAAACCGGGTCATCATCTTCGATTGGCGCGCCCCAGAATGCCATCGTGGCATCTCCTACGAACTTATCGAGAGTACCCTGATGTCTTTCAACACACGCACTGGTCATGGAAAGATACTGGTTAAGGATATAGACGACTTCCTCAGGAGATAATCTCTCTGACATTGTAGTAAAGCCTCTGATATCTACGAAGAGAACTGCAATATTACAGAGTTTGCCTCCGAGCTTTAAGTTATCCGTACCTTCCTTAAGGATCTCGTTTACGATGTTCGGAGCAACATATCTTTCAAATGTTTTCGTGACATTCTGTCTGGCTATGGCAGCACGGATATAGTTGCCGGCAACGCTTACAACGAAAAGTATGAGAATACCGAGAGGCAGCCACAGAGCATGCGTGATATAACCAAGAGAATAAAGCCAGAGGCTGATTCCAATAGAAAGTCCCTCACCCACTGCAAGTGCCGGTACTGTGAACAAAAGCCTTCTGTTATTGCAGAACACGAAAAATGCCACACAGACGATCCACAATGTACCGATCTGGAAATAATCCGGAGCTTCAGTCTTATACTTGCCGTCGAGGATGCAGCGTATGCAGTTAGCCTGGTATTCCACACCATACATCATCGTAGCCCTGTCGATAGAAGTAGTGAAAGAATCCTGAAGACCCGGTGCATAAGGTCCGATCAATACGATCTTGCCGTCGAAAAATTCCGGAGCGATCTCACCTTTTATCAACTTACTCAATGAAATACCATCGTAGAAATCACCGGGTTCAGCCGAGAAAGATACAAAGTACTGTCCTCTTGAATTAACCGGCGGTTCCTGAATACTGTAACCGTTCTGAAGAGCAAATGATCTCGCAGTCTCATAAGCCATTGAATAGACTCTCTTTCCTTTGCTGCCTTCAGGCTCCAGATAGAGCTGGGCATGGCGGAGGATACCGTCTTTATCGTTCATGCAGTTGATGAATCCCTGGCCCGTAACTTTCTTCAGATCATCAAACGGTTCTTCATAATTAAGGACAGCAAAATCATCTTCAACAACAGTTGAAGAACCCCAGTATCTCTGTCTTCCGATCTTAGCTTCAGACGCAACGATGACGTTAAGCTGTGATGCAGCCGCTACGAGTCTGTCATCCTTTTCCTTATCTGTCGTTCCTGCATAAAGAGCATCGACAGCTACTACAGCAGGTTTCTTAGAAGGATCTTTTGCAAGTGCTTCCAATGCACTTGCCATGACAGTTCTGTCCCATGAATAATAAGGACCCAGTTCACGGAGATCATCTTCTGTTATTCCTATGACAACGATATCACCAGGCAACGATTCAGGCTGCTGGTAAAGCTCATCCTGAAGCCATAACTCCGGGATCCTGAAGACATTAAGCGCGCATAAAAGCGTAATAGCCGTAGCCCAGATTATGGCAATTATTAGATTCCTGGTTCGTTCATTCATATATCAAACAGTCAGTTCTTACCCGTTATTTAAAGATTACTCGGTCTCACCGGTTCCGTGGGTCTTCGTATCCTTATAGAAAACAGTGCCGTTTTCAAGATAGAATTCATATTTATACTGGGTATCACTGATATTAATCGGCTCCTGATAAAGTCCAACCCACTTACCATTGTAATAACCCTTGAAATTCTCATTGTCCTGGTGAACTATGTAAATAGTCTTGCCATTCTGCTTCACGCCCCAGACATACTTCGAATAACCGCTCGGAACAGAAGGAGCTGTGCTCTTCTTTTTCGGAACAGGTGTATTTTTTTTCTTGGGTGCCGGCGTATTCTTCTTTTTCGGCTTCGGCTTAGGTGTCGGAGTCGGCGAATTCGTAGGAGTAGGCGTCGGTGTAGGTGTAGATGTTGAAGTCGGCGTAGGTGACAATGTAGGTGTCGGCGTCTCAGTAGGGAGAGCGACGCTGCCAAGACTTCTTAATACTTCCTTGAGCTTGTCCTTATTCCATCCTGTGTGCTTACTGATCCTGTCCATCAGCTCATCGTTTTCTGCAAGTCCCGGGAATGAGAAACGGCCCAGTTCATCAAGCGGAACATCTTTTATCTCAAAATTTACGCTGTTTCCAACATCATCAGTAAGATATACTTTGAGCATCTTTCCCGCTTCGACCCTTGCAGTCTTTGTCTCTCCGGTCTTTGCATTAGTAGCAGATATTTCAACTGCACCGTCAGTAACTATAATGGACTCTCTGTAATCGTCAGTCTCATCATAGTAAACGATGCCTGAAGTTCCTCTGATACCTGCCGTCATGGTGGATGTCTTAATATCAAGGCTTTCATCAGCATTGAGTTTCTGTGTGACATTAAAGAACAGAGCACCCTGGGTAAGCTTAAGTTCAAGCTGCTTGCCCTTCTTCATGAATTCAGCTCTGCTGTCATTCTCGAGAGTTACGATCTTAGTATCATCAAGACCTACAGAAGCAAGTCCGTCCTTACCGGTACTGAGCGCATCTCCTGACTGGAATCTAATATTATCGATTACAGGCTTAGAACCACCCTTGGTGTCCTCGATGTTTACTGTTCCCTCGACACGGAGAAGCCTCATGGTATTGGCAAGCAGATTATTCTGTCCCAGCACTATAGCTATGATGGCTCCGGCAATTACAACAATTGCACCACCACCGATACCTATCTTCTTCGCCTTAGATAAGTCTTTTATCTTGTCAACAATACTCATAAGATCTGCTCCCCCGTCATTGCAGTTTTCTTATTTTTTTAATTATAGCATATGCTTATTAGTTCCCTGAATAATAGACACAAGAAGATCCTGAAAGGGTATATACATATCCGTTAGAACCGGATTTACGCTCAAGAAGGCACCATGAACCATGCCATTCTCCGAAATATTCTCCAGAGGATAAGTAAATATCAACTGCATGCCCATTATATGTTTTACCGGTAACGATTGGCTGTGATGTGTCTATAGCCATAGCAGCTTCTCCGGACCAGGAAGTCATTGTTCCATCCTGATATATGATAATGTCTGCATTGATCGCTATATAATACAAATCGTGTTCATTCTTATGCGTGAGGTCAAACCAGGCACCTTCATAGTATCCCCTGTATGTAGGTTTACCATTGCCATAATCTTCAGCAGCACTTGAATTGCTGAGCTCACAAATGTAAACCTTGTTACCACCGTATGTAATATCCCATTTTGACGTCTTCGTATAACCGGAAGGAACACTCGGGCCTGCAGGAGTAGGCGTCGGGGTGCTTGTCGGTGTAGATGTTGGCGTCGAAGTCGGCGTCGAAGTCGGCGTCGAAGTCGGCGTCGAAGTCGGCGTCGAAGTCGGCGTTGATGTCGGAGTCGATGTTGGTGTTGATGTAGGCGTTGACGACGGTGTTGAAGTAGGTGTCACCGTCGGCCTAGGTGTTGAAGTTGCCGTTGGCTTAGCTGTTGGCGCCGGAGTCGGAGTTGAGACCGGAGCCGGCGTCTCTGTAGGAGTAGGAGTCGGTGTAGGTGTCGGTTCTTCAGTCGGTTTCGGTGTTGCTTCCGGAGTTGGAACCGGTGTTACCGTACTCTTGGCATTTGCGGGTTTTGAACTTCTCAAAGCCTTCTTCAGCTTGTCATTATTCCAGCCTGTGTATGCACAGATCCTTTTCATGAGTTCTTCGTCATCTGCTGCAGTGCCGAATCCGAATCCAGCGAGATCTTCTTCATGGATATCTTCAAGATCAAATCTGACACTGTCAACTTTTCTGTCTGAAAACAGATACACTTTGATCTTCTGACCGCCTTTAACTGTAGCTGTCTTTGTCTCACCGGTATCAGGATTCGTTGCTGATACCTCAACGGTTCCGTCGGTAACGATCAAAGTTTCCCTGTTATTGTCTTTCGCATCGAAAAAGGTTATTCCTGATGTTCCTCTTATACCTGCAGTCATTGTTGATGTCTTGATCTCAAATGACTCATCAGCTCTTAACTTTTCAGTAACATTGAAGAATACAGCACCCTTTGTAACCTTGAGCTGCAAGTTCTTTCCCTTCTTCATGAACTCGGCTCTGCTTTCATTCTGAAGAGTGACGATTTTCGTATCGTCAAGACCTACTGATGCAAGTCCGTCTATGCCGGTATTAAGTGCATCTCCGGACTGGAATCTGACATTATCGAAAACAGGTTTTACCTTACCCTTTCCATCTTCGATGTTGACTGTTCCTTCAACACGGAGAAGTCTCATTGTCGTAGCAAGATAGCCGTTCCTGAAAAAAACGGCACAAAAAACGGCAACTGCAAGAACAGCTACCGCTATAGCAGAAATAATAATCTTAGTCTTAGTGTTCATCTGCTTGATCTTGTCGGTAATCATAACCAGTTCCCCTTCTGGTTCGACAATTAAGCATGCGAACCATATCAGAATATCAAACAGGATGAAAAATGCAATAGTTATTTCTCGATTTTTTCAGACTTGTCTTTTCGATACAGGAAAACATAGCCTCCGAAGAAGGTTGCGAGCGATACTGTGCCGAAGATAACTTCATTTGCCCAATTAGGGAGCATAAACAAACCTGCCATCTGAAGTCCGAAGAAGCCGTCGACCAAGGTATGGATCACGATTGCAAAAGGATAGAGCCATAACTTTTTCTTATCCTTGCAAGCATAGAATACGAGAATCGACGCGCCGGTATGGTATAAAACCGCAATCACACGATCGATTACCGTCACACCCAGAGTTGCAATGTTAAAAGTTGAGACCTGGTTTAATGTAGCCGTTATCTGCTCAGCCATTCCGGGCATCGGTGCAGTCTCGAGTGCTTTATTTATCTCTGCGGCTATAGAGCCGTTGTTGATCATCAAACCCATCATGATATATGAGACAAGGTTAAGTCCGATAATGAGCATTACCTCAAAGCCGCCGTGACCTATGCCGTGCGATATGGAAGTCTCCCTCTGCTTCCTCTTGCGGAGCAAAGTCTTATATGCGACAAATCTTCCGGTCTCTTCGAAAAGCCCCGGGAAAAAGCCCACAAGAAATCCCAAGAGGACCGGTCTTGCACTAATAAACACACTTGCCGCATGCTCCGGCAGACCCATCTGAACGGGAAAGATCAGTATGTTCTGAAGAGGCTTTTCGAGCACTACCGCAAACAGCATGAAAGTTGCTGCACCGATAAGGACTGTCGTGAACGGTTCCTTCTTTTTCCTGCACCAAATGACCGCAACGATTACCGGTATTACGATCGCAAGAAAAGCTCCTATACCCATCAGCACAAAAGACTCTGTGCTTACATGACCAAAATCATAATTATCCATAAATATCATTTTCCCCTATTTCCGGATATTAAAAGTTCAATTCTCTCCCTTATTCTTAGAGATAACCTTCTTGTGATATGCCTTCTTGCCGCAGTAAGGGCACGTAAGTTTTCTGTTCCAACCCATGTGAGGTGCCCAGATTATCGCTTTCATGGTCGGCACATAGCGTTCACCGCAGTTCG
>JAEEGJ010003334.1_pt1 | contig 63042 bp, 56 predicted proteins | sample 8958761 | NCBI WGS metagenome assembly JAEEGJ01 (sample SAMN16246546, study PRJNA631951) | gut metagenome | biome: gut microbiome; feature: rumen; material: RS-attached | host: Bos | place: Iran: Karaj | collected 2018-10 | reverse complement strand
TTCTTAATATCAGTCATTGTAACGTCCATAGTACGTCTTCTTTATTTTATTGATTTGTAAATGAATTAATTACTCAGCGGTCTCTTCTGCGGGAGCCTCGGCAACTTCCTCTGCAGGAGTCTCAGCAGTTTCCTCTGCAGGAGTCTCAGCAGTTTCCTCTACAGGAGCCTCGGCAGCAGCCTCTTTAGCAGCAGCCTTCTTGCGAGTACGCTTTACTACAGGCTGGTCTTCCTGCTCAGCAGCAGCATCGCTATCAGCCTTCTCTGCCTTACGCTCTTCCAGACCTTCGTTGATGGCAGCGCAGCAAGCGTCCAGGATAACCTCTACGCTCTTGCTTGCATCGTCGTTGGCAGGAATCAGGAAGTCGATGTTGTCAGGATTAGAGTTGGTGTCAACAATACCGAATACGGGAATACCCAGACGGTTTGCCTCACGAACAGCAATCTGCTCCTTCAATACGTCAACTACAAACAGGGCCGCGGGCAGACGGGTCAGGTCGGCAATAGAACCAAGGTTCTTCTCCAACTTGGCACGCTGACGCTGTACCTGCAGAATTTCGCGCTTTGACAAGTTGCTGAATGTTCCGTCAGCTGTCAACTTGTCGATATTGGCCATTTTCTTAACTGCCTTACGGATTGTGGGGAAGTTGGTCAGCATACCGCCGGGCCAACGCTCGATAACGTAGGGCATATTTACAGATGTAGCCTTGTCTGCCACAATCTGCTTAGCTTGCTTCTTAGTAGCTACAAAAAGAATCTTCTTTCCGCTCTTGGCAATCTGCTTCATAGCTTCAGCAGCCTCATCCACCTTAGCAACGGTCTTGTGCAGATCGATGATATGAATACCATTACGCTCCATGAAAATGTAGGGAGCCATAGCGGGATTCCACTTTCTCTTCAGGTGACCGAAATGACAACCGGCCTCCAACAGTGTATCAAAATTTGTTCTAGACATAGTCTTTTGTTTTGTTTAAATTGTTTACCTTCTTTTTAATTCTTTTCTTTCGTTAGAATCAATCTGCGAGTAGTCCACCCGATTATACCTTATTATATTATATAGGAGTCACGCAGATTTAGATACTAAACTAAGCGGCGTTTCTAACCATCCAACAAATATTAACGCTTGCTGAACTGGAAACGACGACGTGCCTTTGGACGACCTGGCTTCTTACGCTCAACCTCACGGCTATCACGAGTCATGAAGCCTTCAGCACGAAGTGCCTTCTTGTCCTCTGCATTAATCTTAACCAAAGCGCGGGCGATAGCCAGACGCAATGCCTGAGACTGACCAGTAAAGCCACCACCGAAGATGGTTACCTTAATATCATACTTCTCGGCAGCATCCAACAGTGTCAAAGGCTGCTTAACCACGAACTGCAGGATGGGGCTGGGGAAATACTCGGTGAGATCTCTCTTGTTGATAGTAATCTTGCCAGTACCTTCAGCAACATATACGCGAGCCACAGCACTCTTGCGGCGACCCAATGCATTTGCAATATATTTTACTTCCATCTCTTACTATTATTTATACAGGTTAATATCAATTGCCTTGGGGCTCTGAGCCTGCTGCTTGTGCTCTGCACCTTCGTAGATGTACAGGTTGTTAAGCAGACGGTCTGCCAACTTATTCTTAGGGAGCATACCCTTTACGGTCTTACGCAACAGCTTGTCTGCACCATTGGGCTTAGCCAGGATGCTGGCAGGAGTAGCCTCGCGCTGACCACCAGGATAACCTGTGTAAGAATAATAGATACGATCTGTCATCTTCTTACCAGTCAGACGAATCTTCTCGGCATTAACGATGATTACATTGTCGCCACAGTCTACATTGGGAGTAAACTCGGCCTTGTACTTACCTCTCAGCAATTTTGCCACCTTAGTACAGAGGCGACCCAGAATCTGGTCTGTAGCATCTACTACAACCCATTCCTTCTTGGCGGTTGCCTTGTTGATAGAGATGGTCTTGTAACTCAAAGTGTCCATTCTTTGTTTTTGTTCTTTTTGTTTTTACTACTAATTTCACTTTTTCTGCATGCTTTCACGAACTGCTTTGTCTGGCCAAAGAACAAGCTATTCTTACATGCATGGAGGGCATTTTCTGTCCCCCTTGATAATAATCGGCGTGCAAAGGTACAACAATTTCTTAAACTGACAAACCATTAAGCCTCTTTTTTTATATAAAAGTAACATTATATATTTAAAGCCTTCATGCAGACGTCCATTGATGACGAGCCGTGAATATTTCTGCCTGCCAACAGGAATCTGTTCCGTTTCGTAGGAAAAAACTAACACTGCTCCGGCGTTTTTCTGTTCAGAGCCTTTGAATGCACGTTCAAGGGCTCTGAATGTGCGTTCAAGGACTTTGGATGTACGTCCAAAGCCCTTGAATAAAAAAAAGGCCTTAAGGCGGAAAACTTCCTACCTTAAGGCCTGACTCTTATTCTGCTACAGAAAAAAACTATTTCAGTATTTCTGCTACCACTTCTTCTGCGGCAAGGAGCTTCTGCTCGCCTGTTATCATATTCTTCAGCATCACCTTACCCTCTGCAATCTCCGTCTCACCGGCAATAGCTACGAAGGGAATGGACTTGGCATTTGCATATTGCATCTGCTTCTTCATCTTAACGCTGTCTGGATAGACTTCCGTACGGATACCAGCCTTGCGCGCCTTATCTGCAACAGGAAGGATGAAATTGGTTTCAGCCTCACCGAAGTTGATGAAAAGCAACTGGGTAGCCGTTGTCACTTCCTCTGGATAGAGTTCCAACTGATTCAGCACATCATAGATTCTGTCAGCACCAAAAGAGATGCCCACACCGCTGATACCAGGCATGCCGAAGATACCTGTCAGGTTATCATAACGGCCGCCGCCGGTTATACTTCCTATCTGAACATCCAACGCCTTTACCTCGAAGATACAGCCTGTGTAGTAGTTCAGGCCACGAGCCAGCGTCAGATCAAGTTCCAGTTGAGATTTCAGAGTTGAGAGTTTAGAGAGGACATATTCCACCTCATCGACACCCTTCTGCCCTACTTCGCTATCCTTCAGGACTTCGCGGATGGTCTGCAGCTTCTCTGCATTTGTTCCGCTCATACTGATGATGGGCTGTAACTTCTGAACCTGAGCCGCTGACAAGCCGTTCTCCAACAGCTCGGCATTCACATTCTCCAAGCCTATCTTGTCCAGCTTGTCAATGGCAACGGTGATATCGACAATCTTGTCAGCGGCACCGATCATTTCAGCGATTCCTGACAGGATCTTTCTGTTGTTAATCTTTATGCAGACACGAATACCAAAGCGCTGGAAGACGGTATCCACAATCTGCATCAGCTCAACCTCGTTCAGCAGGCTGTCGCTTCCCACCACGTCAGCATCGCACTGATAGAACTCGCGATAACGTCCCTTCTGAGGACGATCGGCACGCCACACGGGCTGAATCTGGTAGCGACGGAAAGGAAGTGTCAGCTCCTCGCGGTGCTGAACGACATAGCGGGCAAAGGGGACCGTCAGGTCATAACGAAGGCCCTTCTCGCACAACTGAGCAGCCAAGTGGCCTGTGGCTCCGTTTTCCAAATCACTGCTACTGATTCCCTTCAGGAAATCACCGCTGTTCAGAATCTTGAAAAGAAGCTTATCGCCCTCCTCGCCATACTTACCCATCAGCGTTCCCAGATTCTCCATAGCCGGAGTCTCTATCTGCTGAAAACCATACAAGGCATATACCTGACGAATGGTATTGAAGATATAATTACGACAGGCCATCTCCTGAGGACCAAAGTCGCGCGTCCCTTTTGGTATACTTGGTTTCTGTGCCATTTTCTCTATAGAAGTTTCATTTTGCGGCGCAAAGGTACAAATTATAATTGAGAGTTGAAAATTGAAAATTGAAAATTATGAATTGCGAATTATGAATTATGAATTAAATGTCTACCTTTGGCTTCGCCGAAAATACTTTCACTCGGAAAAAAACAAATAAATTTGCTTTTTCGCTCGCTTACCCGTACCTTTGCAGTGAAAAAACTGAAAGCAATGAACATTTTTGGCAAAAATACTGACATACAGGCTCAGGAAACAGAACAAAACGCCTTAACGCCCCCAATCCAACCTGCCCATACCCCCAAGATGCTGAATGCAACTCAGCTCCAGCGGGCAAAGGAGACCAAACGACTGGCAGAAACCAAGCTCAACAATATCAAAGAAAGCTTGGTTCAACTGCGGAAGCAACAGGAGTGGCTGCGCAGATACAACAAGCTGAAAATGGAACTCAAACAAGAGAAGAGCAACCTTTTCGAATTAAACAAACAACATGCATCCATGGCGGAGGACATCCGCCAATTGGAACGTTTCGAAATGTTCGAGAGCATCCAAGGAACCTTCCAACGACTGAGCATCCTAGAGAAACTAACCGACCAGAACAAACGCAGCCTGAGCATCCTGGAACGGGAAAGCGACGAGTTGCGTCAGACATGGAGCGGACAGGAAAAGCTGCAGGCTCAGATGGAGAACCAGCGAAAGAATTCTGAAGAAAGACTCTCTGCCGTTCAGGACCAGATATTTCATGCTTTCACACTACAAGGATCCAATCAGGCATATGAGGAAGAAATAGGCAATCTGACTTTACTTTGCGAAAAAGCACAGCAGCAGGTAGTCATATTGGAGAGCAACGTTTCGGAGACAGAACAGAGAATAACCGAACTTTCGAACGAATTGGCCCTTAACAGGGACAAACGACAAAGCATGGAGATACACGAACAGATGATTCTGCATGCCGAGAAAAACCTACTCCTCCTGGACAACCTGCAAGAAATCGAAGAACAGCAACAAAAGACCAAGAGCCTGCAAGCCGATACCCTGCAGAAACAAAACGAAGAGAATATGCTACTGGGAAGGGTATTCAGCAGGTACCAAGAGGTTACATCTGAAATAGAAACCCTGGAAGGTGAACTGCAGACTCACAGAAACAGCATTCTGGGACAAGACAGCTATAAGTTGCAAGAGAGAGCCATGCAACTGAAAAGCCTTAAGCAAATGCTTATCTCAGCCCAGTCACTGTGGCATCAGATATCTGTAGGATACCAAGCTATTGAAGAAAAAACAAAAACCCTGAATGAGCTGCGTCTACATATCGAAAACACAGAACGGAGCATAAGTGAGATGGAGACTGAAGTCGGCAAACTTTCGCGTCTCTGTCACGAAAAAGAACATACATACCTTCTCAGCAAAGGCCAGAATATCATCCAGTTAAGAGCTGATCTGAAGGAAGGTGTCAGCTGCTCGGTATGCGGAGCAACTCACCACCCTTATCACAGCGACACCATGCTGGAGCAAAGCAAACTCATAGGCGAGTTCAAGACCGATTATGAACTACTATCTGCCGAGTTGAGAGGTAAGCGACAGCTCCTTGACGACCTACGGCTGGACCTTGCAGAAAGCAAAGGCAGGCAATTCTCCGAAGAAAGTTCGCTTAACGCTATCCGCATCCGCCAGAACGACGACGTGAAAGAATGGAGCATCTATTCATCATTAGACCCTTCCTTCAAGGATTGCTCCCCCAGCACCAACCAGAATGCCAGGATGGCTATGATCAGACATATGATTGAAAGTACAGGAAATGATGCCGAGATGGCTCAGAAGGAACTGGACACATTCAACTATCATATGGCACAGATTACCAGACTGGGAGAAGAACTCCAAGCACTGGAACTGCAAAAGAAAGACTTAAGCGTCCGACTCAATGAGGTTAACACCGGATGCCAGGTAAGGGCAGGACAAGTGGAAAGGGTTCTGGCCATGATTGACAATGAGAGTACACGCTTCAGCGAGATTTACCATCATCTGGAAGAAGGCATTACCATAAAAGACTGGAAAGGCATGTGGGACAATAACCACGAGGCTTTGCGCGAGCAGATAGTAAAACTGACAAACGCATGGAACATCGTTAATGAACATATCCTGAAGGAAGAACAGGAACTGGAACTTTATAAGGCCCAGCACGCAACACTTCTGTTACAACTGAAAACATTCAGGCATTACCTGGAATTGGTAAAGACACGATCAGAGGACCGTCAGAACAGAATCGAAACCAACAACAACACCATTAGGCAAACCACCAGCGAAATAGGACCCAAACGACTTTACGAGGACACATTCCAGCAAATGGTAAACGCCAAACAGGCAGAAAACGACGAACTAAAGGAAACCATAAAGATGCTGCACGAGATAGACTATCTCAGAGGCCGCAATGAGTTCCACATTAAATATGGCAAGGAATTGAGTGAGATGCTTAGCAAGGAGCACTCTCGTCTGGACATCTGGATTCGGAACTTCAACATGCACCATCCTCCCGTCCAATACTCCGAACTTCAGGAAGTCTTTAGCGAAGAGAGAGATTGGGTTGCCACCCGTTCCAGCATTCATAAAATCCGACAAGACATCACACGTTGCCAGACCCGCGTAGACGACATGAACAGCCGCTTCATAGCCTTACAAGCCGAGGGCAATTATCATAATGCCGACAACGAGACATTACAGGAATCACTGTCTGCACAAATGGAAACCTTAGAAAGCAAGCTAAACGAGGTTATGATGCAGATAGCCAGACAGAGCGTAATTTTAGAGGAACATGAAAAGGCTATCCACAATGCCAACAACTCAGCACTGGATCAGACACCAGTATCTGATTTGTGCTGAATTATTACAGGTAGGAAAACAGGACCATAGGTAGCACATTTGAATTCCCCTATTCCGTTGATATTTCCAAAAGCCAGCAGAGTGGTAGGCTTATACGTAGCCAATTGATGGAGCACCTTATCCGACATAATCACAAAAGGAGGCTCCCCCTTCTGTTGCGCTAATCTAAGTCGTAATTGGCGCAACTTTTCAAACAGTTCTTTATCCTCCTTAGGCTCGTTTTTAGAAAAGCTCCACAATCCAGGCAGCAACTCTTTCTGACTAGAATGTTTCTGCTTTCCTTTAAGAGGCTGCACCTCCCGACGTATCACTGCCAGCATAGCCCGACGCTCTCCATAAAGGACCTGACGTCCCAATTCTGTTATACGCATATGGTTATGTTGGTCGTACATTATCTCCACAAATCCTCTCTGCAACATCTGCAGCAGGTAGTCCTTCCAATCTTTGATTGGCACATCCCTTCCTACACCAAATGTCTTCAATTTATAATATTGATATTTTCCCACCTCATCAGAAGGTATTCCACACAAAATATCGATACACGTATGCATGGATATCATCTGGTTTGCACGCACTACAGCACTCAAGGCCATCTGGACATACCGTGTCCCATCAAACAGCTGGGGAGGATGCTGGCACACATCACAATTATGGCAGTCATTTGCTGTCTCCTGTCCAAAGTAATTTAACAATATACGCCTACGACATACGTTAGCTTCGGCGTATTCACGCATACGGCTCAACCGCTCCATATTAACCTCACTCTGACCACTTGCCTGAGCAAATCTGATAAGTTGTACTATATCCGCAACATTATAGAATAAAAGTGTGTCAGCCGGAGCACCATCGCGACCTGCGCGACCTATCTCTTGATAGTAATTTTCAATACTTTTTGGTAGATTGTAATGAATTACGAAACGAACATTACCTTTGTTAATTCCCATACCAAATGCTATAGTTGCACAAACCACCTGAACTTTATCGTTCAGAAAATCCTCCTGCGCTCTGTTGCGTTCCAACAAAGACAATCCTGCATGATACACTGCAGCATCCACATGATGTACCCGTAAAAAGGCAGCAACCGACTCAGCATTTTTCTTACTCAGGCAATAGATAATACCAGGTTCTCCCTGATGAGAGGCTAAGAAATGTAAGATAGCATTGCGCTTCTCGTAGGAATCCATCCCACGCCTAACATCCAGACTTAAATTAGGACGATCGAAACTGCCTATGAACACCTTTGCATCAGGAATATTCAGCTGGTTTAGTATATCAAATCGTGTTACTTTATCTGCCGTTGCCGTAAGAGCAACGATAGGCACTTGCGGAAACGTTTCCCTAAGAACACCTAATTGGCTGTACTCCGGTCGGAAATCATGTCCCCATTGCGAAATACAATGTGCTTCGTCGACTGCAATCAATGAGATATGGATAGAACGGAGAAAACGAGGAAGTTCCATCATCAGACGTTCAGGAGACAGAAAGAGAAGTTTTACATGACCATCCTGACACTCACGTTGCAGGGTCATCATATCCAAATCGTCTTCACTGCTATTCAATGCAACAGCAGCGATACCATTGCTACGAAGTTGACTCACCTGATCGCGCATCAACGAAATCAGAGGGGATATTACTATTGTCGTTCCCTCCATCATCAAGGCAGGCAACTGATAACACAAGCTCTTACCTCCACCTGTCGGCATCAAGACAAGGGAAGAATTGCCAAGCATTATATTTTCAATGATTTCACGCTGATAAGGGCGGAAACTATCATATCCAAAATATCGTTTTAATACATTTTCCATATCAGGATGTAAAAAAAATTGCACAAAATTATCATTTTTTTTTGAAATATTTACGTTTTTCAGAAAACATTTGTACATTTGCAACGAAAATCCACATAATTAAAGCGGAAAAATGGCAAAGTACAATTTAACCGAAAAAAAGCAAAAGACACCTTTATACAGGTCTTTGCTTAAGATGGAGACAGTAGATGACATTTACCAGCAGATAATGGCTAAGTTCATTGTTGAGAAAAAGTATCGTGACTGCAATTATTCAGCAAAGAAGATGGCAGAAGAACTGAATACAAATGTCAGATATATCAGTGCCATTGTAAATCTGCGGTATCAGGACAATTATTCTCAGATGGTAAACGAGTTCCGGATCAAAGAAGCCATGTACATGCTTAAGGATCGCAGATACCTGAATATGACCATTGAGGACATTGCCTTGGCAGTCGGTTTTCAGAACAGACAGTGCTTCTATGTTGCTTTCTACAAACGTGTTGGCATTACACCACGTGAGTACAGAATGACCAACATCGAAATGCTTCAGGAAAAACTTGAATCTAAAAAGAATAAGAGAACTGCCACGAAAAAGAAGAAAGAAAGCAAATAATGTTAGAGCAGAGTGACTTTATTTTTCAAGACGAACGCTTTGCTGACATCCAACTTCTCCGTTATCAGGTTCCCGGTTTTAAGGAACTGAGTCTTAGACAGAAACTTCTTATCTACCACCTTAGCAGGGCGGCTCTGTTGGGGCGTGATATCTTATGGGACCAAAACGGCGCATACAATTTACGTATACGCAAAGTCTTGGAAACAATCTATACTCAGTATAATGGCAATCGATCGTCTGACGATTTCCAACAGTTTACCATATACCTGAAACGAGTTTGGTTCAGCAATGGCATACACCATCATTATGGATATCAGAAATTCACGCCCGGCTTCTCCAAACAATTCTTTGTTGAGACTGCAGAAAAACTGGGTCTGGATATTACCGATATACTTCCAATTATTTTTGACCCTTCCGTTCTGTGCAAACGAGTGAATCAGGCCGAAGGAGACGACCTTCTGCTCACCTCAGCCAGCAATTATTACCAAGATGGCATTACACAGGCAGAGGCAGAGGCTTTCTATGCAGAGCAAAAGGAACGCGGAGACCAGCAGCACCCTGTCATGTACGGCATGAACAGCCGACTGGAGAAATATTCTAATGGAACACTGCACGAAAATACTTGGTGCAGCGGCGGATTATATGGTCCCTACATAGACCGTATCATAGCTGCACTTAAAGATGCCATTCCATACGTGGAAAATCCCAACCAGAAGACTATCATAGAAAAGTTAATTGAGTTTTACAAAACAGGCAATCTCAAGACCTTCGACGAATACACTATCCTTTGGGTAAAAGATACAGAAAGCCAGGTAGACTTTACAAACGGATTTACCGAAGTATATGGTGACCCACTAGGTCTGAAAGCCAGTTGGGAAGGGTATGTGAATTTTGTAGACCCTGTAGCAACCCGTCGTTCACAGGCATTAAGTGATAATGCACAGTGGTTCGAAGACCACTCTCCCATAGATCCACGCTTTCGCAAGAAAAAATGCAAAGGCGTTTCAGCTAAAGTCATTAACGCAGCCATACTGGGAGGTGACCTATACCCAAGCAGTGCCATAGGTATTAACCTACCCAACAGCAATTGGGTCAGAGCCGAATACGGAAGCAAGAGTGTAACCATTGGCAATCTGACGCACGCCTATGACGAAGCTGCCAAAGGAAGCGGACTCCGTCAGGAATTCGTCATTGACGAGCCTACCATATCCTTATTAAACCAGTATGCCAGCGTTTGTGACGATTTGCATACAGACCTTCATGAATGCTTAGGTCATGGAAGCGGCCAACTACTGCCTGGAGTCGATCCCGATGCATTGAAAGCCTATGGAAGTACCATAGAAGAAGCACGTGCCGACCTCTTCGGCCTTTACTATTTGGCAGACGATAAATTGGTAGAACTGGGGCTTACCCCCAATGCCGAAGCCTATAAGGCGCAATATTACAGTTATCTGATGAACGGAGCACTTACACAGTTGGTACGGATCGAGGAGGGAGACCAGATAGAAGAGGCACACATGCGTAACCGTGCTCTTATAGCCCGTTGGACATTGAAGAACTACCCTCAGGCTGCAGGAATCACAGAAAAAGACGGTAAGCATTACATACAGATACACTCCTACCCCATGCTGCGCACTGCTTTTGCCACATTACTGGCAGAGATTCAGCGAATAAAGAGCGAAGGAGACTTACCTGCAGCGCGGAATTTAGTTGAAGAGTTTGGCGTAAAGGTAGACAAGAACCTCCATGCGGAAGTGTTAGAACGCTGGCGCGCCCTTTCACTAGCCCCGTACAAAGGCTTCATAAATCCAGAATACAAACTTGTCTATGATAAAAATGGCAACATTGCAGACGTAGAAATCCACTACGGAGAAGCCTATGACCATCAAATGCTACGATATGGAAAAATCTGAAATTCAAGATATAAAAAAAGAATTGCGTGCCGCCATGAATGGCATTCTCAGCGCCAAGATGCGCGAGGCAGGTGCACCATACAAACTTATCTTTGGCGTTGAATTGCCTCGTCTGCAGAGTATAGCCAGCGAGTTTCATCCGTCACGTATGTTAGCACAGGAGTTATGGAACGAAAATATTCGTGAATGCAAACTCTTGGCTACAATGCTGATGCCGCCTGAAGAGTTTCTTCCCGAGGTGGCCGACATCTGGGCAGACGAGATTCCAACAGCCGAGGTAGCACAAATCCTATGCATACAGCTTCTCTGCAAAGAACCCTGGTGTGCCACCGTAGCTTTTGAGTGGATAGCATCTCCAACACCCATGCGACAACTATGCGGTTTTCTTTGCATCGCACGATTGCTTCAGCAGGGAGCTCAATTACAGGATCGCTCCATAGAGGAGTTAAAAGACCAGGCACAGTCGCTTCTCCCCAATGCCGATCTTCCCCTCAGGAAAGCCATCAACGCCGCCACTTCATTTCTGTCGGGAAAATAAGACTTTTTCTTACACTTTTTAATATAGTTTTTTTCTGTGTTCTCATTTTAATTTGTATCTTTGTAGCCGCTAATGAGTGAGAATACAGACACATACACCCTTGCAGCCCAGCGTCTCACGGAGTACATGAAGGGCAGAAACATACGCAAAACGCCCGAGCGTTTCGAGATTCTGCGTGTCATTTGCCAGATACAAGGCATTTTCAGCATTGACGACTTGCAAGAGGTGATGGAAAAGAAAGCTAAGTTTCAAGTCAGCAGAGTCACTCTTTTTAACACGATGAAGCTGTTAGAAGATGCTATGCTGGTTATCAAACACACCCTTGTACGAGCTGCTCATTACGAATGTTGCATCACGCCACGACCTATGGTTTGCTTGGTATGCCAAAAATGCGGGTCTGTTCGTAAACTTGAGAGTGCCAAGATTGAAAACTGGCTGAGCGAGCAAAAATGCAAGCAGTTTGTCATTACACAACCAGTGCTATACTTTCATGGTCTGTGCCGTAGCTGCATGGTTAAGAACAGCATCAAGAAACGAAAAGAAAACAAAAAAATACAGAAGAAATGAAAAAAGGAAAAGTAGATGCCCTGCTGGGTATCGTTTTCGGCGACGAAGGAAAAGGTAAGGTAGTGGATTGCTTCACACCCCGTTATGACGTCGTAGCCCGCTTTGCCGGTGGTCCCAATGCCGGTCACACCATTATATTCGAAGGCAAGAAGTTTGTCCTCAGAAGCATCCCATCCGGAATCTTCGATGAAGGAAAACTCAATATCATCGGTAACGGATGCGTCATTGCCCCCGACCTCTTTATGCAGGAGGCCAAGGAGCTTGAGGCTGCTGGTTACGATCTCAAGAGCCGTCTGCACATCAGTAAGCGTGCCCACCTGATTCTGCCCACACATCGTGTACTGGACCGTGCCTACGAGGCAGCTAAGGGTAAGAACAAAGTTGGCACAACAGGCAAGGGCATTGGCCCCACCTATAGCGAGAAAGCCAGCCGTACAGGTCTGCGCGTTGGCGACATCCTGGGCGACTTCCCACAGAAGTACGCAGCCCTGAAAGCTCGTCACATGCAGATACTGCAGGACCTCCACTATACCGACTTTGACATCACAGACGAGGAGAAGGTGTGGATGGAAGGCATAGAATATATGCGCCAGTTCCAGCTTACCGATACCGAGATAGAGCTGGGCAAGGCATTGGCCGAGGGCAAGAGCGTATTAGCAGAAGGTGCTCAAGGCACCATGTTGGATATCGACCACGGTACCTATCCCTTCGTTTCCAGCAGTAATACCGTTAGTGGTGGTGTCTGCACAGGCTTGGGTGTAGCCCCCAACAGTATTGGCGAGGTCTTTGGTATTTTCAAGGCCTACAGCACCCGCGTAGGTTCAGGCCCCTTCCCCGTAGAATTATTCGACGAGACAGGCGACAAGATTCGCGAGATTGGCCACGAGTATGGTGCCGTAACAGGTCGTAACCGTCGTTGCGGCTGGTTGGATTTGGTTGCCCTCAAGTACGCTATCATGATAAACGGTGTAACACAGCTTATTATGATGAAGAGCGACGTGCTGGATACCTTCGACACTATCCGTGTTTGTGTAGCTTATCAGAAGGACGGTGTTACCACCACCGACATGCCATACGACACAGAAGGCTGGCAGGCTGTATATGAGGACCTTCCTGGTTGGAAGACCGACCTCACACAGATGACTTCAGAAGCCCAATTCCCCCAGCAGTTAAAGGACTACATTACGTATATTGAGAAGGCTACCGCTACACCTATCACCATTGTCAGCGTAGGTCCCGATCGTGCTCAGACTATTGAGCGCAAGTAATTATTGGAATAAAAACAAAAAAAAGAGGACGCATCAACGTCCTCTTTTTTAGTTTAAAACTTATTGGCCTAAAAAGGAAGGATCTGCCCCTAAACGAATTGCCTTCTGAGCATCAGCTTTGGCTTGTTTTTTCTTCTTCAGAGCCTTATACAACTGAAAACGAGTGACGTAGCAATCTGGGTTTTCTGGTTCTAACTCTAAGGCTCGCTCTATATCAGCCTGTGCCAACTCATACTGCTTTCGACGGAGAAACATGCCACCACGCACTAAGTAAAGTGAAGCATGTGCTGGGAACAACTGGACAAGAGCATCCAGTTGCTCCATAGCTTCCCTAGGACGGCGATCTTTTTCATTAAGAATAGCCAGCCCCAAACGGGCCTTTTCGTTTGTAGGGTCCAGTTTGATAAGGCGATCATAATCAATTCGTGCCCTCTTAAAATCACGTTGTTGGCTATACAGGAAAGCACGGTAAAAAAGAGCCTCCGTTTGGTCAGGATCCAGATTCAACACCTCAGTATAATCTATCATAGCCTTATCTTGATTATCAAGACGCAGATAAAGTGCAGCCCTGCATAGCAACAAACTCGGAATGGTAGACGAAATGCTGAGCCCCATCTTATATGAATCCAGCGCCTTTTGGTATTCTCCTCGACGTTCTTGAATATTGCCTATGTATTGGTACAAAAGAGCATTGGACTTTATCAGCGGATCAACATCTAAGGCTTCACGGAAAGTAGCCTCAGCCTGCAAAAGGCTGTCTGCTTGTAACTGTTCTAGACCTCGCTTTACTAACTGCTGATACCGCTGCGCATTGGCAGCTAAGCAGCAACTTATTAGAAACAGACAAAAGAACAGTTTTTTCTTCATAAGGATATAATTTAGAAACGGACATATGCCTGAGCCCAAAGTTCGTGATAATCACGATCTTGAGCAGTTTTGTCATGAACGTAATTATACTGCAACTGGAACAACAGGTTCTTGTGAAGTTGGACGTTAGGACAAACACTGAGAATTGTACGAGCTGTATTCCAGGTAGCATCCTGACGGTATACATCGTATTTTAGCCACGTTTTCAGCCATGGTGTACAGGGGATACCTACCTTTGCATACCAACCATCGGCAGCATCGGGACCACCCCAATCACCCGTTGCAGCATCGTAATAGTTGAGATTTTTACCCGTATGATGGCCATACTCAGCAACAAAATCCCAATCATTCCAGTTATACTGAGCACTCAGAGCCCAACGTTTGCGAATCGCGGTAACACCGTTAGCCGTATAGGAACCAGTCCAACCGAATAATGCAACATACAAATTCTTAACTGGTTGGATTTGAATATTTCCCATCCAATCCTTCTTATTATCATTCTCCTTACGGTTCTGACCACTTCCGTTATATACAGCCAACTGATAACGAATCAGACGATGCTTGTCTTTGCCAACAGGCCAAAGATCACCCGAGAACTGTAGACCCTGATCGCGTCCGTTCTGTGCAGGTTCTCCACTGGGATCAGCGGTAGTCAATGCTGTAAGGCGCATAGCCATTTGTGAATAACCGCCAAAGCCGAGATCCCATGGATTAGAAGGGTTCTCGAATGTGAAACAACGTTTAAACTGGCCAAACTTCACCTGAAACTCCTTGAATCGGAGCCATTCAAGTGTATAGTCGCGCATGGCAGGAGTATCCTTGAATTCCATCTGCACACGGTACTTGAAGTCACGCAGCAGGTAACCCGATACATACATTCTTACCATACGTGCTTCAAAACTGTTACTTATCGCCAAGTCTTCCCGACTGGAATATCCATACTTAGCAATTACATAGCCGCCAAAGACAGGAGGTGTTACATAATCTGTAAGTTTCCGGCCGTATTTAATACGTTTGCTAGCAGAAACACTGTCTGCCTTCTTCATCTGACTGGCTATTGCACTATTCAGATATTGAGTTAAGAAACCTTCTTCGCACTCATCCTCGGCACAAACCGAGGCACTAATACCCAAGAATAGAATAAGGAATAAAAAATTCTTCATAGTAAATAAAAAATGCTCCCCACCAAAATAGGTGGGGAGACTAGGGTAACAAGGTTATTTGTTTATAATATAGTTTACAATCCACCGACCAACTTCCTTGGTACCATACTTGGCACCACCCTCGACCTGAATCTCAGGAGTACGGACGTTCTGATCCAGAGAAGCGTTAACTGCCTCGCGGATAAGAGCGCCTTCAGCCTTCAGATTGAAATACTCATACAACATAGCCACACTCAGGATCTGAGCCAAGGGGTTGGCAATATTCAAGCCCTTACCCTGAGGCCATGAACCGTGAATAGGCTCGAAGACAGGTGTATGCTCACCGGTAGAGGCACTGGGCAGCAAGCCCATAGAACCTGTGATGCAAGAACCCTCGTCGGTAAGGATGTCACCGAAGGTGTTCTCGGTTACCATAACATCGAAGAACTTGGGGTCCTGAATCATACGCATGGCAGCATTGTCAACATACATAAAGTCGGTCTCGACATCGGGATACTCACCCATCATCTCCTGAGCGACCTTACGCCACAGACGGCTGCTGGCCAGAACATTGGCCTTGTCGACAACAGTCAGGTGCTTGCGACGCTGACGGGCATACTGGTAAGCAACACGCAGGATGCGCTCCACCTCGGGACGGCTGTAGAAGTTGGTATCGTAAGCCTCATCGGTACCCTCCTTCTTCTCGCCAAAGTACATGCCACCGGTCAGCTCACGGATGCAGATAAAGTCGGCGCCACGTACCAGCTCGTCCTTCAGGGGAGACTTGTGCACCAGACAGTCGAAGGTCTCAACAGGACGGATATTGGCAAACAAGCCCAACTTCTTACGCATAGCCAAGAGGCCCTGCTCGGGACGTACCTTGGCTGTTGGGTTATTATCGAACTTGGGGTCACCAACGCTGGCAAAGAGCACAGCATCAGCATCCATACAGGTCTGGAAGGTCTCCTCGGGGAAGGGGTCACCCACCTCGTCAATAGCATGGGCACCACAAAGAGCCTCCTTGTAAGAAACCTCGTGTCCGAACTTCTGGGCTACAGCACTCATAACGGCTACGCCCTGCTCCATAATCTCTGGTCCGATGCCATCACCGGCCAAAACTGCAATCTTAAGCTTCATATTCTTGTTCTATTATATTTAACATCTTGATAGTTGCCTTGATAGCGGCCTCTGTCTGGTCGGGATCAAGGGCACGGGTACGGAAGGTCTTATCGCCCCATACCCATGAAATGGTAGTCTGTACCAAGGCATCGGTACGTCCGCCAGGAGGAATACTTACCTGATAGTTGTCCAGCCAGGGGAACTCGCGATTCAGACGATCGCGGTAGATATGACGGCAGGCACGTACAAAGGCATCGTACATACCGTCTCCCATTGCAGATTCCTCATAAACCTCGCCGCAAACCTCCAGCTTCACACTGGCCATAGGCTTCAGACCATAGGCGGTAGAGACCATATAGCTCTTGAGCTTGACCTTATCAACGGGTGCAGAATGCTTGAGCACATCGCTGACAATGTAGGGAAGGTCTTCTTGAGTAACAAGCTGCTTCTTATCGCCCAACTCTATGATACGATCCGTAACACGACGTATCTGTTCGGGAGTAAGTTCAAAGCCCAGTTCCTCGAGGTTCTTCAGGATATTGGCCTTGCCTGAGTTCTTGCCCAAGGCATATTCACGCTTACGACCAAAACGCTCTGGAATCAAGTCGTTACAGTAAAGGCTATGTTTCTTGTCGCCATCAGCATGCACACCGGCTACCTGTGTAAAAACACTCTCGCCAATGATAGGCTTGTTGGGCGGGACGGCAATACCGCTGATGCTCTCTACCATACGGCTGGCCTTGTTCAGGTTCTCCTCCACCAAGCCTGTATTGCCATGAAAATGGTCCTTCAGGATGGCCTGCACACTGGAGAGCGGTGCATTACCGGCACGCTCGCCCAATCCATTGACAGATGTATGGATACCCTTACAACCGCTCTTCACAGCTGCCAAAACATTACCAGCTGCCATATCGTAGTCGTTATGGGCATGGAAATCAAAGTGCAACTCGGGGTAACGCTCTACCATCTGCGTCATAAACTGAGCAGTAAGGAAGGGATTCAGGATGCCCAACGTATCGGGCAGCATAAAACGCTTCACACCTGACGTACGAAGTGCATCTATAAAATCGAAGACATACTGGGGATTGTCCTTCATCCCGTTGGACCAATCCTCAAGGTACAGATTAACGTCGATACCCTGCTCATGGGCATACTGGATACTTTGCTTGATATCTGACAAATGCTCGGCAAGGGTCTTCTGCAACTGGTACTTACAGTGACGCTCAGAACCTTTACAAAGAAGGTTGATGTTCTTACATCCTACATTCTTTACCCAGTCAACGGAGGTCTGACCGTCTATAAAACCCAACACCTCAATCTGCTCTAACCGACCAGCCTGACGGGCCCATCGGCATATCATGGTTACCGCATCCTTCTCACCCTCGCTCACACGGGCGCTGGCTACCTCAACCCTGTCAACGCAGAGTTCCTGTAGCAGCATACGCACAATGAGCAGCTTCTCATGAGGAACAAAGCTTACCCCACTGGTCTGCTCACCATCGCGTAACGTGGTGTCCATTATCTCTATGTGTGGTGTTCCCATGCCTCTATCTTATCCTTGTTTGCCAGGAGGAAGTCAATATCATCGTAGGCATTCAGGAGGCAATACTTCTTGTAAGCATTTATCTCGAAATGCTCTACACTACCAGTCTTCTCATTCTTAACCGTCTGATTAGGAACATCCACCGTTACCAAGGTGTTGCTATCCTCGGCTATGCTACGGAACAGCTCCAACTGGAACTCACGGCTGACAATAACAGGCAGCACAAAGCAGTTGAGCAGGTTGTTACGGTGAATATCGGCAAAGCTGTTGCTGATAACCACTCTGACACCATAGCCGGCAATAGCCCAGGCAGCATGCTCGCGACTGGAACCGGAGCCCCAGTTCTGACCGCCCACGATAATCTCGTGCACACCCTTATGGGGAGCCTCAGAGAACTCAGGCTTGTTCATCACAAAGTCTGCTACAGGCTGGTTGTTGGCATCATAACGGAGATCGTGCATAAAAGCATCACCGTAGAACTTAGGATCACGGGTAGTGAAAGCCAGATAACGTGCAGGAATGATGTTATCTGTATTGTTGTTGTCAATCTCGATGGGAATACAAGTTGACTGTATGATGTCGAATTTTTCTTTCATGAAACATTGAGCATTGAACATTGAACATTAGAGTTTCCTCGGATCTGTAATCACTCCAGTAATGGCACTTGCAGCCACTACCAAGGGGCTAGCCAGAACGGTACGAGCACCAGGCCCCTGACGGCCCACGAAGTTACGGTTGCTGGTACTGATGCTGAGTTTGCCAGCAGGAACCTTATCGGGGTTCATAGCCAAACAGCTGGAGCAACTGGGGAGACGCAACTCGAAGCCTGCATCTTCCAGCACCTTGTCAATACCCTCGTCAATAATCTGCTGACGAACCAGCCAACTGCCGGGAACCAACCAAGCAACGACATTAGAAGCCTTCTTCTTACCCTTTACCACAGAGGCAAAAGCACGGAAGTCCTCGATACGGCCGTTGGTGCAGGCACCCAAGAAGCAATAGTCAACGGGAGTACCCTCCAACTTCTGGCCGGGCTGAAACTGCATATAATCCAACATAGCCTGGAACTGAGGACGCTCAGCCTCAGGGATACTCTCCAAAGTAGGAATACACTCGTCAATGGCAATACCGGCACCGGGGTTTGTTCCGTAGGTGATACGGGGCTTGATATCCTCGGCACGGTAGGTTACTTCCTTATCGAATACGGCATCATCATCACTCTTCAGTTTCTTCCACTCGTCAACAGCCTTATCCCAAGCCTCACCCTTAGGTGCATATTCACGACTCTTTAGGTAAGCAAAAGTAGTCTCATCAGGAGCAATAAGACCGGCACGTGAACCCATCTCGATAGAAAGGTTAGACAAAGTTAGACGACCTTCCATACTCATATTACGAATGGTGCTGCCTGCATACTCAACAGCATAACCTGTTGCACCACTAGTAGTCATCTGTGCCATAATATAAAGGGCCACATCCTTGGCTGTAACGCCAGGCTGCAACGTACCCTCTATATTAATACGCATAGTCTTGGGCTTACTTTGCAGGATACACTGAGAAGCCAGCACCTGAGCAACTTCGCTGGTACCGATACCCATGGCAATAGCACCTACCGCTCCGTGAGTGCTGGTATGGGAATCTCCACATACGATAGTCATACCGGGCAAAGAAAGAGCTTTTTCAGGACCAACCACATGAATAATACCGTTGTCCTTGGTACCCATAGCAAAATGAGTAATACCAAATTCAGCACAGTTCTTAGCCAGTGTTTCAACCTGCTTACGACCTACAGGATCATCAATTCGCTCCTGCTGATCACTGGGCGTATTATGGTCGGGCATAGCGTATACATGATCGGGACGAAACACCTTAATATTCTTGTCCCTCAAAGTATCAAATGCCTGTGGACTGGTTACTTCATGCGCATATAAGCGGTCAATGTAAAGTTGTGTTGGGCCATCCTCCACGTTCTGCACAACGTGTGCGTCCCAAATCTTATCAAATAAAGTCTTCATTAGTTTTGAGAGGAGCTTTTATCTAAACTTATTTATACAATCAATATATGCTTCTACACTAGCTGTTACGATATCTGTATTGGCGCCAAAACCATAGTACAGGTGACCATCATACTCTACTTGCATATGTACCTTTCCCATATCATCAGAACCCTTGCTGATAGCCTGAATAGTAAACTCCTTCAAGGTCATCTTACGCTTGATGATACACTTCAGTGCGTTAATGGCAGCATCTACAGGGCCGTTACCTGAAGCGGCAGCCTCAAACTTCTCGTTAGCAACCAACAAACCTATACTGGCAACACTCTTTACACCCTTACCCGTTGTTACCTGCAAATAATCCAACTTAACATTGTGAGAAGCACTTCTGTCAGCGCCAGCCAATACCAGAATGTCGTCATCAGTAACCTCTTTCTTCTTGTCAGCAAGAACTAGGAATTCCTGATATACCTTATCCAGACGCTCGCCATCAATCTCCACACCATTCACACTTAGACGATGCTTCAAAGCAGCACGTCCGCTACGGGCTGTCAATACAATAGCATTATCATCTATACCCACCTCCTTGGGGTCCATTATCTCATAGGTTGAAGCATTCTTCAGCACACCATCTTGATGGATACCTGAGCTATGCGCAAAGGCATTCTTTCCGACAATAGCCTTGTTAGGCTGAACTGGCATATTCATTAGACTGCTTACCATACGGCTGGTAGGATAAATCTTGGTGGTGTTGATGTTGGTCTCAATGCCTAGATCAGGATGTGTCTTGAAGATCATAGCAATCTCCTCCAACGACGTATTACCAGCACGTTCACCAATACCGTTAATAGTAACTTCCACCTGACGGGCTCCGCCCAACACACCAGCTACTGTATTGGCAGTAGCCATACCCAAATCGTTATGACAATGAGTTGACAGAATGCTTTTGCCCGCAGCAAAGGCATCGACATGCTCATACAGGTACTTAATCTTCTCCTGATATTCGTTGGGAACACGGAAACCTGTAGTATCGGGGATGTTGCAAACCGTAGCACCAGCCTTAGTAACAGCATCGATAACACGAGCCAGATATTCATTATCCGTACGACCGGCATCCTCGGCATAGAACTCAACATCCTCTACATACTTCTTGGCATACTTAACAGCAGCCACAGCACGCTCTATGATCTCCTCGGGAGTAGAATTGAACTTGTAACGGATATGACTCTCGCTGGTACCAATACCTGTATGGATACGCTTATGCTTGGCATACTTCAATGCTTCTGCTGCCACATCGATATCCTTCTGAACAGCACGTGTCAACGCACAAATAGTGGGCCATGTCACAGCCTTACTAATCTCAATTACCGAGTTAAAATCGCCTGGACTGCTGATAGGGAATCCAGCCTCTATAACATCCACGCCAAGGGCCTCTAACTGGCGGGCTACCTGAATTTTCTCCACTGTATTTAACTGACATCCGGGAACTTGCTCGCCGTCACGCAATGTAGTGTCGAAAATAAACAATCTGTCACTCATTTTAGGTCTTTTGTTTATAACTTTTCACTTTAAGTGGGTGCAAAGTTACAAAATAAAACCCGCGCACGCAAACATATTTATAATAAAAGAGAGCAAATAGATGGCATAAAAGATAAAAATACACATTTCATATCCATGTTTGAAATAAAATGTCTAATTTTGTTCTTGCGTATGCTATATATTAACGACCATTTAGAGTGCATTTCAGAAAAACTGGTGGAGAAAGCCATCAGCTTGCTACCTTCGTGGCGAAAAGAACAAGCACTAAAATTCAGATATTTAGAGGGGAAGAGAGAGTGTGCTCTGGCTTACCTGGAACTATGCCGCGGACTGCAGCTTGAGTACAACATCCAAGAGAAGCCCATTTTTGTATACGACTCAAACAAGAAGCCAGCCCTCAACGACTACCCTCACATTCACTTCAGTCTGAGCCATTGCAAAAAAGCAATTGGCTGTTTTGTCAGTAACGAGCCATGCGGACTTGACATCGAATGCCTACGTCCTGCCCAAGAAGTGCTTGTGCGCTATTGCATGAACGAGGAAGAGTGCCAGCAGATATTCTCCTCCCCCAACCCTGATGCAGCATTCATCAGTCTTTGGACAAAGAAAGAGGCCGTTTTCAAGCTAAAGGGAACTGGCATTAACGATGATATAAAAGACATACTTTCCCCCGAGAACACCAAGGGCATCAGCATCGTAACAGTCCCCAACTTATATCGAGGCTACATAATAAGCGTAGCACAATATTCAGACACAAAGAAACAATTATGGAAGTAGCTCTATATCTTATACCCGTCACCCTAGGATCTACAGAGATTAACCAAGTCCTGCCCTCTTACAACCACGATGTTATCATGGGCATCAGACACTTCATTGTAGAGAATATCCGTTCTGCCCGACGATTCCTGCGTCAGGTGGATCGCGAGTTCCCCATTGATGACTCCGAGTTTTACGAGATGGGTAAGCATGCCGAAGAGCGTTTGTTCAGCCAATACCTGCAAGCACTTAGGGACGGCAAGCCTATGGGCGTTATCAGCGAGGCAGGCTGTCCTGCTGTGGCCGACCCGGGAGCCGATATTGTGGCTATAGCCCAGAGGCATAACCTGCGAGTGATTCCTCTTGTAGGTCCCAGCAGTATGATTATGGCAGTCATGGGAAGCGGACTGAACGGACAGAGCTTTGCCTTTAACGGCTACCTGCCCGTAGATACAGCAGACAGAGCCAAGAAGCTCAAAGCGCTGGAAACCCGCGCCTGGAACGAGCATCAGACACAGCTCTTTATTGAGACGCCCTACCGTAATCTCAAGATGTTCCAAACCTTGTTGGCTACCCTACGCCCACAAACCCGTCTCTGCATTGCCGCAGGTATCACAACCGAAGATGAATACATCCATACGCATACTATTGCCGAATGGAAAAAGGTTCAGCTTCCCGACCTCAGCAAAGTACCTGCCATCTTCCTTATTAATAAATAAGGTGACGTTTACTTTGATATCTTCAGGAAAAAAGCTACTTTTGTGCACTAATTGAACAGAAATAATGAAATACTCCATTATCATCCCAGTATATAATCGTCCCGATGAGGTGGACGAGCTGCTGCAAAGCCTCACTACCCAGACATTCAAGGATTTTGAGGTACTGGTGGTTGAAGACGGCTCGGATATTCCCTGTCAGGAGGTGGTAGAGAAGTATGCCGATCAGTTGGAAGTGAGATACTTTGTCAAGCCCAATAGCGGCCCCGGACAGACACGCAACTATGGCGTACAATATAGTCAGGGTGAATTTGTCATTGTCCTTGACAGCGACGTAGTCCTCCCCCCCGGTTATCTGCAAGCCACAGAACAAGCACTCACCCAAAGGGGGAGCGGGGAGGGGGCCCCAATCGATGCCTGGGGCGGCCCCGACCGTGCTCACGAGAGTTTCTCCGATGTGCAGAAGGCCATCAACTATAGCATGACCTCCTTTTTTACCACTGGAGGCATCCGTGGTGGGAAAAAGCAGATGGACAAGAAGTTCTACCCTCGCTCCTTCAATATGGGCATCCGTAGGGAGTTATACAACAAACTAGGCGGCTTCTCCGAGATGCGTTTTGGTGAAGACATCGATTTCAGCATACGTATCTACGAGAGCGGAGCCTGTTGCCGACTCATCCCCGATGCATGGGTCTGGCACAAGCGCAGAACAGATTTCAAGAAATTCTTCAAGCAGGTTCACAACAGCGGCATTGCTCGCATCAACCTGATGAAGCGTCACCCTGGCACCCTGAAACTGGTGCATCTGTTGCCTGCCATCTTCACATTGGGAACCTTTGGCTGCCTGCTGATGGCCTTACTGTTCCTGATTCTTACCGTATTAGGCTTTATTGCTTTGTGGAGTGCGCCAAAGCCTGGTTGCGTCATCGGTCCGATGGTTTGCATCATCTTTGGCATCGGCGGAATGTTATTATTCCTGCTTCCGCTGATCCTCTTCTCCATAATCATCTTTATGGACAGCTCCTTCCGCAATAAGAGCGTCAAGATAGGATTCCTCTCTATCTGGGCCAGCTTCATCCAGCTCATTGGCTACGGCACAGGATTCCTGCGTGCATGGTGGCTAAGGTGCGTCTGCGGCAGAAACGAGGAACTGCAGGCTTTCCGCAAAAACTTCTATAAGTAGAACCGCAGTATGGAGAGCATAAAAACTTGGGCATTAGACGACCGGCCACGCGAGAAGATGGAAGCTCACGGAGCCGATGTGCTGAGCAAAGCCGAGTTGCTGGCCATTCTCGTTGGGAGCGGCATACCCGGCAAGAGTGCCGTGGAGATGATGCGCGAGGTGCTTGCCGACTATAACGACAGCCTGAAGCTCCTTGGCAAAGCAACCATCGAGGATCTTACACGTTACAAGGGAATGGGAAAAGCTAAGGCAATTACCATACTGGCAGCATGCAAACTGGCCAACGAGCGTCTGAAGGAAGAACTGGAACCACGACAAAAATTAAAAGAAACCAAAGATGCATTCCTTTATTTCCGTCCCAGAATGCAGGACCTTACTGTAGAGGAATGCCACCTGCTGATGCTAAGCCCCGGACTGAAAATCATCAACAGCGTTATGCTCAGCCATGGCGGATTGGCTGGAGCATCCGTCGATCTTAGGGAACTGCTCCGTCAGGCTTTGTTAGCTCAGGCCACATCGGTTATCCTCTGCCACAATCATCCCAGCGGAAACGTAAACCCCAGCAGAGAAGATGACACCCTTACCGCAAGGGCTGCCCAAGCCTGCCAGACTATGGGCATTAAGTTCCTAGACCATCTCATTGTCTCGGACGATAAATATTATAGCTACACAGAACAAGGAAAATTATGAACGATACATTACAGATACAAGAACGTGTAATAGAGGTCCTTCGTACCGTCTATGACCCCGAGATACCCGTCAACATCTACGACTTGGGCCTCATCTACCGCATAGAACTGAACGATGATGCCACCGAGCTGTCCGTAGATATGACGCTCACAGCTCCCAGTTGTCCTGCTGCTGATTTCATCCTCGAGGATGTACGCCAGAAACTGGAGACCCTCTCTGGCCTTACCAAAGTAGATGTCCAGCTCGTCTTCGAACCCGAATGGAACAAAGACATGATGAGCGAGGAAGCAAAAGTAGAGCTGGGACTGCTCTAAAAGTGAAGAGTGAAGAGTGAAGAGTGAAGAGTGAAGAGTGAAAAATGAGATAATGTTCAATGTTCAATGAAAAAGACCTATTTCATAAGCGATGCACATCTGGGGAGCCGGGCTATCCCCACCCCCAGAGAACAAGAGAAGCACCTGTGTCGTTTCCTCGAAGAGATAAAGACGCAGGCTGAGAGCATTTACATTCTGGGCGACCTGTTCGACTTCTGGTTCGAGTACAAGAATGTCGTCCCCAAGGGCTACACACGCCTCTTGGGCAAGTTGTCAGAACTCACGGATATGGGCGTTGCCGTTCACCTCTTTACAGGCAATCACGATATCTGGTGCAAGGACTATTTCACTCAGGAGTGCGGCATTATCATGCACCATCAGCCTGAGACCATCCAGATAGCAGGCAAGACATTCTTCCTGGCACATGGCGACGGGCTGGGCGACGAAAGCAAGTCGTTCCGCTTCCTGCGCTCCATCTTCCATAACAGACTCTGCCAATGGGCCTTCCGTTGGCTGCATCCCGACCTTGGTATGGCCTTTGGCCTGCAATGGGCTAAGCACAGTCGTGTAAAGCACGCACCGTCTGCCGAGAACCCCTTGGGAGAGCCACCCTATATGGGCGAGGACAAAGAGCATCTTGTACTCTTCGCCAAAAAGTACCTGAAGGAACATCCCGCGGTCGACTACTTCATCTTTGGTCATCGCCACATAGAGCTCGACCTCATGCTCACCCGCCAGAACCGCCTCATCCTCCTTGGTGACTGGATAAGCCAGTTCACCTATGCAGAGTTCTCCGATGGTCAGATTTCCCTCGAGAATTATTCACTTTAAAACCATAATAAATGATGAAACTAAGCAAAGGTCAGAAAACGCTAATCAGAACTTGCACCATCTACACCATCACTTATAGCCTTGCTTTCCCTTTAGGAGGCTATTTTGCCGGCAGGGGTTACTCCTGGACAGATAGTCTAATTGCTCTTGCTGCCGGACTGGTTATCTCCGCTTTTATGCTGGGAGCCAGTATAATCATAAACAGAGACATCGCAAAAGAAGTAAGCAAGAAACAAGACGCAAAATAAACACACACAATAACATTAGATTTTTCACACACAATTCCTATGAAACATTTACGCAACGCCTGGCAAGTGAAGTACTTACTTGTTGTCATGCTCTTTGGGTTCTCTTTTCAGCCTATAACAGCACAGACCTCCAATCCCAAGGGGCTCTACAAACTCACGGAAGTAGTCCATCAGGACGGGAAACATGTGGAGGCAAACTTCCGACAGTATAAGCTTGGTCTTGATTCGCTAGCGCTCATGTTTTCTTATCAACCAAGGATATGGGACCATCTGCCTATCTCTTTCACCATCTATAGTAACAAACCAATGGTTTACACGGGCGAACTGTCTAAAACAGAGAACAAAGGAGTGCAGATTTTTGATGTTACAGACAGCACTTTCACATTGCGCTGGTTTAACGACATGAGCGCTTTCAACGAGTATTTGTTTCCCTACCAGACAAATTCAGACGAACTGTATGTACAGGTAAGAGACTCCTCGGACTTCATCCAGAGAGCATTAAACCTCCTGCAGATGAAGCTGGGAGCCAAGACTCATCTTTTACAGGGTGCATGGAAACTGCGAGGCACGCAGCCTGACAATAACGCTGCCTCGCAATATTGGATAGAGCGAAGTCCTCGGGACATCTATCAGATCTTTGGCAGCCAGGAAAATGTTTCCGTTTATGCTAATGCCAGATTCCCCAAAGGTTCCATGGAATGCGTGTTTACGCCTTGCACCTATCTGAGCGACAATGCTTTTGAACTTTACAACCAGACATGCATTGTGCATTGGTTCAACAGAGATGCCATTTCCATTACCAGTATTGATGACACAGGTCACCCCATCGTTACTGTCTGGGACCGTTGTGGTTTGCCGCAGAACATACAGAAGACCTTTGGCACAGATGCCCCTGTGATGACGAAGGATATCTCACGCTTCTATACCGACGGCTTCAAAGAAAAATACGGAGTTCAGCCGGACTCTATCTGCAAAGCGTTTGAGACCTTCGACTATTGCGTGGATGCCAACGAACGTAACAATGCTATTTTCCCCGTTCTGATGCGCAATGGCTTCGAAGCCGAATACATGGCCATGAAAGACTCGCTGCTTTCACGTCTGATACAGGGCAAGATAAATGTTGATGAAGCTGTAGGGCGCTACGTTTTCTGGTTCTATAAGAATTTTGACCGTCACACTCATTGTGACTCCAAACTCTTCAGGAAGCTGCGGGAAGAAGTTCTTGTTGACTACACAACCCTCATCCCCAAATATGCTCCAGAGCCCGTTGGCTGCAAGGTTGACGCAGAAACCTACCTCCTTCGTCTGCCATCTTGCATGGGCGAAGTACCAACATGGGATTGGCTAAAGAAGAAGGAGCAAGAGTTTAAGCTTTCCGGCTGCAAGAACCTGATTTTAGACCTTCGTAACAACGAAGGCGGAGGTGACAGGTACAGTCTCTTATTCACAGAATTCATGTATGATTGCAGTGGACTGGAAGACCAACATCATTACTACTATAACGGTATGGAGAATTACTGGGGACTAAAGGATCAATGCAAGGCCGCTCCTGGTAACTATGTTGATCAAGTAAAGGAAGAGGCCTTAAGAACAGAGGAAGGTAGCCTCATCAACTGGTTTACTGTTAAAAAAAGAACTGAGCCTTATACGCCGCTAGTACGCAAAGGGGCCATTATAATAGACAACGGAACTGCCAGCGCTGGCGAATCACCTGTACGGATGGTACGCAACTTCTCTCGGAGTCATGCAAAGGTTTATGGCCGCGAACGCACTATGGGTTGTGAGCAGACAGGTAACTGTAATTCCATCAGGCTGCCGCATACAAACATTTACCTAACCTATCCTATGACCGTTGATGAGGAATTCGAAAAAACTTGTCTGGAACGCAAACCCGGCTACAAGCCAGACGTTATCATTCCACTTCCTTACCCCAAGCAACTGACCGACAATATCGACGAATGGGTACTGTGGGTAGCAAAAAAGATGAAGAAAAAATAAAAAGGTTCCAAACCATAAATGCCACATACAAAGGAAGAAATACTTCGCATGGGCATTACGCCCCGCGATATACAGCATAGTCAGCACCGACGCGCCGAGTGGTTGAATTATAGTGGCATAGGTCTTTACATGATAACATTATGTGTGGAGGGCCGCCATCCTGTTTTCGGATACCTGACAGGGAGTATACGTGCTACACGTGGCTCTTCCGATTTTCCACGCTTGATACCCTCTGCTCTTGGGAAACTCATCATTAATGAAGAACTGCCCAAACTGCGAAGCTATTATCCACAAATAGAAATCTGGCAGGTAGCACTAATGCCAGACCATCTGCACCTGCTTCTCTATATTCGCGAACCATTACTTCCGGGGAAACACCTAGGACATCTAATAGCAGGATTCAAAGGCGGTTGTAGCCGCACTTGGTGGAAAATAACAGAACCCGCAGCTAACACTACGGGAACAACAGCCGCATCCGTCACGTCCATCCCCATGATGCCCGTCACGTCAGCGCCCAATACCGCAGTGCCCGCCACGTCAGCGTCGGGTCCCCCCCGTCGCCCCCTCTTCGAAGATGGCTATCACGATCGCATCATCAAGCGCCCTGGTATGCTGGAAAATATCAAGCGCTATATGTCCGACAACCCACTGCGTGCAATCATGCGACGTGAACTCCCCCACCTTCTGGAGCGTCGGCTTCACCTCCGTGTTGGAACGCATGATTACGCTGCCTTCGGCTGCCTCTTCCTGTTAAAACGGGCCGAAAAAGAACAAGTATTCTACCATCGCCGCGACCGCGACACGGGCCAGCCCACGGAAAAGACCGCCCAATTCCGCGAAAACTACGCCCGACAATTAGCAGAAGCCCGCCAAGGTGTAGTGCTAGTGTCGCCATCTATCTCGACCCCAGAGAAATTGGTAATTGACAAAGCCATAGACGAAGGCCTTCCCGTCATTCAACTCCAAAAGGAGCCCATAAACCAGTACTGGAAACCTGAACGCCGCCGCTTCGAAGCCTGCTGCCGCGGTTCCCTACTTATTCTGGTCCCATGGGGGGTAGATGAAGAAATAGCAGCGTCAAATGCTGTGGTGCCCGTCGCGTCAGCGTCGGGTTCCCCAATCTCCAATTATGCCCGCTTTCACCATCTAAATGATTTAGCAGCAGAGATATGTGCGACAACAGACGCAACCCTGCTGGGAGTCTCTGAGTTGTGTAATGGAGAATAAACAGCCCAAGCCGCAAAATTGAGGCTTTGTAACCTTTGCTTCATTCAGATAATCTCCATGAAGCATTCCCCTTATCTCCACGACTCATTCAGATAATCTCTTACCCCCCTAAGGGATTATCTTGATGACTTGTTCCCCCTATCGTAACAACATGTTCAGATAGGGGGAATGGGACAAAGGTCACTTAGGGTGAGTTTGAAGCCTAAATTCTCCTCGAATTCAGGCTTCTTTCTCTTAGCATAAAAAAGTTCGCTATGCTATCCGAGTTCCCTTCCCATACTAAAGCCTGGCATCTCCGAACCTACTACCATGCTACGACCTTGGAGGCAGAAACACTCAAGGAGTACCTCAGGGTTACCTCAGGGTTTCTTGTAAGGTCATGTAGTTTTCGTTGGAAACAAAAAAACTCCTCCGAAAGGGAGGAGCACATGTTTTTATAACTGTTTTAGCTTGAGATTACGCCAGAGGACCTTGATGTCATTGCCGTCGTGGATTTGTAGCATCAGGCGTCCGGGTGTCTTACCAATCAGCTGGTCATTCAGGTCGGACATCAGGATGCCATTGAGCCAAGTCTGAACATGATCGCCCTCGACACGCAGACGAAGGGTATTCCATTCACCTTCCTTCAGGATATTCTCCTTTTCGTCGGGAATACGCTGTAACCAACCACGGCCGTATGATTCATAGATACCACCCGTATCATTGCCCTTGGGAGCCACCTCGCACTGCCAGCCATGCACCTTGTTAAAGCCCTCGATGAATGAGTGGAAGAAAAGGCCGCTGTTGCCATTGCTCTCCTGCTTAAACTCGAGCGTCAGGTCGAAATCCTTATAGTATTTACGCGTGCAAAGATAGCCATACTGCTTCTTGTCGCCATTCTCGGTCACCAAGTTACCATCTTTGTCTACGCTCCACTTGCCGTCGCCAAAGGGCTCCCAGCCTGTAAGATCCTTACCGTTAAAGAGAACCTCTGTCTGGCCTCCCTTATGGGGCAGAGGACGAATCTTGATATTCTTGAACGAAGCGGGATCGCCATGATCCTGAAGACAGATAACGCCTTCGCTTGCCAGTCCGTACTCGGGAGCGTGAGACCATTTGCCACTACCCTTACGCTTGAACCAGTCGTCGGTCCATGCCTCGAACTCCAGAATCTTCTTGCCGTTCAGCCAATGCTCGACATGACCGTTGTCAAAAACAATCTTCGAGGTATTCCACTGGCCCACAGGATTAACGTTCATCTTGGAGTAGTCGGGCAAGTGCATAGCATAGTCGACACCCAACTTCTGCCACTCCTCAAGCTTAGCGGGGGCATTCACTTCCTCCCATCCTGCATTGTCGATGAGCTGGTATTCGGGTCCTGTAACATAAGGAACGGCAAAGACGGGATTCTCTACCACATGATAAATCATACCGCTGTTGCCGCCATGGGTCAGCTTCCAGTCCCAAGAGAGTTCGAAGTCTGCAAACTTACGTTTGGTAACGATGTAACCAGAATCGTCAGCGCCACTTCCGCTTGCCTGGACGCAACCGTCTACCACCCTCCATCCGTTGGACAGGACAGTATCATTAAAGTTGCACCATTCGCTCAGGTCCTTACCGTTGAACAGCAGTTGCCATCCCTGCTTTGCCTCTTTCTTTGTCAGCACGTTATCTTCAGCCTGACAAAAGGCTGAGATGCCACACATTGCCACAAAGAGCATTGTCAGTTTTGTTTTTTTCATTGTCTTAAAGATTAAAGTTTCACACTTTCGGATGCAAATATACACAATCTTTTGGTAAATACAAGCCGGACGACAGTAAAAAAAAGAAGGGGAGCTATGCACTCCCCTTCATTTGCTATTCCTTATTTTATATCTTAGCACAGCGCCTGTGTATCAAGGGCGATCATCAGCTCCTCGTCTGTTGGGATGCAGCAAACGGTAACCTTGCTGTCATCGGCACTGAGGATAGCCTCGGTAGCACGGCATGAGCGGTTCTTCTGGACATCCATCTTAACACCCATGAACTCGAGCCCTTGAGTAGCACCCTCGCGAACTTCCCACTGGTTCTCGCCAGCACCGCCAGTAAAGAGGATGATATCCACACCACCCATAGCGGCAGCATACTGGCCAATGTACTTCTTGATGCGATAGGTGTACATCTCCTTAGCCAGACGAGCCTTGTCGTTGCCATTGGCGATACCGGCAAGGATGTCGCGGAAGTCGCTACTGCCCTCGCTCACACCAGCCAGACCGCTCTGCTTGTTCAGCAGGTTGCTGATACCCTTGGTGTCGAGGTTAAGCTTATCCATCAGGAATGTTACAGCACCGGCATCGATATCACCACTGCGGGTACCCATGATAAGGCCCTCCAGGGGAGTAAGACCCATAGAGGTATCAACACACTTGCCATCCTTAACAGCAGCGATGCTGGCACCGTTGCCAATGTGGCAAGTGATGATCTTCTTGCCCTCGGGCTTAACACCCAGGAACTCGCAAACACGCTGTGATACATAGCGGTGGCTGGTTCCGTGGAAACCGTAACGACGAACGCCATACTGCTTATAAAGGTTGTATGGCAGGGCATACATATAAGCATAGTCGGGCATTGACTGATGGAATGCGGTATCGAACACACCTACCTGAGGTATGTTGGGCAGCAAGGCTGTTACGGCATTCACACCCTTGATGTTAGCGGGGTTGTGCAGAGGAGCCAAATCGTTGCAGGCGGCAAAGGCCTCCATAACCTCGGGGGTCAGGCGAACGCTTTGGTTGAACTTCTCACCGCCATGCACCATACGATGACCTACGGCATCCAACTCCTCGAGGCTCTTCAGCACGGCATACTCGCCTGTTGTCAACACCTCGAAAATCCACTGAACGCCGGCAGTATGTTCTGCTATGGGGCGTTCCATCTTGTGCTTCTCGCCATTGAGTTTAACGGTGATGAAGCTGTCTGGCAAGCCAATCTTTTCTATACCTCCACTTGTGATGACACTTTTGTCATCCATGTTGTACAATGCGTACTTAATGGAACTGCTCCCGCAGTTCAAGACTAATATTTTCATATTTTTTCAGTGAAGAGTGAAGAGTGAAGAGTGAAGAATCATAGTTACATTTTTCACCCTCATCATTCACTCCATATATTTATGAATTAATAACTATTTGTGCATTTCTTTTTGAGGTTTTAAGAGAGGAAACAAGAATGGAGAGTATCTCATTACAATCATTGTCCATACTTTTATATTGCTCTATGGTAATTACGTTACCATCAAGCAGATTTTTAAGCCACTTTCTCGTTTCGTTTGCTTCTTTTGCAGCTATGTGCAGTTTAGTAATAAAATCTGCTCGGCTCTGTGCATATTGAGCCTCACCAATATTAGCTGCTATGGAAGTTCCCGAACGCAGAACCTGATTATAAAGAGGAGAGAGAACTCTGTCTGAATTATCGTTCAAATAGCGAATCATTTTAACAATACGCCCAGAAAAGGCTTCACTTTTCATCACCAAGACAGACTTACTATTCTCGTACATAAGAGGCTCTGTGGTAACTATGATTCTTCACTCTTCACTCTTAGTTCTTCACTCTTACTTAGCATCCATCGCCTGGCAGGCAGTGATGGCTACCATCTTGTAGATGTCGTCTACAGAGCAACCGCGAGAGAGGTCGTTAACAGGATGGGCAATACCCTGAAGGATGGGGCCAATGGCATCGGCACCAGCTAAACGCTGAACCAGCTTATAGCCAATGTTACCAACCTCGAGGCTGGGAGCCACCAGTACGTTGGCACGACCGGCAATATCAGAACCGGGAGCCTTCTTCTCGCCAACAGAGGGAACGAGAGCAGCATCGGCCTGCAGTTCACCATCCAACTTGAGGGTGGGTTCCATCTGGTGAGCCAGACGTGTAGCCTCGATTACCTTGTCTACCACCTCGTGCTTGGCGCTACCCTTGGTACTGAAACTCAACATAGCCACACGAGGATCAGCAAAACCAGCTACGCTGCGTGCGGTATGAGCAGTACAGATGGCAATCTGAGCCAACTGTGAAGCATCGGGAACGGGAGTTACAGCAACATCGCCCAGAACGACTACGCCATCCTCGCCATACTGAGGCTTGTCGGTAATCAGCAGCATGGCACCGCTGACACAGGTGATGCCAGGAGCACACTTGATAATCTGAAGAGCGGGACGCAGGGTGTCACCCGTTGTAGAAAGGGCACCACTGATCTGTCCGTCAGCATGACCGCTCTTGATAATAAGGCAACCGAAATACAGAGGGTCGTTCAGCACCTTGTCGCGTGCCTGCTCGATGGTCATACCCTTGCTCTTACGCAAGTTGTACAACAATTCTACGTACTCGTCTGTAACATCGCTGGTTGCAGGGTCGATAATCTCGGCCTTGTCGAGATGGGTGAGTCCCAACTTCTTTCCCAAGGCAAAAATCTCATCGGGATTGCCAATCAGGATTATCTCTGCCAAGTCATCAGCAAGAGCCTTATCTGCGGCTGTCAATGTACGCTCCTCCAAGCTCTCGGGCAACACGATGCGCTGCTTGTTACTCTTGGCACGAGCGATGATTTTTTCCATTAAAGTCATAATACTATCTGTTATAAAATTTGTAAATTCAAAATTAACTAGAGCCTAAAGTCTAATGTCTAAAGACTAATGTCAGAACTTTCCCTTCATGAGCAGATGTTCCAACTCCTCGGCAGAGATGTGAGCCTTCAGAACATCATTGTATGCTGCACTGATGCTACCTGTCTCTTCGCTAACAACGATGGCCAGTGCATCCGTCTCCTGGCTGATTCCCTTGGCTGCCCTATGACGCAAGCCAAACTCCTTGGGGATGTCCAAGTCGTGACTAATGGGCAAGATACAACCCGCAGCCGTAATCTTATTATTAGAGACAATCATGGCACCATCATGCAACGGACTGTTCTTGAAGAAGATATTCTCGATCAAGCGTTGGCTGATTTTGGCATTCACCAACTCACCAGTACGCACAAAATCGTTCAAGGGCAGGTTGTTCTGCAATACTATCAAGGCCCCCACCCTTTGCTTACTCATATTCAGGCAGGCCATGACGATTGGGAAGATGGTTTCGCGTTCGTGAACAAACTCCGAAAGATCTTTCTTCTTGTCGGGGCGGAAGAAGTTGACGAAGCGATGAACTCTTTGTCGCGCTCCCATACGGAAAAAGAAATGACGAATCTCCTCCTGAAACAGAATAATGATGGCTATTGCACCAACATTTACCAACTTATCCAGAATGCCGCCCACCAACTTCATCTCAAGAACCTTGCTGACAATAATCCAGAAACTGATAAAGAACAACACTCCGTAAAAGATATTCACAGAGCGCGATTGCTTCATGACCTTATAACAATAGTACAAGCCTATCGTTACAAGCAAGATATCAATCAAGTCCTTTATTCCGAATTCTAACATGCCAGCATCTTTTTCACTATCTGTACTACTTCGACAGCTGCCTTCACATCGTGTACCCTAAGGATGCTTGCACCCTTCAGTAACGCCAATGTATTCAGCACAGAGGTTCCGTTCAATGCTTCCTCGGGCGAAGTGCCCAGGAGCCTATATATCATAGACTTACGACTAATGCCCACCAGCATGGGTAACTCCAGCACCTGCAGGTCCTGCATACGATTCATCAGTTCGTAGTTATGCTCAAGCGTCTTGGCAAAGCCAAAGCCTGGATCCAAGATAACATCCTTAACGCCCAACTCGTGCAACTGCTGCACCTTAGAGCCGAAGTAACGGAGCATCTCGGCCAAGAGATCGTCGTAATGCGGTCCGTTCTGCATGGTCTGAGGATCGCCCTTCATATGCATCAGGATATAGGGAACACCCAGAGCGGCTACGGTATCAAACATACGGGCATCCAGCTCACCGCCACTGATATCGTTGATAATCTGCACGTCATACTCCTCGACACACATCTTAGCCACATCAGCCCTGAATGTATCCACACTCACCACAGCATCGGGGGCAATATCGCGAAGAATCTTCAATCCGCCACGCAAACGATTCATCTCTTCCTCGGCCGACACGTCATCAGCTCCGGGACGACTGCTGTAGGCTCCAATATCAATCATAGATCCGCCCTCAGCCAGAATGGCCTGCACACGATCAGCAATCTCCTGCTCTGTATTCTTGCGACTTGCCGAGTAAAACGAGTCGGGTGTTACATTCAGGATGCCCATGACCTGAGGTTCGCCCAAATCCATGAGTTTTCCTCCCACATTTATAGTATATGGTAACAGACCTTTCATATATTTCTTGGTAATTTGCCACAAAGTTATACATTATTTATAAATTATCGGAAAAATGACTTAACTTTGTGGCATAAAATGTAAAAAAACAAATAATATGAAGACAGAACAATTATATGAAATCTTCCTTCTGCATCCCATTATAACCACAGACAGCAGGGACTGCCCTGCCGGCTCTATCTTTTTTGCACTGAAAGGAGTGACTTTCAACGGCAACCTATATGCGGAATCTGCTCTGGAAAAAGGATGTGCCTATGCGGTAGTTGAAGAAGAATATGCACGCAAAGACGATAACAGGTTTATCGCGGTGGAGAACCCAGAGAAAGCCCTTCAGGATCTGGCCGCCTATCATCGCCAGCAACTGAACATTCCTATTCTGCAAATAACGGGAACAAACGGCAAGACAACGACGAAGGAACTGATTGCCTGTGTACTGCAGGAAGCACGCAAGGTTCTCTACACAGAAGGCAACCTGAACAATCATTTGGGCGTTCCCCGCACCCTACTCCGAATTAACAAAGAACATGACATAGCCGTAATAGAGACGGGTGCCAATCACCCTGGCGAGATTGCCTTCCTATGCAATATGGTTAAAGCCAACTTCGGTTTAATCACCAATGTAGGACGGGCTCATCTGGAGGGATTCGGTTCGTTCCAAGGCGTAAAGAAGACTAAGGGTGAGCTGTATGACGACCTGCAGCAACGAAAGGCCAAGATCTTCCTGAATGCACTGGACGAAGACTTGCTGAAAATGGCAGAAGAACGCGGGTTCCACCTTTACGACACAGCCATCCCCTATGTAGAAGGTCGCATCGAGGAATGCAATCCGTTTGTAAGAATGCAATGGAGGAGCGAGGATGAAGAAACATGGCATACAGTGCAGACACACCTGATTGGTGCCTACAACATCTCTAACCTGCGTGCAGCCATAACTGTCGGTCTGTACTTTGGCATCACACCCGAACAGATATGCCATGCCATAGAGAACTACGAGCCCAGCAACAGCAGGAGCGAATTCCGAAATACGGGCAAGAACAGCCTAATCGTAGATGCCTATAATGCCAACCCCAGCAGTATGATTGCTGCGCTGACAAACTTCCAGTTTATTGATTCAAAACACAAAATGGTGATTCTTGGCGATATGCGCGAACTGGGAGCTGACAGCGAAATGGAACATCGAAAGATTATGGACGTTCTGGCAAGTATGCCCTTAGAGGAGGCTTGGCTGGTAGGAGATAATTTTGCTTCGCTCAACTATCAGAACAAGCGCATGAACGCCAGATACTTCAAGGATGTAGAAGCCGTAAAAGCTGAGCTCAACGACAATCCACTGACAGGAAAAACAATTCTGATTAAAGGCAGCAACGGAACAAAGTTATTCCAGCTACCAGAATATCTATAAAGGAACAGAAAAAGCTATGGCGTTAGTCTTCTACCAGACTACGCCATAATTTATTTCCCTGCATCTCGACATCCATCTCCGTATCATCGCGGTACAACGGTCCTGCGCCAAGTCCCTGGGCTTCCTTACAATTTGGTCCAAAGATTCTTGCAGCCAGCAAGGCTACGTTTCGCAGACCTATGTTACCCTCATGGGCAACGGAAATCACAACGTCTATTTCCCGCTTCATTGCCTCGCTTGCCCATTCGATGGAACCGGTTATGCCGCCATGCAGCATAGGCTTTATGACGATAAACTGGGGACGTATGGTATCCAGAAGCATACACTTCTCTGCCTGCACATTCACGCCTATCAACTCTTCATCAAGGGCGATAGGAGCTGTACCCTCTTCCCTTGCCATCTGGCAAAGTTCGGCCATATCCTTCCATTGATACTGCCTGATGGGTTGTTCCACCAGATGGATGCCGTATGGCTTAAGTTCCCTAAGCAACCCTTTTGCATCTTCAAGACCAAAAGATGCCTGAGCATCAACACTCAGCTTCAGTGCATCTTCCGAAAAACGAGACCTAAGGGTACGGATAACCTTCAAGACATCAGCTCTCTCCCCTTCCCCGATACGCAGTTTCAGGTGCCGGAAACCTTTCAGGATCATACGCTTACAGCGGCTCAGCATCTGATCATACCCCTCGACATCTACCACAGCATAAGATGGCAGAGGTGCCTGACTGTGTGCAAAAGGAGTATCGTAGAGCAAAGGATTCTGCTGATAATCATATAAGGCAGATTCCAATGCGAACAAGAGAGCAGGATAAGGACTAAGATGCTTGGAATAATCCTCGCTTACCATCGCCTCGTTAATCAGCCGGGCAGCATCAGACATTCTGATATAAGCATCCGCATCACAGGAGATACCAGCCAAGGGAGCGCATTCACCCAATCCTATACGCTTTCCCAGCTCGTCAGTGATACTGACAATAATAGAATGATAGTCTTTCCTACCTCGTTGAAAAGGAACTTCACCCTCCTTAACATGAAGGGTACGATCTGACAAGTTTATCTGCACAGTTTCTGTTCTTATTTGTTTATCACATGAACATCCCGCTGTGGGAAAGGAATCTCGATATTATTCGCGTTGAGCGTGTTATAGATAACCTCCCTTACACGTCCCATCAGGGCCACTTTCTCCTCTACCAGCATCCATATGCAGACTGCCAAATCTACGCTACTATCACCAAAGTTCACAAAAGCAACCTTCAGCGGTTGTTCCTCGACATTGGTGATACTCTGCCCGTCGGCATTCTTCTCGAGGCATACAGGCATCAAGGCTTCCGTAAGCATCTTCCTGACTTCCTCCACATTAGTTCCATAGGCCACACCGATAGGAATCTTTATCAATTCATAACGGTGATTACGCGTCATATTCTTGAAATTCTTACGGAAGAGTGCGCTGTTCATGAAAGCTATTACACAACCATCTGCTGTTACAATCTGTGTACTCTGGTAAGTAATGCTTTCAACCTTTCCGGCAATACCGTCGCATTCTATATAATCACCCACATGAATACGTCCAGTCATCAGCGAGATGCCATAGAAGAAGTTCTCCAGAATGCTCTGCATAGCGAAACCTAAACCTGTAGCCAGACCTGCACTGACAATCTCGATACCACTGCGAGGAACATTCAACACTACCAATACAATAATGAAATAAATACCCCAACAAAGAATGCCTATCACATTACGTGCCAAGGTGAGGTTCAGTGTCTCATTCTCAGCGAGCAGCTTACGTCTGTAGTGACAATAAAATCCGCGAATACCATAATTAAGATAACGGAACACAAACCATAAGGCAGCCACTACGCTGAGGCGATCCAGAGAAATACGAATGAGGTTCTTTTGGTTAATGATATCCATATGGAAGAAAGACTCGCAGAGACTTGTCATCTCGAACACTCGGGAAGCCCAGTAAACACTAAAGAAGACAGAGGCAACTGCGAAAACAGGAACCAATGTGAGCTTAAAGAGATCATATATCCATGTTGCGGATATATAGTCGCCATGGCGGATCTTTTTCTTCAGTTCCTTCATCTCGTCTGTTATGTCTTCACCGTTTACCTTCTTTACCTTCAGTTCTGGGCGAATCTTAAACAGGAGGAAACGCTCTTCGTACATCTCCATCAAATCATAGATACACGTAACCGTCATGATGGCTGCCAACTGGAACGTCCACCATATCATTATCTGAACAGCCAGCAGGGAGAAACCTACCCATGATGCTACACAGGCGACAACCATAACCAAACTGGTGGCATGCATATACATAATGTCAAGCATGGGGAGTTGCTCTCTGTGTTTCTTGGATACCCTCCACTGCCAAATGCTGAAAGCTAACAAGACAGGGGGGAATATAAGATTGACTATCAGATTGGGAATCAAGACTATTCGGAACAGGATCACCACAAAGGAAAGCAACATCAGAGGCATATAAATAATGGCTGCATGTCGCATCTGTTCGCCCTTGAGACGAATATACAGACTCAGGAAGATAACCTCCATCAGCCAAGCCATATTTATAATCTGCGCTGTTCCCATCTGTATAAAATTACGTTGAATGGACGAACGGACAATCATGACAATAATAGCAAACAAGCCTATTCCCACCACGTTGTTCAGCATCTGACGCTTCAGTTTGAAAGCATCGCTACGCCATCTCTTGGGTAACAGCCACCTGAGAATAGCATAACTAATAAGAAGAGAAAGAGCCAGGTAGAACACCAAGAAGACACTAATAAACAACACTGGGGCACCGCGCCACTCAGAGTAAGTCCTCTCGTGCCCTTCAAAAGGCTTGTACTTTGTATCCATAGTGCTCTTGGCCCTTCTAATCTGAATAGGCAAGGTCTTAAGAATCTTAAAGAAATTGTCGCCTCCGTTCTTGAAGATGTTGTCCTGCAGCAACTTATATCTGCTCTTTGCAAACTGATTCAACTCCTCGACCTTGCCGCTCACACTCTTGTAGTATGTATTCTCGGCTTCCAATTTTTCGAGGAATTGCTGCATATTATCTCGTAGCGTTATGGCAAACTTAAGGCAAGCCGCACGATCAACAAGCTGTTGTCCTGAGAGATAAAGCGGTTCTGTGGTTTCTTCAGCCTCAGAGTCTCCTTGTGCCAACAGCATCAGGTTCTTTCCTTGCATAGTATCCCTGACCTCCAACAAAGAATCCTTCTTTTCCTGCAGGGAATCAATAGCCTGCATCAGGATGCTATCATTCTCCGTCAGAATGCTGTCAGCATCCTCCTTGTCGACAGGCGGCATACTCTTGAGCGACTGAATCAATGCATCGTGCCTTTCTATCTCCTGCTTTACACGTGCAATAATTTTATCGTACTGATGCATCTTGCTGTCACGATTGTTAAGATCATGATACAAGTCCGTAGCCTGCTGACAGGCATATGCCATATCAAAGGTATTATCCATTGTCTGGGAATACAGCATAAGACCAATCTGCTCGCATTGTTGCATGTAGCTTACCAATTGCTGATGTTGCTGCGTTCCCTGCTGTTCGTACATAGCCATAAAGGTTTGTTGCTGCTCATACCTTGCTTGCAACTCGGCTTTCAGAACACCCAAGGTGCGCGCCAAATCCCTTTCTTTCAACACAGCATTAGCCGGCGTCAGGCATGCCAGCACAAATACGATAAATACCAGAAGCTTCTTCATAATCCTATAACTTTCAACGCTCAATTCACAATTGCCACTTCGTTCTCGCGTTTCGCTCGCGACCCCTTCGGCGTTCTCAACGCTCAATTTTCAATTATCAATTTTCAACTCATTGTATGTCCTCTTACCTTTGACGTGATACTGCCATAAGATACTCTTGGGAAACAAAAACTCGTTGGAAGAAACCACCGTTGCGCGTAAATTCTTCTCACGATCTGCTAGAAAATCAGCCTTCATCTTACGGAAAGCCCAACGCCCTCTCCAAACTGCCAAGCAACTGCCTAACTGAAGCGTAAGCAGGAAATACACACATGCCAGAGCATCAAGCCAAAAACGACGACGCATAACTACCTTCAACTGGTCGTCGGACAGATTCTTATACAGCAATATCATGTTGTTACGGAAGTTCAAGAAAGTCTTACGGCTGTTCTGCTTAGGCAGCGAAGCACCACCCACATGGAAGACAACACTCTGTGGCACACAGACTATCTTGTAGCCCCTTGACCGCAAACGCCAGCATAGATCAATCTCTTCTTGATGGGCAAAGAAACGGGCATCCAGTCCGCCAGCTTCCCAATACTGCTTGCTGCGTATCATAAGTGCAGCACCAGTAGCCCATACAACAGGAACCACTGTATCATATTGTGCCAAATCTTCCTCGACACTATTAAAGACACGGCCTCTGCAGAATGGATAGCCCAAATAGTCTATAAAACCGCCACAAGCACCTGCGTATTCGAGCATAGAACGGTTCCATTCACACCTCAGCTTGGGCTGGCAAGCCACGACATCTTCATGGGTCTGCATATACGAAAGCAAAGGACGCAGCCAACCTTCTGTCACCTCGACATCACTGTTCAGTAACAGATAGTATTCTGCCTCAACCTGACGCAAAGCCTGATTATAACCTTCGGCAAAGCCGTAGTTCTTATCCAACGCAATGGTTCTGACTTCCGGAAATTCCGTCTCGACAACCTTCAGTGAATCATCTTTACTGGCATTGTCAGCCACAATCACATCAGCCTCCTGACTGTATTTGAGTACAGAGGGCAGAAATTTCCTAAGCATACCTACCCCATTCCAATTCAGTATAACTATCGCAATGCTTTTCATATTAGTTCTGCTGTTAACAACTCTTCCGTTTCATCCCACTTACCAAGACGGACATTAACAATCTTATTATCCATCTCCTCAGTGGTATGTATAGCTACCTTTATATAATTATCCGTAAAACCATGCATGACCCCTTTTGTACGACTATGTTCCAACAGGACGGGTCTTTCCTGCCCCACGAAACGTTCGTAAAAGCTACGCAATTTCTTCTGACTGAGTGCCAGTACTTTCTGACTACGCTCGTGTTTTTGCTGAGGCGACACCACATACGGTATCTGCAGTGCCTTTGTACCAGGACGTTCGCTATAGCTGAAAACATGATACTGACTCACGTCTATCTTCTCCATAAAACTGAGTGCCTCGTCAAACAGTTCGTCTCTCTCTCCGCGTGTACCCACAATCACATCTACTCCGATAAAGGCATCAGGCATCAATTCCCTCACACGCATTACCTTATTATAAAATAATTGGGTGTCGTAACGACGATGCATAAGACGAAGCACCTCGTCGCTTCCGCTTTGCAAAGGAATATGAAAATGTGGCATAAAGGCCCTACTCTGCGCACAGAACTGCAACACCTCGTCAGTAAGCAAGTTAGGCTCTATGCTGCTGATACGATATCGCTCTATCCCCTCGACCTTGTCAAGTGCTTTTATCAGATCAAGAAAAGACTCTCCCGTGCTTTTACCAAAGTCACCTATATTGACACCAGTTATCACAACTTCCTTTCCACCCATTCCAGCTGCCTCCTGAGCCTGTTCCACCAGTGACTGTATGCTGCCGTTTCGGCTTCTGCCCCTGGCAAAAGGAATGGTGCAATAGGTACAATAGTAATCACACCCATCCTGAACTTTCAAGAAATAACGGGTACGGTCACCACACGAGCAACTAGGAACAAAACTACGAATATCTGCTGTCTTGCTGGTATGGTATTCATGTGCAACAAGTGCTCTTTCTTCTGGCATCATGGGCAAACGTTCTGCTATATAATCCAGAATGCGCCCTTTCTGCTCACTACCCAATACCAGGTCCACGCCCTCCAAGGCGGACACCTGATCGGGTTTTAGTTGCGCATAACAACCGGTAACTACAACTAAAGAACCAGGGTGTCGACGAACCATCCTACTGATGGCCTGCCTGCACTTAGCATCCGCAACCTCAGTAACACTGCAGGTATTAACAATGCATATGTCAGCCACTTCTCCCTTGGATACAGTCTGTACTCCGGCTTCCTTAAGTTGCTTACCCACCGAACTTGTCTCAGCAAAATTCAGTTTACAACCCAATGTAAAATACGCAGCTTTTTTACCTTTAAAGTCATACATGACTGCAAAATTACGAATAAGCAGGCGGAATACAAAAGAAAAAAACATTTTTCTTTATATTCTTTAACTGAACTATTGGCAAGAGTCACAGAAATTCTATTATTTCTGAGTATGGCAGAGTTAAGAACAAGTGCAAGAAAAAAAACGGAAAAAAATGATTAATTCCAACTTTATACCTATCAAAAGCACCTCCAAGGCCTTTCATCAAACTTTGTATAAAAAAACGAGAAAATGCAAAAATAATCAAAAAGCCTAAAAAAAAGCAGAAAACAATACACCTTGATTTTCAGGTAGTTACAAAAAAAGATAAAAAAAAGTTTAAAAAAAATAGAGAAAAATGATACAACGTATTGAAAAACTCCGTACCTTTGCATCGTTTTAATAAGCAATTGATTGTTTTACAAGTTTAAAAAAGCAAAAAAAATGAAAAAGTTAGCATTTTTGTTCGCAGCTGTAGTAGCTGTATCTTTCGCATCTTGTGGTGATAAGACCGCTCAGAATGAGGAGACTGCCGATACTATCGACACTACCGCTGTTGAGAGTTGCGACACTACTTGCGCTGACACCGCTGCAGTTGACACAGCTGCTGCTCCCGTAGCCGAGTAATCAAAACGACTGAACAAAAAAAGTCTTAGAAGACGACATCCCAAGGATGCCGTCTTTTTTTTGTCTTATTAAAGATTGGCAAAATGACAGAATGGCGTAGCCTCGTATCAACTATACTCATTGAATATGCCTAGAAGAAGCCTATAAGTAGCCTATGGTTTTAGGTTTAAATAAATAATACTGTGAATTAGTCTTTCTCTTAAGTTTCTTTAAGTATAGACAATTTGATCTCAGACTTGCAGACCTATCGTCGAAAACACTTTTGCTCGGGAATAAAAATAAAATCTGTTTTATTTTGTATTCCGCTCGGTTTGCACTACCTTTGAGACAAAAACCTCGAAGCTAGGCGGCACCTCGGGAATAAAAATAAAATCTGTTTTATTTTGTATTCCGCTCGGTTTGCACTACCTTTGCCCCCAGAAAAAGAACTTAATCTGACATACTTATGAAAAGAAGAGATTTTATCCGCACAGCAGCAATTGCCGTTCCTGCCATTGCAACAGTCAACGTTTCGGCAACACCCAAACGCAAGGTTACAGAACCTCAGCAGCCTAAAGAAGATGAGATTCCTTCCCTGTCGTTCCGCAACGGAAAATTTAAAATCCTGCAACTTACCGACACGCACTTTATCGGAGACGATGCACGCTCGCAAAGGGCATTGGACAACGTGGCAGAGGTGCTGGATGCAGAAAAACCCGACCTGGTGATTCATACAGGCGACATAATATTTGCAAAGCCTGCACGCGAGAACCTTACGCAGATTCTTTCGCTGATAACAGAACGCCACATTCCCTTTGCCGTTGCTTTGGGCAACCACGACGAGGAGTTCGGGCTTACGCGCACAGAGGTCTTGGAACACATACGCCAAATGCCGGGATGCCTAAACACGGCTGTCAAGCCTATGCACGGTGCTTCCAACGATGCGATTACCATCAACAGTGCCGACGGGAAGAAGCAATGGGCCCTCTACCTGTTCGACACAGGTAACAAGGCCAAGGAGTTCCCCGAACTGAAATCCTACGATTATATCCATGCCGACCAGCTCGACTGGTACCGCCAAACGAGCAGAAAGTTTAAAGCCGAGAATCAAGGTTCTCCCCTACCCTCACTGGCCTTTATGCACATTCCTATAATGGAATACCTGGAGGGACTCTCTGACTCACGCCGCCAGATACGCGGTAATCTAGGCGAAAACCCCTGTTCTCCCATCATAAACAGCGGTGTCTTTGTTGCCATGCGAGAAGAAGGGGATATAAAGGCCATCAGTTGCGGACACGACCACGATGACGACTACGTAATGAAATGGCGCGGCCTATATATGATGTACGGCAGATATAGTGGCGGAGATACGGTATATAACAACCTGAAACCCAACGGTGCCCGCATCTTTGAGCTGACAGAAGGGAATTCTTCCTTTAAGACTTGGATCCGACTTAAAGGTGGTCGTATAGAACAAACGCTGACCTTGCCCGACGAGTTCTAAGATTTATCCGGATTAAGGTAGTTGGCAGGCATCTGGGTATCTATGCCGTCACGACGGGCAAAGATATGGGGTGACATAATCTCTACGCCAGACTCGAAGAAACGCTTCAGCAGATTCTGATGCAGTTCGGAATAGACGCGAGGCATAGTTGCGGAATTGTCTGTGTAGGCATTTATCTCGTACTCTACATAGAAATCATCCAAAGCAGTTATCATCATGAAGGGCTTGGGATTCTTCTTGATGCCCGGGGTATCGAGTGCAGCACTCTCCATTATCTCCTTGATCTGCTGCCAGGGAACATCGTAGCCAATGGTCACCTTGGTATGAACTATAATGCCAAATTCTTTGGCAGCCTCTGTGTAGTTGGACGTCTGCGCACTAAGCATATTGGAGTTCTGGATGGTCACAATTTCGTTCTTACGGGTACGAATACGTGTAACAAGAACATTTTTCTCGATCACCTCCCCGACAATATCGCCTACCTTTATGTAGTCGCCAATACGGAAGGGACGCATATAGGTCATTACCATGCCTGCCATAACATTACCTATTATTGAGGTGGAACCCAACGAAACGATAAGACCCATGAAAACAGAGACGCCTTGAAAGACGGCCGAGTTAGAACTGGGCAGCAAAGGCCAGATCATTACCAGCATAAGTGCGTAGCATAACACCCTGAGGATAACAAATGTAGGTGGTGCCCAGTCGGGATAGAAACCGTTTATCTTAAGTCGTCCCGAGGAAATCTCGACAGAGAAATACCTTAGAACACGCACCAGGTATCGGAAACAGATAATGATAATGACAATCTTGAACAGATTGGGCAGGAAGCCCAACACGGAAGAAAGAATATCCTTCACAGGATTCAGCACGTATCCGATGACGGTATCGACAAAGGTCTTAGTCTCGGGAAAAATGGAGAACAAGACAGGTACCGAGATAAGCAACTGGAAAAGAATGACTAATATACGCAGCACCTTATAGATGAACATTACCGCCAGTCCCTGGCGATGAACATCCAAGAGTTCATAATCCTTGATTCTGATAGGCTTTATCCAGTCCATTACCCTGTGCATCACCTTGGAACGCCACTTGGCAAACAGCCAAACGGTTAGCTTAATAAGTATCAACTGCACAACAATCAAGAGAAAAGCGAAGAAAAGCCGCAGCAATTTCTTCTGTAAGCCATAGGTCTCATGTAGTTCGACAACCTTCTTCTGTATAACTGCCGTATACTCGCCAGCCAATTGCGAACGAGGTTTACCTTGCCAAAGCGCATCGGTATCTGTGATACTCAACACAACGGTATTACCTGCCATGATATCTGTGGTATACTCTCCCTCGAAGGTGTAAAGAGTATCGACTTTAAAGACCAGTTTATGTGCCAGCGACTCTATAATTTCACCAGCTTGCTTTACTCGTGCTTCCGGCAACATACCACCCTTACGGGCATAAAGGAATAACAGGGTATCATCTTCGACAATGAGCGGAGCTCCCGTTGTCACTTGGCGAAGTGAATCTATACGTTGTTGGCGCTGCACTCTGGCAAGAGAATCCATACGGGCATTCTGACCGGAGATTTCCAACTGTTCTTGCAGCATGATGCGTTGCAACTGCAGTTCCTGTACCTGAGCCTTCAGCGCTTGTACCATAGAATCCGGATTCAGTGTTACGGAATCTACAGGGGAACTTTCCTGCTCTTGAGCTAAAACAGGAAAGAGGACACTTTCGAAAAAGCATAGAAAAACAACAAGAAATTTCTTCATAACGGTCTTATTCTGTTCTAACAACAGCCAAAGTTAATGATTATTTCATTTCAATCCGCAAAAAAGCAGGTTATTTTTTTAAACCTGCCCATATAGACAACAAAAAAAGGCGTAACTCAAATAAAGCTACGCCTTTCTTTATGACAATTTCAATTATTATGCCTCTTCTGCGGGAGCCTCTGCAACAGGAGTCTCAGCAACAGGTGCCTCAGCAGCAGGAGTCTCAACAACAGGAGCACCCTCAGCGATTACCTTGAAAGGAACCTGAGCAGAAACCTCCTTGTGGAGCTTAACGGTAGCAACATAGTCGCCAACGCTCTTTACGTCCTTAACAATGATAGTCTTACGATCAACATCGAAGCCAAGCTTCTGCAACTCGTCAGCAATCTGCAAGCTGTTTACGCTACCGTAAATTACACCTGTGTTGCTAACCTTGGTAGAGATAACCAAAGATACTGCGTTCAGCTTCTCAGCCTTAGCTTCAGCCTCAGCCTTGATCTTAGCCAACTTAACAGCCTTCTGCTTCAGTGTCTCAGCCAACTGCTTCTTTGCACTCTCGCTAGCGATTACGCCTTTTCCATAAGGAATGAGATAGTTACGACCGTAACCAGACTTTACGTTTACAATATCATTCTTGTAACCCAAGCCAATAACGTCTTCTTTCAGTATAATTTCCATATCTATTCCTCCTTTTTTTACTTCATCAAGTCAGTTACGAAAGGCAGCAATGCCAAATGGCGAGCACGCTTAACGGCCTGAGCTACACGACGCTGATACTTCAGAGAAGTACCGGTGATTCGGCGGGGAAGAATCTTACCCTGCTCGTTCAGGAACTTCTTCAGGAATTCGGGATCCTTGTAGTCAATGTACTTAATACCGCTTTTCTTGAAACGGCAATACTTCTTCTTCTTGACGTCAATTGCGGGAGCGGTCAAATAACGGATTTCTGATTGCTGTGTCATAGATTAAGCCTCCTTACTTGATTTGTTTTTTCTTCTCTTCTCAGCATATTCTGCTGCGTACTTCTCCATCTTTACTGTCAGGTAGCGAAGTACTCTCTCATCACGACGGTAAGCAACCTCCAACTTCTTAATGGTCTCAGGTGCTGCCTTGAACTCAACGAGTTCATAGAAACCCGTACTCTTCTTCTCAATGGGATAAGCCAGTTTCTTCAAGCCCCAGTTCTCCTCGCTGATGATTTCAGCACCAGCCTTTACAAGAACGTCTTTGAACTTGTTTACCGCTTCCTTCATCTGATCATCAGACAAAACGGGAGTTAAAATGAAAACGGTTTCGTATTGATTCATAATACGTTAAATAAATTAATTAATACTATTTTGCAAAAATGCGGTGCAAAGGTACTGCTTTTTAGCGAAACCACCAAGGATTTGTGCCATTTTTACATTTTTTACTCTAAAACATTTCGCCACTTCAAGAAAAATCACTTACTTTGTGTTTGGAAAAGTATAAACGAACAAAATAAAGATATAATTATTATGAAGAAACAGAGTTTAGGTATTACCCTGATTGTTTTAGGAGCGCTGCTGCTTATCATCAGCTATTTTGCCGCAAAATTAAACCTTGGCTTTATGGCCGACCTGGTCGACTACAACTGGTACCAGATGCTTGCGTTAGTGCTGATTATTGCAGGTATTGTTGCCCACATTGTCATTGCCAAGCGTTCCTGAATATCCATCCTCTTTTCTAACGCCTAATGAAATCATTCCGAGAAACCATCGGAACAATTCTCCTCTTGTGCATAAGTTCTGTTACTTATGCGCAATATGACAATTTCGACACTGTGGAGGATTGGACTTTAGAAGACGTAGAAGAAGAAGCTCCCAAGCCTCAGCACAAGGAGTACAAAAACTTCCTCTATTTTCAGTATTCGCCCAGCAGATACCACACGGATGATACCAAACAGAAATTCCACGAGTTCTCTGTTGGCTATGCCCGTTCCATTCAGATTCTGGAGGCCAAACCTTATTTTGTAGAGGTAGGAGCAAATGTCAAATACTCACACGCCAAAGAAAACGGAGTAAATTTCGACTTGCTCACCTTCAGGGTTCCTGTGAATGCTGTATACAAGTTTTACCTTTCAAAGACTAAAGACATTGCACTGGCCCCATACGCCGGTGTGCACATCCGGGCTTTGGTTGCAGGCAAGGAAGAGGATTGGAAGTGTTTTCAGGTTGGTTGGCAAACCGGCCTGAGGTTTTATATTAATAAGGTATATATGGGCATTTCATACGCCCGTGATTTTCCTGACGAAACAAAGAATCCCCACGTGCACGAATGCAGTGTTCACCTAGGATATTGTTTCTGACAGAATAAACAAGACAAACAAAAACGGGGTTCCGAATAAAGAACCCCGTTTTTGTTTATTCTGCCATCAGATTGGGAACAATCAGACGGTAGCCCTTACCATGAACATTGTTAATCTCGATAGAAGGATCATCCTTTAGATGCTTACGCAACTTGGTAATATAAACATCCATGCTGCGCGCATTAAAGTAATTATCGTCAATCCAGATTGTCTTAAGTGCCAACTCACGCTCTAACACATCGTTTGAATGTGCACAAAGCATGGTAAGCAATTCACACTCCTTGGTAGTAAGCTTGGTCTGCTTGTCACCGATAGAGAGAATCTGACGCTGTGTATCAAAGGTAAATTTGCCCAACTGGTACTGAGTAACGGCACGTGTGGACTTAACCTTTACACGACGCAGGATAGCTTCCATACGATACACCAGCTCATCCATAGAGAACGGCTTGGTCAGGTAATCATCAGCACCCAACTTAAAACCTTCCAGGATATCATCCTTCAGATTCTTAGCTGTAAGGAAGATGATAGGTACCTCGGCATTTACCATACGTATCTCGCGTGCCAACGTAAAACCATCCATCTTAGGCATCATTACATCCAGCAGACACATATCAAACTTTGTTCTCATAAATGCCTTGTAACCGGCCTCTCCATCCAGATAAAGCTCTGCATCATAGCCCTTAGCCTGCAAATACTCGCGAACCAACATGCCCAGACTTTCCTCGTCCTCGCATAACAGAATGTGCAATTTGTTCTCCATAACTTAATCTTTTACTATTGGTAATGTTATTATAAATTTTGTCCCTTGTCCTACCTCGCTGGTGGCTTTGATTGTGCCATGATGCATATCAACCATTTTCTTAACATAGGTGAGGCCTAAGCCGAAACCTTTCACATTATGCTTATTACCGGTGTGTACGCGGTAGAACTTCTCAAAGATACGTTTCAGGTCATCCTTCTGAATACCGATTCCGTTATCCTTAATACTAATGCAGAGATAATCCTCGCCCTGATTCCATGTGGCCACTTCCAATCGAAGAGGCTCATCCTCACGGCGATATTTAACGGCATTGTCAAGAAGATTGAAGATTACATTGGTAAAATGCATCTCATCAACATTCACGAATGGATTAAAGGCCTCTAAGCGAGTATCTAACGTACCGCCATTCTGGCTCACCTTAAGCGAGAAGGTCTGGATGACGTTGTCTATCAACTCATTGGCATCCAATTCATGCAGTTTCAACGCGATATTATTATGGTCGAAGAGACTCATCTGCAACACCTTCTCAACTTGGAAGCGAAGGCGACGCGTTTCATTATTAATAACCTCGCCCAAGCGTTCATATGTTCCGGCATCCTTGTTGACACTCTTATCGGAAAGCATCTGTGCAGCAATAGAGATGGTGGAGATGGGCGTCTTGAACTCATGTGTCATATTATGAACAAAATCGTTCTTCATCTCACTAATCTTCCTCTGTCGTACTATAAGATAAACCGTTATCATAAAGGTGACAAACAGGATAAAGGTAAAAATCATAGCAGGCAGCACATAGTTGGCCACACCGCGAATGAATTTTTGCCGATCAGGAAAATGCACTTTAACCTGTCCCATCTGTCCTGTGGGGTCATAACGGAACAACGACTGGGTATATGAACAGGCATGTGGGTCATCCTCAGGCTCCTCATAGTCAGCACAGCGGTACACCTCTCTGCCATCAGCAGTATATACAATATAATGGAAATCCAGCTTTATGCCATTACGCAAGAACGCCCTGCGTAAACAGTTGTCAAGCTCTGCCTGTTTAATACGATCCGGGAAAAGGAGGTCACTGGCAGTATACATTACAGCAAAGATAACTTCTTCAAGGACACCGCGCTCATACATATAAGCTTCCCGAACTTGGTTCTGTAGCTGCTGACTAGCCTGAACCGAGCGATTGGGACGAGGCAAAGCAAGAGAATAAGGAAGATGACTATGATAGCGTCCTACCTGCTGCAAATCTTTGTTCACTTTAAGTGAAATGGAATCAACAGATACCGATGAAGACACAGAATCAACGGAATACGGCAAAGACCCCTCGAGTTTTTCCTGTTCATGCTGATTCATTACTGTCTGTAGATATCGAATAGTCTCGGCACGTTCCATATCACGTGATGCCTGATCAAGGCTTCGGCGCACATTTTCATCAAACTGCTCCGTACGCATATTTACCATGGCTGCAGCATAGCTTCCCTGCAGATAAAGCAAAACAAGGAAGGATACACCCACCAACATGCAGATTATATAAATATATACCCTTTTCATACAGGCAAAGGTAAAGGCTTTTCTTAAAGAAAACAAAAAAAGCTGGCACAAAACGTACCAGCTTTTAATATGTTTAACAGTATTAGCCGAAAATAATTATCAATATAACAATTATTTGTCCTCAGCTTGTGTTGCTTGATAAGCAGCAATAAGCTTGCTCTGAACATCGCCAGGAACCAGCTCGTAAGAAGCAAACTTGGTAATAAAGCTGGCACGTCCACCTGTGAGGCTACTGAGCGCTGTACTATAGTTAGACATCTCCTTCTGGGGAGCCTTGGCAGTAAGCTTCTCGTAACCATTCTCGCTGGTCATACCAGTAATCATGGCACGGCGGCCCTGCAAGTCGCTCATCACATCACCCATCTTATCGCTGGGAACAAATACTTCAACATCATTGATAGGCTCCAGAATCTTTGGACCAGCCTCCTTGAAGGCCAAAGCAAATGCCTGACGACCTGCCAGCATGAACGAAAGTTCATTACTATCTACTGGATGCATCTTTCCGTCATAAACAATTACACGTACATCACGGGCATAGCAACCGGTCAGAGGTCCTTGCTCCATACGCTGCATAACACCCTTCAGGATAGCGGGCATGAAACGAGCATCGATAGAACCACCGACAATACTGTTTATGAAGACGAGCTTGCCGCCCCACTCCAAGTCGATAGTCTCAGTGCTCTTTACATTGATACGATATTCCTGACCACCGAATGTATAAACTTCAGGAGCAGGCATACCCTCGTAGTAAGGTTCTACAATCAGGTGAACCTCACCAAACTGACCGGCACCACCAGACTGTTTCTTATGACGGTAATCAGCACGGGCTGCCTTGGTAATTGTTTCGCGATAAGGAATCTTGGGCTCGTCGAAGACAATCTGTATCTTCTCATTATTCTCCATACGCCACTTCAGCGTACGCAGATGGAACTCACCCTGACCGTGAACAAGAATCTGACGCAACTCCTTACTTTGTTCAATCACCCATGTAGGATCTTCCTCGCGCATCTTCTGCAGGGCATTCATCATCTTCTCCGTCTCGCTCTCGTTGACAGCGCGAATAGCACGACTGTACTTGGCATTGGGGTACTTGATAAAGTTGAAGCGGTTATCGCAATCCTTACCGTTAAGGGTATTACCCGTCTTAACATCCTTCAGCTTAACAGTACAGCCTATATCACCGGCTACCAATTCATCGACCTTGATACGGTTGGCACCTGCACAAACAAAGAGCTGGGCTATACGCTCCTTACTGCCACGATCGGCATTCGTAAGGTCATCACCCTCTCTGACGGTACCGCTCATAACCTTAAAGTACTGTACTTCGCCGATATGAGGCTCGACTGCAGTCTTAAAGAAGAACAGGCTGGTAGGACCTGCAGGGTCGGGAGTAATTTCCTCGCCGCGAGTATTGAACACCTTAGGCATCTCATCAACAAAGGGAACCACATTACCCAAGAACTCCATAAGACGACGTACGCCCATATCCTTGACAGCATCCACACAGAATACGGGGAACATGCCACGTGAAGCCAAACCCTTGCGGATACCTTCGCGCATCTCGTCTTCTGTTAGCGTCTCGCTCTCAAAGAATTTCTCCATTAAAGCCTCGTCATGTTCTGCAGCAGCTTCAACCAAAGCCTTGTGCATCTCCATAGCCTTGTCCATCTGATCAGCAGGAACATCCTCGATAGTAGGTGCACCACCTTCAGGCCCCCAAGAATATTTCTTCATGAGTAAGACGTCAATCAACGCATTAAAATCAGGGCCGGTAGCAAGAGGATACTGAACGGGGACAACCTTAGGACCATAAATGGTTTTAAGTTGCTCCAGCAGGTTATCATAATCGCAATTCTCATCGTCCAACTGATTGACAAGGAAGATGACGGGCTTACCCAATTTCTCTGTGTAGCGGAAATGGTTTTGGGTACCAACCTCAACGCCAGCACCGCCCTTAATAAGAATAACAGTGGTATCTGTTACGTTCAAGGCGGTAATGGCAGAACCTACGAAGTCATCACTACCTGGGCAGTCGATAATATTCAACTTCTTGCCATTCCACTCTGTATGAAAAACAGTAGAGAATACAGAGTAACCGTACTCCTGCTCTACTGGGAAATAATCGCTGACTGTGTTTTTCTGGGTAATACGACCTCTTCTCTTGATAATGCCTGCTTCATAAAGCAAGGCCTCTGTAAGGGTTGTCTTACCCGCACCATCATTGCCCATCAGGGCAATGTTTTTAATCTCATTTGCTTTGTAAACTTTCATATTCTTGTATTTTAATGCTATTAGTTTTAGTTTTCAGGGGATAAAATTAGCAATAATATTTGAACTAACAATAGCAAAATAACATGTTAGACAACATGTTTTCGAGCAAAAAAGGAGGCAAAAAGGCTAAAAAGAAAGAAGATGCTAATACATCAGGTCGCTGATGATACTGTTTGAGATAAAAATACCCTTTCTGGAAAGACGCAGCGTATCCTTTTCTTTCAACAGGCTTCCATTAAGAATATGAGGTTCTGCCATTTGCAGGCAATAAGATTTCTGTTCAGGCGTAAGGAGGTCAAAAGCAAGGCCACGAACTGTACGCAAGCGAGTCATGACAAGCTCGTCATACCGTTCTTCCGGCGTCAGCACCTCCGTCTCATGCGGAACATCAGCCGAAGCCTGAATATAATCCTTTAGGGACATATCATTTGATCTGCGAATATTCTCACCATCGTAAGAATGAGCACCAGGTCCCAAGCCCAGATAAGGCGAACCATCCCAATAACTGCTGTTATGCTTGGCACACATACCCGGTTTGGCAAAATTTGAAATTTCATAATGAACCATCCCAGACGCTTTCGCCTCATTCATCAGATATTCGTACATCTGCCACGAGAGTTCATCAGAAGTTTCTTCGACACTACCGTCAGCAAGCATTTTTGACAACGGGGTCCCTTCCTCATAAGACAAGGCATAAGCACTGATATGTGGGACGTCAAGCGACAACAACTGCTGCACATCACCCTTCCAGTCCTCAAGCGTCTGACTGGGCAATCCATATATCAGATCCAAACTGATATTATCATAGCCTGCCTCTCTAAAGAGTTGAACTGCACGCAAGGCTTGCGCTGAAGTGTGACGGCGATTCAGGAATCGCAGCAATTCGTCCGAGAAGGTCTGTACCCCCATACTTATACGATTCACCGATGTTTGGCGCAGCGTATCTATCAACTGAGGAGTCACATCATCCGGATTAACCTCTATGGTGACTTCCGCATCGTCTGCAAGCGTAAAGTTATCCGTAATCGCCTGAAACATCTCTAAAAGTAAAGATGCAGGCAACTGGCTGGGTGTACCGCCTCCTATATATAAAGAAGGTACGCGCGAAGCATCTATTTCCGTACGTCGCAAGAGCATCTCGCGCTTAAGGGCGGAGACATAAGAACGCTTCCATTCCAAGCCACAGGTTGTGGAATAGAAGTCGCAATAGATGCAACGTTTCTGACAAAAAGGTACGTGAATATATATGCCGCCCGTCTTAGTCACGACATTCCTGATATAGGATTTCGTAGAAACAGGGATAGACATTAGAGGCGGCATTGCTCTGTCCTGCCGTATGAGGCACGATCAGTCTGACTTTGGCTATTTCACCGTCAGGCGTTGTCTGTCGGCCAACGCGGATATAAGGGAAAGGTGCAAGCCAACCGTCCAAGACCTTCTCCTCGCCATAAGTCTGATACATAGGGCCAGCCTGATCGCCAGTAATAAAACTGGCAGAGAAAGTACCCGATGTATTCGTCACAGCTAAGATGTCCGGATTTGTATGCCAATAGCTTACGTCGCTACGCAACTGTAAGCTATCGCCTAATATATTGAATTCAATAAAACGGCAAGCAATCTGTCGTGTCTGTCCCTTAGCGATCTTTTCGCCAACACCCTTTCTGATAATCTGCATATAAATACCAGAATTAGAAAAGAGAACATACTCATTTCTATCCAGATTGGTTGTCGAATCCTGTTTGTAGAACTGCTGTTCTGAAATAACATTGATGACGCCTACGTTACAGATAGTATCACCGTTAGGGCCAACAATTGTCACATCGCGCTTCAGGAATGCATCCACCGCATTACGTTCCTTATCTTTCTGCTCAGCATAAGTCTGATCATCAGAACAAGAGACAAGCCCCGTAAGGGCAATCATCAAACTAAGGAATGTATAAAGAATCTTTTTCATATAATGCTTATTTTGCTTGCAAAGGTACGATTTACTGAACGAAAAAAGATAAAATTACATGAGTTTTTCTAAACTATCGCTCTTTTTATAATCTATTTTAACAAATGAGCATAGGATTTTATTGCCTCACGAACCTTCCGAATGGCCTCGTCCATACTGCAGTAGAGCCTTCCGCCGCTGGCGTTCTTGTGCCCGCCGCCATTAAAGAACTGAGCCGACATATCGTTGCACGGAAAATCATCCACGCTACGCAGGCTTACCTTTACCACGCCGTCACGCTCCGTATCCTCACTAAGGAAAACGCTCAGCTTCATACCAGATATCTGCAACGGCATATTTACGATTCCCTCCGTATCGCCGTTCTTCGCGCTAAACATCTTACGTTCCTGATTGGTAAGCGTGATAATGCTGGCATGCAGTTCAGGAAGTGTTTCCATCTTCACATAAAGCAGATAGCCGGTAAGACGCATACGGGACTGAGAGTAGGTCCAGAACACATTTCTGTATATCTTGTCCTTATCTATGCCACGCTCCAGCAGATGAGAGATACACTCATATACCACGGCCCTGTTCGAGTTATAGGTAAAGGCACCCGTATCACACATCATAGCAGCATACAGGCAGGTTGCCTCCTCCGTAGTAATCTGTTCCAGTTCGCCCAGCTGATACAACAAATGGCATATCACCTCGGCAGAAGCACACATGTCCGGATGCGAGATTACCAACTGACAGAAATCCGTAGGATTCAGATGATGGTCTATCATAATCTTGGGCGCAGGATTGGCCAACACACAGGCTTCCAGTTCCTGCAATCTGGAGGAATCGTTCAGATCCGTTATAATGAACAAGTCTGCCTCAGCCACAAGGGGATTCACCTCCTCTTCATGCTTCAGATAGACCTTCACTTCCTCGGCATCAGGCATCCAGTGCAGAAAATCAGGAAAGATATTAGGAACCACCACCGTTACCTGCTTACCCTTGCGGGTTAGCCAATGCTTCAGTGCCAATGTGGAACCTATAGCATCTCCGTCGGGGGACACATGGGCACATATCACCACCTTTTGGGCATTATCTATCATGTCAGAAAACCTACGCTGTTCCTCTTCTGTCAGAATCTTTTCCATATACTTATAACGAATTCTGCCTGCGAAGGTACAAAGAAATAATGAGCCCGCCAAAAGGTGAGCCCATTATGTTTGATTTTATAAATCACAGACGTAAAATCGGGTTTGTTAAGGAGGAGAAATAATCAAGTTGGAAAAATTTTTATTTAAGTTACTTTTTGCTCGAAATCAAGTTAGATAATTATTACAAATAAGCTAGAAAATATAGCTTTGTCACCTTTGCTTCATTCAGATACTCTCCATGAGTCATTCAGACCATCTCTTTTACTCATTGAGACTATCTCTTAGGGGGTATAGAGACTATCTCAATGAGTTGTTCAAACTATCTCAATGACTCATTCAGATATAGGGAACAAATCAAAGGTCACATAGGGAGAGTTGGGAGCCTAAAATCTCCAATCATCCAATTCCTTTTCCCTCTTTGCTACTTTCAAATATTTAAAGGAAAGACTTTTTACTGCCACGCGTGGCAGTATTTTTTTTCTACGTGTGGCAGTAAATCTTTCTACGTGTACTAGTAAAAAAGGCCAATCGTGGAGTTTTTCAACAAAATCAACTTATACTGAATAAGTATACTCATTTATTTACTTGAGTAAGTTCGATCAATCGCATGAGCTTACTCAATCGATTGTTTGAGCTTACTCAGTGTTTTTGAGCATAATTTTGTGTTTCGTTCGGTTTAGATAAATTTCTCACACTAATACATACAAATACATTTGCAAATTCTTCGCTTAATCGAATTTTTGTACTATCTTTGAGACCTCAAAATAAGAATAGGATGGAGAAAGACCTGAGAATAGTATTTATGGGGACACCAGACTTTGCCGTTCCCTCATTAGCCAAACTGGTGGATAACGGATATAATGTAGTGGGGGTTGTTACCATGCCCGACAAGGCCATCGGAAGGCACCATGATGTGTTGCAGTCAAGCCCTGTTAAGCAATATGCGGTAGCCCACAACATCCCCGTGCTACAACCCGAGAAGCTGAAAGACGAGGAGTTCCTGACGGCTCTGAGCAGCCTTAAGGCCGACCTACAGATTGTAGTTGCTTTCAGGATGTTGCCTCAGGTAGTTTGGGGAATGCCTCGCTTGGGTACCTTCAACCTCCACGCAGCCCTGCTTCCGCAATATCGTGGCGCAGCTCCTATCAACTGGGCTATCATCAATGGTGACAAAGAGACGGGCATCACCACCTTCTTCCTGGATGAGGACATAGATACGGGGCGTATCATTCTACAGGAACGTATCCCCATAGGTGAAGAGGATTGTCTGGAAGATATTCACGACCGCATGATGGTTCAAGGAGCCGAACTGGTAAAGAAAACCGTTGACCTGATAGCAGAAGGAAAAGCTGAGGCTACAGACCAAGAGCAGTTTATGACTGACGAGCCCCTGCGTCCTGCTCCCAAGATCTTCAAGGAGACATGCGAAATCAAATGGACCACCATGGAACAGGTTCACAACTTTGTGAGAGGTCTGAGTCCCTACCCCGCTGCTTGGACAACGCTACACACGCAGGACGGAAAAGAAGTGGTGATGAAAATCTTCAAGACTAAGAAAGAAAAGGCTTCAACAGATATAAAGGAGCCCACCTTGCAAACAGACAATAAGACATACCTACGCGTGGCTTTGCCCGATGGTTATCTTTATCTAAGCGAAGTGCAGATTTCTGGTAAGAAACGTATGCAAATTGCAGACTTTTTACGCGGCGCACACACGGAAGGATGGACGTTATAATAAAAAAAATGACAAAAAATTTGGTAGATTGCTTAAAAAGTGTTTCCTTTGCGTTTACAAACATTAAAATAACCCGTTAAAACGAACATTGCCTATAGAGAAAACATTACACAAGAAACTATTAAAACAAGCGTAATGAAGAATCTGAGTACAAATACCGACTATGAGTTGGTAAAGTTGTATGAGAATGGTAATGATATTGCTTTTGACGAGTTATTACAGCGTCATCAAAGTTATGTATATTCCTACATCCTCTTTTTAGTCAAAGAAGAGGAGCGAGCTGATGATATCTTCCAAGAGACCTTCACGCGTGCCATTATGGCTATCCGAAGCCACAAGTACCAGACAACGGGCAAATTCAGTGCGTGGCTTATCCGTATCGCACACAACCTGATTGTGGATACTACACGCGATACCGATGCAGGAAAAGTAATTACGCAAGAGAAGTTTTCTCCCAATATCCTCAATGACATCCGTCTGAGCGAGGGCGGCATAGAGACAAACATCATCGAGCAGCAGAAAGCCGATCAAATAAGAAAAATGCTGGATTACCTGCCAGAAGTTCAGCGCGAGGTGGTACTTATGCGCTTTTATGAAGACATGAGCTTCAAGGAGATTGCAGAAAAAACTGGTGTCAGCATCAACACCTCTCTGGGGCGCATGAGATATGCACTTATCAACCTAAGGAAAATGGTGCAGGAGCATAATATAGCATTGGTAGGATAAAAATATCACTTTTTACACAATATTTTGCCAATTCGGTACGTTTTATTTGTAAAGACAGTAAGCAAATAAAACATATTGAATTGTGCCTATGGAACAAGTTTTACCCCTCCCTTACATTCAACCAAGTGCAGCCGTATTGGCTCGTATACGCCAATTTGCGAGAACATACCGACCTCAGTTTCTAACAAGCATAAAGCTCTATTAACATGATAGTGTCACCCTCGCTATTATCGGCTGACTTCGGCGATCTGAAGAGCGAAATGGAATGGTTCAACCAGAGCAGCGCCGACTGGTTGCATCTGGATATTATGGACGGCGTCTTTGTACCCAACATATCTTTTGGCTTCCCCGTATTGAAATACGTAGCAAAGCTTTGCAAGAAGCCTCTGGATGTTCACCTGATGATAGTACAACCGGAAAAGTTTGTGCAGGAGGTGAAGGATTTGGGTGCATACATCATGAACGTCCACTATGAGGCCTGCCCACATCTGCACCGCGTGATTGGTCAGATTCACGAGGCTGGCATGAAAGCAGGCGTAACGCTAAACCCTGCCACTCCCGTAAGTGTACTGCAGGATATCATAAATGACGTCGATCTGGTACTGCTGATGAGCGTAAACCCAGGCTTTGGCGGACAGAAGTTTATCCCTCACACGACGGAGAAAGTCAAGCAACTGCGTAAGCTCATAGACGAAAGCGGCAGTAAGGCATTGATAGAGATTGACGGTGGTGTTAACAACGAAACAGGCAAGTTGCTAAAAGATGCAGGTGCCGATGTACTGGTTGCGGGAAACTATGTCTTTAAGGCTCCCAACCCCTCTGACGCCTGCGCACTGCTAAGCGCTCTATGATTACAAGACAGCCCATCATTTGGGCTACGCTTTTATATGTAACAGGTATTCTGCTGGGGAACTTTTTCTCCAGCATTTACTTTTTATTGACCTCCGTAGCATTACTCGTTGCATGCATGTTGTTACGCAGGAAAACATACGTATCGGACATCCTGCTATATGTATTCTGGATATCGTTGGGAATGGCACGCATAGGAATGGAGAAGGAATCACCATCCGAATATCATTGCTTCGACGCCGTCTGCCAGAAAGCACAGCAACAACAGGAAGCACTAATGGTCCGGCTTCACAATGCAGGGCTGGAAGGCAAGGCCCTATCCCTAAGTTCAGCCTTGCTGATAGGAGACAAATCAGGACTGGATAAAACAACGCGAAGAAAATATGCTCAGGCAGGAGCCTCGCATCTCTTAGCCTTAAGCGGCATGCATCTGGGCATCCTGTATGGCATCCTGTACATACTATTCATCAGACGTATCCGTTCCAGCCGATGGAAATGGTTTTGGCTTCCACCCATCCTTCTTACCATCTGGGGCTACGCCTTCATAGCCGGCATGCCCATATCGTTGGGCAGAGCCTGCATCATGTTTTCTTTGGCTACCATAGCTACTTTTGCACAAGAGGAAACGCCTCCCACACACATTCTGGCACTTTGCGCGCTGACAATATTGCTGTTCCAGCCCAACGCTCTCTTTGGCATAAGTTTCCAACTTTCCTTCCTGGCCGTGTTATTCATCCTTATATTATATCAGCCCCTGAAAGATATGCTGAAGATAAGAAATGCCGTTCTGGACATGCTGTTACTATCGGCTGTTGCGCAGTTAGCGACGGCACCGCTTGCCATCTACTATTTCCACTCGTTTCCATTATTAGGAAGCATCGTCAGTATAATACTGATTCCGCTTACCACCATCATTATATACTTAGGTATGCTAACGCTGCTTGTTCCCACGGCGTTCTCCGTATGGTTGCTGACAATTACCGTCGGCATACAAAACTGGATTGTGGATACCGTGGCAAGCATTCCCCATTCCACCATGACAAACCTGTACCCTGCCTGGGGGCAAGTCTTGTCTTTCTATTTGCTTTTACTGTGCGTGACAGCGAAAAGCCATATCAACAGAAGCCTGAAAGATTTTAGTCTGTAGAGAAATCCGCCAACACCTGACGGTAAACCGTAAGCACAGAGCTCTTACGGATAAAGCCCACAAACACGCCCTCGTCATCCACTACTGGCAACGTCCAAGCATGCGTTTTGTCGAACGTAGCCACTACAACATCCATAGAATCATTAACTGTTAGGATTCCCTCGGGCTGCTTCATCAGCTGAGCTACAGTAAACTGTCTGTATAGCTCAGAGCGGAAAATAAGATGGCGTATATCGTCCAGATATACAGCCCCTACAAACTGCATTTGCTTGTTCACTACGGGGAATACATGATTCTTGCTGTTGCTGACCTGATTGGCTACATCGCCCAGCGTCATATCAGGATACAGCACCTGATCATAATGCTGTATCACACTATCCATACTCATAAGGGTAAGTATAGACTTGTCGGTATGATGGGTAAGCAACTCGCCTCGTTGAGCCAGACGCATAGTATAAATGCTGTGAGGCTCAAAGGCCTTAATTGTCAAATAGGCCATAACCGATACCACCATCAGCGGCATGAAAAGCTGATAGCCGCCCGTCAACTCAGCAATTAGGAAGATACCAGTAAGTGGAGCATGCATAACACCACTCATGAGACCACACATGCCCAACATAGCAAAGTTACGTTCTGGAATCTGGAAGCCCAACACATCATAGATATTCCACAAACGGCAGAAGATAAAACCGCATATACAGCCCAAGAACAGACTGGGAGCAAAGATACCACCACAACCGCCACCTCCATTGGTAGCTGTAGAGGCAAATACCTTAAAGACGATTATCAGGAACAGATAAACCAACAGATGGTTACTGCCATAGAACAAAGAACGATCCATAGCAGTATTCCAATCTGCTTCTCCTGTACCATTCAGCAGTAACGTAATTAAATCATAACCTTCACCATATAGCGAGGGAAACAAGTAAATGAGCAAACTCAGCATTATGGCTCCAAAAACAAACTTCTTATACCGTCCCTGAAGCTTTCTGAAAATGCCTTCCAGCATGTTCATGGTTCTGGTGAAGTACAGGGCAACCAAGCCGCATACTCCGCCTAAGGCCAGATATGCAGGAAGTCTTTCCACTGTAAAAACATCCTGAAGATGAAACTCAAAGATAGGATTAATACCGGATACGGCAAAGGTAAGTGCTGCTGCTGTAACACAACTTACCAGCAACGGCAGAAGACTGGTCATGGTAAGGTCTATCATCAGCACCTCCAGCACGAAGACAAGTCCTGCTATAGGCGCCTTAAAAATACCTGCCACAGCACCTGCAGCCCCACACCCTACCAGCAGCATCATCTGCTTACTGCTCAGCCTGAATATCTGACCAAAGGTACTACCTATGGCGCTACCCGTCAACACAATAGGG
>JAEEGJ010003332.1_pt1 | contig 63067 bp, 42 predicted proteins | sample 8958761 | NCBI WGS metagenome assembly JAEEGJ01 (sample SAMN16246546, study PRJNA631951) | gut metagenome | biome: gut microbiome; feature: rumen; material: RS-attached | host: Bos | place: Iran: Karaj | collected 2018-10 | reverse complement strand
CAAAGTCAGAGAAAACTCCTGTTGTCGATGCTCCGACCTATGAGACTACTACTGACGCTACTACCATGCCCGATTATACAGAGACTCAGGATGAAACTCCCATCCCACGAAATCCAGTCGATACTAGTTTTACAAAGCCTACGTTCGATAATCTTTTCAATTGGTGTTAATTTTGTGATCGGTCAAGTGTGTAGTATTAAAATACTACGTATTATGACCGTATGGGAAAAATGGTCAATTCCTGGACGAATTTGGTCAATAATTGGACACTTTTGGGCATTTTTTGGACACTCGTGGTTAATAATTGGACAGTACAAGAATTATCCCCGTTCAATTCTTTATATATAGTGGTTTGTGCAATTGGAAGCTGCCTCACGGCGGCTCCCAATGCCTGACCCGTTCATAGATGTTTCATCTTTGGATTACACTTCGTTGAGAAATGGGGTGTAATACTATAGGAATTGTTCAGGCTAGTTATTCTTCGTCGGGAGGACGCGGGATAATTAGGTTATTGGAATAATATCATTTTTGACATATAGCTATGCCCCGTCGTGAGACGCGGTATAGTAAGTAGATTAAAATCACACGATTGCTATACTCCGTTGTGAAACGCAGTATAGGTTTCCACTCAAAGTTATTCTTCGTCGTGAGACGCGGGATAGCACAACAACGAGCATTATCGGCCACTCTATAGATTGCCATTAAATCGGCCTACAATGCTCATACGAGAGCCGTATCATCCATTTCCGGGTGGTACGGCTCTCTATTTTTTCGGTCATTTCAATATCTTTAACCATAGATGATAGCAATAATTCAGGAGAAATAGCTATCTTCGTGCCAGATTTACATTGTTAAACAACATGAAACTACAAGATATATTCAGGAACTCCGACTTCGAAAAGGTCTTTGACTATATCATCAAGATCGACCCGAAGTCAAAAGGCAGTAAGTTTTCCTATATGACTGCCTTCGAATTCCTGTGCGACATGAAAGCACAGTCTGGTTATCTGATAGAATTCAAGGAGAGCACCTACGAAAACGACCCTGACATCAAGATTGCCTGTGCCGAGCTAGACGGCTACCCCTGGAAGATGGCTATGGGTGGCGAAGTCATAGTCCCCCACGACACTCCCCACGACATTATAGCCGCCGTCGCACTCTACAATCTTACCTTCTATGGTTTCTCCCCTGACGAGCGACGCAGCCAGTTAAAGAAGTGGTTTGGAAAGTCAGACGATGGCGAACCACAAGAAGAAGATTTGCTCACCGACGAAACCAAGTTGCTTGCCCCCGACCCCATCGAACTAAGCGACGACGAATACGAAAGGGCTTATGACATTTATGGCGAAGCTGTCCTAAAGGATCTGCGTGCGCTTGCCCAAAATGGCGACCGCTATGGCCAGTTCTATCTGGGTAGAGCCTACGACCTGGGGCTCTATGGACTCAAACGAGACAAAGCCGAAGCCTTCAAGCTTTATCGAGAGTCTGCTGCCCAAGGCTACTTCAAGGCTCAGAACAACCTAGGTCAGTGCTATGAGCATGGTTGGGGAACTGCCCAAGACCTCGCGAAAGCAAAAGAACTCTACGCAGAAGCATCCAAGGCACCCAACACACAGGGCTATCCTGAAGAAAATCTGGGATTCCTCGAAATGGCCGAAGGCAACAAGGAACAAGCAGTCGAGTGGTTTAAGCGAGCTGCCGACAAGGGTGATGTGGTTTGTAAGCAGTATGTCTGGTATCTCCAGAAAGAACCAAAGTGGACGAAAGGAGTCTGAACGACAAGATGGATCCGATGAGCAGAGCCATTGCCAGGCGGTACGACTTTCCTTTTTCGGTCATTTGAAAGAGACAGTCACTTCGCCGGTATTGCCCTGAGTATTATCGGCAATACTGTTAAGAGCGGTTTTCTCATCTTTGCGATTAACAGAGAGTACTATTATCTGTATTTTATGACCATCATCGCCTCATGGGGATCTCGCCTGACTGTGTCAACTTGTAAACTTCGTTGTTGATATAGTCAGAGAGGTCTGAGACGTTACCCTTGTTTGCCCCGAAGTTTAAGAGATTAAGGATGGAGCGCGATGATGACTCGACCACTACCTTGCAAGTCTGGCTGCTTGTGGCCACCACCTTCATCTTCACGTTCTCGCTGAATGGTGACAGCCATAGGCCTCGACGAGCTTCAACGATGAAGAGGTCATCGTTGCACTTCACACTTCCGAACTTTGTGCTCTTGTCGAACAACCGCTTTACAGCAGTATAGGTAGTTCGGGCATTATGCGGGAATTCAAGGGTTGTCGTTTGCATGACACTCCATCAATAATACAGATGATTAAACCATTTTACTAATTGTTTCGATTTGGCCTATTAACTCATCTTTTCTCGTTTTCAGCTCTTTTAAACTAGTTTGTGCATCTTCTATTTTTTTTGCCTTATCGATGCTTGACTGCCGTACTTCATCAAGTTGCTGTTGAAGTGGGGTTAGGAGTTCATCAATGAAAGCCTCTTTCACTTCACTGATAATCTTGTCCTTTGTGTCAACAATACCTGACAGGAAACTGCTACCATCAAAGTCTGACTGCATTTTTGTTATCTCCTTATGTACATTACTTGCTACGTCATTGTGGTCAATGAAGTTTGCCAATTTGCCTGCAAGTCCCCACGTCATACCGTTATATACGTCCCATACAAGATCGAACACGCCATAATCTTCGTCAGTTTCGTCATCATCGGTAAACGAGAATAGAGATTTATCTGTTTGAAAATTGAATTTTGATGATATGCTTTTTACAAAGTCACGTGGATCGAAGTCATCGTTCATTTGTAGCTTAGAGAGGATATCCTCTGTGTCAATAAAAAACTCATCAAGTGTGCGTTTAACTTTTTGCTTAGCACTGGTTGTAATATTGTCGCATATTCTCTTTAATGTTCTTGTCTTTAAAAACGTCTCTGCACGGTCAAGGTCTTCTGCAAGTTTCTCTGAACTACTAAACCTTCCCCATGAGTCAACGATAGTATGCATCTGGCTACAACAACTATCTACAGCATCTTCCAATTCTTCTGAACCTTTGCGTACAATCTCTTGAAAAGTCATGTCGAGGTCATCGCCCAAACCATCAATCTTCTTATTAAGCTTGCGGGTAACTCGCTGCAGTCGACTTTCCATTTCATCAAGTTCATCATCGGGCGCTTGTAGCATTTCTATCTCGCTCTGCCTATGAATAATATTTTCCTCTACTTTTGACTTCAGATTGTTCCCTTTAGCAAGGATAGCATTAAGCGGTTTTTTGAATAGGATTGATTCCTTTTCTCTTTCAATAACATTGATGATAGCAGAAATCAAATCATCAAGATGGCTTTTCTCGCGCATCTGCTTCTGTGATGATATCTCAAAATTATCACAGGCTCTTTTCCAGGCAAACGAGAAAATATCGTTATTATTTATTTTAGCCATAGGAAGCTCAGCCAGCAGGGCCATTTCTGCTGAAAGTGGTATGGGTTCTGTGTCTCGTAATATCTCATTAAGTTGCTGGTCTCCCATGGTTTGGCTTGCCTTGAATATTTCGCCCTTAACATACTTGCGTATATCGTCCTCTGTTTCACCATTTTCGTATGGAATATCATACTTGTTGATGCCAATTAATACCTTTCCTGTGCCACATTCCGCTACATTTTTGAACAATATTCCGCGATCTGTTGCGTCGAATGGACGTCCTGCATAGAGCATCAGCAACACAACATCTGCTTGTTTAAGAAAGTCCTTGGTACGTTCCTCTCGCGAAACAATAGGGTCGTTAAATCCCGGGGTGTCCACAATGCGTACTCCCTTAAGATGGTTCATTGGGAAGTAAACAGTAACAGACTTTGTGATGGAAACATAGCGTCCGTCTGCTCCTACATATTCTATAAGATTATCAAAACTATCGGTCTGCTGTTTTCCTAAAAGACTATTAATGTTGTTACCCAGTTTCGTTGATTTCTCCATCAGCTCCTGTGCAGCCTTAATTTTTGACTTCTGCATCTCATCAGTCACTTCGTCAGCATTCATACGGGCAGTCATCTGCTGCTCCTGCCACTCTTGCTCCGTATAGAATTCGGCCTCAATTTTTTTTTCAGGCCCGTAGGTAATCACCGACAGGGCAGCTGTCATAGGAGTTGTAGCTGCTGGTAAGATGTCGTCCTCGAAAACAAAACTATTGAGGAAAGTAGATTTGCCAGCTTTCATTTGCCCGATAACCCCTATGGTGAGCACATCGTTTTCAATTTTAGTCAGATACGATTGCCTCTCTTCATTGTCTATCCACCCTATCTTAGCAGCATGATCAATGAGGGAAGTCATTTTCTGTTTCTTCTCCTGAAGATTTAGCTTCTCAAAAAAATTATTTGCCATAAGTCATTAATTTAAATTGTTGATACTCTTTCGTAGACGCATATCTACTCTCTCAAGCTGCTGAAGCTGCTCTCTGCTTTCACTCAGTTCAGAGTAGGTTTCTTGTAATTTCTTACTCAGTTCGCTTATCATTTCACAATTATTGCGAACAACTCCCACGTTATTCTCTGCAATGTAATCTATGAGAGTGTTTTTGAGTTCAGTACCATTCTCTTTGGAAAGTTCATATTTGTCCTCATTACCCCATAATGCAGAGATTCCTTGCTCTGTCCATGAATTTTCGAGGATGTTTGCCGCATAAATGCAATTCTCTTGTAAGGTGTTACAAGTTTTGTCAAATGTTTCAATAGCTTCTTCAAAGTCAGAATTGCACTGACGGTATTTCTCATTGCATTCCTTCACCTTTGCATCTGCATTTTTCTTTACATCTTTCATGAAGTCCTTTATTGCTCTCAGATAGGCACCATCATGAGCATTCGTTTTGATGGACTTAATTGGGTTCATGATGCTGTCGAGTGGAGCTTTGGAAGAGAAGCGTAAATACCCCTCGACAGAAACACCCTCACGCTCAAAGGTATCTTTAATGAGTTTTTCTACTTTTGTCACCTCAGAATCTGCCTTAGTATCAACCTTATTGATGATTACGTAAAGCGGTTTATGCAAATTAGCTTTTATAAGATTTATCGACGATTTGTTTACCGTACCGGCATTCACGTCGAACACCCAGAAAAGTGCATCGCATTCATTGATGACTTCCAGAGTGCGCTCACTGTCCTCGTTATCGTTAGAATTGAAGCCCGGCGTGTCAAGGATACTAAGGTTGTCGAGATTGGGATTCTTGTAGCTCATTACAAAATACCTAATGAGGTTGGATACCCCTCCCACCTGATCAAGAACTTCTTTGGTAACTCTGTTAAAATCGCTGGCGGGAATCTCTTTTAGCTTGTTGTCTTGGGTAAAGAATCTATAGTAGGTCTTTACATCACCAGAAATGTAGGTCGGAATGGCCGTTGTTGCTTTAGTGCTAACAGGTAGTCGAGGTACGGAAGGATCGTCTTGTGATAGTATTCGGTTGACAATGGATGTTTTTCCTGCTGAGAATTCTCCAACGAAGGCGATAGATGTTTTTTTCGCAATCCAACTTTTCTTCTGTACTGCCTCCCATCGCTTCAAGTCCTCAGTGAATAGTTTTTTCGCCTCAACGAGTTTCTTCGGGCTGAAAGCCTTAAGTGTATCCTGCAAATCGCCATCTATAAAATCAACCAGCGAGTTTACTTTCGAGTAAAGACTACTTGTCTGACTATCGCTTGTCTCAGGTGCAGAGAGTATGGTCTGCACAAATGATAGAGATTCCATCTTCAAGGACAACTCTTGAGTCTTTATTTCCAACTGGGTGCGGGTTTCTTCAAGTTGAATTGTAGCATCTTTCAGATTCTTTTCTGCTATTCGCTTTTCTTCTTGAAGCTGCTCGCAGTCTGTGACTTTATTCTTTAGCTTTTTCTTAGCATCGTCCAGGTCATCCTCATAATCTTCTATCTCACCTTCAAGTTGCTTGATTTTCTTTTTCAACTTTTCTGTTTCAGCCAATTGTGATAACATTTCGGGACTGACTTGCCCACTTTCTGCAGTAGCTTTAAGTTGATGGCTGAGTTCTTTGTTTTTCTCATTTGCCTCAGCCAATAATTTTTCGGCCTTTTCTTTTTGTTGAGTCAGAACTGCAATAAGATTATCCTGCTGATTGCCAACTGGAGTTTCTTGTTTTGTTACATGAGGTTCTTTCTTTCCTTTTATGAGGAAATAAGTAATAGCAGCAGCAATCGCGGCAGCTATTAAAGCAACAATAATGTATGTTATATCCATATTGCGTTATGCCTTTAATTTGTTTATTTCTGCCTCATAACTATCACACGCGGCCTTGTATTGCTGTACCTTTCGTGTTAGTTCGTCATTTTGTTCCAGCAGCTTTTTGATTTTCTGTTGAGCATCGGCCAAATCATCTTCCAAGTCGTCTGAAGTCTCGTCTTTTTCTTTAAATCGTTTCTTCAGTCGCTGGTTTTCGGCCATCAAGTCTTCAATTTTTCTTTCTGCTTCGCGATTGCGATTGCGCAGTTTTTCGTTCTCAGCATAAAGGTCATTAAGTTGCTGTTGTTGACTGCTTCTATTACTTCCTTTATTTCCGACAATAACGTCTTTTGCAACTATAGCTCCTGCGCCAATTGCCGCACCTGCAATAAATTCTATCATATCCTTTATAATTTTATAGGGTTAATAATTCGTTCTTGTACTCCCTTATCTGGGCGAGTCGCTTTTCAAAAGCATCTTTATGCTCTCTATGTTGACTCCGAAGCTTCTCAAGGTTTCCTCTTTTTTCTTCAATAGATAATTGAGCCATTATGCGTAAAGAGTCACTTAGAGAGTTCAACACCATCTGTCGGTTTGAATCCATGGCCAAACGGAACTGAGGCATGAGTGTCTGATCAACGTATATACTGATTGCTCTGCGTCTTTGAGGTTTCCCCCAAGTCTTGTCAGTAACAAATCCTACCATGCTTTCCACCATTCCTTTTTTCTGCCCCATCTGTTGTCCTGCTGTTTCATTCAGCCTTTCAATATTCCCGTATTCTTCACTGGCTTTACCCGCATAGTTCATCATTTGTTGTACGCGGCTTATATGATTATTGTTTGAAACAATGCTACCAATGTCAGTGGCAATGTCAACAGCTTCAATCACACCGCCTACTTCAGCTGCTGTAGATGCTGTTCCTGCCGCAGTTACTACTGCCCCACTTTCTGCTGCTGTTCCCGCAGCACCTGCAGCTCCTGCGGCAGTGCCAGCAGTTGCCACTACAGCGACTACCGCCGCAGCTGCAGCTGCTACTTTAACTCCTGTTGAAATCATTCCGTCATATTGATGGCCAATAGAATCAAGATCAAGGTTAAAGGAAAGACCTGAAACACTAAGTGATGACATGTCAATACCTCCGAACGACTGAAAGTTAGAATTATCATCACTGCGTTCTAATTCTGCAGTTTTTCTTTGGACTACTGTTGTAACCTTATTCTTGAATTCTGACAAGCAGATGCTTGCTGTAGAGTTGATGGCAGTAACTGCTTCAACGTTAAAATTCTCGCTTTTGCCAGCTACAATTGAATCCAAACGTGCCGATACGTTTTCCTGGAACATTCTGGTGACCGAACGTTGCTCGTCTTCAATATCATCTTGCGCATCAGATACAATTTTCTCTATGTTGCGGTCTATCTGGCGCAGCTCTCGTTCCTTCGCCCTAATGGCTTCTTCCAACTTCTCATCAGACGATGATGCTTTAAGCAATTCATCCATTCCAGAAATCATGCGCCTGACAATTTCTTTGATGCGATGCGTGTTCACTTCTGTCAAGATGCGTCCCTTTTCTTGCTGTACAGCAGCTAGCAAGTCACAAAGTTGGGACAAATCGCCCTCTTTTGCCGAAACACACGCTACCATGTTAAGCGACAGATTACAATTTTCAGCAATGTACTTTCGGACACGCTCTATCTCAGAGGTTGGTTTCGCGGCACATTGGGTGATGACTAGGAACACTGGGCGACGGGCCAATTTCATAGAGTCCACAAACTCGGTCAGCGAACGAGTGAGCTGTGCATTGACATCAACAACGAGAAGGATACCATCTGCTTGAGGAAGAAAGTCTACCAAAGTTTGCTTGTGTCGCGGATCAGATGATGAAAGACCTGGAGTGTCGACAAGGATAATTCCTGATGGGACTTGCGTCGAAGTGTCAAAAATGTTGACAACAGTAGAGTCAGACAATTCATCGTTTTTGAGTGACGAAAGGTCATAAATCTCTCGCTTTATGCCATTCTCATCAAACACTTCAGCATAGCAACTGTCGCAACCGAAGTGTATTTCGTAGATGGTTTTTGTTGTCGGTTTTGTCGCCGTTTCAAGCTTTTTTGAGTCTGTCAGCGAATTAATCAATGTGGTCTTGCCAGCACTGAATTCACCTACAAGTGGTAGTATCAGCTCGCAGTTGGTATCTGAAAGACGCTGCTGAATCATGGCCAGCTGGGCTTCTTCCTTCAGCATATTGCTATCCTTTGCAATGGATATCAAACGGTTAATATCGTATTCCATATCATCCTATTCTATCTACTTTCAAATAAACTCCATTCAAAGCTCCCGCTTTCTTGATGTCTACACCATAGATACGCATGAAAGCATCGGCTACACTCTGACCGCCATTCGTATGAACGGGATCGCTAAAAGACTGTGAAACCACGTCAACACTCATACCAGGCTCCAATCGGATGCCGTTGGTATTTACTCTCGATTTTACTGTAATTCTAAATAGAGGCATAGTAGTATTATTTTTAAAATTAATAAATCCGAGGGCATAAAAGAAGGAGGACTCGTCCAACTTCTCTATATCTGCCTAGCAAGGTTCTGGAATACCCGGTGTCACAAATATAGTAAGCAGTCCGTGCCCTCTGTAGAAGGTACAAGACCAACTTGACTAAACTCGTTTTGACACCTGATGTAAATTTTCCAGATTTAGCCAGGTCAAAGCTTGTCAGCCTGTCGTGCAACATGGATTGTAGGACGCATAGTCCCCCGTCACCAAATTTTGCATTGGCAAATATAATGAATTCCAGGGAAAGAACCAAACATACAACTACTTTTCTCATATCACGGACTGCATTTTAACGTTTCACTGACTGTATTTTAACATATTGTGCTTGTTTTTGATGCAAAATTGGCAAAAATCTTGTGAACCACACTTTTTTATGGGACGATTGTTGGCATCATCTGTGATTATGTGACGTATTTCGTAGAATTGTACGAAACCAAAGTAAAAGTGAGTTGTCTCACCTTTCTATATATTATGCATATAGCCGAAAATAATGAAACAGATGTAATTTTGCAAGCAAAAAAATGCGTAAAAAATATGAAGCAGAGATTTGACAAACTCATCCAAGATCTTTCTTATAATCTATACGAGAAAGAGTTAGAGATTAGACTAGGACTACTTGCTGCAATGGCAGGAGAAAACATAACCTTATTAGGCCCTCCAGGTATTGCAAAATCAATGGTGGCTCGCAGGTTGAATGAAGCCTTTGTAGGTGCTTCGTGCTTTGAATATCTCATGTCAAGGTTCTCCACCCCTGATGAGGTTTTCGGGCCAGTCAGTATCAGCCGTCTAAAGACAGATGATGTGTATGAACGAGTGATAGAAGGGTATCTTCCATCGGCAGACATAGTTTTCCTTGATGAAATATGGAAAGCGGGTCCTGCTATCCAAAATACGCTATTAACTGCCATCAATGAAAAAACATTTATCAATGGCAATCACAAAATAAAAATTCCTATGAAGCTACTTATTGCTGCGAGCAATGAACTTCCTGCTGAGAATGAAGGACTTGAAGCACTTTGGGACAGGTTCGCGATTAGAATAATATGCAATCCCATTAAGGACAAAAAATTGTTCAAGGAAATGCTTTTGGATGATGAAACTCAGGAAGGCCGTTGCATAAATGGGATTACAGCGGAGGAATATTCTCAATATCAAAAAGCAATACGTGATGTCCGCATTCCTGAAAATATACTGGATGTTCTATATGAAATCCGTCAGACAATTAAGAATGTAGCTATTTCTGACCCTACGGAGGAAAACGTTGAACACAGAAACATATATATAAGTGACAGACGCTGGAAAAAAATAGTTCGTCTGTTAAGGACTGCTGCGTTTATGGAGGACAGAAAGGAAGTCGTACCAGTTGACCTTCTGCTTCTGAAGCATCTGCTTTGGGGTGAACTGGACGAGATTGCTCCAATAAGGAAAGTGGTTGTCAGGTCCATCTTTAGCGGCATTTTGAAAGCCATTGGCGAAATAAAAGCATCCATGAAAGAAGTAATACACCGTCAACTTGTCAGAAAAGCCGCTAACGAAGTTGCATACGACAATATAGACCGGGATAAGAAAATATTCGACCTGATGTATTATCATGTTTGCGACCATGACACAGGGAATACCTATATACAGGTCTCAGATTATCAACAGCTCCCGTTCCAAAGACAAGGAGGTGGAATAAATCAGACGCTGGGGTTAAGTCATCCAGACCCAACAGACAATAAAAGAACCATCCTACGCTCTTCAAACCCGACGGGGTCAATGGAGGAGGATGCTATAGGCGACGACTCTCTTCCTGAAGGCTGGAGACATGTGTATTTAGAACGTGACAAGAACCACATATATATAAATGGTGTGCAATTTGAAATTGAAAAACTCATGGAGGGTGAAAAGCAAAAACTCCCGGAAGTTCCGATTAAACAATATGATGATTTCTACTGTAAAATAGAAAATATTTGTGATGGTATCAGTTTGTTACGGAAGCAATTTGACTCGTCCGCTTTCCTGTCGCCAGAGGATATAAGCGAGGCAGACAACTATATAAAGATTCTTAATAAGGAAATTTCGAAACTTAGAATGGAAATGCAAAAATTGGATGAATATGAATAATGCGAAGCCTTTTGGCTATTCACTCCTTGATTTTGATTACTATATGCGTTTCATTGATATTTTCTGTGAAACAGGAGAGGTTCCTCCTGCTGACATAGACTTGGATAGCGATGAGCCCTTTAAACAATATGAGGATCCCTTGCTCAATTATATTCGTGGACATGCCAGCAATCCATTGCTACGGCTACAAATCTTGTCAAGCAATATTTGTCGAGAGGCTTACCGAAACGTCATGGGACAATTCATTTTTGAGATTTTGAAATTTGAACAATTCGAAAGGTCTGCTCATTTGAGCCAATGGGAACAGGCAAAAAAGATGAAAGATTGGTCACTACAAAAGAGAAAGACAAACGGTAATGCACTCCTGACTCGTCTTGAACAAGAACTCGAAGATGACGGGTTTAAGATGGGAGAATATAAAAACCTTGATGACGATGCTAATTGGGAGAGACTGACAAATGACGTACAGAAGTCATTGCGTAATAGGTCCGAAAAGAAGCTAACAGAGCAAATAAAGCTAAAGTCAAGACCAATTGACATGAAATATCAAAACGATGTAGAAGTCCTTAGAAGTATTTCTGAATACTATAAGATGAGTGAGGAGGAAATAGGTGATGCTATTAAAATATATAATGGCGGATGGACGGCGAAAGAAGCAAGGCAAGCCGTGTTGCTATATAAATCCGCCCATAAAGACCCAGTCATTGATAAGATATTGAGTTTCATGGGAAGAAGCACCAATGAATTTGGAAAACGAAAACTGAATTTATCCAAAGATGGTGAAATAATTGTAAATCATTCCTCTGGAAGTGACATTGTGGGCATAACGATTGGGAAACAGTTACATTCCATTATGCCAGTAGAAATGGCATTGTTTTCTGATTCCCAGTTGGAAACGTTATTCCTAAAAAAGTATCTCACAGGTAATCTACAGGTTTTCAACCATCAATCAAAAATGGGACACTCACCACAACAAATAGGGAGCAATTCTGCAATCTCAAAAGGACCTATGATTATATGTGTTGACACTTCAGATTCCATGAGTTGGTATATGGATGATATTCACGACCTCATTTCGCATTTAGCTTTTCTTGCAGAAAAAATGAAAAAGAAATGTCTTTTGATCTCTTTTTCTGTTAATATTGTCATTGTTGACCTTACAGAAGAACGGAGGAAACAGCGAGCAAATAGTTACGGGCGATGTCAGAAAGGGCTGTCCTTGCCGGAATTGTGTGGAGGTACTGATGTTACAGAACTATTGTCTGAGGTGAATAATTTGTTAAATTCTTCTCGAAACTACACGAATGCAGACGTATTATTAATTAGTGATTTTAGAATCCCCCAACCGTCGGCTGACACGCTCTCAATGATTGAAAACAACCAAAAACGTGGTGTCTGGTATTTAGGATTGAATATGTACGGAGATATTCCTGAATGGTGCAGTATTTTTAATAAAATATGGAAGCTTTAGGTACTTTTATTTCTTACCCTTTGGATTATTCTGGATAAAATGTTATTTTTGCAAAAAAATCAGCGGACATGGACAAGGAACACAAAAGAATGCAGGTTGAGGGATGGCTCAAACTCATAGACAGGACACGTCTGTTTTGTAATACCGCTGACGAGCTGGAAAAGCTTGTCGGATTCTCTGTTTCCAACCGTAACTCACTCGCAAGAAAGGGTGGAAACTCGCTCTTTATGAAAGAAGCGATATTTCACCAACTTGGTTATATCTGCCATGAACTGACGGACCTGGATCTCCAGACAATCGTGGATTCTTACGAGGATGTTGACAATTTTATCGAACGCTACAGCATCAGACTTCGCGGCGAAACGCTGTTGCCCCAGATCGTTGATTATTTCTTTGGGAGCGGCCAGTTATCGGATGAACTGGACTTTATCGGGAAGAGACTGGAAGATAAGCATATTGCTATTTTGCTCCTGATGCTGACAGGCAGCCTTCCCCGGTTGTCTGCCAAAAATGGTGATGTGATCAATATCGATGCTGACTATCGGCGGACTTTTGCCTTACTGAGAGACCTCTGTAAAGACCTTCCCCTTCAGGAACTGCCAGCAATAGCAATGATGGAAGAAGAGATAAGACGTAACCCCAAGAAAAAGTCACGCTTGCATCTTATCTACGTTACCAACCAGATTTTATCTGCATACAGTGCCATATCTACCCAGAACAGGTTGAGCTTTACCAACCGCGAACTACTTAACAAGCGGGTGATGCCTGAAATAAGTGGTGTCTGGACTGAAAGCGACTCATTCACATCGTTTTGGTATTTTGAGGAAGTAAGCAACGGCTATAGTATGTATCGGTATGAACTGAAGGATGACCACCGCGAACTCAGATATACAAAGTTCTTCATATCATTCTATCAGCAGTCCGATGACATGCTAGCAGTCATAGTTCACCCCAAGGCTATCAGAGCAATGCTGTCTGGTCAGCCAATGCCGACAGCACTGTTTTCCTATCAGAAGTTCGGAATAGACAACAATGTCTTGACGTTTGTGGCAGAGGGTGAAAGGAAGGAATGGTTCAGTGTTAGCCACATGATGCGCAGCGCTCATGAGAATTTCTTCAAGTCGCTCCTCGATAGTAGCGAAACGATAAGAGTTAACCAATATGCCGCTGATGACTACGATTTCAGTATGCTCCTGGCAGCGATAACCAATGAGTACATCTATATTAAGCATGGCGAAGGGACATATTACAAGATACCCAAGTCGCTTAATGATGTTCTTTATGATGTACAGTTCGGAGATAATGTGGGCCTTATTACATTCGCATCCGAAACCTATGTGGCATTTGACGATAAGAACCTCTACTATGATGTCAGTACCGAAGAAAAAATGGCCAAGCACGGGATTCAGATTGTTACGTCGATAACGGAATGAAAAGGAAGAGAACACCTTTTAATATAGTGCCCGTTTGAAGAAAAAAAAGAAAAGCGTACCATTCCTGATACGCCATTCCTTTATATAACAAGGTGTGATTTAATAATTTTTAAATCGTAGGAGGCAATGGTATTCCTTCGGAAGAAGAAAATAATAAGACATAAATGTTTGACGTATAAGAAAAAAAATGGCTCTGGCAACGGCGTGGCTGACATCGTGGTCAATGGCCGTTTGGCAGGACTGGCTGCGAGCGAGCGCCTAAAGTAAGGTGCAAAAAAAGCAGAAAAACCCTAATATTAGGTATTGCCTGCTTCTTTTTTTCGCCTTACCTTTGCACCCATGAAAACAAGATCAATGATTCCCACAGAGATGAAGGTTCTGATGAACCACATCTACGAACTTCACAAAGGCGTACGCCAAATGGTATTGTTCACCTGTAACAAGAAGTATGTCCCACTGGCCGTGGAGCGCCTGGAGAGTCAGGGCATACCCTACTTGATACAGCCCGCCGGACAGCAGAACCAGAACGTCTATTTCGGACGCCGCGAGTGTCTGGCTGCCATCCAGCTCATCATCACCCGTCCGCTGAACCAGCTTACTCCCGAAGAAGACTTCATCCTCGGCGCCATGCTGGGTTACGACATCTGTGCCCAGTGCGAACGCTACTGCAAGCGCAAGTGTCACGGACAATGCAATGGTGACTGTGATTGCGGGAAGAATTGCACCAACAGGAATTGACTTTTTTAGAATAAACCTTTAACATGAATTCGACAATTGTAATCTATGGTTCCTCGACGGGAACCTGCGAGGCCATCGCTGAGAAGATTGCCTCCCTGCTGGGCTGCAAGACCCTGAACGTACAGGACCTGACAGCCGACATCGTTGACAACTACCAGAACCTTGTCCTTGGCACTTCGACCTGGGGCGCAGGTGAGTTACAGGATGACTGGTACGACGGGCTGAAGACGCTCCAGGGTGCCAACCTGAACGGCAAGACCATTGCTCTCTTCGGCTGCGGCGACTGCTCAACCTATGCCGACACCTTCGTAGGCGGTATGGGCGAACTCTACAACGGCATCAAGGACAGCGGTGCCAATTTCATCGGTTCTGTCGAGACAGACGGCTACACCTTCGATGACTCCGAGGCTGTCATCGGCGGCAAGTTCATTGGCCTGCCTCTGGACGAAATCAACGAGGACGACAAGACTGACGCCCGCATCGGCGCCTGGATTGCCGCTATCTCTCCCAGTATGTAATCACAGGTATAAAATATAGTGTTTGTTTAGTTATGAGATGGCTGGCCGCGATGGTCGGTCATCTTTTTTGATGAGGGGCGCGTACAGGTGCCTGATCAACGAGGTTGAGGCGCCGCATGAAGGACGTTTCCCACGGCGGGAAAAGCGCTGCAGCAAGTTGTAGTTTTCCTTACTCTAACCACAGGTTTCCCTTACTCAAACCCATAGATTCCCTTACTCAAACCTATGGTTGTCCAAAATACAGGTTTTTTCTTCAAAACAGGCCAACACCTACCTCAACAGGGCTGAAACCTCGATGTACAAAGGGTTTTCGAGGAGGTAGGTGTTGGGATAAGACCTACCTAAGAGGTACCTGACACCTACCTCAAGACCTAACCCGTCAACTGCTTCTAGTCGTAAGCCATAAAAGTGACAACCAAATTCAGCGAATCACAACCAAATTCAGCGAATCACAGTCGGTAGGTGTAGGGGTAGGTCTTAGGTAGGTCATAGGTAAGTGTTAAGGTAGGTGTTTGAATGGTTAATTGGCTGCATTTGAGAAGGTTACAAGGATTTAAGGTAGGTGTTTGCAAAAAATAGAAAAAACCTAAAAACATACAAAAAAGTGACGTTATTCAGTAGAATGTTGTATCTTTGCAACATAAAAGGACAAATGATGAAAAAACTAATCTTCATGGCAGCCATGATGCTGCCACTACTCGCCCAAGGACAATACCGTTCGCAGGTTTGGTCGCCAGACAACGGCGACGGCACCTACACCAATCCCGTCATCAATGCCGACTACTCCGACCCAGACGTCTGCGTGGGAGCCAGCGGCGAAGACTACTACATGACCGCCTCATCGTTCCAGTGCGTGCCGGGACTGCCCATCCTGCACTCGAAAGACCTTGTGAACTGGGAGATTATAGGCTATGCGCTCCAGTCGCTCTATACCGGTGACAGGAAGAAGGTGGCGCACTTCAGCACGCCCCGTCACGGCGAGGGAGTGTGGGCTCCCTCCATACGCTATCATGACGGTCAGTACTATATCTATTGGGGCGACCCTGACTTTGGCGTCTATATGGTGAAGACCAGGAATGGAGACCCTGCCGGAGAATGGGAGGAGCCGCTGTGCGTGATTCGCGGCAAGGGCTACATAGACACCACGCCGCTGTGGGACGACGACGGCCGCTGCTACCTGGTGAACGGCTGGGCCAACTCACGGGCCAAGTTCGCATCGGTGCTGACGGTTCGAGAGATGAGTGCCGACGGCACACGGCCCATTGGGCAGCCCGTCATTGTGTTCGACGGCAACGGCACCGAGAACCACACCTGCGAGGGACCGAAGTTCTACAAGCGTGACGGCTGGTACTGGATTCTGTGTCCTGCCGGCGGCGTGCCTACGGGCTTCCAGCTCGCCATGCGTTCAAAGTCGCCCTACGGTCCCTACGAGCATAAGACCGTGCTGGCGCAGGGCAAGACCAACATCAACGGCCCCCACCAGGGAGGCTGGATTCATACACGCTACGGAGAAGACTGGTTCCTGCACTTCCAGGACAAGGAGGCCTACGGCCGTGTGGTACACCTGAACCCCGTTGACTGGACCAGCGGATGGCCCGTCATGGGAAAGAAGGGGGAGCCGGTGACCACCTACAAGAAGCCGAAGAGCAATGCGCCGTCCGTGGTCTGCAATCCTGCGGAGAGTGACGAGTTCAACAGTCCGATGGTGGGCAAGCAGTGGCAATGGCAGGCTAACTACGACGAGAAATTCGGCATGCCGACGGCCTTTGGCACCTTCCGCATCTACACCTATAAGATGAAGGCCGATGCCCGTAACCTGTGGCTTGTGCCTAACATGCTGCTGCAGAAGACACCCGCCGACAAATTCTGCGTGACCACCAAGCTGCGCATGACCGCCAAGGCCGAGGGGCAGATGGGCGGTATCATCATGATGGGGCTCGACTACCAGGCACTGGTGGTGAAGCGTGTGGGCGACGAGTTCCAGCTGCTGCAGCTCAACTGCAAGAAGGCCGACAAGGGCACCCCACAGGAAGAGAAGGTGCTCGCCACGCTGAAAGCCACCGAGAAGGACCGGACGGACTATCATCCGGGCATTCATGAGGACATCTACTTGCGGATGGCGGTCAGCGACAGTCAGGTACGCTATTACTACAGTCTGAACGGGAAAAAGTTTACGGAGTGTGGCGATGTGTTCCAGATGAGAGAGGGGAAATGGATCGGTGCCAAGTTCGGTTTCGTGGCCGTGGAGAAGGACCAGAAGGCAGACCGCGGATGGATTGATGCGGACTGGATAAGAGTGGAATAAAGGAAGGTCGAAGATAGGCTGCACCTCGGAAATAAAAATAAAAACAACATTTTTATTTCGTTTTTCCCTCGGTTTTCACTATCTTTGCAGCATTGATTAATAACTAAAAACAAACATAAGACTATGAAGAAACTTTTCGTAATGGCAGTCCTCTGCCTGGTGGGTATGACAGCACAAGCCCAGCAGAACCTGAGCTGGGGACAGGGTCCACAAGTGGCCTCTCCTGATGTTCACGCAGACAAAAGCGTGACTTTCAACCTGATTGCTCCCGAAGCACAGAAAGTACAGATTACCGGCGACTTCCTTCCTCCGAAGAAAGTGGAGTTCGGCGGCAACACCTACGACACTCCAGGAGTGGCTGACCTGGTGAAGGATGCCCAAGGCGTGTGGAGCTTCACCACAGAACCCCTGAAGCCTGAGCTCTATACTTACAACCTGATTGTCGATGGGGTGAAGATTATCGACCCGCTGAATGTCTATAATATCCGCGACATCAACAACCTGTTCAGTGTGCTGTTGATTGACGGTGATGCCCGTACAGACCTCTATAAAGTCAACAAGGTGGCTCACGGCACCGTCAGCAAGGTGTGGTACGAGAGTCCCACGGCCGGGCTGACACGTCGCTGCACGGTCTATACCCCTGCTGGTTACGAGACCAGCAACAAAGAGTACCCCGTGCTCTACCTGCTGCATGGCATCGGTGGCGACGAGAATGCATGGAGCGAGCTGGGTCGTGCAGCCCAGATACTAGACAACCTGATTGCCCAGGGCAAGGCTGAGCCGATGCTGGTGGTGATGACAAACGGCAACATCTCGCAGGAGGCATGCCCCGGTGAGACCAGCGAAGGTTTCCCCGTTCCCACGATGATGCTGCCTAAGACGATGGAAGGTTCGTTCGAGACGGCCTTCCCTGATGTGGTGAATTTCATCGAGAAGACCTATCGGGTGAAGAAGGACAAGGCTCACCGCGCCATTGCCGGCCTGTCGATGGGCGGATTCCACAGCCTCTTCATCTCCATCAACAATCCTGACCTCTTCGGCTACATCGGACTGTTCTCTGCCGCCGTTGATCAGCAGCAGCCTGACCCCAATGGCCATCCGGAGATTTACGCTGACCGCAATGCGAAGATTGACGGACTCTTCGCCAAGAAGCCCAACCTCTTCTGGATTGGCATCGGCAAGACCGACTTCCTCATCCAGAACAACAACGACCTGCGTGCTTACCTTGACTCCAAGCACCACAAATACACCTATCTCGAGACCGACGGTGGTCACATCTGGCGCAACTGGCGTATCTATCTTTCTGAATTCACTCCGCTACTATTTAAATAAAAGTATCATTCCAATAAAAGCTTATGAAAAAATCCGTTTTATTTCCCGTTGCAGTCGCTGCATTGATGGCTGGCTGTACTGGGGCTGACAAACTGGCTCCCAAGAACACCATCAATCAGCAGGAGGTCATGAGCAAGATGACGCTCGAGGACAAGGCCCACTTCGTCATCGGCACAGGCATGGCCGGATTCTCTGGCAATGATGCCGTTATCGGTGCTACACGCAACCTCGTACCTGGTGCCGCTGGTACCACCTACCCTCTCGACTCCCTGGGCATCCCTGCCATCGTGTTGGCTGACGGTCCTGCCGGACTGCGTATCGACCCCATTCGCGAAGGCGATACTGCCACGTACTATTGTACCCATTTCCCCATCGGCACCCTGCTGGCCTCGACCTGGAACACCCAGCTCATCGAAGAGGTTGGTCAGGCCATCGGTGAAGAGGTGAAAGAATATGGTGCCGACGTGCTGTTGGCTCCTGCCCTGAACATCATGCGCAACCCGCTCTGCGGCCGTAACTTCGAGTACTATTCCGAAGACCCAGTTGTGGCTGGTAGAACCGCTGCCGCCTATATCACCGGCGTTCAGCGGAACGACGTCGGCACGAGCATCAAGCATTTCGCTGCCAACAACCAGGAGACCAACCGCATGAACAACGACGCACACATCTCCCAGCGTGCCTTGCGTGAAATCTACCTCAAGGGTTTCGAGATTGCCATCAAGGAGAGCAAGCCCTGGACCGTGATGACCTCCTACAACTACATCAACGGCACCTATAGCTCAGAGAGCAAGGACCTCGTCGAGACTATCCTGCGCGACGAATGGGGCTACGAGGGAACCGTCATGACCGACTGGTTCGGCGGCAAGGACGGTGCCCTGCAGATGTGGGCCGGCAACGACATGCTCCAGCCAGGCAAGGCCGAGCAGTTCGACTCGATTGTTGCTGGCGTCAAGAGCGGAAAACTCGCTGAGGCCGACCTCGACCGCAATGTCAGCCGCATCCTGAACCTCATCGAGCTGAGCCCCCGTTTCCAGAGTTACCAGTACTCTAACAAGCCCGACCTGAAGGCACACGCCGAGGTTACCCGTCAGTCGGCTGCCGAGGGTATGGTGCTGATGAAGAACAACGACGCCCTGCCCCTGAAGGAGAACGTAAAGAACATCGCCCTCTACGGCAACACTTCCTATGACTTCATTGCTGGCGGAACGGGCTCAGGCAATGTCAACCACGCCTACGTCGTATCCCTGCTCGATGGTCTGAAGAATGGTGGCTACACCGTTTCCGAGGAAATGAAGAGCGCCTACAATACCTACCTTGCCGACTGCAAGAAGAAGGCCGAAGAAGCCATCGAGGCTGCTGCCAAGAAAGACCCGAAGAACGCCCAGCTGATGCGCTTCATGCCACAGCCCCTGCCTGCCGAGAAACAGTTTACGGTGGACGAGCTGACCAAGCAGGCTGAAGCCGCCGACGTCGCTATCATCACCCTGGGTCGCCTTTCAGGTGAGTTCATGGACCGCAAGGCTGCCGACTTCAACCTGAGTGCCAGCGAGCGCCAGCTTTTGGAGCAGGTCTGCGATGTCTATCATAAGGCCAACAAGCAGGTTGTCGTGCTGCTGAACATCGGTGGCGTCATCGAGACAGCCTCTTGGAACACCCTGCCCGATGCCATCCTCTGTGCTTGGCAGGCTGGTCAGGAAGGCGGCAATAGTGTTGTCGATGTGCTCAGCGGCAGACAGTCGCCCAGTGGAAAATTCACTATGACGTGGCCTGTGAAGTTCACGGATGCCTACTCGACAAGGAACTTCCCTATCGACCAGGATCCCCGTATCGACATGATGAATCAAGGTCAGCATGGCAACGTGAAGAATGTTGACTATACCGACTACGAGGAAGACATCTACGTGGGTTACCGCTATTTCGACTCGTTCGACGTTCCTGTCAGCTATCCCTTCGGCTTCGGCCTCAGCTACACCACGTTTGAGTATAGCGATGCCAAGGTGAGTGTGGATGGTGATAAGGCCACCGTCAACGTTACCATCAAGAATACTGGTAATCGTGAAGGCAAGGAGGTCGTCGAGCTTTACGTCTCCGCTCCTGATCCGAAGGCTGCCAACAAGCCCGCCAAGGAGCTGAAGGCCTTTGCCAAGACCAAGAACCTGAAGCCTGGTGAGAGCGAGCCCCTGACGCTGACCGTCAAGACAGCCGACCTCGCCTCCTTCGACGAGTCCGCCTCAGCATGGGTTGTTGCCGAGGGCGAGTATCAGTTCCTCGTTGCCGCTTCAGCTGCTGACATCAAGGCCACCCTCACGGCTTCCGTCAAGGCCCAGCAGACAAAGGTTCACGACGTGCTGAAGCCCCAGACAAAGATAAACCTCTTGAAACGATAGAAAGCCATGAATATCCATAGATTTAATATTGTAAGCATCGCTGTAGTCGCCCTGTGCGGCTACAGCCTTAACATGTCCGCACAGAAGCTCACGCCGACCAACATTGACGAGGTGGTCAAGGCCATGACGCTGGAGGAGAAGTGCCACATGGTACTGGGACGCGGTATGCACTTCAACGACGATGCCAAGTTCCCTGGCACGGCAGGCAGCACGTTCAGCGTGGAACGTCTGGGCATCCCTGAGACCTATTGTGCCGACTCCCAACAGGGACTGCGCATGAATGCCACACGTGCATGGGACCATAACGACTACTACCCCACCGATTTCGTTGCCTCCATGACACTGGCTTCCACGTGGGACCGTGAAGCAGCCTTCAAGGTCGGACAAGGCATCGGCAATGAGGTACGCGAGTTCGGGCTCGACTGGATTCTGTCGCCTGCCATGAACCTCATCCGTAACCCGCTGTGCGGTCGTAACCACGAGTACTACTCGGAAGACCCCTACCTCTCGGGCACCATCGCCGCAGGCTATGTACGTGGTGTGCAAAGCGAGGGGACGGCAGCCTGTCCGAAGCATTTCGTGGCCAACAACCAGGAGACCAACCGCAACAACAACATCTCACAGGTGTCACAGCGTGCCCTGCGCGAAATCTACCTGAAAGCGTTTGAGATTATGGTGAAGGAGAGCAACCCGTGGACCATCATGACCTCCTACAACAAGCTGAACGGCCCGTATGCCGTACAGAACCATGAGCTGCTGACCACCATCGTTCGCGACGAGTGGGGATGGAAGGGCATGTACGTCAGCGACTGGAATGCAGGCGACGATGCCGTAGCTGCCATGCTGGCTGGTAACGACATGCTCCAGCCTGGTCAGGACAAGCAGTATCAGGCCATACTCGAAGCAGCCAAGAGCGGCAAGTTGCCCATGGAGGTGCTCGATGCCAATGTGAAGCGCATCCTGGAATACATCGTGAAGACACATAACTTTAAGGGCTACAAGTACAACAACGCTCCTGACCTGAAGGCACATGCCCAGGTGGTTCGCGAAGTCGGTGCCGACGGTATCGTGCTTCTAAAGAACAGCGGAGTGTTACCACTAACCCCCAACCCCTCACTTCCAACCTCTAAGCTGCGCGTGGCTCTCTTCGGCTGCACCAGCTACGACTGGATTTCAGGCGGCTCAGGCTTCGGTGGCACTTCCGTAGGTCACTATACGGTATCCCTGATTGAAGGTCTGCGCAGCGCAGGCTATGAGGTCTTCAAGCCGCTCATCGACGCCTACACCCAGCATCTCGCAGCAGAGGAGAAGCGCCTGTTCCCTGACGGTCGTCCTCCCTTCTCGCTGACGCCTCCTGCACGAGCCGACGAGAAGCAGTTCACGGCTGACGAACTGAACGCAGCCATCGAGGGCAGCGATGTCGCCATCATCTCCTTGGGTCGTAAGAGCGGTGAGGCCGCTGACCGCAGCGAGGCCGATTTCTATCTGAAGGAAGGCGAAGCACAGCTCATCAAGGCTGTCAGCGAGGCCTATCACGCCAAGGGCAAACAGGTCATCGTGCTCCTCGACATCTGTAGTCCCATCGATGTTGCCTCTTGGCAGAATCAGGTGGATGCCCTCGTCTGCACCTGGCAGGGAGGCCAGGAGAGTGGTTTTTCTGTTGCCGACGTGCTCAGTGGCCGGGTGAACCCCAGCGGCAAGCTGCCCATGACCTTCCAAATCAAGTATGGTGATGCATACGCTGACCGCAACTTCCCCAGCAATGTCGATGACAAGACACTGGGTGCCATGTTCATGTGGGGCTATAACAAGGATGCCGCTCCTCAAGACCGCAAACCCGAGGCCAATATCGACTTCACCAACTACGAGGAAGACATCTATGTCGGCTATCGTTACTTTGACTCGTTCAACAAACCAGTAGCCTACCCCTTCGGTTTCGGCCTCAGCTACACCACCTTTGCCTACACCGATGCCACCGCCATTGTGGATGGTGACGCCATCACCGTTACCGTCAAGGTCACCAACACTGGTCAGCGTGCCGGTCGCAACGTCGTCGAGCTCTTTGTGGCCGCTCCCAACAGTAAGAAGCTGAACAAGCCTGAGAAAGAGCTGCGCAACTATGCCAAGACCCGTCTGCTGCAACCAGGAGAGAGCGAGACCATCACCATGAAGGTTTCTACTGCCGACCTTGCCTCTTTCAACGAGAAGGCTTCTGCCTGGAAGACAGACTCAGGCCTCTACACCTTCATGATATGTTCTTCGGCTAACGACATCGAGGCCAAGGCCACAGCGAAAATCAAGGCGTGGACCAAGAAAGTGAACAACGTGATGAAGCCCAACGTCAAGCTGAACCAGCTCAGAAGATAAGATAACTATGAAACACATAAGGCTCGCACTCTGCGAGCCTTATTTTACGTGTATGCCATCCAATACTGACGCTCGTCGTCCGTCATCTTTTCAATGGCATAGCGGAGGGCGGTGCGCGGCATGTCGTGGGCATGCTGACGGAGGAAGTCGCGCAACAAGTCCATAGAGACACGCTTACCCATTTCGCGAAGCATCCAGCCTACGGCCTTGTGCATCAGGTCGTGCGGATGGTGCAGGTGTATCTCAGCGTAGCGCAGACACCATGAGGGCTCGCCCTGCTGGGAGGTTTTCCACGAGCAGACCATGCTCATGCGTTGCTTCCAGAGATTGTCGCTTTGGGCGAGGTCGTCGAGCAATGCCAGTTTGTAGTCTCTATCGCCCAGATGGGTAGGTAGCAACAGCCAGTGGCCCAATATCTTATGGACGGAAAGATCCACAAGATCCCAGTTGTTGGTTTGTTCTGCGTACTGGAGATAGAGCTGCAATATCTCGTCACGTCCACGGATGGCTTCTTCGTCATGCTCCAAACGCTTGGTGGCCAATTTCTCGAACTTGGCTACGAGGATGAGCAGTCCACAGAGCCTCACCTCATGCCACCGGTTCAGCAGGAGTGCCGGAACCTCGCTCAGCGGCAGGTCCTTCCAGACGGCCCGGACCACCTCACGTGTCTGCGGCACCTTGAGCCCAAGAAACTCATCACCATATCCATACTCTCCTTCTGCGGTCTTGAAGAAGCGCATCAGGATTTGCCGCTGCTCCTCATTCTGCAGCGTTTCCATGTAATCTATAATTTCTTGTGCTGTTGTCATCATTCTTATATTTGTATTTATGCATGCAAAAATACTAAAAAGTAGGCAGAAAAGATGTATTAATCCATAAAAATTCGTATCTTTGCAGTCAGAATCCATTTATAAAAACTATAACTATGAAGAGATTTATTATTCTGGCATTAGCCGTACTGCCCATGATGGCTTTTGCCCAAGTTACCAAGAACGTGAAGCTGACCCACGCCGGTGAGTTAGCCAACCAGATTGCCGAAGGTGAGAAATTCAGCATCGTGTCGCTGACCATCAGCGGTCCCATGAACGGCAAGGACATGAAACTGCTGCAGGAGATTGTCAACCGCAGCAAGGCCAAGGAGAAGAAAGGCGAGTATCTCACCACGCACCTTGACCTGACGGATGCCACCCTGCAGGAAGGAAAGGACGTCCTGAAACTCAAGGCCAACGAACTGCCGTCGGGCTTTTTCTCTGGCGCAAAGGGACTGGTCAGCGTCAAGCTGCCTTCTGGTCTGAGAATTATCAGCAAGAACTGCTTTAACGGCTGTAGCAAACTGAAGGAAGTGACCATTCCCTCGGGAGTCAGCAAGATTGAGGACGGCGCGTTCTGTGACTGTTCCGAGCTGGGCACCATCGTGCTGCCTTCTGGTCTGACCAGCATTGGCGACGATGCGTTCAAAGACTGTGAAGCCCTGCAGCAGATAGAGATTCCTGCTTCCGTCAGCGAAATCGGCAGCAATGCGTTCAACGACTGTAAGGAGCTGAAGAGCGTCAATATCCTTGGCGACCTGAAGAAAATCAACAAGGCCACCTTCAAGGGTTGTAAGAACCTGCAGACCATCGCCCTGCCCAAAAACCTCAAACTCATTGACAACGAGGCATTTGACGGTTGTAAGAATCTGGCCGCCATCGAGCTTCCGGAATCCGTTGAGGAGATTGGCAATGGTGCCTTCGAGGACTGCTCAGCGCTGACCAACATCTCGCTGGCTAACGTTAAGGAACTGGAGAACAATGCTTTCCAGGGATGTAAGAGTCTGCAGAACATCAGCTTCGGCAACCTCTCGAAGCTGGGCAGCGATGCCTTCAAGGACTGCACATCGCTCTCGACCGTGGAGATGCAGGGTAACCTGAAGGAGATTAGCGGCGATGCCTTCATCGGCTGTACCTCGCTGACACAAATCACCATCCCTGCCACCGTACAGGAGATTGGCAACAACGCCTTCAAGGACTGCAAGAACCTGAAGGGCATCGACCTGCCGGCAGCGCTGGAGAAGATAGGCAGCCATGCCTTCGAGAACTGCAGCAGCCTGACACAGGTCATCATCCCCAGCAACGTCAAGAAAATGGGTAGCAGCATCTTCGAGGACTGCACAGCACTGGACAGCGTAGCCATCAACGGCATGATTACCGAGATAGAGGCCGACATGTTCCTCGACTGCAAGAACCTGCGCGGCGTGTCCATTCCTGCATCAGTGAGGGAAATCGGCAACCAGGCATTCCAGGGATGTGCCGCCCTGCACTACATCTCGCTGCCCGTGGCTCTGACAGAGATTGGCAGCGATGCCTTTGAGAAGTGTGCCCAACTGAAACACGTTTCCATTCCCGTTGGCGTAACATCCATTGGTAGCGACGCCTTCTACGACTGCACCTCGCTGCACTCGGTGGAGCTTCCCATTGCACTGAAGAAAATCGGCGGCGCTGCTTTTGCCAAGTGTCCGTCGCTGCGTGACGTCAAGCTGAACTCACCGACGCCCCCCTCTATCTCCAAGAGCACTTTCAAGGATGCCACGGGCTGCACCTTCTGGGTTCCCAAAGGCAGCGTGACCCTTTATACCGCCGACAAGACGTGGGCCAAGCTCCCCAACATCAAGGAAAAACTCTAATTCACACGCCACACCATAAATATGAAAAGACATATTGCACTTTGTGCTGCGCTCATGACAGCCGCTTTGGGACTCCACGCCCAGAAGCCCATGACTGCCCCGAAGGGTGGCAAAGTCATCAGTGACGAACTCATCGGCATCTTCTTCGAGGACATCAGCAGCTCGGCCGACGGAGGTCTCTATGCCGAGCTCGTACAGAACGGCTCGTTCGAGTATAGCCCCGCTGAACGTGACGGATGGGGAGCAGGCACCGCCTGGAAACAGATACGTCCCGGCCACTCCTTGGGTACCTTGCAGGTACGCATGGACAATGGCATCCATCCGAACAACCCCACCTACATGCGACTCATTGTTGAGCGTACCAGGGAGTTCCACGACTACACGGGATGGAAAGGATTCGGCCTGCAGAACGACGGTTTCGACGGCATCAGCGTGAAGGCTGGTGCCCAGTATGACTTCTCGGTATTCATGCGCAACGTGGATGCTGCCGCCAAGGACGTCCGCATCGTACTGGCAGAGCCGCAGGGCTGGGGCAAGGACCCCAAGTTGCTGGCAGAGGCAACCCTTCAGGTGAGCGACGCCAGCTGGAAGAAGTACGAGGCCGTGCTGACTCCCAATGCCGACTGTAAGAATGCCATGCTGCAGCTGCTCGTGCTGAACACGGGAGCGCTGGATGTCGATATGGTTTCACTCATGCCCGAAGACACCTATAAAGGTCACGGACTGCGCAAGGACCTGGCTCAGGCACTGGCTGACCTGCATCCGAAGTTCATGCGCTTCCCCGGCGGCTGTGTCGTTCATGGCGGTGGTGACGGATTCTGGGACACCTACCGCTGGAAGACCACCATCGGTCCGAAGGAACAGCGTCGTGGGCTGAAGAACACCTGGGGCTACCACCAGAGCATGGGACTGGGCTACTATGAGTACTTCCAGTTCTGCGAGGACCTCCAGATGGAGCCGCTGCCCATTCTGCCCTGTGGCGTGAGCTGTCAGGGAACGAACGGCGGATGGAACATGTGGCCGACCCAGGCGCAGGACGTGGTACCCATGTCGGAGATGGACGAATGGGTGCAGGATGCACTGGACCTGATAGAGTGGGCCAACGGCGACCAGACCACCAAGTGGGGTCGCATACGTGCCGAACAGGGACACCCCGCTCCGTTCAACCTGAAGTATCTGGGCATTGGCAACGAGGAGAAGATATCTCCCGAGTTTGCCGAGCGCTTTAAATATATGTACGAGAAGATACAGAAGGCGCATCCCGAAATCGTCATCGTAGGTACCGCCGGTCCTGGCTCGCATCCCGGGAACCCCGACTACGAGAACGGCTGGAAGCTGGCCGACGAACTGGGAATGCCCATCATTGACGAGCACTACTACGAGCCGAATGCCTACTTCCTCAGCAGTCGTCAGTATGACAGCTACCCCCGCGACCGCAAGACCAAGGTGTATCTGGGAGAGTATGCCTCCAAGGACAAGAAACTCATTGACGCGCTGGCAGAAGGTCTCTACCTGCTGCATGTTGAGCGTAACGGCGACGTGGTATGCATGACGTCGTATGCCCCACTCTTCGCCCGCAAGAACGCCACCAACTGGAACCCGGACCTCATCTACTTCGACAATGAGCGGCCGTTCCTGACCTGCAGCTACTATGTACAGCAGCTGTTCGGACTGTCAAGCGGCGACCGCTACTATGGTGACTGCGTGACCATTGAGAATACTGACTGTGCCACACGCTGGAATGGGCTGCCTGAAGGACAGAACGGCGGAAATCTGCAGGACCAGTCAGTGGTGCTGAACACCAAGACGCGCAAGCTCTATGTGAAGCTCTGCAATGCAGGTGGCGAGGCAAAGACCGTCCGTGTCAACCTCAGCCGTTTCGGTCTGAAGAAGATGGCTACCAAGACCGTGCTGAGCGGACAGCCAGAGGACGAGAACAACTTCGACGCACAGCCCATAGCACCGCAGAAGGAGACCTTCAAGGCCAAGAAGAAGTTTACCATGGAACTGGCCCCCTACTCCTTCGTCATGTTAGAGTACTCGCTGTAATGACAACTATCCGACAGGAGGATGTGCCTGCGTAGCACATCCTCCTCTCTTTTTCCCCATGCACTACGAACAATTACTTGAAGACCACGGCATCAAGCCTACTGCCAACCGGCTGCTGATAGCCAGGACACTGGCAGGAGCCTTCACACCCTTGTCACTGTCGGAACTGGAGCACCGGCTACAAAGCATTGACAAGTCGGGCATCTTCCGCACGCTCACCCTCTTCCGTGAGCACCACCTGGTTCACGTCATAGAAGGAGGCAGCGAGGGGGTGAAGTACGAACTGTGTCACAGCCACAGCCACGACCACGATGAGGACCTGCACCCGCACTTCTTCTGCACGCAATGCCAGAAGACCTACTGCATAGACAACCAGACACTTCCCGACATAGAACTGCCGATGGGGTTTGAGCCTCACTCTGCCAACCTCATCATCAAGGGCATCTGCCCTGACTGCTCGCAAAAGAAATAAGATGCTACGAACGGTCTAACTGCTCGTAGATAGAATTGTTAGACTTATACTCCGGCACCAGCTCCTTCATCTTCTTCACCGTTGCCATATCGTCATACTGATTGGAGATGGCAATGAGTTCGTCAATCTGCCGGCTAACCTCGGCAAAGTCGTATTCCCGCACCTCGGCAATGCGAATCTTCTCGTGGAACGACGGCTTGGTACCCTCCTGTTCGTTGAGCACCTCCTCGTAGAGCTTCTCACCGGCACGCAGTCCCGTATATTTAATCTCCACGTTGGTGGCTCCCGACAGCCGGATCATACGCTTTGCCAGGTCTGCTATCTTGACGGGCTGGCCCATGTCGAATACGAATATCTCGCCTCCGTGACCCTTCGTTCCAGCCTCCAGTACCAACTTACAGGCCTCTGGTATCAGCATGAAGTAGCGGATGATGTCCGGATGAGTCACCGTAACAGGACCGCCATTCTTTATCTGCTCCCTGAACAGGGGTATCACGCTACCGTTGGAACCTAAGACATTGCCGAAGCGCGTGGTGACGAACTGCGTGGAACCTGGAGCCAGACTCTTGTTCAACGACTGGGTATAAATCTCACAGATACGCTTCGAACAGCCCATGACATTCGTCGGGTTGACGGCCTTGTCAGTCGATACCATCACAAACTTCTTGACGCCATACTTCACACTCAAGTCGGCAATGACCTTTGTGCCATAGACGTTGTTCTGTACGGCCTCAGAGGGGTTGTCCTCCATCATCGGAACGTGTTTGTAGGCAGCAGCATGGAACACATAGTCAGGACGGAACTCCCGGAACAGCTTCTCCATGCGACGCTCCTTGCAGATGCTCGTCACAACGGTCTGTGCCTGGATGTCGGGATAGTCATGCAGCATCATCAGGCGGATGTCATGCTCCGGTGTCTCTGCCTGGTCAATGAGCAGCATGGCAGCCGGATGATAGACAGCCACCTGGCGCACCATCTCGGAACCAATGGAACCGGCTGCACCGGTTATCATGATGCGACGGCCCTTCAGTTCGCGGCCTACGGAGTCCATATCGACCTTGATTTCATCACGCGGCAGCAGGTCTTCTACCTGTACCTCATGAATCTGCATATTGTCGCCTGCGGCTTCAGGATCGTTCTCGTTCCACTCATGGGCCTGGGAAGCAAGAAATATCTTACAGCCGGCAGCAATCACGGCATCCTGTGTCTTCTGGTCGTTACGGAACTCCTTGGTACGCAATGGCGATACAAGGATAGCTTCAATGTCCTTCTTCCGGATAATCTCTCCCAAGTCGTCGTCAACGCTATAGACCTTTTCGCCCATCAGCATGTTATGGCGCAGCTTCTTGTCTTGAGATATAAAGCCTTTCAGCACAAAACGGGTAGGTGACTGGCTACGGATGTTCTTGGCAAGTCCCACACCACCAGTCATCGCACCATATATCAGCACCCGCAGCGCCCTCCTGTCAGAAGTTGCTGTCTCGTAAAGAATCTTTGCCAGCACGCGAACGCCCCACATCAGCAGCGTGGCAATGACATAGAGCGCTACCGTCTGCAGCAACGTGAGGCTAACGAAATTCGGTATCTGTACCATGACACGCTGGGCACAACAGCTGAGCACCATACCCAGCGCATTGGCCATCGCTATCTTCTGCAAGTCAACAAACGATGAATAGCGGATGATGCCTGCATAGGTATGGAACACGCGGAAACTCAGCAGGCTGAACACCAGATAGACCAGCAGCTGCTTTGACAGTTCGGAAAGATGCACCATCGTCTCGTAGCCACGATGGAACAGATAATAAATGATGATTCCTGACAGGAATACTGTCAAGAGGTCAAACAGCAACATGAGCCAATATGGCAATGCCGCCCGCTTGAAGTACCATCCGAATATTTTATCCAATATGACCATTCCTCCTTAGCTTTTGAATTACTGATGTTATTGTTAATAGATGATGTTCTTGACAACGGTATCAACAATCCTGCTGACATCGGCATCGGTCACCATAGGACCGGAAGGCAGGCAGAGGCCACGCTTGAAGAGTGCCTCACTCACACCATTCACATAGGCAGGAGCCTGGAGATAGACGGGCTGCTTGTGCATGGGTTTCCACAGCGGACGGCTCTCGATGCCCTCCGCATCCAGTGCCATACGCATGGCCTCCACATTACGGTTGGGCTCACAGTCGGTATGGACCGAGCCACCACCATGAACAACACCGGCAGCACCACCGACTGCACCCTGTACAGCCTCGGCGTATGCCAGCTCCTCGCCCTTGACGTGCAACTGCTCGTCAAGCAGGATGGTGCTCAACCAGAAATTACTCTGCATGTCGGCTGCTTCGTCATGGAACGTGATGCCATCAACGGCAGCAAACGCCTCCCGATACATCCGTGCTATCTCACGATGACGGGCAATGTGCTCATTGACAATCGTCATCTGGCCACGGCCTATACCGGCACAGATATTAGACATACGATAGTTATAGCCCACGGCCTCGTGCTGGTAGTAGGGGTAGGCCTCACGGGCCTGTGTGGCCAGCCACATCACCTTGTCCTTGGCCTCCTGAGACGGACATATCAAAGCACCACCACCGGAGGTCGTAATCATCTTGTTGCCATTGAACGACAATACGCCGTAGGCACCAAATGTGCCAAGAACCTGTCCCTGATAGCGGGAACCGAAACCCTCGGCAGCATCTTCTATGACAGGAATGCCATAACGGTTGGCAACGTCAAGAATACGGTCTATACGGTACGGCATGCCATAGAGGGCCACAGGAACGATGGCCTTCGGTGTCTTGCCGGTCTTTGCTATACGGTCCTTAATGGCTGTCTCCAACAGTTCCGGGTCCATGTTCCATGTTTCCGGTTCAGAGTCCACGAAGACCGGCTGGGCACCCAAATAGGTGACTGGATGGCTTGAGGCACAGAAAGTAAATGACTGTACGATGACCTCATCACCAGGTCCGACACCACAGGCTATCAGGGCCAGATGCACTGCTGCCGTACCGGCAGAAAGGGCAACGACCTGCTTTTCCTCCAGCGTAGAGAGACTATGTGATGTAGCATCCTGAGTGACAAATAGCTTAAGGTCTTCCTCAAAGCCATTGACATTTGGACCGAGGGGGACTACCCAGTTCGTATCAAATGCCTCCTTGACGTATTTCTGCTCCGCCCCGCTTTCGCTCATGTGAGCCAGACATAGATATATTCTATTTGCCATACTTACAACCGCTTAAAAACCGAATTTGTCAAGATAAAGCCAAAGCACAGCAGCTGCCATCAAAACAGCAATAATGGAAAGAGATACAAAAAGTATCCTACTGATTATATGATTTCTACGGGCTTTACGACTTTGACTTGTTTCCATTCTGTTAGTTTCTTTCACATTCCGCTGCAAAGGTAAGGATTTTATTGGATAAAATAGAATAATTTATACAAAAAAAACTCAACGCTCTACTTTTGAGGGAGAAAGGAGGAGGGGAAAAAAACAGGAGACCCGCCAAAAGACGAGCCTCCAATTAAAATATATATAAGGTTAATAACGATTACTTCTTGGCCTCAGCTACTTCGGCACCGTCCTCGCGAATGGTGCGACCCATGGTGAGGTATGCAATCGGAGCTGCAATGAAGATAGACGAGCAGGTACCGAAGATAACACCCAGAATCATAGCGAACGAGAACGAACGGATGCTGTCACCACCAAGGATGAAGATACACAGCAGCACGATCAAGGTCGTTACAGAGGTGTTGATGGTACGAGCCAACGTCTGGTTCAGAGAATCGTTGAACAATGTCTGACGGTCACGCTTGCCATAGAGTTGGATGTTCTCACGTACACGGTCGAACACCACCACCTTATCGTTGATAGAGTAACCGATAACCGTCAGGATGGCACCAATGAATGTCTGGTCAATCTCCAGCGACATGGGCACGAACTTCCACAGCAGTGAGTAGAAACCGATAACAACCAGTGCATCGAGTGACAATGCAATCGTGGAACCTACAGAGAAGGCCACGTTGCGGAAGCGGAACAGGATGTAGAGGAAGATAGCAATCAGGGCAATAGCCACACTGATGAAAGCACGGTGTGTGATGTCCTTGGCAATAGACGGACCTACCTTGGCAGAGCTGATGATAGAACCACCCTCACGAACGTCGGGGTTCTTGAAGTCATCCACGTTAGCCTGTGTCACGATACCTGCATCCTTCAGAGCCTTGAAGAGGATTTCCTCAGCCTCGTCATCGACGTTAGGATCGTTAGAATCAATCTTGTAGTTGGTAGAAACACGGATACGGTTGCCTTCTGCACCGAGTGCGATAGCTGTTGTGTTGGCTACCTTCTCTGCACCGTTGGCATCCTTCTCGACAAATGCCTTGTTCAGGACGTCGCGAACCTGCTCAGGCTCTACAGACTTCTCGAACTGCATGACGTAGTTACGACCACCGGTGAAGTCAATGCTTCGGCTCAGACCGTTGATGAAGAAGCTGACAACAATGATGACTGCAGCAACAGCCCAGATACTGAACGTCTTCTTATATATACCCATGAAGTTGAAGTGGGTGTTCTGCATCATGTTGCGAGAATACGGAGTCGTGAAGGTCAGGTTACGCCAGCGGTCGCGCTTCAGCTGGTACTCATAAACCAGACGGGTCATGAACACAGCGGTGAAGAACGATACGCAGATACCGATCATCAGGGTTGTTGCGAAACCACGGATAGGACCAGTACCTACTACGTAGAGGATGATACCGGTAATCAACGATGTCAAGTTAGAGTCGAAGATGGCCGAGAAGGCGTTAGCATAACCCTTGCCGAGTGCCTCCTTCACATTCAGGCCCTTGCGGAGCTCTTCCTTGGTACGCTCATAGATAAGCACGTTGGCATCGACGGCAGTACCCAAGGTCAGCACGATACCGGCAATACCCGGCATGGTCAGTGCAGCCTGGAACGAGGTGAGAATACCCAGTGTGAAGAACAGGTTGAACAGCAGGGCGATGTTAGCCAGCATACCGGGAATCCAGTTGTACAGCAGCACCATGTAGATCATCAGCAGCACGAAGGCTACAACGAATGAGATGGCACCCTGTTTGATGGACTGTGCACCCAGCGTAGGACCTACAACGTCAGACTGTACGATGCGGGTAGGAGCCGGCATCTTACCAGAGTTCAGGGTGTTTGCCAAGTCCTTGGTGTCCTGAATGGTGAAGTTACCTGTGATAGAAGAGTTACCACCGTCAATCTGCTGGTTTACGCGGGGAGCGCTATAGACAGCATCGTCCAGGACAATGGCAACAGCCTTATTAATATTATTATGTGTCAGCTGTGACCAGCGGCGAGAACCGTCACCGTTCATCTGCATGGTTACCTCAGGACGTCCGTGCTGGTCGAAACCGTCACGGGAACTGGTGATGACGTCACCCTCCAGCGGAGCACGTCCGTTGATGGCATTACGGGTATCGATGGCATAGAGCTCGAAGCGCTCCTGACGGTCTGTAAACTCCAGGTCGCTGGGCTTAGCACCCCAGAGGAGTTTCAGGTCAGCAGGCAAGATGCGCTTGGCCACCTCAGAATGGATAATCTTGTTAACAGCAGCTGTATCGCGAGTCAGTGCATAGCCGACAACTGCGAGTGTCTGACCCTGTGTCGGGGTGAACACTGAGAACAGCGGGTTCTGCTTGGACACGGCATTGTCAGCAGCCACCTTACTATCCTTGTCGTCCTTCTTGGCCATTGCAGCAGCAAGGCCTTCCTTTGCCTTCGTGGTGTCAGCTGCAGCAACTACCTTGGCGCTGTCGGCAACAGCAGCCTTCGTGGTATCGGCAGGAGTCTCACCAGCGGCATACTGGGCATTGAGCTGAGCCAGTGCAGGAACAATCTCCTGACTATTGTAGCACTCCCAGAACTCCAGGTTGGCACTACCCTGCAACAGCTTACGGACACGCTCAGGCTCCTTGACACCAGGCATTTCCACCATGATGCGACCTGACATACCCTCCAGCTTGCTGATGTTAGGCTGAACAACGCCGAACTTATCGATACGGTTCTGAACAACCAACAGGGCGTTATCAACTGCTGCAGACACCTCGGCACGAAGGGCAGACTCTACCTCAGAGTCGCTGCTCTTGGTCGTTACCTTGTCCTTCATCTGCTGCGTGGCGAAGATAGAAGCAAGGGGCTTGCCTGGGGCATTCTTCTTCCAAGCATTGATAAACAGCGAGATAAAGTCGTCCTGACTGGTCTCCTCTGCCTTCTTAGCCTCTTCCAGGGACTTCTTGTACAGCGGGTCCGTACGGTGGTCGGCCAGGATGTCAACAACATCAGGCACCGAGACCTCCAGAATAACGTTCATACCGCCCTTCAGGTCCAGACCCAGGCCGATTTCCATCTCACGGCACTCACGCAGGGTGTAAGCACCGAAATAAACTTTCTCGTTCATCAGTGAATCGAGGTAGGCCTTCCCGGCTTCCTCTCCCTTCACGGCGCTAATCTCCGCTGCCTTGCTCTCATAGTGACGAGTCACAAATGAGAAAGACAGGTAGAAGATGCACACCAGGATGAGCATCACTGCTACAAACTTTACAATTCCTTTGTTTTGCATTTTTATTGTTGATTTTAATGTTATTTCAAATTTTAGCGTGCAAATTTAAGCATTTTCCTTCACTTAACGAAATTTATTATCGTTTTTCATGCATTTTTTAAGGTTTTACCCTCATTTTTAGCCAACAAATGACTGGATAATGGTCACTTGCGTCAAATTTCGAGTCGATTTTGCACTGATAAGGTGTCATGTCCTTGGAACAGAACATGTGGTCAATCCGCACATGCATCCCATGTCGGTAATAGGACGTTCCCATGCCGTTGCCGGTAGCAACATAGCAATCGGTCAGGTCTTTTCCGATGGTATGGCAGGCATACGACAGCGGGTGGTCGTTGAAGTCGCCACACACCAGGATGGGGTACTGCCGATGCTCGTCAATGTACTGGCTTACAGCCTTTGCGGCAGGAGCCCTGAGTGCTGAAGACTCCGCCAGCTTTGAGAGCAGTCGCCGTGACTCCGCCTGTGCCGTATCACGATTCATTCCGCCATGTATCATCTGCGTATATTGCTCACGGTCGTTCACGGTCAAGTGGGTAGATTCCAGATGGTTATTGATGACAATGAGCGTGTCGTCGTCTATTTTCAGGTACCACGCCACACTGCCATTGCTAAACGACTCATAGGCTATGCGCTCCTTTCTGATGATGGGGAAGCGTGTATGGATGCCTAACCTGTTGAGTATGGGGTTCTTAGGACTACTGATCTGCACGATGTCATTATAGGCATACAAGCTGTCGAAGAACACCTCCGACTTCCGCCAAGTGTCGTTATCCTCCTGCAGACATACAATGTCGGCTTTCTGCTCCTTCAGGTAGTCATAAATCATGCGGAAGCCATCCTTGTAGTTCGGCTCACCGAAGTAGCCCTCCACGTTGTAGGATATCACTTTCAGCGCTTCCTCAGGAGGTGTTGACGGCAGGTTGAAGGGTATGAAGGTACGAACGGGGACATACGCCGCAAGGAAACCAAGCAATGGTATCCATGCCTTCCGCCATTTGAAGGTGAGCCAAATAAAGAGAAAAACCAGATTGGCCAACAGTCCAAAAGGGAAAAGGAAACTCAGGCTGCTGAGCATGGGATGGCTCTCTGGATTCACATACCCCGAGAACCCTAACAGCAACATGACCAGCACCGTTGCCACATTGGCACCTGCCAATATACCTGTCAGAACAGATTTAATTGTCTTCATGGCTTGCCTCGAACAGGCGTTTCTTCTCTTCTTTCGTCAGACTGTCGTAACCGCTTTTACGAATCTTGTCGAGAATGGCATCCACCTCGGCCTGTCGCTGTTGTTTGCGGGCATTGTACTCCATGTCGGCCTCCCTCGTGTTACGCCGGGATTCCTGCTCCCTACTCCACGTATCCTGTTGCCTGCTACTGGTGGTGTTGCCTTTCCGCTGGTCGAAGTTGGCCTTCATGCGGTTGAAGAATTCCTGACCGCGGCTTCGCCCGAAACGGGTGTCGCTACCGGGATGGCGATGCCAATAGAGAATGAGCAGCAGGCCGAAGAGCATACCGCCAAGGTGAGCCACATGAGCCACGCCATCCATCGAACTGCTGACGGAGGAATACAGCTCCAGTGCCACATAGCCAATGACAAACCACTTAGCCTTAATGGGTATGGGAATGGGGAAGATGAAGATACGTTCGTTGGGGAAAGTCATTCCGAAAGCCAGCAGAATGCCATAGACGGCACCCGAGGCACCCACCGTGTTCCAAAGGTTCAGATACTGTCCTGTTGTCAGGATGGCCGTACCCATGTTTACCTGGTCATAAGCATAAAGTCCCTCCACATAATAGGTTCCCAACTGGGCTATCTCCTGCATGATGCCGGCACCGATGCCGCAGACCAGATAATAGTACAGGAACTTACGGGGACCCCACACATTCTCCATCACGCGGCCAAACATCCATAGGGCAAACATATTGAAGAAGATATGTGTGAACCCACCATGAACAAACATATAGGTCACCAGCTGATACAGATGGAAATCACTGGCCAGGAAAAAGTGGAGGCCAAACGTTCCTGCTATATCCCAGGAAGACATCAGGTAGGTTGCTGCAAAAACCAACGCATTGATGATGAGAAGATTCCTTGTTACTGTGGGTAAATTATTCATATTTTGACGCTTTGACGTTTTACTAAGAATTCTATTATTGTTGCATTAAACGGCCGCAAAATTACTAAAAAAATGCGTTTTTTTGAACAAAATCAGGCCTTTACGCACTTTTTTTCAACAAAAAAGTCATTTTTTTTCATTTTTTGTTTGTTTTCTAAATACTTTACACTATATTTGCGGTGAATTTTGAAAGAACTTTAAACATTTATACTTACATTTAAAATCAAAACATTATGAACAAGACAGAATTAATTGACAAGATTGCAGCCAGTGCAGGTCTGACCAAGGCTGACTCAAAGAAGGCTCTTGACGCTGCCATTGCAGCCGTAAAGGACGCTCTCGTAGCAGGTGACAAAGTAGCTCTCGTAGGTTTCGGTACATTCGCCGTTAACGAGAAGCCCGCTCGTGAGGGTATCAACCCCGCAACCAAGCAGAAGATCACAATTGCTGCCAAGAAGGTTGCTAAGTTCAAGGCTGGCGCAGAACTCGCTGAAGCTGTCAACAAATAATTCAGTATTCTGATTCCAAAACACCAAGGGGGAGCCGCTTCGGCTCCCCCTTGATGTTTTTATATACCCGTCGTCAGGTTGTAGCCTATTTCACCTCCCACGTATCGTTGGTTTCCAGCAGCTCGGCGAAGTTATGGTACTTCTTCTGGGCACTGACCTCAGCTATCTGGGCATGTACGGCCTCGTCGTAAGTAGGAGCATCGACATCGCGAATGACACCCAGCGCCACGGGGAATCCATCACCGTTACCCATCAGGGCCAGTTTCAGCTGTAAGGTATTATCCTCGCAATGAGCGTCATGCACCAGTACGTCGTCGATGGTATAGCCATCCTTGCCTATCTCCACCACCTTCAGGCCAAAGCCCTGCTGCACGAGTCCGAACTCGTTGTTCTCACCGAACACGAGCTTCTCGCCGTGCTTCACATAGATGGCGTTCTTCTTGCGGCCCTCCTTGTTATAGACTGCCTCGTGGGTACCATCATTGAAGATGACGCAGTTCTGCAGAATCTCACAGACAGCGGCTCCCTTGTGCTCATAGGCAGCCTTCAGGATTTCCACGGTACCCTGGGCATCGGTGGCTACGGCACGGGCAAAGAAGTGTCCACGTGCACCGAAACACAGCTCTGCCGGACGGAACGGGTCCTCAACGGTTCCATAGGGACTCGACTTCGAGACAAAGCCACGCGGGCTGGTGGGCGAGTACTGTCCTTTGGTCAAACCGTAGATACGGTTGTTCAGCAGAATCATGTTCAGGTTGATGTTACGGCGATTGGCATGGATAAAGTGGTTACCGCCAATGGCCAGGCCGTCACCGTCGCCACTAACCTGCCAGACAGCGAGGTTAGGGTTGGCCACCTTACAGCCGGTGGCAATGGCAGCAGCACGGCCATGAATGGTATTCATGCCGTAGGTAGCCATATAATGGGGCAGACGGCTGGAGCAGCCGATACCGCTGATGACAGCGATGTCCTTCGGGGCAACGCCAATCTCAGCCATTGCCTTATGCAGTGAGGCCAGGAAGAAGTGGTCACCGCAACCCGGACACCAACGTGGCTGGCCTTTCTTGAAATCTTGTGCACTGTAATTACTCATAATACTTATTTTTTTACTACGAATTACACGAATTATACGAATTATATAATGTTGTTGGGGAAACGTTCAAACTTAAGTGAGTTTTCGCCAAAATTAATTAGTATAGCCAGAGGGCATTCTGCTACTTTTGCGTAATTGATAGCTTGAGAACGATGTCTGTCCTCAAGTTCCCTGACAGCTTTCAACTCAACGATTATTTTGTCATAGCAAATGAAGTCGGGAATAAAAGTAGAAGACAAAGAGATGCCATTATAAACAGCCTGCAATTCTGCTTCCCTTTGATATGGTATCCCCTGGTTCTTGAATTCAACCTCAAGAGCGTCTTGATACACTTTCTCAGTAAAACCACAACCGAAATAACGATGAACAGCCATTGCCGCACCGATAATCTTATGTGATTCTTCTGGGAATGCCAAATTCGTCTTATGGTTCAACGCTGCCATTAAATAATTCGTTTAATTCGTAAAATTCGTAGTTGTTAATTATTTGTTTAATATCTCTTCAAATGCAGCAGTAAGCTCGCTGACCACAAAGGGCTGTCCCTTAACCTGATTAAACTGGAAGGGGACGAAGTTGTCAACCTTCATGCGCAGATAGGCAGCCAACTGACCCATGTTCTGTTCAGCCACCACCACCTTCTTGTACTTCTTCAGCACGTCGGCCGTGTTCTTAGGCAGCGGATTGAGGTACTTGAACTGTGCCTGAGCCACCTTGTGCCCCTTGGCACGCATCTCGTCCATGGCAGAATGCAGGTGACCATACGTAGAGCCAAAGCCCACAATCAGCAGTTCGGCATCGTCGGCATCGCCCTCCACGACCAGATCGGGCACCTGGATATTGGCAATCTTCTGCTGGCGCAGACGTGTCATCAGGTCATGGTTCTCGGGGTTCGTAGAGATAGCACCCGTATCAGAGTCCTTCTCCAGGCCACCGAGAATATGGGTGAAGCCCTCGCGTCCTGGTACGGCCCAGTAGCGGGTACCATTCTCAGCACGCATATAGGGAGTCCATTTGCCCTTCAGTTCCTCGGGTACATACGGAGGATTGATGGCATCGAGCTGTTCCATCACAGGCAGCTTGAAGGCACCTGAGCCATTGGCGATGTAGGCATCGGTGAGCAGCACGACAGGCGTCATGTGTTCCAAGGCTATCTTACAAGCCTGGAAAGCGGCATCGAAGCAGTCGGCAGGACTGGTGGCTGCCAGCACGGGCATGGGACTCTCGCCGTTACGACCGAAGAGCACCTGCAGCAGGTCTGTCTGCTCCGATTTCGTGGGCAGTCCCGTGGCAGGGCCGCCACGCTGCACGTCGAGCACGACGAGGGGCAGCTCCATGATGACGGCAAGGTTCATGGCCTCACTCTTCAGACAGATACCGGGACCGGAGGTGGAAGTCACGGCCAGTGCTCCGGCAAAGGAAGCACCAAGTGCCGAGGCAGCACCGCTGATTTCGTCCTCGCACTGCACCGTCGTAACGCCCAGCGACTTGTGCTTGGACAGCTCGTGGAGCACGTCGGTAGCGGGAGTGATGGGGTACGAACCCAAGTAGAGCTTCAGTCCGGCTTTCTCGGCAGCAGCAATGAAACCGTATGCCGTGGCCTTGTTACCCGTAATGTCCATGTAGCGACCGGGGTCCTTGTGCTTCGACTCAATGCGATACACGTTGACTGCCGAGGAGTGGGTGTTGTGACCATAGTCATAGCCTGCCTGCACCACCTTGATATTGTTCTCTGCAATCTGCGGTTTCTTGGCAAACTTCTCGCGAAGGAAATTATTGACAAGGTTCAGGTCACGGTCGAAGAGCCAGCAAACCAATCCCAGTGCAAACATGTTACGCGACTTCAGGACGGCCTTGTTGTCCATTCCCGTGTCTGCCAGACAGTCCTTCACCATCTGTGTCAGCGGACACTGGATGACGCGGTCAGGGTCGATGCCCATCTCGCCGAGGTAGTCCTCGGTCTTGAACTGTGCTTTCTCCAAGTCCTTCGGACCGAAGGAGTCGGTGTCAATGATGATGGTGGCCTGGGGCTTGGAGTACTTCAGCTGTGTCTTCAGCGCGGCAGCGTTCATAGCTACCAGCACGTCGCACAGGTCGCCTGGGGTATAGACCTTGCCTGCGCCAATGTGTACCTGAAAACCCGAAACACCCGTCAGTGAGCCTTGCGGGGCACGGATATCAGCAGGGTAGTCCGGGAACGTTGAAATGCCGTTACCCACAGTTGCTGATATCGTAGAAAAAATGTTGCCGGCTAACTGCATACCGTCACCGGAGTCACCAGAGAAGCGAACAACTACCTGTTCGAGCTCTTTTACTTCTAATTGTTCAGCCATAATATATATATAATAATGTGTAACTCTATTTTGAAAAACGCCTGCAAAGTTCGCAAATATTCACCTAATATCCAAACAAATTGCAATAAAAATGCAGTTACTGCCTTCTTTTTTGACAGAAACTGCATTTTTATTCGTTGCCACGCATTGTCCGTTATGCAAAAATAGTGTCTATTTGCTTAAGGAAAAGGCTATTTTTTATCGTATTCAAAATAATCACGACGGAGGGTTATTTCGCCGTCGAAGTCGTTTTCAAGAAGGCCGACCATCACGCAACGTCCTGTGAGGTTGTTGCCATCGGGCTTCAGATAGAGGTCGATGTACTTGTCCTCACCCACATCCTTGCGAATGCGAATGTTCTCGCCGTCGAACTCAAGACCAGGATTCTTATAGCCCTCCATGCGATAGCGGTAGAGGCTTTCCACTTTTAGGCCATTGCTGAGCGGTGCGTTGCTGCCTGCCCCTAACACCAGTATCAGTTCGGGCACGTCGCTGCCTACCCATCGCCACTCACCGACGAGGCTCTTTGCCGTGACGGGATGACGGTCGGCCTCCTCACTCTTGATGAGCTGGATATTGGTTTCCTCGATGATGTTCAGCTTGATGGCATTGTTGTCTTTACCCGGCTTGTACCACGACAACTCGCCAAACCACTCCTGCAGGTCAGGCGAGGAAAAGCGATAGCCGTGACGGGCCAGTATCTCGTTGCGCATCAGACGAAGTTCCTGCTTGTTGGGAATCTTCGAGAGATAGTAGCGGTTCAGCAGGGTGTTCGACGTGATTTCGCTGGGAATCTCTCTCTCGATGTCTGCCTCTTGCGCCATACAGTTGTTAAGGTCGTCGGGAGTCAGCACCATCGTCCACATGGCATCGCCATTGGGTTTGCGGACGGCAAGGAAATTCATGCCGTCCTTGCGAATATACTGCACGCGCCAGCCGAACTCAGCACCAGGAATGGACGGGTCGTCGGCCTGACTGCTGGGTACCAGCTTATACTCGCCCGACTTTCCTGCCACTTTCTCCAGAGAGAGGTATATCTCGCCTGTACCCACCATGAACACGGTCTTTCCGCCATAGATGGCATTCACCTCCCAAAGCGTCGCACCGTCCCAGAACTTGTCGTGCTGCCGGATTTCCTGTGCCTGTACGCCAAGCACGGTGCACAGACACAGGAGAAGGATGGTTGTTATTGACTTCATAACCCATTAACCTTTATTTGATTTCCATGGTTCTTGGCACAACACCGTTATAACGCAGTGAGTTGATGATAGCCTTTCCTTTGCCCTGCTCAAAGTACTCCTTTCCGCCAGGTAAGTCGCTCGTACTCTTGATTTGTGTAATCGTGATGTCAACGAAACGGTCAGTCGTTTCAGAAATGTGCTCAAAAAGGATGTTTATATGATAAGTTCTGACGCCTTCATAAGCATAAGCATCGTAATTACCGATTTTAAGTTCCTTATAAGTATCAGGATTGTCCTTAGCTGCAACTTCTTTATGGTTTGCATATACGCTGCTCTCCTGAAGGTATATCTCCATCTTGACGTTAGCAGCAGAGTCTGCAAGCGTTTTCCTTGCATTAAATGTACCAAACACTTCTATTTCCTTTACTCCAGCATCCTCAGGATACCAGAAATCAGTAGAAAGCATCAGGGAGTCACCTTCATAGGTATGGGCACACAATCCAAGCACAGTACCCTCACGTTCTATCTGTTCTCCCTCCTGATCGGCACTTTCTGTGTTCTGTGCACTCTTCGCTCCACACGATGCTATGAACAGACCTGCTGCTACAATAGCGATACTGAATAATACTTTTTTCATACCTTTTAAGTTTTAATGATTAATAACTAATGTTTATTGTTTAACTTCTCTTTTATCTTTTCATCAATCATCTTCTCAAGGCAAGGCTCCAGCTGTTTCAGTTTCCGGTCAACCATACGCTCCACCACTTCCTCTTGCTCTATCAGGTAGTTGAGGTAGTCAAAAGAAAAACGTGTCGCCTTTTGCTGTCGTTCAGATTTCATCGTCTTGCATACTTATGATTCCGGTGGCAAAGGTACAGTAAAAAGTGTTTAAGTCACTTGTTCATTTCTTCCAATCTTCCGGTGAATACTTGTATTTTTCTTCCAAAACACAAAAAAGCAGGTTTTTCCACCTGCTTTTTCAATGTTTTTCCCAAAAAAGAGGAAGGTGGATGGGGCTACTCCTGCTCCCGATATTGTTTTGGCGACATACCATAGACGCGTTTGAAGGTATGCGTAAAGGAACTTGCCTCCTCAAAACCACAAAGTGATGCCACCTGCAAGACAGGAAGAGCAGGGTTGTCCTTGAGCAACTTGCCCGCCTTCTCCATCTGAATGGCAGAGACAAAAGCCTTGGGCGTCTCACCCGCAGCACTCTGCAAGCGACGTCGGAAGGTCTGAACACTCATATTCAGTGCAGAGGCTATCTGCTCCACGCCAATCTGTCCTGTCGCCATGCCCTCATTCACCACCTCGATGACACGCATCAGGAACTGACGGTCCTCGTCAGGAACATCGGATGCAGAGACGTCCTCTGTCTCAGCCTCTGTCGGCTTCTCCGACATTTCCTCCTTCAGTCGCTCAATCTCCTTGATGAGCTCCTGAGTCTGTTGCTGGCGAATACGCATCTGACGCACCATGTACCATGCAGCAATGGCACATAACAGCAGGATGACGATGATGGCACCAATGAAATAACGATGCTGCTGACGTGCCTCTTCGTTCTCCTGTTGCAACTGGTCGTTACCAAATTCCGCATTATAACGTGACAGTGCATCGGCAGTAGCATGCGTATAAAGCGAGTCCTTTAAGAGGTCGAAATAGTCGAGCTCTTTCTTTGCCGAGTCAGGATTGATGGTCCAGTAGCTCTCATACAGTCCACGGTGCGAGTGAATTTCGTTATAGAGGTCACCCATTTTCGAGAACAGTGCTGCTGCCTCCTGATAATAAGGTATCGCCTCACGTTCCCGTTTCTGACATAATAACGACATACCCAGACGGTTCAAGGCAATAGCATACGAGTGGGCATCGCCTATCTCACGCAGGGCAGGCACCACCTTGCGCAGGATACCCTCTGCCTCCTGATAGCGATGTAAGCCCAACAGCGCCGAGGCACATTGTGACTGGCGGATGACAGCCTGCGGCTGACGGTTCAATGTGGAGTCAATACGGTAGGCCTGTTCTGCATAGGGCAATGCCTTCTGGTCGTCACCCAGCGTATGGTAAATCTCCGATGCCATACCAAGGATAACCGCCTTACGTGCCGGATTACCGGCTTTCTCGGCATGCTCCAGCGCCTGCAGGATATACTGCTCGGCCTCCTTGGCCTGATAGCCGGCCATATAGATGCCTGCCACCGTGTTCATGGATGATGAGATGCGGTCGTGGTCACCACTCTTCATATCGATGGCAAGACACTTTTTAGCATAGTCTGCCGCCTGTTTGACATCACCCATGCGCACAAAGATACACCCAAGAATATTCAGACAACCGGCACGGTCGTCGTTTTCGTAGTGGAACAAAGGCAATGCCTTTTGTCCATACACCGCCGCTTGTTCATACTGTTGCTGGTCGTACAACCACTCCGCCGCCCAGTACCACACCTGCTGGCGCAAGGAGTCCTCAGGCGTTCCATTCTTAAAGAGTATCGCCTCGTCCGTGAATTGTTCGGCGTTCAAAGCATCGAAAAAAGCATTGGCATTAGCCACAGACATGTCCTTGTCAAACTTCGCCAACCGGTCCTCCACCGTTCCGGCACTCATGCTGCCAATGCAGAAAAACAAGGCAGCAGTCATGATTACTCTTAACTTCATCACTTTCTCTCTACGCTCCGTCATTTTAATAGGTGAACGAACTGCCTCCGAGGAACTCACGGAGCAGCGACGTAGGCGGAATCTGGTCTGCCTCGATGGGTCTGATGTACTTCAGGAATTTACGCAAGCGATAGGCCTCGGCATACTCAGGACAATTCTCCGGCACCTGTTCCAACAATGGCTCCGCTTGGTGCTTGATGACTGCCAGTTCGAAGAGCATGGCAGAATTGAACATGGCATCGGCATTCTCCTGATAGGGGAATATCCAGCGGTTCTCCCCCCTGCGCACCGACGGCCAGCGGCGTATGGTCTCCTGGGCCGACACCCCACGGTACTTATGGTCGCGTATGATGCGGCGCAACAATCGGTTGTCGGTAGTAGGAATATAGTTATGGTTATCAAGCAGGATGGTGGTCAGCGCAGAGGCATATACCCTGTACTTCTGCTCATCGGGAATGTCGGCGGTGAGTTCCGGATTCAGGGCATGTATTCCCTCCACGACGAGAATCTCGTTACCCTTCAGTCGCAGTCGCTTTCCACTCCATTCGCTGCGCCCTTCCTGGAAATTGTAGCGAGGCAGTTCCACCTCCTCGCCATGGAACAGCGCGTTCATCTGCTCGTTGAGCAAGGGGATATTCAGTGCGTGCAGGTGTTCAAAGTCGTAGTCGCCCGTCTCGTCGCGTGGTGTCTGGTCACGATCCAGGAAGTAGTCGTCGAGTGAAATACCCACCGGCCTCAGTCCGTTGACGCCCAATTGCACGGAGAGTCGCTTGCACGTCGTGGTCTTGCCGCTGGATGACGGTCCTGCAATGAGCACCATCTTGACACCCTTTTGCCGGGCGATGTCGTCAGCTATCTGGGCTATCTTCTTCTCCTGCAAGGCCTCGCTAAGCTGGATGAGCCCGTTCGTATATCCCCCCGCAATGGCATTGTTGAGGTCGCCAACGGTACGAAGTCCCAACAAATCCTGCCAGCGGTGGTGCTCCATGAATATCTCAAACATCTTGTCCTGTCGGACGAATGTCTCCAATCGTGAGGGGTCTTCCTGAGAAGGTATGCGTAGCAGCACGCCGTCGAAGTAGTACTCCAGACCGAAGAGGTACAGCTCTGAGGTGTTTGTCAGCAACGTACCGTAATAGTAATCCTTGTAGCCGTCTATATCATAATAAGTAGTATATAGGCGTCCTAAGTTCTCCAAAAGCTTCACCTTCGACATGCTCCCCGCCTCCCTGAACATACGGACGGCTTCTTCCATGGTGGTTTCATAGCGGTGAATAGGCAATGCAGCAGCAATAATCTCCTGCATGCGCTGCCGCAGAGCGTGAACATCGTCAGGCGTAAGCGGACTGTCCTTTTCAATATCGACATAGTAGCCATTCGACACCGGGACGTCAATGACCACCTTACAACTTGTCCACAGGTCATGGGCAGCCTTCGACAGCACAAAGAACAGGCTGCGAGTATAGGCTCGGATGCCGCTGGAAGAGTGCATGTCGAGGAACTCCACATCCTTCTGTTTATAGACTCGGTAGTGCATTCCCTCTACCTTATTATTCACACGAGCACTTACGGGTCCGTACTCCATTTCAATGCCCGACATAGAAAAAATCTCAGAAAGTGTCGTTCCAATAGCTACTTTCAAAATTTTTTTATTATTTTTGCAACGGATATTAACTGTCTGTTCCATTGGCTAACTAATTTTAGGTTTCGGCTTCAAAGGTAATGAAAAAATGAAAGAATAGAAAAATAAATAAATAAAAAAATGCTAAAAGCCTTGTGCCGATAGCAAAATAGGGAGAAAAAGACATGTCAATTTGGGTTATTTTAAAGTTGTTAGGCTCTTTGGCATTGCTGATGTTCGGTATGAAGTCCATGAGCGATGCGTTGCAGAAGCTGCTCGGTTCACAGCTGCGCCGTGTACTGAGCGTCATGACCACCAACCGCTTCAGCGGTGTACTGTCAGGAATGTTCGTTACAGCCGCCGTTCAGAGTTCTACTGCCACGACACTGATGACCGTCTCGTTTGTCTATGCCGGTCTGCTGACGCTCATGCAGGCCATTGCCGTTATCATGGGTGCCCACATCGGCACCACCGTAACGGCGTGGATGATGTCGCTGGTCTTCTCCGTCAATATGGCCACGCTCATCTATCCCTCACTCTTCGTGGGTATCGTCCTCATCTACATGAAGAAGCGGCGTATCCTGGGCGACTTCCTCTTTGGCGTTGCCTTTCTGTTCTTAGGACTGACCACCCTGAAGGATACCGGTTTTGCCTTGGCGAGCGACCCCGAGGCATCCAGTATGTTAAGCACCTTCTTCGGCAGTTTCGATGAACCAACGTTCTGGAATGCCGTACTGTGCCTGCTGCTCGGTACCCTGCTGACGCTCTGCGTACAGTCGAGTGCCGCCATTATGGCTATCACGATGGTGCTCTGTGCCACGGGTCTGCTCCATATTGACCAAGGCATCATGGTCGTGTTAGGCGAAAATATCGGCACCACCATCACGTCTAATATCGTAGCCTTCAATGCCAATGTCCATGCCCGTCGTGCCGCCTTTGCCCACTTAAGCATCAACGTTATCGGTGTGGTCTGGGTACTCATCCTGCTCAAACCGTTCTACCAACTGGTGTGTGACTTGAGCCACTTCTCTCCCGCCATGAGTCCTGCTGCCGACGGCTTTGCCTTTAAGTCAGCCATCGTATTAGCCATGTTCCACTCTGCCTTCAACATTTCCAACACGCTGCTGCTCATCTGGTTTATCCCACTGATTGAGCGGTTCGTCTGCTGGAGCATCAAGCCGAAACAGGCCGACAACGAAGAGGATTTCCGCCTGCACTTCATCACCAGCGGAATCATGAAGACTCCCGAGCTGTCGATTTTGGAAGCCCAGAAGGAGATTCGGCTTTTTGCCGAGCGCATCCAGTCGATGTTCGGCATGGTCCGGGAACTAGTGGTCGAAAAGGACGCACAAGCCTTCACCAAGTCCCTTACCCGCATTGAGAAGTACGAGGTCATTAGCGACAACATGGAGATAGAAATCGCCAAGTACCTGAACGAGGTGAGCAATGCCCACCTCTCCGACGACACAAAGGCTAAGATTCGCGCCATGCTACGAGAGATATCAGAGATAGAGAGCATTGGCGACTCCTGCTATAACATTGCCCGCACGCTCAACCGCCGCAGTAAAGGCAAGGAAGACTTTACCCCGTCGCAGTATGAACACATCCACCAGATGATGGAGCTGGTCGAGGAGTCGCTGAACCAGATGAACTCCACACTAGTCGGCTACCGCGAGCAGAACGACGTGAACCGCACGTTTAACATCGAGAACGAAATCAACAACTACCGCAACCAACTGAAGTCGCAAAACATCAACGACGTCAACAAGCACGCCTATACCTATGCCATCGGTACGATGTACATGGACATCATCAACGAGTGTGAGAAGCTGGCAGACTACGTCGTCAATGTGGTGGAAGCCCGCATGGGAACGCGACAGCGCACCATTTAGTCAACCCTTTTTGGGGAGGAAAGTTGAGTTATAATCTTTTTAGAAAAAAATCAGTGTGAATTTAACGTCATTGTAATTTTTTTTGTTTACTTTTGCAGCACGAACAACGATCGTTCAAAACCATTCTTATTATGCAGAAAAGATTTTTCTTGCTTCTTAGCTTGATGCTGACCTTCTCAGCAAGCATCATTGCACAGGTAACCACCGCATCTCTTTCCGGCAAGGTTACCACAGCCGACACCAAAGAAGAGATTATCGGCGCTTCTATCCAAGCTATACACGAACCCTCCGGCACACGTTATGCTACCGTCACCAACATCGACGGACGCTTCACCATACAGGGCATGCGTACCGGCGGACCCTATTCTGTCGTTGTGTCATACATCGGCTACCAGTCCAAGCAACTGACAGACATCGTGCTCCAGCTCGGCGAGACGTACAACCTCGAAGTATGGCTGCGTGAAGAAACCAACGACATTGCCGAGGTCGTCGTCGTCGGCAGGGCCTCCAAGTTTGCCGGAGAAAAGACCGGTGCCACCACCAATATCAGCAACTCCACACTCACGGCAATGCCCACCATCAACCGCTCCATCACCGACATTGCCCGCCTCTCGCCCTACGCTAACGGCATGGGGTTCGGCGGCGGCGACGCCCGCTCGTCCAACTTCACGCTCGATGGTGCGAACCTGAACAACTATTTCGGCCTGTCCACCAACCTGCCTGGCGGCGGTAATCCCGTTTCGCTGGATGCCATCGAGGAGATACAGGTAGCTGTCGCCCCCTATGACGTACGACAGTCGAACTTCATCGGCGGTGGTATCAACATCATCACCAAGTCGGGTACCAACACCTTCAAGGGCACAGCCTACATCTACTATAATAATGAGAACATGCGCGGCAACCGCATCGACAATGCCGAACTGGCAGCCCGTGAGCGCGACCGCCTGACTACCTATGGTCTTACCCTCGGCGGCCCCATTATCAAAGACAAATTGTTCTTCTTCTTCAACTACGAAGGCTCCAAGGCCCCTAAGGAAGCCAACCGCTGGCGTGGTTCCGAAAACGGCAGATCCAACAACCAGCAATACATCTCACGCACCAGGCTATCCGACTTGGAGCGCACCCGCCAGTATCTCATTACCACCTACGGCTACGACCCGGGATCCTACGACAGCTATCCTGCCGACATCACCAACAACAAGTTCCTTGGACGTATTGACTGGAACATTACCCAAGCACACCATCTCGCAGTACGCTTCAATCACACCATCCACAAGACGTGGAACAACCCCAACAGCTCTTCGGCCGACGTAGGATACCGCCTGAACGGAACCTACCGCATAGGCGAACAATCCATGGCCTATGCCAACGCCCTGTATGCCCTGAAGAATAAGGTGACCACCATCTCTGCCGACCTGCACAGCCGCTTCGGGGAGAAGTTCGCCAACCAGCTGCTCTTCACCTACTCCGACATCCAGGACGCGCGTGGCAGCAACTCTTCACCCTTCCCCTTCGTTGATATCATGTACGGCTACGATGCCTTGACACAGACGCAGACCCTTGAACCCTACATGTCGTTCGGCTACGAGTTGTTTACCTGGAACAGCAAGACTGAGAACCGCGTCACCACCATCACCGACAACCTCACTTACTATGCCGGAGCCCACAAGGTTACCGCAGGTTTTAACTTCGAGCACCAGCTGGCATTCAACAACTACCAGCGCGGCGGTACCGGCTACTACCGCTTCCGTTCGCTTGATGAGTTCCTCCAAGGCGCAGCCCCTGAGTCTGTCGCCCTTCAGTACGGTTACAACGGTGTCTCCGAGCCAAGCTCCAGGATTTACTCCAACCAATGGGGCGTCTATCTGCAAGACGAGTGGAACATCCGCAACAACCTCAAACTGACCTACGGCATCCGCTTGGACGACCTGATGTTCAAGAACGATGACATCATGCGCAACAACGCCATCTACAACCTTGACTTCGGTGGTCGCCACATTGATACTGGCACCTGGCCCAAGAACAACATCCAGATATCGCCACGTGTCGGTTTCACATGGGACGTGTTTGGAGACCACACGCTGAAGGTACGCGGCGGCACAGGACTCTTCGCAGGCCGCATCCCCCTGGTGTTCTTTACCAACATGCCACAGAGCTCAGGAATGATTCAGAACCTCGCCACCGCCACAACAACCTATAAGAACGGAGTAGTCAGCACCATCGACCCGCGGCTGGCCAACTTTGCCGGCGGACTGGTCACCGATGTCAACCGCATCCGCGAGCTGCTTGGCGCACCTGCCACTATCACTCCCGACCAGGGCGTCGTCTCTGGCGACGTGGCCGGTGTTGACTACCATTTCAAGATGCCACAGGACTGGAAATCCAGCATTGCCATCGACTACCAGATACCCGTCAGTTTCCCGCTATCTGTCACGGGTGAGTTCACCTACTCCCGCCACATCACCGACATCATGCTTGAGAACTACAACATCAAGCCCATTGACGAGTCATGGAGCCGACTGGTAGGTGCCGACAACCGCGTCATATACCCTTCTGATTACAAGTATGCGCCCACTTATACCGATGCCTCCGGCAACACCAGACAGTTCACTGGCATGGCAGCCGTACTCACCAATACCCACCGCGGACATGGCTGGACGGCCAACGTCACCGTCAATGCCGAACCCCTGAAAGACCTGCACCTCATGGCTGCCTATACCCACACCGTCAACAAGCGCGTCAGCGGTATGCCCGGCTCCAATGCCTCGTCGGCATGGGCCAGCCTCTTTACCGTCAACGGACCAAACTACCCCGATGTGCAGAACGTATCCACCGTTATCCCCGACCGCTTTATTGCCAGCATCAACTTCAAGTACGGTAAGGACCACCTCTCCGTATTCTACCAAGGCTATCGTCCCGGCGGCTACAGTTTCTACTATGGTTCCGACATCAATGGCGACAATAACAACTACGATCTGATGTATATTCCCCGCGATGATAGCGAAATCAAGTTTGTAAGCGACGACGACCGCATCGCCTTCTGGGAGTTCGTTGAGCAAGACAGCTACCTGCGTAACCACAAGGGAGCGTATGCTGAGGCATACAGCGCCTATGCACCCTGGGTGCACAAGATTGACTTCCGCTGGGCTCACGACTTTGACCTGAAGATTGGCAACACCAAGCACCGCCTGCAACTCTCTGCCGACATCCAGAACCTGCTCAACCTCTTCAACTCGAAGTTCGGTGTGGAGAAAGTCATGACTAACAACTCCTGCAACGGTGGCAAGATTCTCAGCGTAAAGAGCATCGACCATGGTGTGCCCGTCTTCAAGACCAACGTACCGAAAGGAGCATCAACCTACGAGTACAGCAACAGCAACTACCAGTGCTGGCGCCTCCAAGTGGGTGTGAAGTACTTCTTCAACTAAACACCATTTTAATATGGTACGCGCGCGTAGGAACAAGTCCTTGTCCTCGTTTCCTTTGGCATGAGAAATAAAAGAAAAATAGCTTAACGTTCTCCACGTTAAGCTATTTTTTCTTATGCTTTCTTCGTCCTTGTTGCCATGATAAAGTAGCATATCAGGAACAGGTAGGCAGCCAGCGACAGCCATTCGGACATCGGATTCTGCCACCATTCCTCGAAGTCGAACTTCACGTCGGCAAAGCGCAGGATGGCGCTTACCACGCCCATCAGCGCACCACCGGCAATGAATCCGGAGGCAATGAGGTTACCCTTCTCGCCACGTTCCTTGTTTACGGCCTCATCCTTCGAACGGGTGGTCACGAACCAGTTGATCAGTCCACCGATGACCAGCGGGGTGTTCAGTTCCAAGGGGATGAACATACCCAAGGCGAAAGGCAGGGCGGGAACCTTGCAGAGCGTGAGCACCACAGCGAGTGCAGCACCGATGCCGTAGAGCAGCCAGGGAGCACCCACGCCGTTCATCAGCGGGTCGATGACAGCGGCCATCGCGTTGGCCTGCGGAGCTGCCAGCTTGCCAGAGGCAAAGCCGTATGCCTGGTTCAGCACCATCATGACGCCTACCACGGTGGCAGCGCTGACCAGCGTGCCGAGGAACTTCCACGTCTCCTGCTTCTTCGGCGTCGTGCCGAGCCAGTAGCCAATCTTCAGGTCGGTAATGAACGAACCGGCCACGGAGAGTGCCGTGCAGACCACTCCACCCATGATGAGGGCGGCTATCATGCCGTTGACACCCTTCAGACCTACTGCCACCATCACGACGGAAGCAAGGATGAGCGTCATCAGCGTCATGCCGCTCACGGGGTTAGAGCCCACAATGGCAATGGCATTGGCGGCTACCGTCGTGAAGAGGAACGCTATGACAACGGTCAGCAGGATGGCTACCAGGGCAAACACCATGTTACCCTCCATGACGCCAAACCAGAAGAACAGGAACGTGCAGATAATCGCCGTGACGGCTCCGACACCGATGAACTTGAAGCTGATGTCCTTGTCAGTACGCTTCGCTGCCATCGCTGCCTCGCTGCTGCCGCCCTTCATCTCCTTGGCTGCCAGTCCGACGGCACTCTTGATGATGCCCCACGACTTGATGATGCCGATGATGCCCGACATGGCAATGGCGCCGATGCCGATGCTCTTGCCGTATGCCTTGAAGATCTGCTCGGGCGACATGTCACCCACGGCAGTGGTGATGGAGGGGTCCCATGTGTTCAACACGGTATCGCCGAACAGCAGTGCCATGCCTGGCACCAGCAACCACCACACGGCCAGCGAGCCTATACATATAATCAAGGTATAGCGCAGACCGATGATGTAGCCCAGTCCCAACACGGCGGCACCCGTATTCATGGAGAAGACCACCTTTGCCTTCTGGGCCAGCCATTCGCCGCCGGCTACCATGCGCGACGTGAACACCTCGTTCCACAGGCCGAAGGTGGAGACCACGAAGTCGTAGAGTCCGCCCACCAGTCCGGCAATGAGCAGCGGCTTGGCCTGGCTGCCGCCCTTCTCGCCGCTCATCAGCACCTGTGTGGTGGCCGTGGCCTCTGGGAAGGGGTACTTGCCGTGCATGTCCTTCACGAAGTACTTGCGGAAGGGGATGAGGAACAGGATGCCCAGGATACCACCCAGCAGCGAAGCCAGGAACATCTTGTAGAACGACACATCGTCGAAGTCATACTTCGCCTGCAGGATGTAGATGGCGGGCAGCGTGAAGATGGCACCTGCCACGACGGCTCCTGAACAGGCTCCTATCGACTGGATGATGACGTTCTCGCCCAGCGCCTTCTTGCGCTTGGCAGCAGCCGATACGCCCACGGCAATGATGGCAATGGGGATGGCGGCCTCAAACACCTGTCCGACCTTCAGTCCGAGGTATGCTGCGGCGGCTGAGAAGATGACAGCCATCACAATACCCCATGTGACGGTCCACACATTCACTTCAGGGAACACCTTGTCGGCCGGCATCACCGGCTGGTATTCCTCTCCTTCCTTTAATTCACGGAACGCGCTCTCAGGCAGTTCCATCTTTTCTTTTTCTTCCATATTATTTCTTGTTTATAGTCTTTTCCATTCGCTCTAATCCCTCCATCAGCAGAGCATGAGGACACGCCAGGTTGATGCGGAGATAGCCCTCACCGGCAGTAGAACCATAGATGGTACCGCTCGACACCCATACGCGCCCTTCCCGATAGAGCTGTTCGGCCAGCTCATCGCTGCCGACACCCAAGGCACGGATGTCAACCCATGCCAGGTAGGTACCCTCCAACGTCATCACCTTCAGCTGCGGTAGCCGCTGGGCAAAGAAGTGGCAAAGAGTCTGGTAGTTGCTTTTTATATATATACACAGTTCGTCGAGCCAGTCCTCGCTATCGTTGTAGGCAGCTATCAACGCCTCAGGACCGAATGGATTGACATCGCACACCTCATGGATGTTGATGCCACGGTCAATACGTCGGCGCAAAGTGTCATCATGGCAGACGATATTGGCAATCTGCAGTCCGGCCGTGTTGAATGATTTGCTGGGTGAGTTGCACACCACACCATTGTCGCGACAGGCATCGCTCACGGAGGCAAAGGGCTGGAACCGGTAACCGGGAAGCACTATTTCGCCATGTATTTCGTCGCTGATGACACGCACTCCGTGCTTCATGCAGATGGCATTCATCCTTTCCAGCTCCTCCTTCGTCCATACCCGTCCTCCCGGATTATGCGGGTTGCAGAGCAGGAAGACGGTGGTCTTCTCGTCCGCACACTTGGCCTCAAAGTCGGCCCAGTTCACCACATAACGGTTGTCCTCAACCACCAGCAGGCTTTCCAGCACCTCACAGCCGTTGTTCCTGATGCTGGAGAAGAAGCAGTTATAGACGGGAGTCAGTACGAGCACTTTCTCGCCTGGCATACAGATGGCCTTGATGACGCAACTGACGGCAGGCACCACACCCGTGGTGTAAAGAATGTCCTGACGACTGATCTCCCAGTGATGGCGGCGGTGAAACCACGAGATGATGGCATCATAGTAAGCCTCCGGCACATGAGTATAGCCAAACACCCCATGCGCTGCACGCCGCTCCACGGCCTGCTGGATGGCAGGTGCCACGCGGAAATCCATATCGGCCACCCACAGGGGGATAACGGTTTCGTGAGTGGTAAGTGGTGGCTGGTGAGTGGTGAGTTCCTCGTCCCACTTCACACAGTTCGTGCCACGCCTACAGATGAGTTCGTCAAAGTTATATGTCATGATCTAATGGTTATCACGCAGTCATTCGGCTGGCGTACGTTCTCGTCAATGGTGATGCTGCCAATGGAGTCGGCCGTGATATGGCCGCTGGTGGGATTCTTGATGTTTTCAATATGTCCGCGGATGTCAGCCTCCACCGTGGAGTACTCAAAGACACGGTCGCAGAGATGGTCGAAGGTGCAGTTCTCCAAGACCAGGTTCTGCGTATAGCAGAGCAATTGCTCGCCCGCCAGGTGGCAGTTGACCAGGCGCACGTTTTTAGAGTGCCAAGCCAGGTACTCACCGTCAAGTTCCGAGTCGTAGATAGTGACGTTCTCGCACTCCCAGAAGGAGTCCTTCGTCAGTATCTTCGCATTGTGTACCTCTACGTTCTTGCAGTACTGGAACACGTACTTCGAGTCGCTCTCCAGTCCGTCCACGTAGATATTCTCTGAGAACATGAACGGGTAAGTGCCGCCGTGTAGCTTCACATCCTTTATCCTGACATTCTTACAGCGCCAGAAAGTCTCGTCGGCATCCGTAATGTTGACATTCTCCAATTCCACACCGTCCATCTCACGGAAGAACTTAGGTGCATCAATGCGGCAGTCCTTCATCTTCAGGTTGTTGGTGTACCAGATGGCCGAACGCGAGTCGAGGGCAAAATAGCAGTTCTCGATGTATGCACCATCCACGTGCCACCAAGGGTATTTGCCGTAGAAACGGCAGTCGTAGGCCTCCATGTTCTGGCACTGCTTGATGCCGCTCTCGCCGTCCGTAATCGTAATTCGCTCCAGTCTTAGGTCATGTGTGGCAAACAACGGGCGCTCACCACCAAATTCTTTATCATGTATCAGTTCCATATTTATATTTGTTTAGTGATTGCAAAGGTACGAATAAAAATCCAAACATTGAACAATATCCACACAAAAAAACCGATAGTCAACACCACATTGACTACCGGTTTGCTGATTGCTATACGGATTATTGTTTATTCGTAATACTCAATAGTACGTTTCTCTACCATGTCACGGCCCATCATGTTCGACTTGCGGCTAATCCAGTTGCCACGGGCATCAAACTGATAGTCCTCATAGGGCATTTCCATGTTCTGTCCACCCATGTTGAGTGTCTGACTGGTTCTCTCACCCTTGGCGCCAAAGGTGAACTTCACGTCCACGTCCTGTCCCATCATGTTCATAGACTGGCCTACCAGCTTGCCGTTTTCCCATTTCAGGCGCAGGGCAATCTTCTGACCGCGTATGTCCATATTAGCAGATTGGGCAAAGCCGTCAGCATCATAGACGATGTCAGTCATGCTGCCCGACTCCAGCTTTCCTTCCTTGGAGAAGGTATTGGTTACAGATTCTCCCATCACTTCTGTCTTAATACTCTTAACGGGACCCGTTGCATCGTTCAGTTCCACGTCATGATACTTTGTCTGAGCCTGCATCGCAAAGGGAAGTGCAAGCAGGGCAAGTGCGCACAATACTTTTTTCATTGATTTTTTCATTTTAGTATAGGTTTTAGAAATTAATGATTGTTATAGTCATACAAACCCTTTGACGAAGGTAAGAGCAAAAGGTTTAAAACAAAAGATAATTAATCATTATTTTTTGAAAAAAGCAAAAATCCAAAAGAAACACTACTTTTCTTTTAGGATTTATATTTGGCTTTTCGCTCGGTTTACACTACTCTGACTTAATGGTCGAATGTACTCACGTTCGGAAAAACGAAAAAAACTTTGGTTTTCTCCTCACTTAATCGTACCTTTGTCCCCAAATAAGCATAAGATGAAGAAACTGTATATAGAGACTTACGGCTGCCAGATGAATGTGGCAGACTCGGAAGTGGTGGCCTCGGTCATGCAGATGGCTGGCTACGAGACAACAGATAACCTCGACGAGGCTGATGCCGTGTTCCTGAATACTTGTTCGGTACGCGACAATGCAGAACAGAAAATCTACAATCGACTGGAGGTGCTGAATGCGCTACGCAAGCAACGTACAAGCGGCAAACTCATCATCGGTGTGCTGGGCTGCATGGCCGAGCGCGTGAAGGAGGAACTGCTGGAGCAGCATCACTGTGACCTTGTGGCTGGTCCTGATGCCTATCTATCGTTGCCTGACCTCATAGCACAGGCGGAAACGGGACACAAGGCCATGAACATTGAGCTATCGACCACGGAGACATATCGCGACGTGGTGCCCCAACGCATAGGACTGGGCCATCGGATTGGCGGCTTTGTCAGCATCATGCGTGGTTGTAACAACTTCTGCCATTATTGCATCGTGCCTTACACCCGAGGTAGGGAACGCAGCCGCGACGTAGATAGCATTCTGCGAGAGGTGCGCGACCTGAGAGACCGCGGTTTCAAGGAGGTGACGCTGCTGGGACAGAACGTTAACAGTTATGCCTGCCAGGAACAAGGGGTGGACTTCCCCGCCCTGCTGCGCCTGGTGGCCGAAGAGGCTCCGGAGATGAGGATACGCTTCACTACCAGCCACCCGAAGGACATGAGCGACGAGACGCTTCAAGTGATTGCCGAGATGCCGAACGTCTGCAAGCATATACACCTGCCCGTGCAAAGCGGCTCAGACAGAATCCTGAAACTGATGAACCGGAAATATACCCGCGAGTGGTACCTGGACCGCGTAGCTGCCATCCGTCGTATCATCCCCGACTGCGGACTATCGACAGACATCTTTGTGGGCTACCACTCGGAAACGGAGGAGGACCACCAGCTAAGTCTCTCGCTGATGCGGGAAGTGAGCTACGACTCGGCCTTCATGTTCAAATACTCGGAGCGACCGGGCACCTATGCCTCGAAGCACCTGCCCGACAACGTACCGGAGGAGGAGAAGATACGTCGCCTGAACGAACTGATACAGCTGCAGACGCAAATATCGGCCGATCAGAACAGGAAAGACGAGGGCAAGGTGTTCGACGTGCTGGTGGAGGGGTTCTCGAAGCGTAGCCGTGAACAGCTCTGCGGACGGACGGAGCAGAACAAGATGGTGGTGTTCGACAAGGGTGCTCACCACATTGGAGAGACGGTACGAGTCAATATTACGGGCAGTACCAGTGCAACATTGCTGGGTGAAATAAAAGAGGGGGCGTAGAAAATGAAAGAGTTTTTGAATGTACTGAGGCGGTTTATTCCACCCTATAAAAAATATTTGGTGCTGTCGATTATATTCAATATCCTGTCGGCAGTGCTCAATATCTTTTCGTTTGCAGCATTGATTCCCATCCTGCAGATCTTGTTTCAGACCAGCGACGCAGAGACGGCTACCCGTCTGATGGAATGGGACTGGGCTAACGTGCAGGAGGTGCTGATGAACAACATGAACTACTATGTCAACGGACTGATTGCCGACTACGGACAGACGACGACACTACTGCTGATAGGCGTGTTCCTGGGCGTGATGACAGCCTTCAAGACGGGTGCCTACTTCCTGTCATCGGCTACCATCATCCCCATCCGCACCGGTGTGGTACGCGACATCCGCAACCAGTTGTACAAAAAGATTACGGCATTACCCTTAGGTTTCTTCTCGGAAGAGCGTAAGGGTGACATCATTGCCCGAATGAGCGGTGACGTGCAGGAAATAGAAAACAGCATCATGGCATCGCTGGAAATGCTGTTCAAGAACCCCATTCTGATAATCAGCTACTTTGCCGCCCTCGTTTTTATTTCCTGGCAGCTGACACTGTTCACCCTCATCATCGTGCCCATCATGGGATGGTTTATGGGTTATGTGGGACGCAAACTAAAGCAGGACAGCATCAAGGCACAGTCGTTATGGAGCGACACGATGAGCCAAGTGGAAGAAACGCTGGGAGGCCTGCGTATCATCAAGGCCTTCTGTGCCGAACACAAGATGAACGCCCGCTTCGACCAAATCAACACGGCATACCGCAACGACATCATGCGGGTGAACATCCGACAGTCGTCGGCACACCCCATGTCAGAGTTCCTGGGCACCATTCTCATTGTCATCGTACTGTGGTTTGGCGGTATCCTGGTATTAAACTACCATGCGCTCTCAGGCCCTATCTTTATCTATTACATGGTGATGCTCTACAGCATCATCAACCCACTGAAGGACTTTTCAAAGGCTGGCTACAACATCCCCAAGGGCTTGGCATCGATGGAACGCATCGACAAGATACTCATGGCTGAAAACACTATCAAGGAGCCGGAGAATCCTAAGCACCTTGCAGCGTTCGAACACCAGATAGAGTTCCGCAACGTCTCGTTCCGCTATGGTGAGATTTGGATTCTCAAGCATATCAACCTGACCATTCCCAAGGGAAAGACCATTGCACTGGTGGGACAGAGCGGCTCGGGAAAATCGACGCTCGTAGATTTGATTCCCCGCTACTACGACGTACAGGAGGGCGAGGTACTCATTGACGGCATCAACGTCAAAGATTTGGGCATACATGACCTCAGACAGCTCATAGGCAACGTGAACCAAGAGGCGATTCTCTTCAATGACTCGTTCCGGAACAACATCTCCTTCGGGGTGGATAATGCCACGCAGGAACAGATTGAAGAGGCGGCAAGGATAGCCAACGCCTACGACTTCATCATGCAGACGGAACAAGCATTCGACACGAACATCGGCGACCGAGGAGGCCGACTCTCTGGCGGGCAGCGGCAGCGCGTGAGCATCGCACGTGCCATCCTGAAGAACCCGCCCATCCTCATTCTGGACGAGGCGACGAGTGCACTGGACACGGAGAGCGAACGACTGGTACAGGACGCGCTGGAACGACTGATGAAGACACGTACCACAGTGGCCATTGCCCACCGACTATCGACCATCAAAAATGCCGACGAAATACTAGTGCTGCACGAAGGAGAGATTGTGGAGCGCGGCACACACGAAGGTTTGCTGCAGACAGACGGCTACTACAAGAAACTGCACGACATGCAAGCGTAATGCCATGAGACAACGGTTCTGGTATTTAACAAAGACCTACACTCTGCTGGTGCTGACATTCATGGCGGCAAAGCTGGCTTTCATGTTCTTCAACCGCGAAGGGCATGACGTCAGCATGAGCGACGCGGCTAGCGTCATTTATCATGGAGCATCGCTCGACCTATCCACGGCGCTTTATTTCCTGATAATCCCTTTCCTTTTGATTTTCGTCTCCGTCTGGTGGAACCGCGAAAGAATACTTCGTCCCATCGCACGTACCTATTATTATATTATAGCAACGGCATTTGCCCTTGCCTTTCTGGCTGACACAAGCCTCTACCCCTTCTGGGGTTTCAAACTCGATGCTTCGTGTCTGCAGTTCCTGTCAACACCGGGCGACGTCTTTGCCAGCGTCAGCACAGGCTATGTCGTGACAAGACTTTTGGGACTCATCGTACTGGCAGTCATGCTGGGTTGGCTGCTGTCGCGGAAGGAACTACGGTTCAAAGAGTGCAAGCGACGCTGGCTGACAACACTCCTGCTACTGGCTCTGCTGCCGCTGATGATTATCGGCATACGAGGTGGATTGGACGAATCGACCACAAACATCGGTCAGGTGTATTTCTCACAGAACCAATTCCTGAATCACTCGGCAGTCAACCCGGTATTCAGTTTCCTGGCTTCGTTCGAAAAGACCGCCAGCGACAATACCGACTACCACTTCATGGATGATGCCGAGTGTGAAGAACTGCTGGAGGGCTGTTTCAACAAGGAAACAACAACGGGCACCGACACGCTGTTGACCACACGGATACCGAACATCATCGTCATCCTAATGGAGAGTGCCGGCGGGGAATTTACGGAGATAGGCGGACGGACGGACATCATGCCTAACTTGAACAGATTGTGCCGAGAGGGTATCTACTTTACCAACTGCTATGCCAACTCATGGCGTACCGACCGCGGCACGCTGTGTACATGGAGCGGCTATCCGTCGTTTCCCACCACTTCGGTCATGAAGATGCCTGCAAAGACACAGCAACTGCCGAACATGGCGCGTACGCTGCGCGACGAACGAAACTACAGCACCCACTATCTCTATGGCGGCGACATTAATTTCACGAATATGCGCAGCTATCTGGTGTCGGGTGGATTCCAGCAACTCACATGGAAGGCAGACTACAGCACCGAGGAGCAACGCTCCGCTAACTGGGGCGTACGCGATGACATCACCTTCAACACGCTCCTGCAACTGACAACGACCATGCAGCAGCCCTTCCTCATCGGCTATAGCACGCTGTCGAGCCATGAGCCGTGGGACGTGCCTATCCGAAAGTTCGACGACGAGGTACTTAATGCCTTCTACTACCTGGACCAGTGCATCGGTGACTTCATCGGGAAGCTGAAGCAGTCTGCAGCATGGCAGAACACACTGGTCATCTTGTTGCCTGACCACGGCATCAACTACCGCGAGATTGACGAGACACACTCGTTGCATAACCACATTCCCTTGCTCTGGCTGGGAGGTGCCGTCAGAAAGCCATGCACCATCGACGTACTCTGCAACCAGTCAGACCTGGCGGCCACACTGTTGGCACAGTTAGGCGTTGACCACTCGCCATTCACCTTCAGCCGTGACGTGCTGAGCCGCAACTACCACTACCCCTTTGCCTACCACACGTATAACAATGGATTCTCGCTGGTGGACTCCACGGGTTTCATGGTCTATGACCTGAACTCCATGCAGCCCATCGTCCAACAGACAGACGACGCTGACCGACTGGAACGGCTGGGTAAGGCATTGCTACAGGCTACGTCTGCCGACCTGAAGAACAGATAATAGTAAAATTGTAAAATCGTAAAATAGTGAAATGTTCAAATAGCAAATACCTAAAGCCCCTTGGTGCCGTAGCCTATAACCTATTGTTGGCCTACGTGGTGTATATGTTATCACGCCTGCTCTACATGGCCGATAACTGGAGCTACTTTGCCGAAGGACTTACGTTCAGTCATCTAATGGAACTGCTGGGTGGCGGACTGGTGTTCGACACATCGGCCATCCTCGTTACCAATAGCCTGTGGCTGTTGCTAGTGCTCTTTCCCCTGCACTTGAAGGAACAGCCGTGGTACCACCAGCTGTGTCGCATACTTTTTGTTTTCATCAACGGACTCGCATTGGTGGTCAACCTCTGTGACGCAGCCTATTTCCCTTTCACGCTGCGCCGTACCACAACCACCGTGTTCAGCGAATTCCAGAACGAGAGCAATCTCGGTAGTATCTTCTTGCAGGAGGCACTGCGCCACTGGTACTTCGTCATAGCGGGCGTGTTCATCATCTACGGGCTTTGGCGACTCTACCGCTCACCGCGTCTGAAGGCCAGCGAACTGTCGTGGTGGCGCTATGCCATAGCCACCACCTGCTCACTGCTGCTCGCCGTGCCGCTGACCGTAGCAGGTATCCGTGGCGGTTTCACAACTGCCGTTCGTCCCATCACCATCTCGAATGCCAAACAGTATATTGCCCGTCCCACTGAGGCAGCATTGGTGCTGAACACGCCCTTTGCCCTGTATAGAACCATCGGCAAGGATGTCTTCGTAGTACCGGAATACTTCAGCAGCCCAGCGGAACTGGAAGCAGTGTATAGTCCCATACACACTGTAGCAACTATAGATTCTATAGCAACTATAGACACTACAGCTGCAATAAAAAAGAACGTGGTGGTGCTCATCGTGGAGAGTTTCGGACGCGAATACATTGGAGCCCTGAACAAGACGCTAGAAAACGGAC
>JAEEGJ010003330.1_pt1 | contig 63086 bp, 60 predicted proteins | sample 8958761 | NCBI WGS metagenome assembly JAEEGJ01 (sample SAMN16246546, study PRJNA631951) | gut metagenome | biome: gut microbiome; feature: rumen; material: RS-attached | host: Bos | place: Iran: Karaj | collected 2018-10 | reverse complement strand
TCTTGTGCTAGAGCAAGTTCCAAAAGATGTCACCGATGCATCTGTACATGCAGATTTATACAGTTTGGTAGCAGTTTATTTACGAGTTTTGCGTACCACTTTTCTACCACGCCCTTTGTAACTCATTAATTATCAACGAATTTAACATTCTGCATCGGCAAGTAGTCGGCTTATCCAACTACTCTATCACGAAACTCCTGGGAAAGTAATCGCTGTAGAAGCGGCCATCGATGGCGGTGAATTTCAGGACGCAGAAGTTCGGATCGGTGACTCCGCCCGGGTAGTACTCCTCGTCGCCGTCGCGCCAGATCATCTCCTTCGAGGCGGTATCTGTCAGCACTTCCATCGTACCACGAAGCATCATACCCTTGAAGCCCTCGGCATCGCAGAAATAGATACTGGCCTTGGGATTAGACTTGTAGTGGGCCACACGCAGCGAGAAGGTGTTGGTGGTGAAGTAAAAAGTCTTGATGCCCTCACGGACGCGCGGCGACAGCATCGCCTTTGTGCAAGGATAACCCTCAACATCCACTGATGAAATAAAGGCAACGGGCAGTGTGTCGGCCATTTTGCCGATGAGTTCCTTTACCCCGGCTAAAGCGGGATTCTCCGGCACTGCATCCGAAACCGTCAATTCCTTGCGCCAACGCTTCAGACGCGGAAAGTACATCTTCATCTGGCCGATGTATTCTTCTTTCGTGATGGGCTGTGGCAGGCCTTTGTTCACCTCGTCCACGAACTGGGCGCAGTGCTCGATCATTTCATCCATCGTGCAGTCCTGCAGGAATTTACCATCCTTATAGCAGTATATGCAGTATTCTTCATTCTTGCTTCCATCGGCATTCGTGCCGAGGACTTCCGGGGTGAGCGGCATTCCGCAACTCTGGCAAAACTTCTGTTCCATATCTTTTTCTATCGTTTGATTTTATCTTAGTTATCGTTTGTATCGCAAAAATAAATCCCCAAAAATGGCCTCAAGATCAGGGTGATTCTCACGGAAAAGGATTTCCCCTGTGTTCCCGTCTATAAGCAGGAACATCGGGACAATATTGACAGCATAGGTTTCCCAGACTTTACTCTTCCGGCCGCCTCCTTTGTTATCCAGCACATTTATCCACTCATTGCCGTTTTCCTTGAGGAAAGACTCCCACTTTGATTTACTGGAATCGATTGATACTGAATATATCTCAAGTCCTTTTTCGTGATATTTGGCATAAACTTCCTTCAGCTGTGGCAAATACTTGACGCAAGGACCGCACCATGTAGCCCAGAAATCCAGCAGGACATATCTGCTCTTGGGATTATCGACAACGGAACTCAAACTGACCGGATTCCCTTCAATGTCACAGAACTCCAAATCAATGTAATGAGGCTTATAATCATCTCTTGGTTCCGTCTTTACAAGTATCGAGAGTTCTTCCTTCAGTGCAGCAACAAAAGGGAGGCTGGCCAAATCAGGAGACAATCTATCCAAAGCATCCAACACCTTATTGCTTGGCCTGTAATAACGGTCTGCAAATAGAACAGCCAAAGGCCCCGTTTGAGCCAAAGAAAGGACAGAATCAACCATAGCATTTGCAGAGTCTTCCTGGCCACTGTCTCTCAACCTGTTGTACTTCAATAAAAAATCATTGGAAGGCGTTCCATTGGCGTTACGAGAATATTCATCACCTTCTTCCGCATTCACGTCAACGACAATTGTCCCCGGTTCCAAAATGAAATCTTGCAGCTGCAGATCTCCTTGATACATATACACATGCGTAGGAGCTGTCACTTTAGGATGAAATTCAAATTTACCATCCTCGACAACTGCAGTGCCGACAACCTTGCACCTGTTCCAGCCATCCTGCAATTCAAGCCTGGTGCCATCGCTGAGACCCTTGATGTTTCCTTCTACCACACAGTAGTCAGTTTGAGTAGATTGGCATCCGCTGAATGCAATCATCAGCAGTACCAAAGATGTGCCTAAAGTAAACAATGCCCTATTCATACTAAAACAATTTAATTTGACCTCAAAAATACTAAAAAAAGACGTCCTTCCTGGATAGCAGCGAAAGTTGCCACAGCAGTCACAATTGAAAATAGCCACGTAGGAATCTCCACCACAGGCAACAAATTGATATGACATTCGGCAAATGCTTCACACCTCAAAGTTATAAAATCACAAAATGACAACCATAGAAAGTGGCATGAAAATTGAAATTTGCCATATTTACAAAAAGAATATTCTAAGAATATGAAAAAGAAGATTTTATTGATTATGGCAGCCTTCCTGTTTTTGGGCGCCATATCAGCATCCGCACAGAAGAAAACTGGAATGAGGCTGGAAGTTGCCGAATCAGAGACAGACCACGGAGCTTACTCTATCTTTACCTATCGCGATGAAGACGGCTCCTTGTCATACTATATGAGTCTGGCGCGGACAGGCAAATTCCTTGGAGGCGATGAGATTCTCGGCATGGAAGTCAAGAACTACAAGGAGACAATCATCCGGCTAGGAAGCACTACCGATGAAGCCTTCAAGACAATTGACTATATACTGGATTTATTTGACAAGGATTTGGAAACCACTGCGGAATTTCAAGGAAGGGCCGCCACTTCCAGCGAAAAGCTGGGTGAGCCTATTACAACCCAATGTATTGTGGTGAAGAAAACTTTGGGCGGTAAGCGGCTGGAGTTCACATACACAGTCAACGGTCATCAGGTTCATACATTTCTGACGAAATCCACTCTCAAGGAGCTGTGCAGAGATTTCAAGTTAGACGTGAAACTGCATCCAAAGCAGCACGTCAAAAAGTGAATCAGCAAATGATTCACGCCTTCAGATTCTACTCCGAAGGCCATACGTTGCTTAGTTGCTCAAACACTTCCGGAATGGTAGCCCAGCCAATGTTGTCCTCGCCGATCCTAACCATAATCAGTCTTTTGTGCGGGTTGACATAAAGGACCTGATTACATATGCCTATTGCGTAAAAACCAGGATACTGTCCGGTTTTAAAGCCTTCAAACCTAACGTCATACCAGCTGTAATGGTAGCTAGATTTAGGATTGAAATCGGTAGTCAGGTGTATCCATTCCTCGCTCACAATGCGTTTGCCATCCCACATACCATTGTTCAGATAGAGGCGGCCGATCTTGGCCAGATCTTTAAGTGTGCAGGTGATACCGCCGAAAGCATGGGCTGCACGATGCTTGCGGCTGTCAATATTGATCAGCGCCACCGACTCCATCTGCAGCGGCTTCCAAACTTTCTCGCTGAGATAATCGGCAAAATGCCTGCCCGTGGCACGCTCAATGACCACACCTAGGATGGCCGTGGTCATGCTCTCGTATCGGAACTTGGTCCCTGGATCGCATCGGAATTTCAAGCCCCGGATCTGTTTTATCAGGTTATGCCCGTAATTTAATCTTGCAATGGCGTTGACCGTCTTCAACTCCTTGATCTTGAACTCATATTCATCATCAAAGTCCAACCCGCTGAACATGCATAGCAGGTAACGGATGGTAAGCATCTCCCACCTGGGGTCTCTCCCCTTTAGTTCCGGCAGGTATTTAGTGACGGGATCGTCGATGCTTTCTATATAACCTTCATCTACTGCGATGCCACACAGCAGCGATGTTATGGATTTGGATACTGAGAAGATGGTCGCCAGACGGTCAGCCGAAAAATCGCCCCGGTACATCTCGTAAACGATACTGTCGTTATGGATAATCATTATCCCTTGCGTGGCGCTTTTATTTGCCAACGCTTCCGGGAAAGTCTGATTTATACAATGTGGAGGATCATTGTAGAAATGAAGCGTATCAATCCAATCGGCCCTTGATTCAGCTACTTTGAATTGGAACACCTGCTCACCATTGGGAATAGTATCGTGGACGTGGTGTTCAAAGCTGAATATGCCCGGGCCATTCAAACCGTCTGCGCAATATCCTCTTATCATTGAACACGACGACAATAAAATCCCAAACGCAACTAGAAATAAAGTACTGATTATGCGGTTACAATTCATTAGCGATTCTTTTCAACGGTAAACAACGATTTATCGAAACAAATGTACAGATATTATTTGAGACTTATGCTCGAGAAATACAGGCACACTCTTATTATTCTTCCATAAACAGTTCTCCTTTGAGATAGGCTATTCTATCGGTAGCAAATTCATAGCCTTTGGTGCCTGGCTTGGCAACAGCCAGGTACTTCTTATACCAGGCGATAGCCTGCTTGTAGTCTTTTTTCTGCTCATAGCAGTATGCTATAGTGGTAAGGGCCTGAATATACTTGGGATAATACTTGTAAGCCTCTTTATAGTGCTCAATTGCCTTGTCCCAGGATCTCATTGAACGATAGTAACCCAGTCCATACTGTTGGTGGATGCGATACATTGTGGCTGAATCCGGCAGAATCATTTCCAATGCCTTGTCCAGCCAAGGCTTGACCTCCCCATCAAAAGACCGGAGCGCTTCCTGCTTCACGGCTGCGATGGAATAGGCCAGATTAAAGTCGTTGGAATCAATCCGCCAGGCAGCGGTCAGTTCCTTCTCGGCCTGGGCAATCATATTTGTATGCCAATAGCTCTGGCCCAGATAATAGTGAATCGGGTAAGTGTCATTGCCGATATCCTTCTGCCTTTGGAGAACTGAGATTGTTGATTCATAATCTCCCTTGCGGTAATGGGCAAGGCCTTGAAGCTGGGCTATAACGTTATTGTCAGGATCTTCCGCCAGGAAAGGCTTTGACTGGTCTATGGCCCCGTCATAGTCTTCCTCATTAATCAGGACAATCATCGCCTTGGACAGAACATTCTCATTCATCGGCTTGTATGCCAGAGCTCGCCTGTAGTACCACAGGGCTGAATCAGGTTTTTCAATCTGGCGGAATCCGTCGCCGATTATGCTCAGAACAGCCGGGATGGTGTCCAGCTGCAAAACCTCCTTCCCTGCCTGGATACACTGCGGCCAGGCTTTGGTGCGGGAATGTATCTGCATCAGGCGGATCTTGTAAAGAATGTTGCCGGGAACAGCGGCGGAAAGCAGGAAGTAAGTACCCGCTGCCGTCTCATAATCACCGCTTTGGAAATGGCAGTCTGCTAGCTCCGAAAGAACCTGTTCGTCAAACTTCTCCGGATTAACCAAAGATGAAAGCTTTTCTATAGCCTCATCTGTCTTGTATATGCTCTTGAGATAGCGGGCTTCCGCCAGCACTCCCTTCCGAACATCCAGGGAATCCGGAGTCTGAGCCTGGGAAACACAAAGACTTCCAAGCAGTAAAAGACCAGTTATAACAATTCTATTCAGAAGGATTTTTGTCATAAGGCAAATTTACAAAATCCTTCACACATAGACTTTATTGGAGAAAATATTGGAAAAATGGATATATCTGCCCATATTTGATATGTAAAACGGTATTATACTGGATGAGAACTATTTCCTATATTTCCTTGTCGCTAACCCTAGCCTGGGCTTTCTGCCTTTGGCTTCCCAATAACTTGGCTTTTGCGATTATCTGGTTTTCATCCTTTTTATTGCCATTCTTAATCGCAGGTGATGTCTTTGCAATATACTACATGTGCCGTCATTGGAAAGAAAAAGGAGTTAAAGGCCTGGCTGGATTACTTGCTGCAATTATCGTCATTGTAGCTATAGGCCTCCATTCTCCCTGGAATTCAGTATCGGACAGAACTATGTCAAGACATTTCCACAAACATGAAAATGACTTGCGAGAATTAGTAAAATACGCCGAATCCCTAACAGATTCTGTCAGCCTCTCATTTCCATCTGATCCGATTCCGCAGGAAATACAAAAAGACGAATACGATCAAGTCATTTTACTGCTTGGGAAAACCAGTTGCAAGAAAATAACAACGTTCTCATTTTGGGATAAATGCACTTTAGTCTACTTCCGTCCTGCTGGCTTCAGCAGCCATGGATATCTCTTTCTCCCTGACGGTACCGTTAAAATACTTCATTGGGATCCTCTTGGATCAGATTGGAGCGGTCTATACGACATTAATTAGCTCCGCGATGCCACATATTATACCAGCCTCGGCGAAGCCTTGCCCTGAAGCCCTGGCCCCAGAGTCCATAGTCATGATGTTTCTTGATTATCCCTTGAAACAATGCCTCCAAGTCATAGCAAACAAATTCTTCACCATCGTTGATTACTCCATAAAGTCCAATAACACTTGGCACCCAGAAATCTACACGATTTAATTTGACAAGCCTGTCAACCACTTCTTTAGACTCGCCACATTGATCATCCTTCCAGACGAATAATTTTCCTTTAGCATCAATCATCCTGTTTGGCATTAGAGTAAAGTAATCAATCTGAACATCTTCAAGCGAATACGTCGTTTCAAAATCTCCTTCGGAATAACAGGATTGAGTAACCGTCATTATAGTATCTGAAGTCTTGGACACCCAAGTCCAAATAACACAATTATCATCGGGTGAAGTCATATTCGGCTTGATGGTGGTATCCTTTGGGCTTACTATAGCACGGTAGTTATTGTGATCCCCATCATTTGCCTTTGAGCAAACACTAATTAGTTTATTCCCAATACTGATATCAAACACTTCAGAAGTAGAAAGAAAACGCTTTTCGTGGCGGATCAGGTCATTGACCACTTGTGATACCGCACGGTCAATACTATCCCGAGACTGTGCATTGCAAACCGCTGAGCACAAACACAAAAAAGACAATATGGAAAGTGCTCTTCTCAGATGTATCATAACAGGCAAAGAATTAGTGAGGCAATACTCTAATCACCAGCATAGTAAGGTCATCGCTCTGCTCAGCTTCACCGACAAATGCTTCAACTGCTTCCCTTACATGTGCGGTAACGTCTTTGGATGAAGCGCTGACTTTGAGACCGGCCAGAGAGGAAAGAACTCTATCCTCTCCGAAAAGTAAACCGTCGGAGCGAGTGGCCTCTGTAAGCCCGTCTGTGTAAAGCAAAAGGATTGTTCCTGGAGAAAGCACTGTCTTCTGATGGGTGTATCTCCAGTCAGCGATTATGCCTACCGGTACATTAGCGTCTGTCTTAAGCACTTGCGGTATGCCATCTCTGAGTACGATTGGTGCGTTATGCCCGGCATTGCAATACTTCAAGTCCCCGGTTTCCAGGTCAAGTTCGCCTACAAAGAAGGTGACGAACATCAGATTATCGTTACGGGAAGCCATGGAAGAATTTATTGCTGTAATCAGTTTGTCCGGACTGTCTGCAGAAGCAGATAGAGTACGGAACATAGAGCTGATAACGGCCATCACCAGAGAAGCCGGAACGCCTTTGCCGGAAACGTCACCGATGCAGAAATACAGCTTGTTGTCTCTTATGCAGAAATCATACAGGTCTCCCCCTACTGCCTTGGCCGGAGTAATACTGCCCCAGATGTCAATGTCATTTCTGTCTGGATATGCTGGCCAGGTCATAGGCAGCATAGACATCTGGATATTCCTGGCAACATCCAGCTCGCTTTCCATAGAAGCCTTCTGGGCAGTGGTTTCGGTAAGATCCGCAATGTACTTGGAAAGAGAGTTCTGCATATTGTCGAAGGAATCGCGGAGCAGACGTATCTCGTCCTCGCTCTTGATTGCAGGGAGCTTTGTGTCAAACTTACCGTGGGCAACTTCAGTGGCGGAACCAGCAAGCTGCACCAGCGGTTTTGTAAACCTCTTTATTGCTCTGCGGCAGATTCTTGACACGAGCAGCAACCCCAAAAGCATGAGTATGAGGATGAGGCACCCCAAGGTGATAGCAGGCCCCAGCAGACTCTTTATCGGCACTGCTATGGCCATAGACCATCCTGTATCCGAAACAGGTGCGTAAAAGACGTCATACCGGCGGCCGTCCATCTTGACCATCTCTTCACCTTTCTGTCCAGCACACATAGCTTCCCCTAACTCCCGGTAATTATCTGATGTACCTTGGTCTGCAAAATCCATGAAGTAATAGGCTCCAAGATAACGCTCCATATCAGGATGTGCAATGTATTCCCCATGTGGCCCCAAAATGAAACTGTAAATGCCCTGTCCTTTCTCCCTGACCGACTTTGGCAGCACGCCAACATTGTTTTCGCTAATGTCAATGTCGCGAAGAAGATTGGCCAGCCAATCAAGAGATATGTCAGCGCCGAAAACTCCGGCAAGCTTTCCTTGAGGATCAGTTATCGGCAAAATGTAGGTGCACAGCAAAGTGCCCGCACCGTCTTTGTCCAGGTAAGGGCTGGACCAGCTTCCACCTTTAGAAGACAAGCCCGTCTTGAACCATTCAGTATTGTGGTAGTCGTGTGAAGCGGATCCAATATCGTGAACATACGGCTTGTTATCAACAATTTGCGCATAAGGTTCAAACCACCTTCCTTTGCTTGGGAAATACTCGGGAACAAATCCAATCCCGCATCCTGTAAGATTGCGGTTAACGTCTATTTCATACTCTAGCGTTTTTATGATGAGCTCCGGAGATGTAATATGCCATTTAACCTCATCGGCTATATTCAAGCCGGAGATTTCCACTTTCTCAAGATTCGCGGTAATATTGCGGCTAATATTTCCAATTGCATCGGCAAAGTGCTCTTTATAAGAAGAATAGACGCCGGCTATTGTTAAAACAGAAGCCAACAACGAAATGATAATCATTATAACCAGGAATATGATAATTATAGTCCTGGTCAGTCTGCTGGAGAAGGATTTCAAACGTTTGCCCATAGGTAAAGATGGTTACAATATAACAAATATATTCAAAATCCAGCTCAATACCAATTATTGAGTATTGCCCGGATAAGTCAATGTAATGAACTTTGCCTTGTAATCTGATAGCAATTCAAAATAGTATTGATATGGGACTTTTAAGCAAAATTTTCAGCAATGCCAGAAAACCTGAAGGCTTTTTGGGGAAAAGGTAAATGCAGAAGCCATAGCAAAAGGCCGTTGTAATGTACTGGAAGCCAATGTGTCTTCCCTCCCTTTTAAAGATGAAAACTTTAATGTAATTACTGCCTTTGAGACCGTTTACTTCTGGCCGGACATTGTAAATAGTTTCGCAGAAGTGAATAGAGTTCTAGTTCCTGGCGGAGTTTTCCTCATAGTCAACGAAGACGACGGTCTCAGCGGTGCAAACCAGAAGTGGGAGAAAATGATAGATGGCATGCACACATACACTCCGGATGAGCTGAAAGCTCACCTATGTGCAGCTGGTTTTAATAATATCCTTATATACAGAAAAGAATCAAAGCACTGGCTGGCTGTGACTGCAGAGAAGAAAAATATTTGAAATTTCAGTATTATTCAGCGATAATGAATATATTGCAATAGTATTTTTCTGTATTGTTAAATTAATATGTTTATAGTTACCATCATTATCACTGCAGTATTGGCTATTCTGGGCATCATTATTCTTATAGGCAAGGGGGATATGCTTATTGCCGGCTACAATACGGCCTCAGAAAAAGAACGGAAAAAATATCACATCAAGCGCCTGAGGCTGATTTTTTGCATACTGCTTCTCCTTCTGGCAACGACTTTTTTCTTCTTGTTCGGAAGTGATTCAGTGGAAAATCATATATCATTTGTGGTGCTGGCTACTTTGCTGGCAATAGTATCACTCGTACTGGCAAATACCTGGGCTAAAAAGAAATACAAAAAGAACTGACTATGGAAGACATTATAATGAGAGAGATTGACCACATCGGCGAGATGATGCTTCAAATAGCTCGCCGATTGGGACTTTTCTCCAAGGCTTTGCCTAATTACACTCTGAATGATGTCAAGAAAGAATCGGTGGCAGCAGAGCTTCCTTTCAGCATTGATAAAATTCTTGAGCAAGAGCATCCAGTTCTGTATCTTGTTGAAAAAGAGAAAATCAGCGACAACGCTCTTGAAACGTTTGTAGACATCCTTATCCATTCAGATATGGAAGAGTCTAAGAAAAAAGCTATTCTTGCCGATGCAATCACATACCTCGACAGCAAGGGTAGTTTTTCATTCAAGCTGCATTCACTGAGCAGTGACGGGCAGATCTAATTCTTGATAGTCATAACAGCCGAGCACGTCTCATATCAGAACTGGTTCTTTACAGCTTTTTTAAGGGCTTTGGGCAATGCATTGCGGTTGAGGAAGATGTATGTGGTATTGAGGGCAATATAGTCGCGAGACATATACCAGATTCCGTTATAGTATCCGCTTTTGCCCCAGGAGTTTTTCACCAGATAAAAAGGCTTTCCCTGATCATCGATGGCCTTGCCGTAGATCAGCATCACGTGGTCGTAGGTAAAGCGCCAGTCGTCCCACTGTTCCTGACGGAGCTCCTGCGTAGGAATCACGCCGTCAGGCAGATCGGCAAGACCCTTGCGGGAGAAGTCTCCGGAAACGTCTCCGCCCCATGCAACCGTATATCCTGCGTCAAGCGCCTTGTCCAGAACATCCATCAGCTCATCAATTGGAATGTTGTAGCTTGGCCTGAGCCTCCACTTGTATGGTGATTCGATCACAAACCACTGGTTGAAAGGATGATGAGTGAAACTGGTCAGGCTTACATAATCGCTGAGATTAAGCCCAAGGCTCTCTGCAAAAGACTTTGGCGTGTAGGTTTTGCCCTCATATACAAAGGTTTCAGGGCATTTGCCCACATATTTTTCAATTACAGCCTGGACACTGTCTTTCCAGCCGGGCAGAGGCTCTTTGGCGCTGTATCTTACTATACTGCGAACCTTGTTCTCCAGCTCAGGGAAAAAGACCTTGAAATTGGCAAGCGAATCCCCTGTAAGCGAGCCAGGTGCAGGCATTGCATTCTCAGGGCAGATGCCGTATTTGCGGATCACTTCCAGCACGTCTTCACAGGAGCCGCCCTCGGAAATCTGGCTGTAGCCGTGCATACGCACATAATGTGTGGCGCAGTCCAGATAGTCTTTGCTGACCACGAACATTTCGCACAGGTCGTATGTTTTGCCTGTCTTCCTGAGTATCTCGCTTTCAAAGTATCCCAGTGTGGCAAAGTCCCAGCAGGTACCGCTGCGGTACTGGTTCTTGACGCTTGTAACCGGATTTTTCTTGACCGTGGTAAATGTCTTTACATCCTGTGCCGAAGCCGAAACTGCTAACATCAGCAATCCCGCAAAAAACAGTATTCTCATATTTCTATTCATTATAACTTATTTTCCATTGTAAGTGAAAAACTTCGGAGTGACTGAAAGCATCAGCCATCCCCAGTGAAGGCGTCTGCGGTCAGAAGATCGCTTGAGGACAACCATTGTTCTAGTGCCCCACATGAAAGAATAACCTGCACTTAGTTTGCAGTCTTTGAATAATCGGCTCTCTTGTGCCCTGAGGCCAGCCGAAAGAAACAAAATGACAATCAGGCAAACGTATCTCATTTTAGCACAAAAAGGCAATATATTCTTCATAATATGCGAATTTACTCATAATTTCATAACTTGCGCCATATATCGAAAACAGCATTCAGTTTAATTAGTATTATGGACATTATCAAGTCACAATACAAAGTTCCCAAGATTGCAATTTTGGGAATCAAGACAGAGGGCATAATCTGTAATAGCCCTACCGGAACCGATAGCGGTCCGGATTTTAACGGATTTGATGAAGAAGAGGACTGGTCATAGGAGGAATGATTATGAAAAAGTATCTGGTTATTATGGCCGTGGCTTTCGCCACATTGGCCTCCTGCGGAAAAGAAAACTTGAGTCCTGATAATGAAATCGATGAGCTCCCCCCTATTGTCTTTAATCTTACAGCCAAGCATCCCGACGGCACAAAGGTGGTGAAAACCGGTTGGGAAGAAGGAGATGCTATATTCGTATTCTTCAACAATGTGGCTGCACCAAAGTATCTGAAAATGGTATTTGACGGGGAGAAGTGGACTTCATATGAGAAAAACGGAGATACCACGTCACCTGGATGCCTTGGCCTGAAAAATGGCGATTCTGGCTCCATGCGCGCCATATATCTGCCTTTCGGAGTTAACTCGTCAGTATCTGCACAAGGCTCCAGTTTTGTGTTCGACAGAGTCTCTTACTCCTATTATCTGACAGCAACACTTGCCTATACCGTCGTTGACAATATGGTCAGCGGAGCATTCAATATGCAGATTCCAGATGGATATGTGCAGTTCTTTATCGAGGACCCTAATGTGAACACCAGTCCTATTTACTGGCTGGCAACAGACGCTGTCATTCCAGTTGGCGTGGCATCCGTAGATGCTAGTGGATCCATAATGGAATCATCTGACAAAGTTGCAGGAGACGAAATGAGAGGCTACCCGTACAAAGGCGGATGGCTTTTCAGCGGCGTCCTGAACAACGAATATGCCTATAAAGGTAGATACTACTTTGCAAAAACAAGGTATTCTGACAATTTCCGCCAGGATTTCTTTATAACCGGCAAGACTCTCGCCAGCCACAATGCAGTTAAACTGCCCGCCATTGGCAGCAGCAAATGGCAGACAGTGGGAAGCGACGTTACAGTAACCCTGAGAAAGAGCGACAATACAAGTCTCGGAACCTGGTACACCTGCAATTATCAGCAGAGCGCTCCTGAATCTCTTGGAACACTATGTGATTTTTACTCTGCAAATGCAGAAACCCAATATAAATTGCCTTTTAAAGAAGATTTCGAGGGAATATTCAACAACTGCACCTGGACACGTGTATCTGTAAAAGGCAAAAACGGATATGTAGTCGAGGCTGCACAAGGATTCATCTTCCTTCCTACCCAGACTGTAAGTGGCGAGTACTGCTATTATTGGACATCAGAAATACACGAAGTAACCGGAACCTCGTACGCCTGGCACCTTGTCTATCCTAGCAGTGAAGGCCTTTACTTTATTTCAACAGGACAGGATTTCGCTGTCAGGTGTATAGTAAAATGATTATTCTGTCTTTACCACAAAACCTTCACGAAGCCTGATATCCGAGCTGTTACACCTCCAGTGGATGGTGTATTGCTTTACACCCTGTTCTTCGGCAAACTGCTGGAGCATATCATAGTTATCGGTAAATGTTTTCTTGGTTGCCAAAACGTTAGCATTAATAACCTGTATGCTGGTTGGTGTTCTGTCGCAGAGAGATATCTCATCTTTGAAGCAGGAGAACTTGGTGCGGAGGCGGTCCTCAATCTTGCTGGCAGCACTGCCTGCAGGACCTCCGTCTGCCATCTCGTCAATTGTAACATACATCCTCCATAACTGCATAGCTCTGAAAGGATCCAAAAGGGTATGGCTGAGGCTGTTCTTTTCCCAAGTATGGGTTTCCTCCAACTTGTACTGCATGGCAGAATATTTTTTCCTGTTTCCATAAACATACATCAGAGCTCCCGTATATGGATCCGAAGTAACATCCAAAGTATATTGCCCGGAAGGATTGCTGACAGACCAGATTATCTGATTGTCCAGATTAATATCAGATACAATGGCTTTAGGAGCAATAGAGTGATTATAATATGTTGTACTGCCTATGGTCGCCACACTGAAGGTTGGAACAGCGCCTGTATATGTCCATGTCACTTTGTTGTTAACAGTGTTCTTGGTAACGGAAATATCATTGTCCACATGCGTGCTGCTGACTTCAAAGTAAGTGCCTCTTGTGGTTCCTACAGAATACTCTCCTCCAACACTGGCACTGGCTTCCATATAGCCCGCTGTAAATCCCCAGGAAATACCTATCGTTTCAGTTGTGCTCTGCTCGGTGCCGATATTTACAGTCCTGTAACCTGTACTGTTGTCTGTATAAGGCATGGCCTCTTCCAGTTTAACAGTGCCTTTTCCCGTCAGATCCATAGAAGTAAGATAACGGGAGAAAAACGAACCATACCAACGGTCAAAGTCGCCAAAACCAGTAGCTGTTATCCAACCATTTTCACCCTTTTCAAAAAAAATGGTATTCTCACCCTTGCCAACTCTGATAAGAGTGCTTTGCTGAATGTAGTAATAATCCTTATTGGTTACCATATTATGAACTCCCCAAGAATAGAAATTATTAACCACACTATTCTGGCGCCATCCCATTGAGTGATCCCAATATCTGAAATAAATCGGACCGCTCAGGGTAAATGTTTCACTCGCATTCATCAGTTTGTTCAGAGACTGTGAGCCGTCCTCTGCCTTGGTAGCGATATATTTGGTCATGGCTTTGGTTTTTTGGCGCTGCTGTTCTATTCCGTTAAGCCAGTACGCCACGCCATCAGCAACGAGGCCGCAATTATATGCGTTAAATTCTATTGTCTCATTAATCTTTTCTGTATCAGAGGTAATGCCATCCTGGTCTGTTGAGATACTGCCAAAACTGATTTCACCATCGCAAGGCTCCTGAGTATAATACTCGCGATTTGAAAAAACCAGTATCTCTGTCAACGGCTGGTCAGAACCGGTTACGCCAGCCTTGGTTGCAATGCTCCGAATTGTAGAAAAACGGGCATTATAGCGTGCTGCAATCGACTCACGGATATCGGAAGCAACATCAACGTCAGATCCAAAAATATAGTTATCTTCGATATAAGCCTGCTGGCGGCGTGTTTCTATATCAATAAACTTTGCAACAAAATAAAGGAAATTATTGGCCGAAGGTCTTGTAATGGCTATAAAGCCATCGCGATAGATAACATCTATCATACGTTTGAAAATGTCATCGCTTATATTTGTCAGATCGCTGCCCTTCACCAGAACCATCAAAGTATTATCTCCTATTGTAGTTGTAGGTGAGTTCAAACGTTTTACAAGGGAAGCTCCAACGGTATTATCTTCATAAATGCCTAAAACAGCCGTTGGAATATTGGCTGTCACCCTCACGTTCAGCTGGTCTGCAGTGGGCAAGACATCCTTCTGACCCGGAGTTGAATCATCGCCCCTGCCCTTATGGTCGTCTTTTGTACAGGAGACAGAACAAAGAACCATTCCGCAAATGGCAATAAGGGCGGTAATCATCGAAAATCTTTTCATTATATTCAATTTATAAGGTAACTAACAATGTATTTTTGCAAATATACTATTTTCGTTCCAAACAGACTGCTTTACTTGCTACCACTGTTCCCAATGGATGTGCTCTGGTTTCCACTTGTCTTTTGGATTTGGATTCTCGGCAGGAACTCCAATAGGGATAACGCAGAGAATCTTTATGTTATCAGGAATTCCAAGTGCCTGAGCGATAGGAGCTATCCTCTCTTCTGCAGGATAGCCTGCCGTCCAAACTGCGCCAAGCCCTAAAGCGTGAACTGCCAGCAGAATATTCTCAGCAGCGGCTGAGCAGTCTTCGTACCAGAACATGTTAGGCACTTCTTTTTCAGGAGCGTCAGACTGGCCGAAAGGTCTTCTCATTACGGTTGTCTGGCCGCATACAACAATCACAGCGCCTGCTGTAGTGAACATTCTGCTTCTTGGGCCTGCGCCAAATACTTTGGCCATCTTGTCCTTGTCGGTGACAACAACAAAGCGCCAAGGCTGGCCGTTCATTGCGGTAGGAGCCGCCATACCGGCTTTCAGAATGGTTTCCAGATTCTCCTTTGAAACAGGATCTCCGGTGAAACTGCGGACACTGGTCCTGGACATAATTACATCCAGAGCACTCTTGTCCTGTGCCTGGGACTGGGAGCCGCAAAGCAGCATTACTGCCAAGGCTGCCAACACGCTAATTCTTCTAATGGTTTTCATACACTTGATATTTAAATTGTTACATTATTATCCAATCTCATTACCCTTATCGGACGCTTGTCTCCCCCATAGAGGAAATTGCAAAACTGAGTTTTTCCGGTATCCTGGAATCCGCATTTTTCCATCACTCTCCGCGATGCCGGGTTGTCTATGAAATAGTCACACCAAAGTGTTCGAAATCCTTTTTCGTTGAAGCAATAGTCAATCATCAGATTCAAGGCCTCGGAGCAGATGCCCTTGTTCCAGTACGGCTTGGCCACCCAATACCCCGCTTCCACCTCGTCATCGTTGAGTTCTATATTGCTCTCACCTTTAATCATATAGCCAATGCAGCCGATAATCTCGCCGGTTTCCTTCAGGACAATGGCCCAGGTGCGGTCGTTGCTGAAAAAAGAACGGATGACCTCCAGGCTGTCCTCCACGCTCTTGTGAGGCGGCCAGCCGGCACGGATACCAATCTCAGGCTCAGAAGCGTACTTGAACAGAGCCTCAGCGTCTGATTCTTTCCATAAGCGGAGCAATATTCTTTCCGTTTCCATCTGCATATTATTATCTTTGTAAATATAGTAAAGATTTGTTTTTGTTTATAACATTGGAATATGAAAAGGCTATTCACACTTTCAATCCTCCTGACTGTTTTCACTACGGCCGTTGCACAGCCATCAAAGCAGTTTATAACAGTTTATGCTGAGCCAAATCATTCAGACTGGACATACAAATGCGGCGAGACTGCGGAGTTTACACTGTTTGCCGTGAAGGAAAACTCACGTATGCCTTTGACTGAGATAGAATACAGCTGGGGCCCGGAAAAACTCAAGGCTGAAAAGACCGGAAAAGTTAAGACAGACAAAGACGGATTTGCCAGGATAAAGGTGCAAGGACGCAGTAAGCCCGGCTTTACAACAGTGAATGTCAGCGTATTCTATGAGGGAAAGAAATACAGCGGAATGACAAATATAGGCTTTGATCCATATAAGATTGAACCTACTACAACCCTGCCCGAAGATTTCGAAGCCTTTTGGAATGAATCCAAAGAAAAGGCTGCAAAAGTGCCTATGCTGGTTAGAGAGCGCTATGCACCCGAAGAAAGCGACGACAGAGTAGATGTCTATTATGTCAGAATACAGTCCTACCGTAAAGGCAACTATGTTTACGGCGTTCTTTCCGTTCCAAAGACTGAAGGAAAAAAGCCAGCCATTCTGCGACTTCCAGGGGCGGCTGTAAGAAAGTTCAGCGGCATAGATCCGCTTGCATACGAGGGATTTACAGTGTTGAATATTGGTGTTCACGGCATTCCGGTAGACCAGGATCCGGAGATGTACCGCCAGCTGGAAAACGGGGCAATGTCGGGCTATGTTCTCAAGGGAATTGAGAATCGCGATACCTATTATTACAAGCGTACCTATCTGGGATGCGTCAGGGCAGTGGATTACCTGTGCAGCAGGGAAGATGTGGACACTTCGAGAATCGCTTGCTATGGTGGAAGCCAAGGCGGAATGCTGTCAATAGTAACTGCGGCTCTGGACAAGAGAATCAGCGCTCTGTTTGCCTATTTCCCAGCCTTCTGCGATGTTACCGGCTACTATTACGGCCGCAGCGGCGGATGGCCTCACCTGTTTTTAGACCGCAACGACCCTCTCATTGAAAAGAAGGTAGAAGTCTCAAAATATTACGATGTGGTAAACTTTGCGCGTTTTCTTACTCAGCCTGGTTTTTATGCTTGGGGGTTCAACGATATTGTTTGCTGCCCTTCTTCCACGTTCTCTGCCTACAATGTGATCAGCGCTCCAAAGACACTGCGCGTGGCACACGACACTGGACACTGGCTGTATCCTTGGCAGAGTGCTGAAGCTCTGAAATGGCTTAAAAACCAATTCGGCTTGCAATAAAGCTATCTTGCAACTTTTGTAAAGACTGGAGCCTTGCCGTCTTCAGCGAGCACATAGACCGTGATGGTCTTTTCAACAGGTTCCTCATTGCCGAATCTGGAAGTATCCTTTGCGGTAAAGATATACTCCTTGCCGCCAGGGATATCTCTTAGACGAACCTCGTCTGCCTTGGCTTTAATCATAGGATAATCCCCTACTGCTGCGTCAAATATCGCCGCTTCTTCTTCTGTTGCAGGAGATGGAGCGGAGAATGCCTCAAGCGGTTCTACTTCTCCTTCTATGAACTTTCCTTCCTTGAGGAAACGGTCTATTTCTTTTGGAACAGCATCGAGGCGGGCGGCTCTCACGCCGTATCCCGGAAGTATTTCCGAATTCGGCAGCTTAGCCTTCAAAGCCTCTGCGCTGGTCTCAAGCCCGCCGCTTCCGAAGGTGCAGAATGGCACAACCTTCTTGCCGCTGAAGTCTGCAGAATTGATGAGCGTTTCAATTGGAGGAGCATAGGTTCCAAACCAAACCGGAAAGCCCAGGAAGATTATGTCATAGGATTTGATGTCTTTGGAAAGAGGCTGTATTTCAGGGAAGGCTCCTTCATCCATCTCCTTTCTGCTTCTCTCTATAGTAGCCTGGAAGTCACCATCGTATGGAACAACCGGAAGGATGGCCTCAATATCTGCACCTAAGCTAGCCTGAAGAGCCTTGGCTACAACTTCAGTATTGCCGGTCTGAGAATAATAAAGCACAAGAGCCTTTGGCGCTTTACTCTGTGTGCAAGATGCCGCAAGTATAGTCATTGCCGCAATTGCTAAAAATCGTTTCATTATGTTATTGTGTTTGGCTATTTGTACAAATAGCGCTTGATGCTCATCTTTGGAGTCTTCTCAAAAGGCTTGTCTACCAATTCTACCCTATTGATCTGGCTGTATTTGGCGAGGGAAATGTTTGCCAGAGTGCAAATGGTTTCAGGAAGATCCTTCAATGTTTCTTCACTCAGCTCATCCTTGTTGGCAGGATAAACCAGAGCCACAATCTTGCCGTCTCGGTCAACCACCACGCTTTCTTCTACATACGGAATGCTGGAAAGCACTGCCTCTATCTCTTCAGGATAGATGTTCTGGCCGGATGAGCCCAGGATCATAGACTTGATCCTACCGCGAATGAAAACGTTGCCGTCTTTGTCTATAATTCCGAGGTCTCCTGTACGGAACCATCCGTCTTCCGTGAAAGCCTGGGCGTTAGCCTCTGGATTCTTGTAGTACCCAATGGTTATGTTGGCGCCGCGGGCCTGGATTTCTCCAGGAATATGCTGTGGATCCGGGGAGTCTATCCTGACCTCGTGGACAGGTTTTCCACAAGATCCCGGAACAAATTCCGTCCACCATTCGTATGCGATAAGAGGGCAAGCTTCGGTCATTCCGTAACCCACAGTGTAAGGAAGGCGAATCTGCTTCAGACAGCGCTCTACCTCAGGCTTCAGCGGCGCTCCGCCCATAATGAAGCAGCCCACGTTTCCGCCGAAAGCAGCCATTATCTTGTTGCGCACTTTATTGTAAATCAGCCTTCTAATAATAGGAATAGCCAGAAGTTTCCTCACCTTTGCCAAAGCCGGTTTTATAGAAGTGGCATAAATCTTCTCCATAACCAGAGGAACTGTGATAACCATATACGGCTTCACTTCTTTCATTGCAGCCAGAAGCGTGGTAGGAGAAGGAGCCTTGCCCAGGAAGTAAACAGTAACTCCGTCTACATTCGGGTGTATATACTCAATGGCTAGGCCGTACATATGCGCAAGAGGCAACATAGAAACCATAGTCTGTCCAGGAGTATTAGGGAAATGGGCGTTGGAGAACTCGTCTGTGTCGCTCATTGCCCCGTATGTGAGCATTACGCCCTTAGGGTCTCCGGAAGTTCCGGAAGTATAGTTTATTATAGAAAGATTGTCTTGGTTGTCAATCGGATAAACCACGTTTTCAGGCTTGAAACCTTCAGGATATTTGGCGGCGATAAGGCTCTCCTTCTGTTCCCAGGCAGATGAAAAAGACTCATCCCTTGACCAAAGCATAGAGAAGTCCATCACATTCACGGCCGCCTTCAGAAGCGGCATAGCCTCAGGATCCATCTTACTCCAGATCTCTGTATCGGTGAACAAAAGAATGCTTTCAGAATGGTTAACAAGTCTTGTTATGCTGTCCGGATGAAAATCTGCAAGAAGCGGAACAACAACAGCCTCGTATGTGTTGACTGCCCAGAAAGAAATGGCCCAGCGGGCTGAATTTCTGGCACATATGGAAATGCGGTCACCTATTTTGACTCCTGCTTTTTCAAAGAAAAGATGGAAGGTTTCTACATAAGTGGCAAGATTGCCGTATGTAAAAGCCTCTCCTCCGTAATCGACTACTGCAGGTAAATCCCAATGGTTGTGGATTGTCTCCTCCAGCGTTTTCAGGTAATGCTTCATCTATTTGCGGTTCAGGTATAGTATTGTGCAAAAATACTATCTTTATGGAGTAAAACAAAAGAAATCGCAAATGCATATGTTAAATTTCAAGGTAATCCAGACCTTGGACAACTACATAAAGGATGTGCCTTTCCAGGTAATCAGGCACGAATTGTACTCAGCGCAAGAGCTTTACGAGGGGTTTGACCCGGAAAATGATGCTACGCAGGCCACTTGCCGCGACTCTCTTGTCTACAGCCATTACCTGGAAAAGGGCAAGCAGCCTGAAGACATCAGAGAATCATTGTGCCGGTCTATCCACGACCACGATATGCATATAAACCTTAAGAACTTTTTCAAGGACCATGACTCCCGTAAATGTGTCGGAATAATGGGCGGTCACGCAAATTCCAGAACAGACAAGATGTTCCGGGAAGTGGTCCTGCTCAGCAAGAAGTTGACTGAGAAAGGATTCGTTATGCTGTCCGGTGGTGGCCCAGGAGCTATGGAAGCCACTCACCTGGGAGCCTGGATGGCCGGAAGGAGAGTAAAAGACGTGGATGACGCGCTCCAGATGCTCTCCGCAGCACCTACTTTCAAAGACAAGGGATGGCTTTCCTCAGCGATGAAGGTTAAGGCCAAATACCCGCAGAACAAATACCACAGCCTGGCCATACCTACCTGGCTCTACGGGCACGAGCCTTCAACTCCATTTGCAACTCACATAGCCAAGTTCTTTGAAAACAGCATCAGAGAAGACAGTATCCTAACCTATGCCTTCGGCGGAATCGTATATACTCCGGGTAGCGCCGGGACAATGCAGGAAATCTTCCAGGATGCCGTCCAGAACCACTATCTGTCCTACGGCTTCGCGAGTCCTATGATTTTTATGGGAAAGCAGTTCTGGACAAAACAAATGCCAGCCTATCCGCTTCTGGAAGAGCTTGTTGCAAAGGGCAGATACAAGAATCTGATAATGGCCCTTACAGACAGCATCAACGAAGTCGTGGACAAGCTGACAGAGTTCCAGCAGACCTTTTCAAAGTAGCCTATTTCATCTGCTCGGCGAGGACTTTTTCAAGATCCTGACGGTTAATGTTGCCGTCAATGCAGATAAAAGTGGTCTCTTCCTGGTCAATGGCGTACATCACGAAACTGTTCACGGTCTTCTGGTCTCCCACCGTGTACATCTTCATTGTCTGCCCGTTATCCTTTGCTTCCATCAGAAGCTCGTATTTCTTGGACGAGACAAACTTCTTCACGTCATTTGCCAGAGCTTCCCTGATGGCAGGATTCTCGCTGCTGAGGATGTACATCCCGGTAAGGGTCCTGACCACTGGAGCCAGGTCCACGGTTCCGTCCTCCACATCTGCTTTTATTTCAGGGAGTTTACCAATAAGGCGGAACATTGCCGGAGAAATGTAGACGGCACTCACGCCATCGTTGTCAGAATACTTCTCATAGATGTTCCTTCCTGTCTGGGCGAAGGAGGTGATTGTTATAAGCAGCATAGCTGCCACTGTCAATATGCGTTTCATTTTTCGTTGATTTTTCTGATTATTTCAATTGGTTTTTCCATTTTACGGGCTGCCTGGGCAGTCTTGTCAGCAGCTTTGGACATTTCGCCTGAAATACGGCTGAATGCCTTTTCCACTTCAGCATAGGCAAGGTACGGATCGTCGAAGGTATCCTTAAGTTCAGTCTTGGCAGGATTATGGAGGAATACTGCGGCAACAGTGCAGGCTGCGGCAACGGCAAGGCCGGTTATCCATCTGGTCCTCAGCGATGTAGCTGGAGCATCACCCTTTCCGGCATCTTCAGCGATCTTCTGGGAAAGCAGCGTTTCCGCTATCCGGCTCTCCAATCCCGAAGGAACGGGGACGGAATTGTCGGAGGCCAACTTCAGAAGATCCTCTACTTCCATCATCTCTATATCTTCTATTTTTTTCATAACTTGTTTTTCAACGATTTCCTTGCTCTTGAAAGCATTACTCTTATTGTAAGGTAATTCAGTTTTGTTATCTGGGCAATCTGATCATAAGTTTTTCCTTCGACCAGACGGAGAACGAGAATCTGCCTCTGCCTCTCCGGAAGGGACTTTACTGCCGCCAGTACCTTCTCCAGCCTATGCCGGGAATCGATTCTTTCGTCTTGAGGAACCTCTTCCTCCTTTTCCGGAATAAAAGCCGGATGAACTTCCTTTCTTGAAGAGCGAATGCGGTCTATGCAGATATTCTTCAGGATAAGAGCGCAGTATGCCATCGGGTTTCTGATGGAGTCCAGACCATCCCTCATTTTCCAGAGTTTCAGGTACAGATCCTGGAGAGCGTCTTCAGCTTCTGTCTGATTCTCAAGGATATGGTAAGCAATCCTATAGAGTCCGCCGGAAAGGCTCAGATAATCCCTATGGAAAACAGCCTCTGTCATTTTGCCGTTGCCTTGGAAATATCCTCAAGGTTGAATGAGCCTGCAAGGAAGATGAAAGTTCCGTCTGTCGGGGAGAAAATGCCAACATCGCTGACCTTTCCGGTCTTTTCATTAAAAGTTCCATAGATGCGCATTGTTTCCCCATCGTCCTTGGCTTCCATCAGAAGTTCCACACCCTTGAGCATCTTCTCAACTTTGCCGTTAATCTTTTGTTTTAATACTGCTTCCGCATCCTCGTAAGAGATAATAGTCAGCCCCTTTATGCCCTTGAGAGCAGTAAGGGCTTCTCTTGTATCCTTATCGTTCCCGTCTGCCATTGCAGCCACACCCTTTAGAAGAGCCGTGCCGAGCCTCCCTATTTCAATTACCTCGACACCCTGTTTGCCGCGGTATTGGGAAACGAGAGACGATACTTTGACTTTTGAAATCTTTCCTCCCGGAACCAAGGCGAATGTCATCACCGGAACCAGAAGAAACGCCAACACTATTATTGCCTTTTTCATAATCACTGGTTTTTATTGTAACGGGGAATCTCCCCTGTTCTGCAATAAAGACGGAAAAGGGAGAAAAATGTTATCGCCGACAATAAAAATAATTATTTAACCCTGAGCTTGCGGCCTGTCTTAAGAACGGTTTTCTTTGTTATTCCGTTAAGGCGGCATAGCTTGTCAATGGTTGTCTTGTAGCGCTTTGCGATACCATAGAGAGTGTCTCCGTTCCTTACCGTATGGTATTTGGCGGTGTTTTCCTCCTTTGGAATATCTGCCGGCTGGACGGCCTGTACAGGTCTGCTCTCCTTGGTCATCTTAGGGATTCTGGCTCCCTCGTTGCTTACTGTACGCCAGGTTCCGCTTCCGTCCAGTATAACGGTGACGGAGGAATCAGGCTTTGTCATCCTGCCATCCGCATCTATATAGAACCAACGTCCGTTTTCAAGCATAACCACCTGGCGGTCTGCTGCAGAAGCCTCGACATAAATGGTATCCTGCGGCTCGTCGATGCCCGTAGAAGGCCTTGGAGCCCCGCCAGGAACAATATCCGGCAGAATTCTTCTTGCCCCCAGGAAGCGCTCCCTATAATAGGTTTCACTGTAATTGGAGATGGTGATTCCTTTCTTTGTGGATGCGTGAATGAACCTGAAATCATTGGCGGTGCTGTCTACCAGTTCTATGAAGATGCCGGCATGGCCAACCTCCCTCTTGTTCCTCCTGGAGCCGAAAATCAGAATGTCTCCTTTCTGGAGATTACGGAAACTCCCCTCAACCGGCCTTCCGTCTCCGGACTGGTCTTTGGAACTCCTGGAGAGCCTGTAACCGAACTTGTTATATACATAGCAGGTAAAGCCTGTACAGTCAAAGCTCCGAGGACCGTTGGCTCCGTACTTATATCTGACACCAAGATGCCTGTATGCCTCCTCGATTATCTTGTCTGCAAGCTCGGAGGTGCTCATATACAGGCTGTCGTGATGAATTTGTGGAATTGTGTCCTGAGCGTGAATGGCCGCGCAGGAAATAGCCGTCAACAAAAATATGAGGGTTATTTTTCGCATAATCACTTGTATTCTACTTCAAAAATATCTACGGCGTTGCCGCCTCCGTTGCTTCTGCCCTGGGATGTGGTGAACAGGTATTTTCCGTCATCGGAGATATCCAGGCCAACCGGATAGGAATCCGCCTGGAGGGTTCCCAGGAGTTTCATGGCCGCAACGTCCACAACGGCAAGGCAACTGGACGAATTGCAGGCAACAAAAATGAAATCGCCTTTAGGGGAAATGTTTATGGTTCTGGCTCCGGCGGGTACCTTGCACTGCTGGAATCCGGTGACGTTCACCGTCTTGACTTTGTTGCCATCCAGTGTGCGGACCTTTGCAAGGAAGGTTTCCACCGGCATCCTGAGCACATATCCGTACTTGTTTATGCTGGCATACAGGGTTCCGTCCTTGATCAGAAGATGCCTCAGATTGGACATCATCCCCACAGCCCGGCCAAGATACTTCATCTGGCGAAGGTCTATCACGGCTATGCCGCCGCTTCCTCCCATACAGCCCACCAGAAGGAAGCGGCAGTCTTCCGTAAACACAGTACCCCTGAGGCAGTAACCGCTGTTCACGTCTCTGTCAACCCTGGATGTAAGGCTGAAATTCAGGTTAAGCTTATAGTCCACCACCAGGCAGGCGATGTATTTCCAGTCGTCAGGATTCTGGGAGGAAATGTCCATCAGGCCTACCGTGTTTTCTCCCCAGTGGGTGACCGCCAGCATCTTGCCGTCTGGAGAGGTTGCCACCATCTTTGGCAGGGCTCCTGTCTCGAACAGGCGTATGATGCTGTCTTTCTGGGTGTCTATGACAGCCATAGCGGAAGGTTCCTGGGCGTTTATGTCATAACTGCGGCGGTAATAGGGAATCCACAGGTAACGTCCCCGGTGGGAGAAGGTGCTCTCCACCGGCTTACCCATAAAGGTGTCTGGATTCTTGTACTCGTGACGGAACTTGTAAAGGCCGCTGGAAGGAGCCCAGAGAGCCTTGTCCGCCGATGTGAAATTGTGGCTTATAACCTTGATTTTCTTGCCGGTGGCAAAATCATAGACGACTGTCTTTCCGCCCTCAAGGGAATTGACGTAATATTTGGTCCCGTTAGGATGGATGTTCACCGACTTGGGAGAATTGATGTCCGGATCCAGAGTAGCGGTATCTCTGTAGTTGAACTGCTGCTTTCTGTCAATGAAAGTAACCTTGATCTTGTCGGACGAGAATGAAGCCCCTTTCTTGGGATGCACTATGGACTGTGCTCCAAGCACTCCTCCAGAAAGAAGCAAGGCTATCAGCAGGGCAAATCCGGATATCTTTTGCATATTCATATTCCAATAGGTGTTGAACTTTCAAATTTAGGAAATAATTCCCTTATATTTGACGCTTGATAATTCCGCTTGTTGTACCATGGAGCATCTTGGAGAATTGCTAAGCCTGTTTGTAGCCGTCCTGTGGACAGCCACCGCCTTGTTTGCGGATGTGGCGAGCCACAGACTGGGAGCAATGACTGTCAATATAATAAGGCTTACTCTGGCTACGGTTTTCATCGCTATAACACTTGCTTTCACAATTGGAGCCCCCTATCCGCTCTATGCGGGACAGAAGGCTTGGTTCTGGCTGGGACTTTCCGCTCTTGTGGGATACACCTTCGGAGACTTCTGCCTATTCAACTCCTATCTGGTTATGGGCGCCCGATTTGGCCAATTGTTCATGACTCTGGCGCCGCCAGCTGCCGCAATTGCAGGATGGCTGCTTCTGGGAGAAAAGATGGAAGGCAAGTCTTGGCTGGCTATGGCGGTAACCCTCAGCGGCATTGCCATATCCATTCTCAGCCGCTCCGGAGGAGAAACCCAAAAAGAGAAAAAGCTGGAATTCACTGTGCCGGTAAAGGGAATCCTGCTGGGCCTTGGAGCCGGCATCGGACAAGGCGTAGGCCTGGTTCTGAGCAAAATAGGAATGGGACATTACAGTCAGGACATTCCTTCAGACGCTCCTGTGATGATGAACAATATGATGCCATTCGCCGCAACAATGATGAGGGCTATGGTGGGAGCTCTGGGATTCATCGTGATAATGGGGATGCAGAAAAACCTCCGAAAACTGATTCAGGCTCCCAAAGACAGGAAAGGTTTCAGTTACGCTATGCTAACCACCTTCTTTGGCCCGTTCCTGGGAGTAGGATTCTCTCTGATGGCAGTCCAGTACACCAACGCAGGCATAGCCCAGACTCTTATGGCTCTTACGCCGGTGTTGATAATTCTACCTTACTGCCTGATTTACAAGCAGAAAGTCAAGTTCAGAGAATTAGTGGGAGTAACTCTGTCAATGGTTGGAGTAGCAATGTTCTTCCTGCTATAAGTAAGCGGCAGTGACAGAATTTCCGCATTCTTTCATCAGAAGCGGCTTGCCGTAATATGTAACGCATCCACCGTCCTCTCCGGCGCCAGGACCCATCTCAATCACGTAATCGGCAGACTTGATAACATCTATGTTATGCTCAATTACATAGATTGAATTGCCCTGGTCCACCATCTTTTCAAAAAGCATCACCAGATTGTGAACATCCTTTGGATGAAGGCCGTCCGTTGGCTCGTCGATGATAAAAATCTTGCCCTTTTCCTTCAGGTAAGAAGCAATCTTCAGCCTCTGGAGTTCTCCTCCTGAAAGCGTGGAAAGCGCCTGGTTCAGATGCAGATAGCCTAGACCAACATCCATCATCGGGCGGAGTCGATCCTCAATCTGGGTTCCCTTGAAGAACAGGCTCGCCTTCCTTACGGAAAGGTCCATCACCTGAGCAATATTCAAAACCTGATGAGTTTCCTGGCTTTCCAGATGATACTCAAGGGCTTCAGGCGAATATCTGAGCCCTTTGCAGGCTTCGCAGACAGTTTCTATGCTGTCCATAAATGCCATCTCGGCAATGACCACTCCCTTGCCGCCGCAAACCGGGCAGGCTCCCTTGCCGTTGAAGGCAAAATAAGTTTCCTGTTTCTTGTTGGCCTTGGCAAACAACTTACGGATTAGGTCCGCCACATCCATATAAGTTGCTGGAGTGCTCCTGAGGCTTATGCCAATGCTTTTCTGGCTGACATAAATCATATCGCCGCCTCCGCGAGAGTTCATAAAGGCTTCCATAAGAGAGCTTTTACCGCTTCCGGCAACGCCAGCCACAACGCAGAACACGTTCAAAGGCAGATTGATAGAAACATTCTTCAGGTTATGAAGAGTGGCGTTTTCCAGCGCAAAAAAATTCTGCGGAATTCTGGTCTGAGGCTTGAAATCCGTAGAAGCCTTCAGCATTCTTCCAGTATCGGTTCCGCTTTCCAGCAGCTGTGGATAACTGCCCTCAAATATTATCTTTCCGCCATCAGAACCAGGGCCAGGACCCATATCTACTATGTGGTCCGCTATGCCTATCATCTCTCGGTGATGCTCTACCAGAAGCACCGTGTTTCCTGCATCGCGGAGCCTCCTGACAGAATGCTTCATCCTCTCTATATCCTTGTTATGCAGTCCAATGCTTGGCTCATCCAGAATATACATCACGTCAGAAAGAGAAGAGTTGATGTACTTTGCAATCTTGCACCTCTGGGCTTCTCCCCCGGAAAGAGTACCTATCGGGCGGTCCAGGGCTATATACCCAAGCCCTATCTCTTCCAGCGCAGTGAGTCTGGCCCCTATCGCCGCCTTCAGGTCTTCCGCCAGCGGATCGCTGAGGCCCTTTATCCAGGCGTTAAGCTTTCTTATAGACATTGAAGTTACCTCGGCAATATTCTTGCCCTCAATCTTGCAGGAGAGTATCTTCTGATTCAGGCGGGTTCCGCCGCAGTCTGGGCAGACTCCCATCCTGAGCATAGGATTCAGAACTGAGCTGTGAAGCAGGCCTTCCTCGGAGTTGATTATGCTGCGGTACATCCTGGGAATCAGGCCTTCATACTTGGCCGTCCTTGGCCAGTTGGAAGGCGGATTCTTAAGCTTTATCTGAGGAGAATTAAGGAAGAGGTCAAGCTCTTCAGGACTGTAATCCTTTATCTTCTTGTCCAGGTCGAACAGCCCGCTGTGGGCATAGCGTATCCATCTCCAGCCGCCTTTGTGGAAAGCTATGTAATGGATTGTGTCCTCGTCGTTGAGGCTCTTGTCAAAGTCCACCAGCTTGTGGATATCCAGTTCTCGGATTTCTCCGAGTCCGGCACAGCGAGGGCAGCTTCCGTCCGGATGGTTGAAAGAGAAACTCTCCGCATAACCCACAAACGGCTTGCCCACTCTTGAGAAAAGCAGCCTCAGAAGAGAATAAATATCGGTGTAAGTGCCTACAGTTGAGCGGGAATTGGATGCAGGCTTTTTCTGGTCTATCACTATTGCGATAGGCAGATTCTCAACCGAATCCACGTGTGGCCTTCCGTATTTTGGCAGGTATTTCTGCACAAAGGTGGGGAAGGTGTCGTTGAGTTCCCTTCGGCTCTTAGCCGCAATTGTATCCAAAACCAACGAGCTCTTGCCGCTCCCGGACACTCCAGTAAACACCGTTATCTTATGCTTGGGAATGCTCAGCGATATGTCTTTGAGGTTGTTTTCCCGGGCTCCCCTAACTATTATATTGTCGTACATATAATCCCGATTTGACGAACAAAAATAGTAAATTTGCCCCCGATATGGCCACGCAGGAAAAACTCTGGAACAAGAATTACACAAAGGTTATGGCGGTGAATTTCTGCCTTAGCTTTGCGTTCTATCTTATTACCCCTCTGCTTCCTGTATATCTCAGCGACACGTTCCATTCTCCTAAAGACACAATAGGCTTTGTGCTCAGCGGTTATGCTCTTCTGGCCATTGCCGCCAGGCCGTTTTCCGGCTACATTGCAGATACTTTCCACCGCAAGAAAGTTCTGGTGATATTCGTCCTTGCCAACTTCATTATGTTCGGCAGCTACCTGGCAGCCAGTTCTTTGCTGCTGTTTGCCATTGCCAGAACCCTTCACGGAGCACCTTTCGGAGCCGCTACGGTAGCCAACAACACTATGGCCATAGATGTTCTCCCTTCTTCCAGAAGGACAGAAGGCATTGGGCTTTACGGCATCAGCAACAACCTGGGAACGGCCATAGCTCCTACGGTGGCCATCTTCCTGTTCAAATGGACCAACAGCTACCAGCTTCTTTTCTGGCTGGCCTTTGCCGTTGCTGGCATCTCATTTTTTCTGGCAAGCAGCATAGATGCCCCAAGCAAGCATAATAATCAGGAAAAGAGGAAGATTTCCCTGGACAGATTCTTCCTTGTAAAAGGCTGGGCCATAGCCATAAACATATTTATGTTCGGCTACTGCTACGGAGTTCTTAGCAACTACCTTGCAATCTACGGCAAGGAAAAGCTCGGCATTACTTCCGGCACGGGAACATATTTCATGCTATTGGCTGCAGGCCTCATACTCTCCCGTTTCATAGGCGCAAAATCGCTGAGGAAAGGCCGTCTTATAGAAAACGTTGCAGGCGGTATTCTCATATCTACAATTGGTTATGCCATCTTCGCCCTGTGGCCATCCAACATAGCCTATTACGGTTCGGCGATATTGATCGGCCTTGGAAACGGCCATATGTGGCCTGGAATGCAGAATATGATAATCAACCTGGCCCCTAACAGCCGCAGGGCCACAGCCAATTCCACCATACTGACTTCTTGGGATATAGGACTGGGAGTAGGAATACTGTTGGGCGGCGTGGTCGCCGAGTATCTGGGTTATTTTGCAACCTTCCTTACCACTGTTGTTGCTCACATTATAGGAGTGGGCCTGTTCTTCCTTTTGACAAAACACCATTACAGGAAGCATGCACTAAGATGATTGCTTAAATTTGCAGAGGAATGAAGACATTCAAGATTGCGATACGGATAATACTGGTTCTCTTTCTGCTTTTCGTCTTTAGCGGGCTGGATTGCAGAATGAAGGTACGCCGTTATACCATAGCATCTTCCAAAATTACCCAACCTCTTAAGATAGTCCTGATTACAGACCTGCATTCCTGCAGCTACGGCAAGGGAGAAAGGCGTATAGTCAAAAAGATAGACAAGTTCTGTCCAGATATGATAATGCTTGGCGGAGACATCTACGACGACGATCTTCCTATGGACATAACTACCGAGTTTCTCAACAACATAGGTCCGAGATACAAGTGCTTCTACGTTACCGGAAACCACGAGGTATGGACTGGACATCTGGATAGCATCAAGACTCTCGTTTCATCAGCAGGAATCAGAATACTGGATAGAGAAAAAATAAGACTCAAGCACGGCAAAGATACAATTAACCTCTGCGGTTGGCCGGATGTTACAGAGCATCATACCTGGAGTCAGGTTTGGACCGGAATAGACTCTCTTGCAAAGGATTGTGACTCCACTTTCTATTCCATTCTCCTTTATCACCGCCCTGAAATGGTTGAGTTGTTTATGAGTTACGGCTATGACCTGATGCTTGCAGGGCATTACCACGGCGGCCAGTTCCGCCTGCCTTGGATGAAGGAAGGAGTCTATGCTCCAGACCATTGCGGAACGCTCAAATACACAGGCGGAGACTATCCGTTCGGAGGCCGCCACGCCATAATTAGCCGCGGTCTTGCAAGGGAAAGCACCCTAATTCCGCGATTTTACATCAGGCCTGAACTTGTGGAAATAACCGTACTCCCAGAAAGCAATGAAACCAATTAGTATCGCGATAATCGGAGGCGGAGCAGCCGGATGTTTCTGCGCAATCGAGCTCAAAAGACTCAACCCAAACTGCAAAGTAACCATCTACGAGTCTCAGGATCTTTTGCTTGCAAAGGTCTCAGTCACAGGCGGCGGCAGATGCAATCTCACCAACTCCTTCAAGGATTTCAGAGACTCTAACGGTAAAATCGAACGTCTGGAATATGTCTATCCTAGAGGCCACAGGCTGATGAAGCGTCTGTTCAACACTTTCTCTCCGGACGACACGATAAAATGGTTTGAAACCCACGGAGTAAGGCTTGTAACCCAGGAAGATGGCTGCATCTTCCCAAAGTCCCAGGACGCTATGGAGATTGTCCAAACTCTTGAAAACCTGATAAGACAGGAAGGCATCCAAGTCAAGACAGGCCACGAGATAACGGACATAACTGCCCTCAAAGAAGACATCAAGGTCATAACCACCGGCGGCAAGAAAACGGACAAGGGCTACGAATTCCTCTCTAAACTGAACATAGAAACAGAAAAGCCAATACCATCCCTTTTCACTTTCGAGATAAAGGACAGCAGCCTCAACTCCCTGAGCGGCACTGTAGTAGAGAATGTTACCCTATCCATTCCAGCCACCAAATTCAAAAGCCAAGGCATACTGCTCCTCACCAATTGGGGCACAAGCGGCCCTGCCACCCTAAAGCTCTCATCCTATGCTGCCAGGTTCCTCAGCGACAGCAATTACAACGCCACTGTAACCATCAACTGGCTCTCCAAAACTCAGGAGGAAGCAAAGCTTATTCTTAACACAATCATCGCTGAGAACAAACAGAAGAAACTCTCTTCCATTAACATACCAACCATTACATCAAGACTCTGGAGCCACCTGATAACCAGAGCCCAGATAAGGGAAGACATCCGTTGCAGCGAAATCGGATCGAAGCAGCTGAACAGGCTTTCAGCCACAATAGTATCTGATACATACCAAATCACAGCAAAGGGCAAGTTCAAGGAAGAATTCGTTACCTGCGGCGGGGTAAGTCTCAATGAAATAGACCAGAACACCCTTCAGTGCAAAAAACACCCCGGCATTTTCTTTGCCGGGGAAGTTCTGGATATTGACGCCATAACCGGAGGCTTCAACCTCCAGGCAGCCTGGACCACAGGCTACACAGCAGCGTATTCTATTAGTCTACAGGCTTGAAGTCGCTCTTGGCAGCTCCGCAAAGCGGGCAAACCCAAGTGTCAGGTATTTCCTCGAAAGGTGTTCCTGGAGCTATTCCTCCATCTGGATCTCCCTCTGCAGGGTCATAGATGTAGCCGCAAGGCTCGCACTCGTACTTTTTCATAATAGTGTTTGTTTTAGTTGTTATTGGTTTTATATCAGATTGTCTGAAAGTATCTTCATTGCCTTCTCAAGATAATCTTTGTCTGTATTGTCAAAGGTAGCAATTTCTTTGCTGTCTATGTCAAGAACCCCTATTATTTTGTTTTCCTTGAAGATAGGGACAACTATCTCGCTTCTTGAGAGGCTGCTGCAAGCAATGTGGCCAGGGAACTCCTCCACGTCTTTAACAACAAGAGTTTTGCCTTCCTTCCAGCTGGTTCCGCAGACTCCTTTGCCGAATGGAATGGTGTAGCAGGCCACAGGACCCTGGAAAGGACCTAGTTGGAGTATGTTGTCCTTGACAAGATAGAAGCCTGTCCAGAAGAAGCCCATAGTCTCGTGGATAAGGGCGGCAGCGTTGGCAAGGGCTCCGGTGTTGTTGTTAACTCCTTCCGTCAGAGCCTTGAGCTGGGGAAGCATCTGCTCGTATTTATCTTTCTTTTGCATTGAGTTACAGAATGTTTCTTAGGTCAGAGAATTGGTCAAGACGTATGAGTTTCGGGTGGTCATATTCCTCTACCCTTTCATGTTCCCAGATGGTGCCGAAAGGAATCAGCACGGCGTTTCCGCCCATTTCAAGGACAGGGGCAATGTCGCTTTTGAAGGAGTTGCCCACCATCACAAACTGGTCTTCAGTTACTCCGTTATGGGAACATAACTTCTTGTATTCCAGAATGGTTTTGCCGGAAACCGTCTCCACGTCATCAAAGTATTTTCCCAGGCCGGAACGCTCGATCTTGGCCTCCTGTTCCAGCGGATCGCCCTTGGTGAAAATCACCATACGGTACTGCCCCCTATCCTGAAGAGTCTTCAGAGTATCAGCTACGCCAAGAAGTGGTGTTGCTGGGTTGTAGAGAATCCTTCTGCCGATGTTTATTGCTTTGATAATCTGATCCTCAGGAATAGTGCCATCGCTGACCTTTATTGCATTCTCAACCAGAGAAATGATGAAAGCCTTGGTGCCATAGCCAAGAGAATCCATATTGCCGCATTCGGTCTTGTAGAGAGCGGCATACATCTGGTCTCTGGTGCCGTAAGGCGACATCAGGGCGCAATAGTCTTCTACTGCTTTGTCAAACAAAGACTGGTTGTCCCAGAGCGTGTCGTCCGCGTCAAAGGCAACCAGTCTGATGTCTTTAGGATTAAACATTACTGGCTCTTGAACAGTTCCTTGATTGTTCCTATAGAACCCAGCAGGTTAGAGGCTTCGTAAGGCAGGTAAACAGTCTTGTTGTCCTTGCCGGAAACCATCTCCTTGAGTGTTGCAATATACTTGTCTGCAAGCATATAGCTGGCTGGAGACATATTGCTTTCCTTTACAGCCTCCGTTATTCTGCGGATTGCCTCAGCCTCGGCGTTTGCCTGGAGAATCTTTGCCTCGGCGATACCCTGAGCCTGGAGAATCTTGGTCTGCTTCTCAGCCTCAGCGCGGTTAATCTGAGCCTCCTTCAAACCCTCGGACTCAAGGATAGCCTTCTCCTTGTCTCCGGAAGCCTTGAGCACCTTTGCACGCCTTTCACGCTCGGCCTGCATCTGCTGCTCCATAGCGTCACGAACGCTGATTGGAGGAGTAATATCCTGAAGCTCAACGCGGTTCACCTTAACGCCCCACTTGTTGGTGGCATCGTCCAGCACTGCTCTCAGCTTGGAGTTGATGGTATCTCTTGAAGTCAGAGTCTGGTCAAGCTCAAGTTCACCGATAACGTTACGAAGAGTGGTCTGAGTCAGTTTCTCGATGGCGTAAGGCAGGTTGTCAATCTCATAGACGGACTTCATAGGGTCAGTGATCTGGAAATACAGCAGCGCGTTGATGGTGGTGGTTACGTTATCTTTTGTAATCACGCTCTGCTTAGGGAAGTCGAATACCTGCTCCCTAAGGTCTATCTTGTCGCTCTGGCGAAGGATCACGTGAGCCGTTCCGTCGTATCCCTCAATCACCTTGCGGATGTAAACCTTTCTAGGCTTGTCGATTATAGGCCAGATGATGTTGATTCCGGAAGGAAGGGTGGCGTGGTACTTTCCAAGCCTTTCAACGATTTTGGTTTCAGACTGCTGGATAACCTTGATTCCAGACAGCACGATCAATACTACAATCACGATAACCGCAACGAGTATCAGAGTCATTGGTTGCATTCCAAATATCATAGCTATTGTTTTTAGAATTAATAATCAGTTTAAGCGTCCAGCCTCTTGACTGTAACTATCACGCTGTCAAGCTTGAGGATTTCCACCCTTGCTCCCATTTCAATAGGCTGCTCATCAGCAGAAACGGCCTTCCAGTCGTCTCCGTCAACCTTCACCCTGCCCTCTCCGGTTGCAGGATTGATAGCCTCGGAAACTATCCCCTTTCTGCCTATCAGGGCATCCGCGTTGGTCTTGATCTCATTCTTGCCCTTCTTATAGAAAAGCTTGATGAGCATCGGACGGATGAAGATGAAACTCAGCAGAGTAACTATCGCGAATATAATTACCTGCCAATTGATGTTACCCCCGCAAAGGGCGGCTATGCAGGATCCTATTGCTCCAAAGGAGAAGCAGATAACCGCAATTCCGGTAGTGAATATCTCAAGAATAAAAAATACCAGGGCCACTATGAGCCAAATATGCCACATTTCCATATCCAGAAATATTAATGTTTCAGCCTATAAATATACGAATTTTATACAAGAAAATAACAGCTGCCCGTCTGGACAGCTGTTATTGTTTTCAGAAAAAGCTTTTAGGATTAGCCTACAAGTTCCATTCCCTTCTTGATGGCTTCCTCGTTCTGAGGAATCAGGCCGTGATGCCTTTCAGGAAGAGTCTTCTTCAGAGCCTTCAGAACGCTCTCGATCTGAACAATCGGATGAAGCTTCAGGTAACTTCCCAGAAGGATCATGTTGAAGATCTTGATAAGATTCATCTTGGCTGCAACATCCATAGCGTCAACACGGTAGATATTGATATCGGTGCGTGTTGGAGGAATGCTGATTCCGTAACCGTCGTAGATGAGAGTTCCGCCAGGCTTAACAGTCTTCTCGAATTTCTCCATAGAAGGCTGGTTAAGGATGATGGCAGTGTCGTAGGTGGAGAGAATCGGTGAAGAAATCTCCTCGTCGCTGACTATTACTGTCACGTTTGCGGTACCTCCCCTCTGCTCAGGACCGTAAGCTGGCATCCAAGTAACTTCCTTGCCCTCGATAAGTCCGGAATATGCAAGGATCTTTCCCATGGACAGAACTCCCTGTCCACCGAATCCGGCAATAATTATTTCCTGTTTCATCTTACAATCCTTTATTGGTTAATGTCTTTAAGGTCACCGATGTGGTAGAACGGGAACATATTCTCTTCCATCCACTTGTTGGCATTGGCAGGAGTCTTCTTCCAGCCTGAGTTGCAGGTTGAAACCATCTCCACCAGGCAAGAGCCCTTGCCGGCCATATTGTACTCAAAGGCTTTGCGGATAGCCCTCTTGGCCTTGTTGATAGCAGCAACTGTATGAACGCTCTGCCTTGTTACATAGCAGGTTCCTTCCAGCTGGGCGGCAATGTCTGCAATCTTCAGAGGATAGCCGTGAAGCTTGGCGTCTCTTCCGTAAGGGCAGGTAGCGGTCTTCATTCCGAGCAGAGTGGTTGGAGCCATCTGTCCGCCGGTCATTCCGTAGATTGCGTTGTTGATGAAGATTATGGTGATGTTCTCGCCGCGGTTCAGCGCGTGGATAGTCTCTGCAGTACCGATGCAGGCCAGGTCACCATCTCCCTGATAAGTGAATACCATACGGTCTGGCCACAGCCTCTTGATGGCGGTTGCCAGTGCAGGTGCTCTTCCGTGAGCGGCTTCCTGCCAGTCTATATCTATATACTTGTATGCGAATACGGCACATCCCACAGGAGAAACTCCCACGGTCTTTTCTTCCATGCCCATATCTGCAATAACCTCGGCTACAAGCTTGTGCACAACTCCGTGGCTGCAGCCAGGGCAATAGTGCATAGGTGTATCGTTGAGAAGTTCAGGCTTCTTGTACACCAGGTTCTCGGGTTGAATTATCTCTTTAATATCCATAATGCAGCCTCCCTATTTCATCATTTTCTTAAGTTCGTTCACTACCTCGTCCGGAGCAGGAATGATTCCGCCAAGACGGCCATAGTGGTTAACAGGAATCTTGCCATTTACAGCCAGGCGGATATCCTCCACCATCTGGCCGGCATTGATTTCAAGAGAAAGGATACCCTTCACCTTGTTGCTCAGGGCCTCGATTTCCTTGTAAGGGAATGGCCACAAGGTAATTGGACGGAGAAGTCCAACCTTGATGCCTTCCTTTCTGGCATCTTCGATAGCCTTCTTGGCGATTCTTGCTGCTGAACCGAATGCGCAGATTGCATACTCGGCATCCTCAAGCATGAATTCCTCGAATCTTACTTCCTTCTCCTGGATTTCTGCGTACTTCTTCTGGATGCGGATGTTGATTTCCTCCATCTTTGCAGGATCCAGCTCAAGAGAAGTGATTACGTTAGGCTTTCTGGTCTTAGGCCTTCCGGTAGCAGCCCAAGGGCATTCCTTGAGAATCTGCTCCTCGGTTCTTCTCGGTTTGAAAGGAGGAAGAACAACCTTCTCCATCATCTGGCCGATAACGCCGTCTGAAAGAATCATTGCAGGGTTCCTGTACTTGAACGCAAGCTCAAAGGCAAGGTCCACGAAATCTGCAGTTTCCTGAACTGAAGAAGGAGCCAGCACAATCAGGTGATAGTCACCGTGTCCGCCGCCCTTGCAGCTCTGGAAATAGTCTGCCTGGCTAGGCTGGATGGTTCCAAGGCCTGGACCGCCGCGGCTGACGTTTACAACAAGGCAAGGAATCTCGCATCCTGCCATATAGGACAAGCCCTCCTGCATAAGGCTCACGCCAGGGCTGGAAGAAGAAGTCATAACCTTCTTTCCGCAGCCGGCACCGCCGTAAACCATATTGATAGAAGAGGTTTCGCTCTCAGCCTGGAGAACAACCATTCCGGTGGTCTCCCAAGGTTTCTGCTCGGCAAGGGTCTCGAGCACCTCAGACTGAGGGGTGATCGGATATCCGAAATATCCGTCACAGCCGCAACGAATGGCCGCATGCGCAATGGCCTCGTTGCCTTTCATCAAAGTAATTTCCTGATCTGCCATAATTTATTCCTCCTTTTTACGGTAGACGGTGATACATCCGTCAGGACAAACTACAGCACAAGAGGTACAGCCGGTGCAAGTGTCTTCCTTAACGGTGACGGCATAGTTGTACCCCTTACGGTTAACGCTCTTGTCGCTCAGAGCGAGAACCTGGAATGGACACGCAACCACACACAAGCCGCATCCCTTGCAGCGCTCGGTGTTGATTACGGTCGCACCTTTCATCTTAGCCATAGTAGTAAATTAGTATTGGTTTGAATTTCAATCTATTGGTTGTACATATCCTTGTTGAAGAAATCCAGGATGTCGTTTGCCATTTCGTAAGCCTGCTTTGCCGGTGATTCTGGATTGATGGCCATTGCCTGCAGGTAATTATTGATGGCGCCCTGCCAGTCTCCCTTCTTTCTGTAAGCGTTGCCCAGGATGTAATAGGCAAAGTCCAGGTCTTCAGTTTCTGAGGAAATGTATTTTTCCGCCTCAGCGATGGCCTTTTCCGCACCTTCTTCGTAGAGTATGGTCTCCAGTTCCAGGGCCGTCATCCTTCTTTCTTCCTCAGGATTAGCAATCTACAAACAGAACCCATCCGAAGCGGTCTTCAAGCGTACCCTTCTGGATTCCGATAATCTGGTCATACAGAGCACGGGATTTCACTCCGCACTCATCGGTGAACTTGTAAACGTGGCAAGGAGTCTCGTCCTCCAGGCGAACCTTGTCATCTATTCTGCAAATAGGAGTAATCACAACTGCAGTTCCGCAAGAGTTAACCTCATCTACCTCAGCCAGTTCAGTAACAGGAATCTGCCTCATTTCCACGTTCATTCCAAGATCCTTTGCTACAGTCCTCAGGCTGGCGTTTGTGATTGAAGGAAGCACGCTGTCGCTGTCAGGAGTAATATAGGTGTTGCCCTTGATTGCAAAGAAGTTAGAAGAGCCAAACTCCTCTATATACTTGTGGGTAAGCGCATCGGTGAACAGAAGCTCCCTATAGCCCTGATTGTGGGCGAGATTGTACGGATGGAGACTCTGAGCGTAATTTGCTCCGATCTTGTAGCTTCCTGATCCGTTAGGAGCAGCCCTGTCGTGGTTCCTTGCAATAACTGCAGTACCCGGAACAAGGATCTTGTCTCCAGAGTAAGTTCCTACAGGAGAAGCCATTACTATGAATGTAGACTCAGCGGATGAACGGATTCCAAGCTGAGGATTGCTGCCGATAAGCAGAGGCCTCAGATACAGAGAAGCAGTGGTTTCGTATGGCGGAATATACTCGGCATTAGCCTTTACGCACATAACGCACATATCCACAAACTGTTCTATTGAAGGAGATGCAAGGTCCAGGAATTTGGCGCTGCGGATCATTCTCTTGGCGTTCTCTTCAGGCCTGAACAGGCGGACTTTGCCGTCTACTCCCCTGAATGCCTTCATGCCCTCGAAGCAAGATGAGCCGTAATGAAGCACTCCTGCGTATGCGCTCAAAGCAATGTTGAAATCAGAGGACAGCTGCGCAGGAGTCCACTTGCCATCCTTGAATGTACTGTAAACAATGTAATCTGTCTTTGTGTAAGAGAAAGACATCTTTCCCCATTCTAGATTCTTCATATCTTCTTTTGTTATGTTTGCAATAATGTAATCGTTGATACAAATATAACAAATTTTCAACTCAACGAAAAAAAATCGAAATAAATTTTAAGCAAAAACGGCAGAATTGGCATTATTTTCCACAAAGATCACATTTCCCCTTTTTATTTATCTTTGCACAGTTTTAACAAAGTCCTATGTTTCAGAGAATAATCAAAGCGTGCGTGAAACTGGTCCAGAAATACCTCCCGGACCCGTTCATTTTTGCGGTTATACTAACACTTATTGCAGCCTGCATAGCGATGCCGGTTTGCCGCCAGAGCCCTATAGAAGTCATAGAGCACTGGGGAAACGGCGTATGGAACCTTCTGGCATTTGCAATGCAGATGGCCCTGGTTCTGGTCTGCGGCGCAACTCTTGCTTCTGCCCCTGTCATTAAGAAGGGAATCAGCTACCTGGCATCTCTGCCTAAATCCCCTGCCGCCGCAATAGCTTTGGTTACAGGCATATCTGCAGTGGCCTGCTGGCTGAACTGGGGCTTCGGACTGATTGTGGGAGTTATTTTCGCCAAGGAAATTGCCAAGAAACTCCGCGGAGTGGACTACCGCCTTCTGATAGCATCGGCCTACAGCGGCTTTGTGGTATGGCACGCCGGCCTTTCCGGAAGCATTCCTCTTACTATGGCTACTCCAGGAAGCGGCCTGAAGGAAATCACCCGTGGGGCCGTTGAAAACCCAATCCCTATCTCAAACACCATCCTGGACCCTCACAACCTTATTATGGTTGCCCTGATAATCGTAGCCCTGATATTTGTTAACTCTGTGATGCACCCTAAAGGAGACAATGTTATCTCGATAGATCCAGCCCTCCTGAAGGAAGAAGAGCCGGCTACTAAGGCAAAAGCCACTTCCCCTGCCGAGCATCTGGAGAACAGCAGAATCCTCAGCTGGATTATCTCGCTGATGGGCTTTGCTTTCCTGATTATCAAGCTCTCAAAGGGCGGCAGCATAGACCTTAACTTTGTGATTATGCTCTTCCTGTTTGCTGGAATCATTCTTCACGGCAACCCGCTTTCATACGTGAGGGCTTTCGGAAAAAGCGCAACCGGAGCAGCAGGAATCCTGCTGCAGTTCCCGTTCTACGCCGGTATTATGGGTATAATTATGGGAGTGGGAGAAAGCGGCATCTGCCTGGGAACAGAGGTCAGCAACGCCTGCATTTCCATCTCCAACCACACCACCTATCCGCTTCTGACCTTCCTCTGCGCTGCCATTCTGAATATGTTCGTTCCTTCCGGCGGAGGGCACTGGGCTATCCAGGCCCCTATTATGTTTACCGCCGGTGCTCAACTGGATGTTGATCCGGGACTTACGGGAATGGCAATTTCCTGGGGAGACGCCTGGACAAACCTAATCCAGCCGTTCTGGGCTCTGCCTGCTCTGGCAATTGCCAAGCTTAACGCAAGGGACATAATGGGATTCTGCCTGATAGACCTATTCGTGACTGGCGCCATAATCTGCGCCGGCCTTCTGGTCTGGGCCTAGACAATCTGGTTTCCGGTAAAGAGTTCGTAATACTTGCCTTTCTGGGCGAGAAGCTCGTTGTGCTTTCCCCTTTCGATTATCCTTCCGTGATCCATTACCATAATGTAATCGGCATTGAGGATGGTGGAAAGCCTGTGGGCTATTACGAACGTGGTTCGGCCTTTCATCAGTTCATCCATTCCCTTCTGTATCAGCTTCTCCGTACGGGTATCAATAGATGATGTAGCCTCGTCCAGAATCAGAACCGGAGGCGCCGCAACAGCCGCTCTGGCTATGGCAAGCAGCTGGCGCTCGCCCTGCGAGAGGTTGCCTCCGTCTCCGCTTATTACTGTATCGTAGCCGAAAGGAAGACGCTTGATGAAACTGTGGGCACAGACAAGCTTGGCAGCCTCTATGCACTCAAGGTCCGTGGCATCCAGTCTTCCGTAACGGATATTGTCTATGATTCTGCCGGTGAAAAGATGGGTTTCCTGAAGCACAATGCCAAGGCTTCTTCTCAGCGAGTCTTTTTCTATATCCCTGACATCCAGGCCGTCATAGACAATTTTTCCGTCCTGGATTTCATAGAAGCGGTTTATGAGGTTGGTGATGGTGGTCTTGCCGGCTCCTGTACCGCCTACAAAGGCTATCTTCTGGCCCGGATAAGCTGTAAGGTTAATGTCATAAAGCACCTGCTTGCCCTCCACATAGCTGAAGTCCACATCGCTGAGGCTGACTTCTCCCTTTAGAGGAATACTCTCTCCTTCAGGGGTTTTCCAGCACCACTGGCAGTCTCCGGTCTTCTCCAGGATAACCTTGCCCTCGTTAATCTCCTCCTTCTGGTCCATAAGGTCATAAACCCTGTCTGATCCGGCGCTGGCCATCACGATGCTGTTGATTTCGTTGCTTATCTGGGTTACAGGCCTCGTAAAGTTCTTGTGCAGAGTCAGGAAGGCCACCAGAGTACCAAGAGTAAGAACGGAACCGTTAAGGCCGCAGAAATACCATCCTGTAAGCGCGGAAAGCGCAATGGCCGCTCCGGCGGTGGCTATGAACACATATCCCAGATTGCCCAGGTTTCCGTTTACAGGCATCACGATATTGCCTATCTTGTTGGCGTTGTAAACGCTCTTCCTCAGCTCCTCGTTCAGTTCAGAGAACTGCTCAATGGCCTTCTGCTCGTGGCAGTAAACCTTTACGACTCTCTGGCCGGAAACCATTTCCTCTATGAAGCCGTTCACCTTTCCCAGCATCTCCTGCCTTTTCTTGAAGTATCTCTTGGAAAGAGTTCCCAGTTTTCTTGTCACGATATACATTATTACAGCCATCACAATGGAGATCACGCTCAGCGGAATGCTCAGGACAATCATGCTCACGAACGTGGAAATGATGGTTACCAGACTCTGGAAAAGCCTCGGGATGGTCTGCCCTATTACCTGGCGGAGAGTGTCCACGTCGTTGGTATAGACGCTCATTATATCTCCGTAGCTTCTGGAGTCGAAGTAGCTCAAAGGCAGCCTTTCCATATGCTCAAACAGGTTGTGCCTCAGAGTCTTGAGAGTTCCCTGGCTGATATAAACGGTCATAATGCTATGCAGATATGAGGCTCCCATTCCTATAATCAGCACAGCGGCCAGTTTGACCAGGGCAACAGCCAGCGGAGAATAGTCAGGCGCTGCCTGCCCTATCATCGGAACCACATAGTCATCCAGCAAGGTCTTGGTAAACAGAGTGGAAGCCAGGGTTGCAAGAGTGGATACGAGAATGCACAGCAGGACTATGGCGATTCTCCATTTGTTGTCTTTGAGAATCAGCCCAAAAAGCCTTGCCACGGTAGACAGCTTCAACTTGCCTGCCGGCGGAGTGAATCCAGGTCCGTGTCCTTGTCCAGGTCCTCTCATTTTGTCTCGTCGAAGTCTCCTTCTGCCCCGGATGTCTGCATAGTGTAGATATCCTTATATATATCGTTTGTTTTAAGCAAGTTATCGTGAGTATCAAATCCCTTCACTCGGCCATCGTCCATCACTACAATCTTGTCTGCGTGCTGGATGCTCAGTATCCTATGGGAGATTATAATCTTGGTTGTGCCCGGAATCCTCTCGGCGAAAGTCTGCCGGATCTTTCCGTCTGTAGCGGTATCCACGGCGGAGGTGGAATCGTCCAGAATCAGCACTTTAGGCGATTTGAGCAGAGCCCTGGCAATGCATAGCCTCTGCTTCTGGCCGCCGGAGAAATTGGCTCCGCCTTGTTCAACGACGGTGTTGTAGCCGTCAGGAAGAGTGGAGATGAACTCATCCGCGCAGGCGGAGATGCAGGCCTGGCGGCATTCTTCTTCCGTAGCGTCTTCCTTGCCCCAGCGGAGATTGTCCAGCACCGTTCCGCTGAATAGCGTATTGTTCTGAAGCACAACGGCTACCTGGTTTCTAAGACGGTTGAGGCTATACCTTCTCACATCTACTCCGCCAATCTTTATAGAGCCTTTGCTCACGTCATACAATCGGCTGATCAGAGATCCCAGAGTACTCTTTCCGCTGCCCGTTCCGCCTATTATTCCGATTGTCTGCCCGGCCTCAATCCTGAGATTAATGTCTACAAGAGCATAGTCCCCGCCTTCCTTGTAGGAGAAGCAAACATTGTTGAACTCAATGCTGCCATCCTTTACGTTCTCAACCGGAGAATCGTCTTCTGTCATATCCGGCTCCTCGTCAATCACCTGTGCAATCCTCTTTACGCTGGCTGCACTCTGAGTCAGCTGCACAAATATCATAGACAGCATCATAAGAGCCTGCAGCACCATCATCACATACGAGAACAGAGATGTCAGCTGGCCGGTGGTAAGACTTCCCTCCACAATGTAATGCGCTCCAAACCAGGATAGTGAAATAATGCATCCGTAAACCACAAGGTTCATCACAGGACCGTTCAGAGCCATTATAGCCTCCGCCTTTATGTTGAGCCTGAAAAGGGAAAGCGCCGCCTTGTCCAGCTTGCTCAGTTCGTGATGCTCCCTTACATATGCCTTAACCACCCTTATCGCGGAAACATTTTCCTGAACAACTGCATTCAAAGTGTCGTACTTGCGGAATATCTGCTGGAACAGCTTGCTGGCCCTCATAATAATAAGTGTCAGAAGGGTTGCCAGTATAACGATGGCCACAAGGAAGATCAGGCTCAGGCGAGGGTTTATGAAAAAGCACATCACCACGCTGGATATCAGGTTCAAAGGAGCACGGAAAGATACCCTCAGAAGCATCTGCACTGCATTCTGGATGTTAGACACGTCTGTCGTCATCCTGGTTACAAGTCCGGCCGTGGAATACTTGTCTATGTCTGAGAAGGAAAACCTCTGGATGTTTTTGTACATTGCATCGCGGAGATTGGCCGCAATTCCAGTTGAAGAATAGGCAGCAAACCTTCCCGCCAGTATGCCGAACAGAAGGCTCAGAAACGCCATTCCAACCATATACAGACCGTACTTGTATACGTTTGGCATGCTTCCGGCATTGATGCCCTTGTCTATGATTGAGGCAGTTACATACGGGATCAACACTCCCAGGACAACCTCGGCCGCCGTCCAGACCGGAGTGAGGATGGCCGCAGTCTTGTACTGCTTGAACTGTCTTAGGATGGTTTTGTACATAAACAAAGGGTAACCTGCATCAAAGTTACGCATCTTGCACCAATATTCAAAAGGTCTATCAGGAGATAGGCCCTGTCTTGACAGTTATTGTCAATTTGTGTATATTTGCAAAGAATCAATGCTGAGAGTTATGGCAGACAATTATCTGGGAAAGAAAATGGAAGACCTGGCCGCCAGGAAGAAGGTCGTGAAGAAAGTATCGTCCGTCAAGAGCCTGGACACCCTGCTACTGAAAAACCGCAGCTGCAGGACCTGGGATCCGTCGTATGTGGTTACAGAAGAACAGCTTAAGAAGATCGTTGAGGTTAACACCAAGATTCCTTGCGCCAAGAACCAGCAGGTGCTCCGTTTCAAGATTCTGACGGGAAAGGATGCTTTAGCCTTCTGCCCGTTCATAAAGCTTGGTGCCCTGCTGCCGGAGATGAAATTCCCTCCGGAAGGATGCGAGCCGAGCGCATTCATCATCATATGTTCAACGATTCCGGAGAACAAGTGGGTGGATATGGATCTGGGAATATCGGCGCAGAGTATGCTGCTGAAAGCCACCGAGATGGGCCTTAGCGGAATATGCATCGGGGCGTTCAACAAAGAGAAAGCAAAGAGTCTCGTGCCAGAAGGCCTTGACCCTATTCTGGCAATAGCCCTGGGCAAGGGGGCGGAGAAGTACCAGCTTCTCCACATCGCTGAGAATGAAAATCATAACTACTTCAGAGAAAACGGAATACATTACATCCCCAAGGTCCGTACAGAAGATTTGATACTATAGATTAAGATAAGAATATGGATCAGCCAAAAGTTGAAAGAATGCTGCGCCTTATGATGCTTCTGGCAGGCAACCGGAACTACACAATCCAGGACCTGGCAGACAAGCTGGAGACGTCATACAGGTCTATCTACCGCTATCTTGACACCTTCAAGGAAGCCGGATTTGTGGTGCACAAAAGCGGAGACTATTACCATATTGCAAAAGAAAGCCCTTTCTTTAAAGACATTTCTCAGCTGGTGCACTTCACCGATGAGGAAGCCTATATGGTCAACCGCTTGATAGACGGCATAGACAATACAAATGTCATAAAACAAAACCTGAGAAGAAAACTTGCCACCATCTACAGCATATCTTCCGTGGCCGACGTGGTGGTCAAGACCGAGAACGCGGGCAATGTAAACGCCCTGATTGAGGCCATCCAGGAAAAGAAGCAGGTTGTACTGAAAGACTACGCAAGCTCCCACACCGGCAAGGTGGCAGACCGAAAAGTTGAGCCTTACAAGTTCACTACCAATTACATATCTGTCTGGTGCTATGACCTTTCAGACGGGGTGAACAAGCTCTTCAAGACAGAGAGAATGGGTTCCGTTAAGGTTTTGGAGAAAGACTGGGCGCACGAAAAAGACCACAAGGCAGAGTTTATGGACATATTCCGCTACAGCAGCGCGGAAACCGAGGAGATTGAACTGCGGCTCAGCCTCAGGGCCAAAAACCTCATAGAAGAAGAATATCCCCTGAGCGCCAAGTACATAACCCAGGAAGACGACAGCCACTGGATTCTGAAGACACAGATCTGCTCCCCTTTCGGAGCAGCAAGGTTCATTGCTGGTCTTGCCAATGACATAGAGATAATCCGCGGCGGCAAAATCCGCCGATACCTTCACAAATACGCCAAGGATCTGGCCAAAATCTGATGAGAAGCAGGCTGACTTTCATACTCAGGTACTTTGTAATTCTGGTGGCGGTTTTCATCCTCCAGAAGCCCCTATTCATGCTGTTTGCGGGAGACGGGCAAAGCTTCTCCCTGTCTGATTGCCTGAGTGTTATGTATCACGGGGCCAGTATGGACCTTTCCACGGCCGCATACATAACCGTCATCCCGTGGCTGGCTGCCGTCGCAAGCATTTTCTTCAAAAAATTCAACCCCAAGAAGGTTCTAAGGCCTTACCATATCATCGTGGCCATTCTCCTGGCCCTGGTATTTGTCACCGATATATCACTTTATCCGTTCTGGCAGTTCAAACTGGATGCTTCCGTTTTCCTGTATCTAGACAGCCCTAAAGAGGCAACGGCCAGCGTTTCTGCTGGATACATTGCCATAAGGATCGCCGCCATAGCCGCCTACGCAATCCTGGTTTATGCCCTCCTGAACCGCACCACTCCAAAATCCTTCGACTATTCTCCTCGGAAAAGAACTCTCCCTGCCCTTGCCCTTATGATAATCACCGGCGGACTGCTTTTCCTTGCAATAAGAGGCGGTGTCAAGGAATCCGTAATGAATGTGGGAAGAGCCTATTTCTCTGAAAACCAGTTCCTCAACCATAGTGCCGTAAACCCGGCCTTCAGCCTGTTTTCCTCCATCGGCAAAAGCAAGGACTTCTCAAAGCAGTACCGCTTTATGGATGAAGAGAAGGCAAACAAGATACTCAGCGATTTCTATTCTCAGGGAAGAGACACCATTCTGACAGAGAAGCTGTTGAAAGCGCAAAAGCCAAATATTCTCATTATTGAGATGGAGAGTTTCGGCTCAACTTATACAGACCCAAAAGATCCGGCTTATTCATTCCAGACTGTAACTCCTAACTACTGGAAAATTGCAAAGGAAGGCATACTTTTCAACAACCTCTGGTGCAACAGCTACCGTACAGACAGGGGCACGGTGAGCATTTTCAGCGGCTATCCGGCTTTCCCCAAGGCATCGCTGATGAAACAGCCCAAGACTGTGGAAAAGCTCCCGAGACTGGCTGAGGCTTTCATAAACAGCGGCTATTCCACCCATTTCCTCTACGGCGGAGACGTCAACTTCACCAATACCAAAGGCTATCTGATTACCAACGGGTTCCGCAATATTGTCTCCGATACGGATTTCTCAGCAAAAGAGCAGAAGACCAACAAATGGGGAGTGGATGACGCCATAACCTTCCGCTACCTGGGCAATCGGCTAAAGGAGCTTGAAAGCCCCTGGTTCTACGGCTTCCTCACCCTATCCAGCCACGAGCCATTTGATGTTCCGGACAAGATTCTGGAAGACAAGGTCTATAATTCCGCCGCCTACACAGACAGATGCCTTGGAGAATTCATCAGTTCCCTCAAAGAAAGCCCTATCTGGGACAGTCTTCTTGTTGTCATCCTCCCGGACCACAACTTCCTTTACAGGCAATCCTACACCCCTGATTACTTCAAATGCCGTATGATATGGACCGGCGGAGCCATTGCTAGCCCTGGAACAGAAATCAGCACCATACTCAACCAGAGCGACCTTGCAGCAACCCTTCTGGCCCAGCTCCAAATGCCGATAGAAGACTTTCCGCTAAGCCGCAACATACTATCCCCGTCATACTCCAACCCAAGCGCTTTCTGCTGCTACAACAACGGCTTCATAGTTGCAGACAGCCTGGGAGCAATAGCCTATGACCTGGATATGAAGAACTTGACTTTTGCTTCAGATTCAGCCGTCTCAAAAGCCAAAGAAGAAACCGGCAAAGCCCTTCTTCAAATACTCTCTGAAAAATAACGCAAAATTATTGCGTATTTGTGGCGTAAGTTGATAGATATTAGAGATTTTTTTGTACTTTTGCGCAAAGACACTGCAAATAAGTACAGGATATGTCCGTAACCTCTAACGCCCTGCTGAGGCACATAACAATAGACGCCTGCCTGAGAGATACCGCGCACAAGTACTCTCTGCAGGATCTTATTGCTGCCTGTACCAGAGCAATAAAGGAGAACAGCAAGGGCAAGCTGAAAGACAATTTTGCAGTATCCACCAGGACCGTGCAGCTTGACCTCCAGATGATGAGGGACAAGAAAAAGGGCTACAACGCCCCTATCGTGGTCTATGAGCAGAAATACTACAAGTATTCGGATCCGGACTATTCAATTGGCAACGCAAATGTCAAGCAGACGGCCCTTACGCCGCTTTCTGAGATTGCGGAAACACTGGAAAGATACTCCAGGATGGCCGGAATGGAATCTCTGGAGGGAGCTGTAGATCTGATAAGGGAATGTCTGGAGGTAAAGGTTAACGGAGCATTCCAGAAGATTAGGAGGCAGAAGGCCGCCAAGCCTTCGGGAGGAGCTTTCCTGGATATCGTAAAGGATGCGGTTATCCATCGCAGAGTACTAAGCCTCAGCTTTATAGATGAAAGAGGAAATGGCAGGGAAGTCATATTCTACCCTCTACACCTTACAACCTGGAAAGACAAATGGTTCTGCCTGGGATTTGTAGACGGCAAGGAAGGAGTGCAGGCTGTGCAGACAGATTGCGTTACAAGCTATTCCTACGCAATCCTTCCGTTCCCGCCAAACTACCGCTTCAATCCGGAAGAGTATTTTGCAGACATAATCGGCATCAGCCGCCCTGCTGAAAAGAAGGAGGATATTGTCTTCAAGGCAGAAGGCAACATCTCCAGATACTTGATACAGAACCCTCTGCACCCATCGCAGAAGCTTTCAGAGAGGGCAGAGGACGGAAGCTGCATATTCAGGGTTTCCATTATTCCGAACGACGAATTCTTCAGATGGGTTTACGAAAACCATCCTTACATAACCATCCAGAGTCCTAAATATCTGGAAACAAGGTCAAATGACTTTATGCGCAATATAGTGGCGGACCTGCCGTCACCTGTTCCTGCAGCTGAAGCCAAGGCCAGAAAAGACAAGGATACAAAGAAAAAGAAGAAACAGCAGGAAAAGCCGGAGGAAGACCTTTTCTCTTCTCTGTTTTAATGATTTGCAATGAACAAGAAAGGCAACAAGCCCATAGTGGCTCTCATATACGATTTTGACGGAACACTGGCTCCCGGCAATATGCAGGAGTATTCCTTCATAAATGCCGTGGGAAGAAACAAGGAAGAATTCTGGGGGGAAACCCACGTCATGGCGCAAAGGCAGGATGCTGACGGGGTCCTGATCTACATGCTGCTGATGCTGGAGGAAGCCCAAAGGAAGGGCATCAGGCTTACAAGGAAGAGGCTGCGCTCCTTTGGGAGGGACATTACTTTCTTCAAAGGCGTGGAGAGCTGGTTTTCAAGGATTAAGGAAATCGGAAGGAGAGAAGGAGTCATCGTTGAACATTATATAAATTCTTCCGGACTTCTGGAAATTATGCAGGGCACAAAGATCGCCAAGGAATTCAAGGCCATCTTCGCCAGCTCGTTCTACTACGGAAAAGACGGCTGCGCAATCTGGCCGGCATCCGCTGTAAACTACACAAACAAGACTCAATTCCTGTTCAAGATAAACAAGGGAATCCTCAACATCCACGACAGCGAGAAGATCAATTCCTCTGTGCCTGAGGAAGAAAAGAGAGTCTCCTTCTCGAATATGATTTATTTCGGCGACGGGGAAACAGACGTGCCTTGCATGAAGCTGACAAGGCAGCTAGGCGGAAATTCCATTGCGGTTTACAACTCTTCAGAGGCATCCCAGAAAGTAGCTCAGAGACTCTACGAGCAACACAGAGTCAGCTTTATCTGCCCTGCCGACTACAGCAAGGGAAGCCTTGTTGAGGAAGTGGTAACCAAGCTTATCAGGAAGATTAAAGCAGATGACGCTTTATCGTCTCTTCGATGATGTCTGCACAGCCGTCTATACCCAAGAGGCTGGTATTCAAGCATAAATCATAACTCTCTGCAGCTCCCCAGGTCTTGAAGGAGTAGCCTCCGTAGTATGAAGCCCTTTTGCGGTCTCCCTTCTGGAGAAGATCTGCAAGCTTTTCATCTGAAAGACCTGTAGTGTCTCCATATTTGTTGATGCTGCGTATTCTCTTGATCCTGTCCTCCATAGAGGAAGTAATGAACACATTGATGCAGCCTTCAAAATCCCTTAGCACATAATCAGCGCAGCGGCCCACGAATATGGTTGAACCCTCTTTGGCCAGGCGACGGATAACTTCACTCTGTATGGTAAAAATAGTGTTGCTGTTATACACACTTGGCCTGAAGGCGTTTGATATAGCCTCAGCGAAAGAGGAAAAGCTGAAACCGGTGTTCAGGGGAAGATTGTCCTTCTCGTCCTCCTGAGCGAATACGGAATGGTCCAGGCCGCTCTCCTTGGCTGCAAGAGTCAGAAGTTCCTTGTCATAAACCTTTATGCCAAAGCGCTTTCCCAGTTCACGGGCAACATCGAGCCCGCCGGCTCCTATCTGCCTTCCAATGTTTATATGAATGTGCTTTTCCATACTATGACTGAGTTTGAAGTGTCTTTGATTCTTGTTCTTTTATTATTGTCTTGAACTCACGTTTCTGCTTCAGGAGAAGCCACAAAGTGAGAAGGCTGGCCACAACGTCAGAAATAGGAAGACTCCACCATACGCCATCCACGCCCATAATTGGAGGCAGAACCAATAGCAGCGGGAGCAGGCAGATTGCCTGGCGGCTAAGGCTCAAGAATATGGCCTTCTTGGCTTTGCCTATGCTCTGGAAGAAGTTGGTTGTAACCATCTGGAATCCCACAATCGCAAAGGCTACGAAGTTGATTCTCAGGCCTCTTACGGTGTGCGCCAGCAGTTCCTCGTCATCAGTGAATATCTCGGCCAGCTGCCTTGGGAAAAGTTCAGTAATGAGGAAGAAGAGAGTGGTAATGACGCTGGCCCAGAAAATGGAAATGTTCAGAACCTTGGAAACCCTGTCGTGCTTTTGGGCACCATAGTTGTAGCCGGCAATAGGCTGCATTCCCTGGTTAATTCCCATCACTATCATCAAGGCTATGAAGCCCAGCCTGTTCTGGATTCCGTAAGCCCCTATCGCCATATCTCCGCCGTAGATGAAAAGCTGCTTGTTAATGACAATCACTATGATGCAGGCACAGGCGTTCATCAGGAAAGGAGCCATTCCAATGGAAAAAGTCTGGGAAATAATCTTTTTCTTCAGCCGATAGATTCCCTTCTGGAGATGAATCACGCGGTTTTTGTCAGAAACTAGGCTGATCACGTAAAGCATTGCCAGGAACTGAGAGAGAACTGTTGCGATGGCAGCGCCCTGGATTCCCCACTTGAACACCATAATGAACAGGTAGTCAAGCACAAAGTTTAAGGCAACAGTGAAAATCGTGGCCCCCATTGCCTTCTTTGGAAGCCCCATAACCCTTACCACGGCATTAAGGCCGAAATACAAGTGCGTAACCACATTGCCCAGGAGAATTATGAACATATATTCCCTGGCATAGGTGATGGTATTTTCGCTGGCTCCGAAGAAATAGAGTATTGGGTCCAGGAATGCAATAATCACGGCCATAAAGATGATGCCGGTTATTATGTTCAACACCACCGAGTTGCCGAGAACCTTGTTGGCCGTGTCGTAGTTTTTCTGGCCCAGAAGAACGCTAATCAAAGTGGCTGCTCCCACTCCAACCAATGTGCCAACAGCAGCGCTGAGGTTCATTATAGGGAACGTAAGCGCCAGTCCGGCAAGGGCCAGAGACCCTACTCCCTGACCGATGAATATGCTGTCGCACATATTGTAGAGCGACGATGCTGTCATCGCAATTATCGCCGGCACAGCATATTGTCTTAAGAGCTTGGATATTTTTTCAGTACCAAGTTCGGTAGGGATTATTACAGCCATAAAAAATTTATTACTTTTGCACCCGCAATTGCCATCTTAGCTCAGCAGGTAGAGCAACGCATTCGTAACGCGTAGGTCTGGAGTTCGAACCTCCAAGATGGCTCCAGTCTTTTTTCTACCAGTTCAAGATCTTCTTGAAGTCGTAGGTCTCAGGATCCGGAACGTATTTCTTGGCCGCCTCGTAGTCTGCAGGCGTTATGTAATGCATTATGTATTCAAAGATCATATTGACCTTATCCTGGTGGATATTAACTCCTCTAGGAGGGATCTTTCCGGTTGCAGGATCCTGCATATCCTTCAGGTACAGGCTCTTGATGTTTCCGTTCAGGTCCAGATAAACCATACATCCGGTAATGCCCTGCTTGAAGAGCTTGTAAACTCCCATTCCCAGCTCGGTGCAGTAAACCAGGTCATAAGCGTGAGGAGTGATGCAACGGATCTCGTAGCCGATTTCCACAGGGCGGATCTTTACCTTCAGACCCAGCTGATTGAGCTTTACGTCAAGTATATCGTTGAACATCTGAGCCTTGGAAATCTTGCCAAGTTCAGGATGACCGTGCTCATCGTAAGAGAATCTCACGCCATAATTCTTGAGTTCCTCTGGAGAGAAGCCCTCGAAAACGCCCTCTGAGATGATGATTGCTCCGTAGTCTATTCCCAGAATCTTTCTCTTGATGATGGCGGAAACTGCCATATTGAGGATTTTCTCCACTGAAATGTCGCTCTTGTTGAACATCTCAGGTATCACAATCATAGGGAAATGGTTGGTATAGCCGATTGCCAGAGCCAGATGGCCTGCGCTGCGTCCCATAGCGGAAATGACAAACCAGTTGTGGCTGGTGCGGGCATCCTCATAAACGGTTGCCGCAATCCTGGAGCCCTCTCCCTTGGCGCTCTGGTATCCGAACGTAGGGATGTTCTGAGGCAGAGGAAGGTCGTTGTCTATGGTCTTTGGAACGTGAATGTTGGATATAGGGAAATTCTTCTCCTTCAGGAATTTGGCTATGCGGTTAGCTGTGGAGGCTGTATCGTCTCCGCCAATGGTAACCAGAAGCTCAATGTTGTTGTCCTGGAAGAACTTCAGGTTGAAATTCTTGTCAAAATCCTCTTGGGTTGGCTTGAAACGGCTCATCACAAGATAAGAACCTCCGCGGTTGAAGATGTCGTCCGCTTTGAAGAAATCCAGCTCTACGTAATTAGGATTCGGTGAGAAAAGGCCCTTGTAGCCTCCGTGAAGGCCTAACACACGGTAACCGTTGCTTATGAAAGTTTTTGTTATACTGCCTACTACAGTATTCATTCCCGGGGCTGGACCGCCGCCTGTAAGGATTACGATAGATTTTTGCATAATACGATGTCTCTAAATCGGGGGCAAATGTACCATTTTTATTAAAATAATCGCTAAATTTGGCAGATTGTAATAGTTTGTATGGACAAAACCCAAGCAAAACGGAGGATTGAAGCCCTCAGAGAGGAAATAAATGCCCACAACAGGCATTATTACCTGGAGAACTCGCCCATAATTTCAGACTACGAGTTCGACCTTCTTCTCAGGGAGCTGATTGAGCTGGAGGAGCTGTATCCGGAGTTCAAGAGCGCCGATTCCCCTACCGCCAAGGTGGGAAGCGACCTTGAAAAGGAGAACGCCCCTTTCGCCCAATATCCGCATCTTCATCCTATGCTCTCTCTTGCAAACACTTACAGTATAGAGGAGCTCAGCGATTTTGATTCCAGGGTTAAAAAAGGCACAGACTCTCCTTTCACCTACAACTGCGAACTGAAATTCGACGGAACGGGAATCAACCTTCTCTACCGCGGCGGAATCCTTGTAAGGGCTCTTACCCGCGGAGACGGGACCGTGGGAGACGATGTTACCCGCAACATAAAGACAATCAAATCCATACCTGTTCAGCTAAAAGACGGAAGCGGTTATCCGGAAGAGTTTGAGATCAGAGGAGAGGTATATATGCCGTTTGCTTCTTTCGACAAGCTGAACATCCAGAGGGAACTGGATGAGGAACCCCTTTTCGCAAATCCCAGAAACGCTGCCGCAGGTTCTCTCAAGATGCTGTCTAGCAAGGCGGTTGCTGAAAGAGGACTAGACTGCGTGCTCTATCATCTGATTGCCCCTGGCTACGAGGATTCCCTGCACAGCAAATCTTTGGAAGATGCCAGAAACTGGGGACTTCCAGTGAGCGATTTTTCCAGGAAATGTTCCGATATAGAAGAAGTTGTAAATTACATCCAGGAATGGGACACAAGGCGCCACGGCCTTCCTTTCCCTACAGACGGGGTGGTTGTCAAGGTAGACCAGTACAGAGTCCAGACACAGCTTGGCTTTACGGCCAAGACCCCTAAGTGGGCGGTAGCCTACAAATTCAAGCCGGAAGAAGCCCTCACAAAGATAGAATCCATTGATTACCAAGTTGGAAGAACCGGAGCTGTAACTCCTGTTGCAAATCTTTCCCCTGTCCTGCTGAGCGGCACAACCGTAAAGCGTGCCACCCTTCACAACGCAGATCAGATGGATCTTTTAGACATAAGGGTTGGAGACAGCGTGTATGTGGAAAAGGGCGGGGAAATAATCCCTAAGATTACCCGCGTAGAGCTATCAAAAAGGCCTGCTGGCAGCGTTCCAGAGGAGTTCCCTAAGACTTGCCCGGCTTGCGGCACCCCTCTTGTAAGAGATCCGGAGCAGTCCAAGTTCTTCTGCCCTAACTCAGATTTCTGCCCTCCTCAGACAGAGGGCAAAATACTTCATTTCTCCTCGCGCAAAGCAATGGATATCAATATCGGTGAAGTTGCTGTTCATCAGCTATGCGAAAGGGAATATGTCAAGGAACTTCAGGATCTCTACAATCTGGACGACCTCCAGCTCTTGAGCCTGGACAAATGGAAGGGAAAGAGTGTGGAGAATTTCAGGGCTTCACTGGAAAAATCCAAGACAGTACCATTCCATAGGGTTCTTTATGCGCTGGGTATCAGAAACGTAGGAGAAACAACGGCAAAGACTCTGGCTTCCCATTTCAAGAATATAGACGCTCTTGCGTCGGCCTCAAAAGAGGCGCTTGTGGAGGTGGAAGACGTGGGAGAAACACTTGCGGATTCAATACTGAACTGGTTTAGTGAGCCTCGCCACGCTAAGACCGTAGAGGAGCTCAAGAAAGCCGGACTTCAGTTCAGCGCAGAGGAAAAAGCCCCAGTGTCTGACACTCTCAAGGGAATGACCATAATGATAACGGGCAATTATTCCATCCCGAGAGAAACAATGAAATACTACATAGAGGCTCATAGCGGAAAGGTAGGAAGCAGCGTAACAGCCTCAACTACTTACCTTGTAGCCGGAGCCAAGGCAGGAAGTTCCAAGCTGGAGAAGGCCCGAAAGCTGGGAATTCCGGTCATTTCCGAGGAGGAATTCTACAGGATTGCGGCACCTGATGAGAATCGTGAAGACAAGAATGCCGAACCTACCCTATTTTGAAAAAGACGAATCATACAAGATATTAAAAGACAGTAATATGAGAATAGCAAAAGTAACAGAAAGGATAAGCTATATTGGCGTAAACGACCGCCGTACAGCCCTTTTCGAGAACAATTGGCCCATTCCTTACGGAGTTTCCTACAACTCCTATATAATCAAGGACGAAAAGAATGTTCTGATAGATACCGTGGAATACGGTTCAGACGGAGATTTCCTCTGCAAGATAGAGGCCTGCCTGAATGGCGGAAACCTCGACTATCTGGTAGTAAACCATATGGAGCCAGACCATTCAGGAATGATCCGCAGCGTTCTTGCAAAATACCCAAGCGTTAAGGTCATTGGCAACGCCAAGACATTCGAGCTTATGGGCAAATATTACGGCATCCCGCAGGAAAGTTTTCTCCAGGTTGCTGACGGACAGGAACTTAACATAGGAAGCACTAGCCTCAAGTTTTACTTTATCCCTTGGGTTCATTGGCCGGAAACTATGGTCACTCTGGACCAGGCAGACGGTGTGCTTTTCACCTGCGACGCCTTTGGCGGATACGGAAGTCTGGACGGCGGAATCTTTGACTCCGACTACAATATGGAAGAGATGTTCCTGCCTGAGATGAGGCGCTACTACTCCAACATAGTGGCAAAGTACAACCAGATGGTAACAAGGGCTATAACCAAGCTTGCAAATGTGCCCGCTAAGATGATTGCCCCGTCTCACGGAGTTGTATGGAAGGAGAATCCTGCCAAGGTAATTGGTCTTTATTCAGACTGGGCAGCTTCCAAGGCCGAGGAAGGTGTGGTGATTGCTTACGCGTCTATGTACGGCAACACCGCAAATCTGGCAGACCAGATTGGAGCAAAGCTCGCTGAATGCGGAATAAAGAATATCAGGACATACGACGTTTCCAGAACCAATGTTTCCTATATCCTCAGCGATATTATGCGCTACAAGGGATTCATCCTTGGAACATGCGCCTACAATACCTTTATGCACCCTATGATGGAGCATCTTTGCAACGAGCTTAGGATTATGGGTCCAAAGGGCAAGGTGATGGGTATTTTCGGCACCAGCGGATGGAACGGAGCCGGAGCCAAAGCACTGGCTAAGTTTGCAGAGGAAGCAAAGCTTACAGTTGTTGGCCCAACGGTAGAAGCCTTTGGCGCCCCTACTGCAGAGAAAGTCAATCCTTCCCTGGAAGAATTTGCTGCCGCTTTCGTCCAGGCACTTAAAGCTTAATGGATTATGGCATTTGAAGATTTCATAGACGCCCAAAAGATTGAAGCTCTTCTTTCAGGAGTGAAGGAAGATGCTGGGCGCTATCGCGAAATATTTGCCAAGTCTCTGGAAAAGAACCCTCTGAACTTGGAAGAAACAGCCTGCCTTCTTGCAATAAGAAGCGAGGAAGGCCGGCAGGAACTGTTTGACGCCGCAAGACGCCTCAAGCAAATCATATACGGAAACCGAATAGTGCTTTTCGCTCCGCTTTATATTGGCAACCTTTGCATCAACGATTGTGCTTATTGCGGCTTCAAGAAATCACTGAAGAGCACCATAAGGAAAACTCTCAGCAAGGAAGAAATCATTCAGGAAGTCACGGCTCTGGAAGATGAGGGGCAGAAGAGGCTGATACTCGTTTTCGGTGAATCTCCTCTCTATAGCCCAGGTTTCATTGCCGACTGCGTAAGGACGGTTTATTCTGTGCATTCAGGCAAGGGAGCCATCCGCAGGGTGAATATAAACGCAGCGCCTCTGGACGTGGCCGGATACAAGACCATAAAGGCAGAAGGCATAGGAACTTATCAAATTTTCCAGGAAACATACCACAGGCCTTCATACCAGAAATACCACCCTGCAAATACTGTCAAGGGAGACTTTCTGTGGAGGCTGGGCGGTCTGGACCGTGCCTTTGAAGGCGGCATAGACGATCTGGGAATAGGAGCCCTCATTGGCCTGTATGACTGGAGATTCGAAGTTATGGGCCTTGTCAGCCACGCCCTTCACCTGAAAGAAAAGTTCGGCGTTGGACCGCACACGATAAGCTTCCCGAGAATCCAGCCTGCAAACGGCCTTGAAGAACTGGAACTTCCTTACAAGTGCCAGGATGAAGACTTCAAGCAGCTGGTTGCAGTTCTCCGCCTGGCTGTTCCATACACTGGAATGATTATGACAGCTAGAGAGTCGCCGGAAATAAGAAACGAAGTCATGCATCTGGGAGTCAGCCAGATAGATGCCGGAACGCATCTTGAAATCGGCGGTTATTCGGAAAACAGCTCCGCACAGAACCTTGAAAGGGAGCAATTCCAGATCGGAGACACCAGGGGATTGGATGAAGCCGCAAAATGGCTTCTGGAAGAAGGATTCATCCCTAGTTTCTGCACTTCCTGCTATAGGGCCGGAAGAACCGGAGACCGCTTTATGGAATGGGCAGAAAAAGGACTGATAAACCGTTTCTGCACCCCTAACGCCCTCCTTACTTTGGCTGAATACCTCCAGGATTACGCATCGCTGAGTACCAAAGAAGCGGGCAGGGCTCTGATAGAAAAGGAACTGGAGAAAATGCCGGAAGATGCCTGGAAAGAAAATATCAAAAATAAACTCAGGAGAATTTATCAGGGGGAAAGAGACCTCAGAGTATAGCAAGAAGATATGAGCGAGTTTACAAAGGAAGACAACGAATTGATTCAGAGTGAATTCGAGCAGCTCAGGCTGGCTGCCCTGAAAAGATGCGCCTCCCAGGAGGAGTACGAGGGCGTAATCAAAGCTTTCGAATTCGCCAACGAAGCCCACAAGGGTGTGCGCCGCCGTTCCGGTGAGCCGTACATACTCCACCCTATCGCCGTAGCTAGAATAGTGGTGCAGGAGATCGGGCTGGGCTATAAGTCTATCGTAACCGCTCTGCTTCACGATGTTGTGGAAGACACGGAATACACCGTGGAAGATGTGGAAAGGCTGTTCGGCAGCAAAATCGCATCGCTTGTAGACGGCCTCACCAAAATTAAGTCCGCAATGGACAACAAGATTGAGGGGCAGCTGGAAGAAAAATCTATCCAGGCAGAAAATTTCAAGAGAATCCTCCTTACCCTCAACGATGACGTTAGAGTAATACTCATCAAGTTGGCAGACAGGCTCCACAACCTGCGCACGATCCAGTCTATGCCGGAAAGGAAGCAGGACAAGATCCTCAGCGAAACGATGTACATATTTATTCCTCTGGCTCACAGACTTGGACTTTACAGCATTAAGAGCGAGATGGAGAATATCTGGCTGAGGTACCGTCAGCCGGAACAGTATAACGAAATAAGCCGACGAATTGAGGAGTATTCACAGGCTAAGGGCGGCTCTATAGACAACTTCATAGAACCTATTGCAAACCTTCTTGAACAGGCTCGCTACAAATTCACCATAACCAAGAGAATCAAGACTCCTTACTCCATCTGGAACAAGATGCAGACCAAGGGGATTCCATTTGAGGAAATCTATGACCTGTTTGCTGTAAGAATAGTCTTTACCCCAAAGAAAGGCAGTTCTGAAAGAAAGCAGTGCTGGGACATCTACTCCCTGATTTCTGAAGACTTCCTTTCTAACACAGACCGCATCAGAGACTGGGTAAGCACGCCTAAATCAAATGGTTACGAGGCGCTACACTGTACTTTGATGAGCCCTCAGGGCGGATGGGTAGAAGTCCAGATAAGGACAACCAGGATGAATGCCATCGCTGAGAAAGGTGTGGCCGCTCACTGGAACTACAAGGGAGAGAAAATCCAGAATCCGGAAAACGAAATGGACAACTGGCTTAATATGGTCAGGGAAGTTCTGGAGAATCCGGACGTGAATGCCCTGGAGTTCCTTGACAACTTCCACAGCGGCCTGATGACCAAGGAGATATATGTCTTCACTCCTGCGGGAGAAGCCAAGAGGCTGGAGAAGGGAGCAACAGTTCTGGATTTTGCTTACGCCATTCACTCAGAGATTGGCAACAAGGCCATAGCCGCCAAGGTGAATCTGAAACTGGTTCCGATCTCATATGTTCTCAGGAACGGAGATCAGGTGGAAATTATTACGGCAGACTCCCAGAAGCCTGAACGCCAGTGGCTTAAATTCGTAAAGACCACCAAGGCCCGCAATATTATCCTGGACAGCATTAAGGGAGACATCAAGAGCACCATCAAAAACGGCCAGGAAAAGCTGGAGAAGGAGCTGGACAAATACGGTGTCAAACTCCATATCAGGGTGCTTAAAAAACTCATAGAGGAATTCAAGGTCAGCAACAAAGATGAACTCTACAGCAAGATAGGAAGCGGCCTTATAGACCTTTCCAACCTGGAAGCCATACTCAAGAAAAACAAGGAGAACAAGCTTGTACAGTTCTGGAACCTTCAGTTTTTCTCTTCTTCCAAGGACAAGCAGGCCGATGATAATCCTTCCGCTTCTGACGTGAAGATAGACAAGCACAAGGATTATCTGCTGAAGGAAAATCCAATAGACAAAACACTGTCCTACAAGGTGGCAGAGTGCTGCAACCCTATTCCAGGCGATCCTATCATCGGATTCATAGACGAGGACGGCCAGGTAGTAATCCACAAGAAAGTGTGTCCAAATGCCATATCTCTGGCTTCCATAAACGGCGGCAATATCATCAACGCAAAATGGACAAAGCACACCATTCTGTCTTTCCTTGCCAGAATCGAGCTCAAGGGAATAGACCGTCTGGGAATAGTCAACGAGATTACAAGATACATCACCCTTATTCTTTCTGTAAATATTCGCAAATTGTTCTTTGAGGTTCACGATGGGGTATTCCACGGATATATAGATCTATACGTTCACAACACAAAGGACCTTGAGGAAATACTGAAAAACATAGAAAAAATCAAGGGTATAGACTCCGCCACCAGGGTGGATATTAAAGAGGAGGACCTAGTATGATGAATTTCAGGAAATTTATAGCCGGTGCGCTGGCCGTTCCATTGGCTGCCCTTCTGGTTGCAGCCGCTTCTCAAAGCTGTGCCAACACCAAGCAGGGTCCTGTCGGGGGACCTAAAGACACAATTCCTCCCGTAATTGTAGGAATAGAGCCGGATATGCCTATGCTTAACTTTCCGCAAAACAAGGGAAAGATATACCTGACATTTAACGAGTATGTACAGCTGAAAAACCAGTATCAGGAAATCGTTCTATCTCCTCCTTCTAAGAAAAGGCCTGTTGTCAAGATCAAGAAAAAGAGCGTTGTAGTATCTTTCGATGATACTCTTAAAACAAATCAGACCTATTCCATTTCTTTTGGAAACTCCATATCAGATGTCAACGAGGGTAATCCGTTTAATGGATATGTAATAGATTTCTCCACAGGCGTCAGCATTGATTCAATGATTCTGAGCGGAACTGTTATGGACTATGCCACCCTTCTGCCGCTTAAGGGAGTCTATGTAGCTCTTTACAAGAACCCTACAGACTCCTGCTTGATAAAGGAATATGCAGATGCCGCTACCAGAAGTGATGACTGGGGATATTTCTGCTTCAGAGGCCTTAAAGATATTCCATATTCCATTTACGCCTGGGAAGACAAGAACAATAATCAGCTCTACGACAGAGGCGGAGAATTAGCCGGATTCTGCGATTCTTCTATTACCCCTTCTATTGCCGCACGCAAGGGAATGCCTCAGATAGCAATGATGGATATGAAAGATACAATTGCCTGCCTCTCCAGGCCTAGCCAGACAGACATCTATCTTTTCAAGGAGAAGGTAAGCAGCCAGTACATAGAGAATTACGGCCGAATTTCAGAAAGGGAATGCTTTGTGAAGTTCAGGGGAGAGAATCCGCAGATAGACACCTTCCGCATAAAGGGAATCTTTGACGACCGTATTATCCGCCAATTCAATCCTGAGGGTGATTCCCTTACTTTCTGGATCAACGACCCTAAAGCAGTTCAGGACACTCTCCTTCTGAGAATCAACTATATGAAGACCGATTCCACCGGTACCCTAAAGCCTAACGGAGAAACCCTGAAACTCGTAAAGCCTTTTGACAAGAGCAAGTTGAAAGACGCCAGCAAGCAGGATCCTTCCAAATCTGGCCTTACAAATGACTATCTTCAGAATCTGGGCAAAATCGGAAAGAATGACCGCAACGATCCTTTCGGCAAAAACAATGACCAGCGCAACACACTGGAGAAAGGCCCTGATCAAAAAAAGCCCGAGCAAAGGAAAGATCTTTTGAAGATGGACGTTAAGCTGGACGGAAAGACTGTGGAGAATATGGGTATAGAAATCACGTTCCCAGCTCCTTTGGTAAAGACAGATTTTGATTCCATAACGTTCACAACTTCAACTCCCAGAAAGATTGTTTCCAATGTCAAGTTCCATACGGAAAGAGATTCCTCCAACATTCTACGCTACATCATACGCGCAGACGAGCCATACAAGGTCGGCAACGACTATAAGCTGAAGATCCCTATGGCCCTTTTCAAAGACGTCAACGGTTTCACCAACGACTCTCTGGTCAAGACATTCAATCTTCCTACAGATGACAAGCTAAGTTCCATAACCCTGGAAATCAGTGGAACAAAGGGTGTAAAATATATTGTTGAACTTGTAAGTGAAAAGAGAGACCGTGTTTATTTAAAATACGATATTTCCAAAGACGGGGAGCTCAGATTCCCTTATCTGAATGCCGGAGTGTATTCTTTCAGAATCACCCAGGACCTTAACCGCAACGGCAAGTTGGATGTCGGAAACATTATACTTAGAATCCCTCCTGAGAAGGCAAGGCTGTTTAAGCTGCCAGACGGAAACGTGATTATTAAACTCAAGGAACAGACAGACTTGACTCAGTCTGTTGACCTGACTAAACTGTTCGAATAATGAAAAGAGTTTTTGTTGCCATATTGCTTACGCTGGCCTCTCTTCAAGGCTATTCTCAAATCGTGGATACCGTGGACATTATGAAGGAGTTTGACGAGTTCTCCTTCAGAGATGCCAAGGTAACTGGCCAGGTAAAGGATTCTACTCGCCTAAGGGAGCATCTGTTTGGAGTCAAATGGGGATTGGGCATAAACTCCCTGACCGTGAGCGTTGACTACGACAAGAAGCCCATAACCACTCCAATGAATTTTGGTGTTTATTACACTTACTATCATTCTCTTTGGAACTCCATATCCCTGTTTGGACTGGAGACCGGCCTCCAGTTCAACGAGGAAGGCTACAAGACTCAGATTCTAGACGAGAACGACAAGGTCATCCAGGAAGGAAACGAAACCTTCCGCAACATTACCTTTCCGTTTGTCAGCCAGTTCAGGATAGATTTCTGGAATATGAGGCTGCTTGCCAACGCAGGAGCGTTTGTTGCCAAGAGGCAGAGCGCCAGCTTCTCCGGCCTTCTGCCTGAAACAGTTAGTTCTACCTGGAAGAAATGGGGCTACGGATTCATCGTGGGCGGCGGACTGGCCTATGTTTTCCGCCCGTTTGAAGTCCACGCGGAAGTCAACTACAAATACAACCTTAGCAACCTCTACTCCAAGACTTCATTCTATGGAGATGAGTACTGGGTATCAACCCATACCAGCCAGCTTATCATATCCGTAGGCCTGTTCTACAGATTCGGCGGAAGCTCTTACAAAAACCCTGAAAACGCGCCAAAGAGAAGATGAAAAGACTACAAGCCAATGCTGGCGGACTGCTAATAGGAGGCGGTGCCCCTATCGCCGTTCAGACAATGTGCAACACCCATACCCAAGATGTTGAAAAAAGCGTTGCCCAGTGCCTTCAGATGGCAGAGGCCGGAGCAAAGCTCATAAGGCTTACCACCCAGGGATTCAAGGAAGTGGAAGCGCTTGGCAAGATCAAGGCCATTCTGAGAAACCAGGGAATAAAGACTCCACTTGTCGCCGATGTTCATTTCAACTCCGAGGTAGCAATTGCAGCAGCTCAGGTTGCAGACAAGGTCAGGATCAATCCCGGAAATTTCTCTCAGGTTCATAAAGACGCCCAGACTCAGTTCAAAAGGTTCATAGAAGAATGCCGCAAACACTCGACAGCCGTCCGTATTGGCCTTAACCACGGCTCTCTGGGAGAAGACATAGTCAACCGTTACGGCAACACGCCTGAAGGCATGAAACAGGCTGCGATGCAGTGGCTAGATATGTGCGTAAAAGAGGATTTCCTCAACGTTGTTGTATCTCTGAAAG